>Ga0153999_1000008_pt1 | contig 368303 bp, 333 predicted proteins | sample TSNC083MetaG_FD_104675 | JGI IMG/M metagenome (GOLD analysis project Ga0153999, IMG submission 104675) | Attine ant fungus gardens microbial communities from North Carolina, USA - TSNC083 MetaG | ecosystem: Host-associated > Fungi > Mycelium > Unclassified | place: USA: North Carolina, Lumber...
GGGCTTCTCTAAATATGGCTCCTCTGACTGGACTCGAACCAGTGACATACGGATTAACAGTCCGCCGTTCTACCGACTGAACTACAGAGGAATCGTGTGAACGGGGCGAATAATAGCGGGGCGGTTGCGGCTTGTAAAGCGCGAAAACGCCCGAGGCGCCCGTTTGCTGCAAGATTGCCCAACCTGCTGCTTTTTCTCGCTTTTGTCGCTTATCCCGCGCGCAGCGCTGCCGGGTTGCCCGTTGTTTGGCGCATTTGCCTGCCGATGGTGCAACGCCTGCCCTGCACGGTGGCGCGCGCCGCCCGGTGAACGGCCGTCGGCCGCCGTGTATCCCGCCTCCGTGGCCATTTACCGACTCTGGCCCGGATCTTGCTGTGGTGCCTGACCGGATTTCGGCATTCTCAATTTAGCGGCTCGCTGGAGGCACTATGAATTTCAGACGTCTGAAGTACTTCGTGAAAATCGTCGATATCGGCAGCCTGACCCAGGCGGCGGAGGTGTTGCACATCGCCCAGCCGGCGCTCAGCCAGCAGCTGGCGACGCTGGAAGGGGAGCTGAAACAACAGCTGCTGATCCGCACCAAGCGCGGCGTACAGCCGACCGAGGCCGGCAATATTCTCTATGCCCACGCGCAGACCATTCTGCGCCAGTGCGAGCAGGCGCAGAGCGCGGTCAACAGCGCCGGGCAGGCGATGAGCGGCCAGGTGTCTCTCGGGCTGGCGTCGGGCAGCACCGCGGCGCAGCTGGCGCTGCCGCTGTTGCAGAGCCTGCGCGATCAGCAACCGGGCATCCTGCTCAGCCTGCATGAAAACAGCGGCGCGGCGCTGGCCGGGCAGGTGGCTAACCAGACGCTGGACATGGCGATGGTCTACGGCGCCAAAATGCCTGCCGGTCTACACGCCATCGCATTGATGCGGGAAGATCTCTATCTGGTGGCGACGCGTGCGGTGCCGCATCCCGGCAATAGCGTCGATCTGCTGGACGTGGCGCGGCTGAACCTGTTCCTGCCGCGCGAGGGCGATGCGGTGCGCAACCAGTTGGAGGAGGCGATGGCGCTGCGCAAGCTGGCTGTCAACGTGGTGGGGGAGATCGAATCCTCGGGCGCGCTGAGCGCCGCGATCGCCGGCGGGCTGGGGGCGACCGTGCTGCCGGAGTCGGTGGCGCGCGCGATGATCGGCCCGGCCAAGGCCTGGATGGCGCGCATCAATGCGCCGACGATGTCGGTGCCGCTGGCGCTGTGCATGTCGGGCCAACAGGCGCTGTCCGCCCCGGCGCTGCTGGTGAAAGACCTGCTGCTGTCGATCGCCGGCGGCCGCAGCCAGGAGAAACGCGCGCTGGCGCTGGTGCGTTGAGGAAAAAACGGCCCGCCGCAGCGGGCCTGAGCACCGTTACCGGAACGGCGGTTCGTTGAAGGTGCGCAGCTTGCGCGAGTGCAGGCGATCGCCCTCGGCGCGCAGCAGATCGATGGCGCAGATGCCGATCTGCAGGTGCTCGGAGATCGCCCCTTCGTAGAAGCGGTTGGCCTGGCCCGGCAGTTTTATTTCGCCGTGCAGCGGTTTGTCGGAGACGCACAGCAGCGTGCCGTACGGCACCCGGAAGCGGTAACCCTGGGCGGCGATGGTGGCGCTCTCCATGTCGACCGCCACCGCGCGGCTAAGGTTGAAACGCCGCGCCGAAGCGGAATAGCGCAGCTCCCAGTTGCGATCGTCGGTGGTGACCACGGTGCCGGTGCGCAAACGCTGTTTGACTTCTTCACCAGGCATGCCGCTGACCATCTTGGTGGCGTCGTACAGGGCGCGCTGCACCTCGGCGATGCTCGGGATCGGGATATCCGGCGGCAGCACCGCATCCAGCACGTGATCGTCGCGCAGATAGGCGTGGGCCAGCACATAGTCGCCGATCTTCTGGCTTTCGCGCAGGCCGCCGCAGTGGCCGATCATCAGCCAGGCGCTCGGGCGCAGCACCGCCAGGTGATCGCAGATGGTTTTGGCGTTGGACGGGCCGACGCCGATGTTAATCAGCGTGATGCCCTGGCCGGTACGCGAGATCAGGTGATAGGCCGGCATCTGGTGGTTTTTCCACGCCAGATCGGACACCGCCTGCTCGGGCGCGCTGGTTTCCGGCGTGATGTAGGTGCCGCCGGCGCTGGAGAGTGCGATATACGGGCTGGCCGGATCGGCGATCTGCGCGCAGGCCCAGCGCACGAACTCATCCACATAGCGGGTGTAGTTGGTGAACAGCACGAACGGCTGGAAATGCTCCACCGGCGTGCCGGTGTAGTGCCGCAGACGCGCCAGCGAGAAATCCGCGCGCAGCGCATCGAAATGCGACAGCGGGAAATGGTTGTCGGTGGCGTGATACAGGCCGTCGGCGGTCTCGTCACCGATCTGCGCCAGCTCGGTGGTGGGGAAATGCTGCGCGATGCCGGCGCTCATTGAGCGATCGAGCGCCAGGCTGGAACCGTCGATCACGTAAGGGAACGGGATCTCCTGCTGCGACGGCGCCACTTCGATATGGGCGGCGTAATCGTGCTCCAGCATCGCCAGCTGTTCGGCCAGATAGTGGCGGAACAGCTGCGGCCGGGTCACGGTGGTGCTGTAGCTGCCGGGATGGGTAAAGCGGCCGAAGGCGCGGGTTTTGTTCGGGCCGGATTGCTGCCCGTCCCAGCTGACGCGCAGCTCGGGATACACGAACAGCCCGGCGGCGCGCGCCTGCGCATCCGGCAGCGTGCCGTGGCTGATAAAGTCGCTGACCGCCTGGCGCAGCGCGTCTACCGCGGCGTCATACAGGGCTTCCAGTTGATCGAGTGCCTGATCGGCGCTGAGGCCGCTGCGAGGTGGGGCATAGCTCATACTTTCTCCTTGGATGTCCCGGCTCTGTGGCGGGGTTGCGGCGTTTTACCGTCACAGGTTAGCCGAAGAAGGGCGTAAAAGCTTGGTCGAAATGACGGGCGCGGCAAAGAAAATACCGCGCCCGTAGCGTGCCGGGGATCAGGAAGCGGGGCTTGCCGCTTCGACCTTCAGCGACACCAGCCCGATGCCCAGTTTCTTCGGCGTGAAGCCGCCGCTGGCGCTCTCTTTCGGCTCGGTGGGGGCCGGCGGGGTAATGCTGATCTTCTGCGCGCCGCGCGGGTTGTCGAAGCGCAGGGTGACGGTGCTGTCCTGTTCGCCGAGCGACACGAAACGCTCTTCGTCGCCGACGCGCACCGAAATCGGTTCGCCGACGTTGTTGCCGTAGGCGCGGGCGCGCAACACCAGATCGAAGGTCTTCGGCAGCGGATCGACATAATCGATGTCGACCGCCGGCGCCAGGTTGGCGTCGGACCAGCGGCCCCACTCCTCGACGCCGGAAACGCCGGTGAGGGTCTTCACCTGCTCCGGCAGGCCGGGCAGCATGAACTCGATGCTGTCCGCCTGGTACTTCATCGCCGCGTCTTCCACCTGCAGGCGAGCGACGGCGTTTTGGTAATCGGCGACGCTGTCCGCCGCCGGGGCGGTAAAACTCACCTTACCGCGGAAGCGTTCGTCGCTGGCCTGCACGATCTGCGGCGGCGAGGCCAGGGTGCCGGAGGCCACGCAGATGTCGGTGCTCAGCGCCAGTTTCGGCGCCCAGACCCGGCCGATCTCGTAGCATTTATCGACCCAGACGAATTTCTCCCCCGCGCCCAGCCCGGCCAGCTGTTTGCGCAGCGGGGTGGAGAGGTAGACGTTGAACATCGGTTCGATGCGGTTATCGCCCACCCGCAGGATGAACGGCACCTTGTAGGTGACGCCGGAGAAGCTGAAGCTGCGCTGGCGCGTATCCACGCTGTAGTCGCTGATGCGGTTCGGCAGGCCCCACTGGTTGATCACCGCCGGTTTCCAGCCGTTGATTTTCTCTTCGATGTTCAGGAACACCGTAGACAGCGATGGCGCCGACAGGCTGCTGCGGCCGAGGCCGATGTAATTGTCGCCGCCCATCACGTCCAGCACCGTGGCGCCGTTGTCCAGCGTGCTGCGTTTCTCGTTGCGCTGTTCCGCCAGCGGCCGGGTGCCGTCGATGATAAAGAACAGGTTGCGGCGCTTCTGTTTGGTCAGGATATCGTAGGCGGTGTTGTTCATCGCCAGATGATCGGAGGACACCACGATCACGGTGTTGTTGAAATAGGGCGAGCGTTTGATCTTGTCGATCAGCGCGGCGATGTGTTGCTGGCTGCAGGCCACCGCGCTCAGCGAGCGGTTTTCCTTGTTCTGCCAGGCGTAACTTCTCTTGCTGCAGCCGGCGGAGATAAAGCCGTCCGGGTGATGGGTATCGACGGTCAGGGTAAACAGCGAGAAGGGTTGGCGCTGTTTGGACAGCTCGACGAACTTGCCGTATACCACGTCCAGCACGCTGTCGTCGTACCAGCCCCAGTCGTTTTTGTAGCTCGGATCGGCGACCCGATCGCGCAGCTCTTTGAAGCCATAAACGTGGTCGAAGCCGTGGGATTTCAGGAAGGTGTCTTTGCCGGCGAACGCCAGCTCGGCGCCCTGATAGAAATAGTTGCTGTAGCCGGCGGCCTTCAGCACGTCGCCCAGGCAGACGTTCTCCGGGTAGAAGGTGGAGACCGCGCTGGAGGCGTTGCCGTCGAAGGGGGCGAACAGCGGAATGCCGCACTGCGAGGCGACCATGCCGGCGATGGTGTACCCGGTGCCCGGCAACTGCTGGGTGTTGCTGAAATCGATGCTGTCCGTGCGCAGGGCGTTCAGCTCGTCGGCCAGGCCGGGAAACAGCTCGGTGTCGAAGTAGGTGCGCTCCAGGCTCTCGGCATAGATGTACACCAGGTTCGGCCGTTTGCCCTGCACGGTCTTTTTCGGCGGCTTGTAGTAGGTGGTGAAATCGGCAGTATCGCCGACGATCTGGCTCTTGACCAGCAGCGAGATGTCCTGAAACGCCGGGGTGGTGCCGACCGAAAACAGCGCCAGCAGCACGGCGACGATGCTGTAGGCCACGCTGCTGCCTTTGGCCTTGCGGCGCAGCAGGCTACGGGCCAGCACCGCGAAGATAAGCCCCAACCCCGCCAGCAGGCCGATAAACGGCAGCACGTATTTGCTGATGCCCGCACCTTTGAGGCTGCTGGTGACGGTGTAAATCACCGCGTCGGTGATGCCGTCGCCGGTGAAGTAGTTGCTGGCGATCAGGATGACGTTCAGCACCAGATAGCTGCCGAGCAGCGTCAGCAAAATGGCGAACCACCAGCGGTTGGCGGCGGCCCGGGTGCGATAAATCAAAATCGATGCGAAGAAAAGCACAAACGACACTACTGCAGAAACCATCCGTCGAACCTTGTCTGGAGGGAAGAAAAACGTGACCGTCATGACGGCTTGCACCGTCAGATAACGCTATATAGCGTGTTGAATGCGACAGGGTCAATGCGACGACGCCGCGATATGCGCCGGGAATGCCTTGCTCTATGACGAAATTGTGACATTGCCCCCATTATAGAGGCTTCGCGGGGTAAAAAAAGCGAAAAGCCCGCCAGAGCGTGCTCTGCGGGCTGGCGGCCGCTTTACGAAGGTAAAGGCGGCGAGTGCGATTTTATTAGACGCGGCGCGGGCCGTCGCCGATCAGGACGCTGAGCACTTCTGCGGCTTCGGCGTTTTTAGCGGCGGGTTTGGCCAATTGGGCCGTCGTCAGCGCCTGGATGCGGCAGGAGTAGGATTCTTTGTCTGTTAAGGTGATAAAGAGCACCCGCTCATATTCTTTATTGACCTCAATGGTTAACCCCATCGGGCAGGTTAACAGCACCAGCCCGGTCGGGCCGGCTTCGACAGAGAAAGTAATATTGTATTGGTAAGTGGTTTTCGTGTCTTTTTTCTTCTCCCAGAAGATCCAGGCGCTGTCTTTGGTTTCGTCCAGCCCGACGTAGGCGCCCTCAATGGCCGATTGAAGCTGTTGGGCCGGGGCGGGAGCCAATACGATGCCCAGAACCGTTTTGATCGTCGACAGCACCATGTCGGTCATGACGGAGGTTCTTGAGTCAGACGTTTCTTTTTTAATGTCGGTATAATTAGTGACTGAAAGCTCTGGGTTTTGGTTGACCAGCTCCATGGCTTTCTGCACATCGAATCGTAGCGAGTTGTTTTCGGCGGGAACCAGCGCGCCCTGGAAAAGGGCCGCCGTTTTCAATGCCAGAATTAAAACGGACGGGTCGGTAATTGAAATGATATTGTCGAAATTATTATCATCGGCAACCAACCGAATAAACAGGTTTTTGGTTATTACCGGGCTGCTGATTGAGGCTTTCTTTTTATCCAACATGTTGATTTCCTCTCGTATAGGGTTGATGGTTTCACGAAATATTTCGTGAAACGGATACTCTCTATTTTCAACTTCACGGATTTATTGATTTTTCAGCATCGGAGCGGGAGATGGCGTTATGAAATAATTATTGTTGCGCATAAGCGCGAAAACAGTGCCGCGTATATCTCTTCGGGCGTTGAAATAATGACGTGAAATCTCCTTGCTCGGACACTAAGTATTAATTGTCGGTGCGCGTTTATTCAATGTTAGCGGGTATTATATTTTGGTATATAAGAGCGTGGTTTCTCTGGGGGATATTATTAGTAGATAAAACAATCGTGGTTTTTTAATCGAAATTAATTATTAGTATGGATGATTTTTTGCGGGTGATTATTTTAACGGATACCGTTTTGACGATAACGTTTAATCGTCGAATGCTGAGAGAATCATTTTTCGAGGCGGGTATTTTCAGGTGAGCGCATGTGGCCGTGAAACGGCGTTTTACGGGCGCCTGGCCCCGTCGCTCGATTTTCGCGGAGCGATGGGGTCACCGCCGGCGGGCAGCGCGCGCCGGCGGTGACAATCTCAACGCAATTCGACGGCGTATGCCTCGACCGGGGTGATTTTCTTGATCAGCTTGTTGTCGAACAGGAACTGTTCGTAAGCCTGGTAGCGCGCGCGATCCAACTTGGCCGGATCGCGGGCAAACAGCGGCAGGCTGGCTTGCCACGCCTGTTTGTTCAACTCGGTATTCAGCTCCGGGTGCGCTTTGGCGAACGCCAGCCAGGTGTCCTGCGGGTGCGCATGCAGGTAGTCGCTGCCTTGCTTCAACGCGGCGAGGAATTTGCGGATTTTCGGCTCGTTCACCGCATCGCGGTTGGCGACGATGATCAGCTCGTCGTAGGCCGGCACGCCGTAATCTTCGACGTTGAACACCACCGGCGTCTTGCCCTGCAGCTTCAGCTCCAGCGCTTCGATGTTGCGGTAGCCGCCGATCACCGCATCGACCTGGCCCGCCAGCAGGGCGCTGGTCAGCTGAAAGTTGACGTTGATGAGCTTGATGTCCTGCGGCTTGAGGTGCTCGTGTTCGACCATGGTGGCCAGCGTCGCCTGTTCGATGCCGCTGACCGAGTAACCCACCGTTTTGCCCTTGAGATCCGCCGGCGACGTGATGTTTTTATCCAGCGCGATCACCGTATTCAACGGCGTGTTGATCAGCGTGCCGACGCGCATCAGCGGCAGGCCCTGATCGGCGAAGAAATGCAGCTGCGGCTGATAGGTGATGGCGAGGTCGGCCTGTTTGGCGGCCACCAGCCGCGGCGGCAGCGCCGGATCGGACGGCGGCACGATCTTGACGTCCAGCCCTGCGGCCTTGAAGGCGCCGATCTGCTCGGCCACCATAATCGGCGCGTGATCGGGGTTGATGTACCAGTCGAGCACCAGCGTCAGCTTTTCGGCCGCGCCGGCCTGGCCGGTGATGGCGGCGCCCAGCAGCAGCCCGCAGAGGGTTTGTTTGATCATGGTCGTTCCTTTATCCCTGGTTATGGTTGCAATCATCAGTCGTTTTCCGGCGCCCAGGCGATCAGGCGCCGCAGCAGCGCATCCACCGCGGCCCACAGCAGCACGGTCATCAGCACCAAAATAAACAGCGCGGCGAAGCAGACGTCGGTCTGCATGCGCGCGTTGGCGTTCAGCATCACGTAGCCCAGACCTTCGGCCGAGCCGACCCATTCGCCGATGATGGCGCCGATCGGCGCGACGGCGGCGGCCATGCGCAGGCCGGAGCCGAAGGCCGGCAGCGCCGCCATCAGCCGCACGTGCCGCAGCTGCGCCCAGCGCGAAGCGCGCATTGTGCGCGCCAGATCGAGATAGTCGTTGTTGACCCGGCGCAGCCCGTCGAAAAAGGCCGACACCACCGGGAAGAAAATCACCAGCACCGCCATCGCCACCTTGGCGCTCATGCCGAAGCCGAACCACAGCACCAGCAGCGGCGCCAGGGCGAACACCGGTATCGCCTGGCTGGTGAGCACCAGCGGCATCAGCCAGCGCTGCAGCCGCGGCGAGAAGATCATGCACAGCGCCAGCGCCGCGCCGAGCATCACGCCCAGCACCAGCCCGCTGACGATCTCCGAAGCCGTGACCAGCGTGTGCCAGGCGAGATAGCCGCGCCCGTCCCACAGTGCCTGCGCCACCGCGCTCGGTGTGGGCAGCAGAAAGGCCGGAATGCCGCTTTGCGCCGCCAGCCACCACAGCAGCAGCAGCCCGGCAAACACCGTCAGCCCACGCCGCAGGCGGGTAAGCCCACGCTCTTTGGCAATCTTCATTGCGCGGCCCTCACCAGCTGTTGCAGCAGCTCGGCCTGGCTTTTCAGCAGGTCGGCGTCATCCGGCGCGCGTGGCGGTTGCCCGCTGATGCGGTGGGTATCGTCGAGGCCCAGCGGCCAGGGCGACAGCACCAGCAGCCGGTGGCTCAGGCGGCAGGCCTCCATCGGATCGTGGGTGATCAGCAGTACGGTGTTTTGCGCCAGCAGCTCGGCGGCCAGGCTCTGGATCTCGGCGCGGGTAATGGCGTCCAATGCGGAGAAGGGTTCGTCCATCAGCACGATCGGCTGGCGTTCGTAGAGCGTGCGGGCGATGGCGGCGCGCTGGCGCATGCCGCCGGACAGCGCGGCGGGCAGGCTGCGGCCATGCGCGGCCAGGCCTACGCGCTCCAGCAGATGCGCCATCCACGCCCGATCCGTCACTTCGCCGCGCAGCCGCGAGCCGAGGGCGACGTTCTCTTCGACGGTCAGCCACGGGTAGAGCAGGTCTTTTTGCCCCATGTAGGCGATGCGCCCGGCGATCGGCAAACCGTCGCTGCCGGTCACCGTGCCCGAACTGGCCTGCGCCAGGCCGGCGATGATCTTCAGCAGGCTGGTTTTGCCGGCGCCGCTGGCGCCGAGCAGGGCGACGAAGCTGCCGCCGGCGATGTCGAAGCTCAGCCGGTCGAAGACGATTTGCTGACCGAAACGCAGGCTGAGATCCCGCACCTGGATGCCGGGCGGGAGAAGCGGGGAGGTCATGAAGCGTTCAGCCCCATCTGCCAAAATGCCGATTCCAGCTGGGTGGCGGTGGTGAAAATCTGCGCCAGCTCGGTGAGGCGGCTTTGCGCGCCGCGCTGGTGGCCGACGGTCTCGAGCAGCTCGATGGCGGCACGCACGCCGGCCAGATAGCCCTCGTCGCCGTAGTTGCGGATCCAGGAGGCGTAAGGATTGCCCTCCATCTTGGTGGCGGGATCGTGCAGCAGCCGCAGGCCGATTTCGGCATAGCCGGCCACGCAGGGCAGCAGGCCGGCCAGCAGGTCGAGGGCGTCGCCGGCATGGCCGATATCCAGCACGTAACGGGTGTAGTTCATGGTCTCCGCCGCTTCCTGCTGGGCGGCGATCTGCGCTTCGCTCAACCCCCATTCGGCGCAGTAGGCCACGTGTAGCGGCAGTTCGGCGACGATGCCGTTGAGCGAGGCGGTGGCGGCGCGCATCTCCGGCAGGGTGCGCAGCTTGCTGACCAGCAGCGCGTAGGCGCGGGCGAAGTGCAGCAGGAACAGATAGTCCTGCGTCAGGTAGCGGCGAAAAGCGCGTTCAGGCAAGGTGCCGGCGGCCAGCTGCTGCAGAAACGGGTGATCGACGTAATCTTGCCAGTGGCTGCCGGCATGGTGGCGCAGCCGGCCGTAAAGACCGCTTTCGAACAGGGTAGTGATGGACATGGGACCTCCTTGAGTCAGTGGAGATCCGGGCACGCTGGGGTATGAACAGGCAACGGGTGAGAGCGTTGTTGCCTAACCGTCCCTTCGCTGGCATGACCCAGATCAGGTTCAAAGGGTTCGGCTTGCGCCATCTCAGCCCGTAACAGGACACCCCTCGGAGCTGCTTGTTATACGACATTTGTTTTTTGATTACAATCGCCGGGCGGCGCGGCGGCAATCGGTTCGTTTAGTGCGATCGGGGGCGATTTTGCTGGCGCAGAGCGCGCGATTTTTGTCACTGTAGGCCGATGATTTTGCCTTTGAGGACGATTCCCGATGAAAAAAATTGGTTTTCTCTCGTTTGGCCACTGGTCGCCTTCCGCCCAGTCCGGCACCCGTTCCGCGGCGGATGCGCTGCTGCAGTCTATCGATCTGGCGGTCGCCGCCGAAGATCTGGGGGCGGACGGCGCCTATTTTCGCGTACACCATTTCGCGCGCCAACTGGGGTCGCCGTTCCCACTGCTGGCCGCCATCGGCGCCAAAACCCAACGCATCGAGATCGGCACCGGCGTGATCGACATGCGTTATGAAAATCCGCTGTACATGGTGGAAGACGCCGGCGCGGCGGATCTGATCGCCGGCGGGCGGCTGCAGCTCGGCATCAGCCGCGGCTCGCCGGAGCAGGTGATCGATGGCTGGCGCTATTTCGGCTATGCCCCGGCCGACGGCGAGACCGACGCAGACATGGCCCGCCGCCATACCGAAGTGTTCCTGGAAGCGCTGCGCGGCGAAGGGTTCGCCGAACCCAATCCGCAGCCGATGTTCCCGAATCCGCCCGGGCTGCTGCGGCCGGAGCCGTTTTCCGCCGGGCTGCGCGACCGCATCTGGTGGGGCGCCGGTTCCAATGCCACCGCCGTCTGGGCGGCGAAGCTCGGCATGCACCTGCAAAGCTCGACGCTCAAGAACGACGAGACCGGCGAACCCTTCCACATCCAGCAGGCCAAGCAGATCCGCGCCTACCGCGCCGCCTGGCAAGAGGCCGGCCACGCGCACGAGCCACGGGTTTCCGTGAGCCGCAGCATCTTCGCGCTGGTGGACCAGCGGGATCGCAACTACTTCGGCGGCGGTGGCAAGGAGGGCGATCAGCTGGGGTATATCGACGCGCAGACCCGAGCGATTTTCGGCCGCAGCTATGCCGCCGAGCCGGACGTGCTGATCAAGCAGCTGGCACAGGACGAGGCCATCGCCGAAGCGGATACGCTGCTGCTGACCGTGCCTAACCAGCTGGGCGTGGATTACAACGCCCACGTCATCGAATCGATTTTAACCCATGTCGCGCCGGCGCTCGGCTGGCGCTAAACGGAGGAGTGACATGTCACGCATTTTCATTACCGGTTCGGTAGACGGGCTGGGCCGCGCCGCCGCACAAACGCTGTTGGACGAAGGGCATCAGGTGATTCTGCATGCGCGTGAGCCCGGCCGTCTGGACGCGGTGCGCGATCTGCTGGATCGCGGCGCTCAGGCGACGATCGGCGATCTGTCCGATGTACAGCAGATCCGGCAGCTTGCCGAGCAGGTCAATCGCCTCGGTCGCCCGGACGCGGTGATCCACAATGCCGGCATGTTTACCGGGCCGCAGGTGATGCCGGTGAACGTCATAGCGCCCTATCTGCTGACGGCCCTGATCGAACGCCCCACGCGTATCGTCTACCTGAGCAGCAGCATGCACTTTGACGGCGTGGCGGAACTGAACGGCGTGGATTGGCTTGGCGGCGCCGCAGGCTCTTATTCGGACAGCAAACTGTTCGTCACCGCGCTGGCCGCCGCCGTGGCGCGCCTGTGGCCTGACGTGATCAGCAGCGCGGTCGATCCCGGTTGGGTGCCGACAAAAATGGGCGGCGCGGACGCGCCCGACGATCTGGCGCTGGGGCATGTGACGCAGGCGTGGCTGGTGAGCAGCGATGAACCGCAGGCTCTGGCGTCCGGCGGTTATTGGCACCATCAGCAGCGCCTCGAACCCCACGCGGCGGTACACGACGAGGCGTTTCAAACGGCGCTGTTGGCGCAATTGGCGCGCGCTGGCGGGGTGAGCTTGCCGCAGGTTTGAATGGTTATTCCTTCCTGGCCCGTCGAGGTTATCGGCGGGCTTTTTTATGCCCGCAGGGTGAACCCGCGGCGCTTTTCTTATACAGTGGTTGTCTGGCCTGTTTTGACTGTTTTCTCTATTTTTGCCATGCACACATTCCTGATTATCGTCCCTGAAGGGGGCATGCTGTTCGAAGCGGCGGGCATCGCGGATATCCTGATGCAGGCTAACCGTCTGAGCCCTGCCGAGACGCCGCTGTATCAGATCGCGGTCGCCACCACGCAATCCCATCGGGTGGTGCACGGCCTGTCCGGGCTGAGCCTGTTGGCCGATCATCGCCTGGCGGATCTCGATCCGGCCCTGCCGCGCGATACCGTCATTGTTGCCGGCAAGGGGGCGACGGAAGAAGAGGGCGCCCTGGTGGCGGATTGGCTGCGCCGCGCGGCGCCACAGACGCGCCGTATCGCTTCCGTTTGCGGCGGGGCTCTGCTGCTGGCCGAAGCCGGATTGCTGGACGGGCGGCGGGCGACCACTCACTGGCGGCTGGCGGAAACGCTGCAGGCACGCTTCCCGCGGGTGCAGGTCGAAAACGGCCCGATCTACGTGCAGGACGGGCCGATTTGGACCTCCGGCGGCGTCAGTTCCGGCTTTGATCTGACGCTGGCGCTGGTGGAGGACGATTACGGCTTCGTGCAGGCGCGCGAAGTGGCGCAGGATCTGGTGATGTTTCTGCGTCGCCCCGGCGGGCAGGCGCAGTTCAGCCGCTACCCGCTCAACCAGGCCAAATCGCCGGGCCCGATCCGCGACCTGCAATCCTGGATCCTGGAAAACCTCGCCGACGATCTCAGCGTCGATCGGTTGGCCGAACGCGTGGCGATGAGCCCGCGCAACTTTACCCGCGTGTTCACCCGCGAGACGGGCATTTCTCCCGCCAAATTCGTCGAAGAAGGGCGGTTGTATACCGCCAGGCAGCGTCTCGAGCAAAGCGCGGAAGGCATCGAGCAGATCGCCCTGGCCACCGGCTTTGGCAACGGCCTTAACCTGCGGCGGGTGTTTGAGCGCAAACTGCAGCTGGCCCCGAGCGAATACCGCGAACGCTTTCATGCGCGCAATTTGGCGTAAATTGATCGGTAAACGTCATTTACGCCGCCTCGGGGCAGGGCTAGAGTTGAGGCAAAGCCCAAAACGAGGAGTGCATCATGGTGAGAGTAGGCATTAATGGATTTGGCAGGATCGGACGCAACGTGCTGCGCGCGGCGCTGGGGCGCAGCGATTTTGAAGTGGTGGCGATCAACGATCTGACGGACAGCAAAACGCTGGCGCACCTGCTGAAATACGACACGCTTTCCGGCACGTTGGCGGCCAGGGTGGAAGCCGGCGACAACCAGCTGCTGCTGGACGGCCGGCCGATTCAGGTGTTTTCGCAGCGCGATCCCGCCGAGATCCCCTGGAGCAGCGTGGGCGTGGACGTGGTGATCGAAGCGACGGGCTTCTTTACCGACAAGGCCAAGGCGGAAGTGCACATCACACACGGCGGCGCCAAGCGGGTGATTATCTCGGCGCCGGCCAAGAATGACGACATCACCATCGTCATGGGGGTTAACGACCAGCTCTACGATCCGGCGCTGCATAAAGTGGTCAGCAACGGCAGCTGCACCACTAACGGGCTGGCGCCCGCCGCGCAGGTGCTGCATCAGGCGTTCGGCATCGAATACGGGCTGATGAACACTACTCACGCCTATACCAACAGCCAGGCGCTGCACGATCAGCCGGAAAAAGATCTGCGCGGCGCGCGGGCGGCGGCGGAATCGATCGTGCCTTATTCCAGCGGCGCGGCCAAGGCGCTCGGCAAGGTGATCCCGGATCTGGACGGCAGGTTGACCGGTTACTCGCTGCGGGTGCCGGTGCCGGTCGTCTCGATCGTCGATCTGACGGTGACGCTGAAACGCCCGGCGACGGTGGAGGAAATCAACGCCGCTTTCCGCGCGGCGGCGTCGTCCGGCCCGCTGAAAGGGATCCTGGGCTACAGCGATGAACCGCTGGTGTCGAGCGACTACCGGGGCGATGCGCGTTCGTCGATCATCGACGGTTTGTCTACACTGGTCATCGGCGGCAACCTGGTGAAAGTGCTCGCCTGGTATGACAACGAATGGGGCTTCTCCAATCGGTTGGTCGATCTGGCGCTGCTGATGGAAAAACGCGGGCTGTAAACGCCCCATAGCAAAAAGCCCGCTTAAGTTTCCTTAAGCGGGCTTCTCTAAATATGGCTCCTCTGACTGGACTCGAACCAGTGACATACGGATTAACAGTCCGCCGTTCTACCGACTGAACTACAGAGGAATCGTGTGAACGGGGCGCATGATATCCAGCGGCCCCGGGTGTGTCAACGCTAAATTGCCTGGAGTGGTGCGACTGCTCGGTATCTGAGCAATGCGCCCGTCAATCAGCCCATTGCGCGTCGTTTTCCGCCTGGGCGCGCAGCAGGCGCGCCAGCGGATCCTGGCGGTAGAAGCGGCAAAAGTGCTGATACAGCGCCGGGAAGCGTTCGGCCAGCAGCTCGGGGGCGCTGAAGAAATACTCCGACAGCACGGCGAAGCACTCGGCCGCATCGGTGGCGGCGTAGGCATCCATGCTGGCGGCCTCTTCACCGACCATGTCTATCTCGTCCTGCAGGCTTTCCATCGCGGCGTGCAGATCGTGCTCCCAGGCGGCCACCTCGCGCAGCGGGATCGGCGGCACGCCGGTAGCGACGCCGCCGTTGCGCATATCCAGCTTGTGCACTGCTTCGTGGATCACCAGATTGAAACCAGAAAGATCGAAAGAGTCCTGCACGTCTTGCCAGTTGAGCACGATCGGCCCCTGTTCCCAGCTTTGGCCGGACTGCACCACCGCCCCCGAGTGCACCAGGCCAATTTCGTCCTGCCATTCGTCTTCCACCACGAACGGGGTGGGGTAGAGCAGAATTTCGTTGAAGCCGTCGAGGCACTCCGCGCCGAGTTCCAGCACCGGTAAGGCGAACAGCAGGGCGATGCGCGCCTGCATTTGCGAGGTGAGCTGCAGCCCCTGCAGCGGCACGATGCGCTTTTGCTGCAAGATCTGCCCGGCAACGGCCACCAGCCGCTGCTGCTCCTGCTCATTCAGCGGCGAGAGCAGCGGGATCGCCAACGCGTCCTGCCACTGGGCCTGAGTGTCTGCCTGGGGTTGAGAGGGTTGAGTCGCTTTCCACGGCCATTTAATCATCAGGTTGCTCGTAAAGTCGTCACTTGAACGTTCAGCGGTGTGCTAATGCTGTAAAAATGCCGTAAAAGCGGGCATGATAGCAAGCGTTGTTAGGAGAGATGCCGGAGCGGCTGAACGGACCAGTCTCGAAAACTGGAGTAGGGGCAACTCTACCGGGGGTTCAAATCCCCCTCTCTCCGCCACTATTCAATCACTTACGAATAAATCTTTCAACGATCCCCATCACAGATAGCGCTGGCCTGGCGCCAAATCACTGAACCACAATCCACTGCCTGATGCCGATTTTCTCCGCGTATTCGCGCGCCATAGTGGCATTCCGTCACCTGAAGTTCCCCTGACTCTCATACTTCCAGCGCGCTTTGAATATAGCGTTGCGGCGACACGCCCAGTTTTTTGCGAAACATGGCGATGAACGCGCTAGGGCTGGCATAACCCAGTTCGTGGGCCAGTTGACCCACGGCCACGCCGCGCGCCAGATTGCATACCGCCTCCAACAGGCGAATTTGCTGGCGCCATTCGGAAAAACTCAACGCGGTCTCTTCGCGGAACAGCCGTGCCAGGGTGCGTTCGCTGGCGCCGACCTTTTTTCCCCACCAGGCGAGCGTCTCGCCATGACCCAACTCGCGGCATAAAGCATCGCATACCTGGCGCAGGCGCCGGTCGTTCGGCAGGGCCACGTGACACAGTTGGCCACTTTGCATGCGTTGAAACTCATCGCTCAGCAGATTTTGAATGAGCGTAAGCCGTTCGGCGGAAATGGCGTTTTCAAGCCCGGCGGCAATCAGGGGATACAACAGGGGAGTGGCGCTCAGCCCCTGAGGCCGTGCGCCATAGCGGCGAGAAAAGGGCGGCGTAAAGTAGATGTTGTACGTCACGACGTCATTGATGGCTTCCAGACCGTGCGGTGTGCCGCTGGGGAGCCAAATGGCGCGGCCCGGCGAGAGCAGCCAGATATGCTGCGCGGTGGCGATTTTCGCCACGCCGCGCAGCGGCAAAATCAGCTGCCCCTGCTCATGCTGATGGACGGGCTCTTGGCTGCCGGGGCTGTAGCGCAGCTGACGCAGGCCTTCAATAGCGTGATGGGATGTCATGTTTACCTGCCTCTGTCCGGTTCTCACCATTTGTGCCTATTGCTGCGATAACGGACAACGTTTGTCCGTCTGGCGACATCCTGACTGTCGGTAGCGCCATTCTGCCATGAACGGGCTTCTCTTTTAAAGTTGAATAATTATCATTTCCATCAAATTCTACTAACAGTCGGAAAGGCGATGAGACAGATGGGCAAATTTTTCAGGGAAAAACCGTTGAAAGTGCTGGTATATACGATAATCGCAGGCTATAGCGGGCAAGCCTTTACCGCGGATGGCGGGCAGCATACCACAAAAGAAGAGACGTTGGTGGTGAGCGCGGCGGCGTCTCAGGATCAGGATGACGAGAGCACGCTGGTGGCGCACGGCGCCGCCTCCGCGACGAAGTCAAACCAGCCAATTAGCCGCACTTCACAGAGCATCTCGGTGGTGACGCAAGCGGAGATTGACGCGCAAGCGGCGAAAAACGTCCCGCAAGCGCTGCGCTATGTTTCCGGCGTCAACTCGGAGAGCGCCGGACCGGATACCCGTTTCGACACCATCATCGTGCGCGGTTTTGAAGCCGACGAATACCTTGATGGCCTGCGGCTGCCGCGCGAAGCGTGGTGGAGCCGTCCGGCGTGGGATCCGTTCCTGCTGTCGCGTATCGAAGTGGTCAAAGGCCCTTCCTCGGTACTGTATGGCCAGGCGAATCCCGGCGGGATCGTCAACCTGGTCAGCAAAACGCCGCAGGCGACCCCGTCCGGTGAGGTGTATGTCAGCGCGGGCAACGAAAACCAGTTTGGCGCCGGCGTCGACGCCACCGGGCCGCTGAACGATAACGGCACGCTGTTGGGGCGCGTGGCGGGGACCTTTTTTGATACCGAAACCCAGGTCGATCACACCCGCTATCAGCATTATGACATCGCGCCGTCGCTGACGTGGCAGCCGGATGCGCACACCAGCCTGACGATTATTTCGCAGCTGCGCAAAGATCCGGACAGCGGATTCTACAACCAGATGCCGCTTTCCGGCACCTTGACGCCCAACCCGTACGGCCACATCTCGACCCGTTTTTATGGTGGCCAGCCGGGCTTCGACAAGTACGAACGCCAGCAGGGCAGCATCGGTTACCAGTTCCGGCACGATTTCAACGATACGGTGACTTTCCGCCAGAATCTGCGTTACCTCAGCAGCACCGGCGACTATCTGATGGTCTATCCATGGGGTGTGCATGCGGATGCGCCGCTCATCGATCGCTATTCGATGAACCTGAAGGAGAGCATGACCAACTTCGCGGTGGATAACCAGGCTGAATTCCACTTTGATACCGGTCGGGTGAAACATACGTTGCTGACCGGGATTGATCGCATGCATACCTCGGTGCGCAGCCAGTCGGGCTACGGCGACGCCAGCCCGATTAACTTCCTCAACCCGGACTATAGCGTGCCGGTGGCCATACCGCCGCTCGATAGCAGTACGCACAATACGCTCGATCAAACCGGGCTCTATCTCCAGGACCAACTCGAACTGGGGAGCTGGATCCTGAACCTGGCCGGCCGTTACGACGCGGCGAAAACCAAAAGTATCGATCTGCTGAACGACGCTCGTACCGAGCGCAATGACTATGCAACGACCGGGCGCGCCGGGCTGCTGTACCACTTCGATAACGGATTGGCGCCTTACATCAGCTATTCCACGTCGTTTGTGCCGAGCAGCAGCAATGACTTTTACGGCCACGCCTTTAAACCGACCGAAGGCAAGCAGACGGAAGTGGGGTTGAAATACGATCCGGTCGGGCTGGATGCCTTGTTTACCCTGGCGTTGTACGACCTGCGGGAAACCAACGTGGCGACCGCCGATCCCGATCACCCGAACTTCAGCGTGCAGACCGGCGAAGTGCGCTCGCGCGGGGTTGAGCTTGATGGCCGCATCAATATCACGCCGGCGTGGTCGGTGCTGGCGTCGTACAACCTGACCGATCCGAAAGTACTGAGTGCCAACGACGATACGCAGGGCAAGCGTCCGGTGGGCATTGCGCGCAATACCGCCAAGCTCTGGAGCCAGTATGCCTTCGACGGTGCGCTTGACGGTGTGACGCTGGGCGGCGGCGTGCGCTATGTCGGCACCAGCTACGCCACCACGGACAACGGCCTGAAGGTGCCGGCGGCCACGGTCTACGATGCGCGCGTCGGCTATCAGTGGCGCCAATGGCAGCTGGCGCTGAATGCCGCCAATCTCGGCAACAAAACCTACCTGGCTTCCTGCTCCAACAATGGCTGCGAGTATGCGCTGAAACGCCAGTACATCGCGACCCTCAGCTATAAGTGGTGACCGATGCTGTCACGACGCAGGTTGTTGACCGCTCTCCTGTTGGCCCCGCTTTATGCGCGGGCCGACGCCGGCCGGCCGCCGCAAAAGCTGGCCGTGTTGGATTGGGGACTGACGGAAATTCTGTTGGCGCTGGGGGTGACTCCGGCGGGCGTCTCGGCGCCGGATTGGTATCGCAAGCTGATCCCGACGCCTGCGCTGCCTGCATCGGCGTTGGATCTTGGCCTGCTGTTCCAGCCCAATCTGGAAACGCTGTACGCACTGCGGCCGGACGCGATTGTCATCACGCCGCAGCATGCGTTGCTGAAGCCGGCGCTTGAACGCATCGCGCCGACGATCGCGCTGCCGGCTCATGGGCTGGCGGAACTCATCAGCGCCGCCCGGCAATTGGGCGAACGGCTTCAGCGGCAGCCTCAGGCCGCGCAGATATTGGCCAGCCTGAACGACAAGCTGAGCCGCGCCTCGCTGCTGGCGCGGCAGGTTGAACGTCCGGCGCTGCTCGCCGCCCCGGTAGATGCGCTGCACCTGCGGGTATACACCGCAGGCAGCCTTCCCGGTGACGTATTGGCCGCCTGCGGGCTGCGCAACGGATGGCAGGGCGGCGCGGGAGCCGAAGGCAGCGTGCTGGTGGAGCTGACCCGCATCGCCGATCTGAATGCGCGGCTGATGCTGTTGACGCCTGACGAACAGCGGGAGTTGGTGTCTCAATGGCGCCAAAGCCCGCTGTGGCAACGTCTGCCGCTGACCTCTGCGCGCAACCTGAACCTGATAGAAGAAAACATCAGCGATGCCGGCGCCCTGATTACCGCCGGGCGCTTTGCCGATATTTTTACCGGGATGATGATGAGGTGGCGTGATGCATGAATCTTTTTCCCGCCGTCTTTCCTGGGGGGTAATCGCCGCGTTGTGGCTGATGTCGTTGCCGTTGGCGCTGGCCGATATTCATCGGCAGGGCGGCATTGTCGCGTTGTTCTCCGAGCATAATCTCGATCCGACGGCCATTATCCTGCATAGCATGTGGTTGCCGCGTCAGGGTATGGCGATGGTGGGGGGCGCGACGCTGGGGCTGTGCGGCTGGTTAATGCAGCGTGCGTTGCGCAACCCGTTGGCGGAGCCGATGACGCTCGGCATGACCGCCGGGGCGACGTTGGCGATGGGGCTGGCGTCGTTGTGGTTGCCGTCGCTGTTGGTCGGCGCGCGCACCGCCGTGGTGATTGCCGGTGAGATTGCGGCGCTGGCGTGCGTGCTGGCGCTCAGCTGGCGTCAGCGTATGTCGCCGCTGGCGATGGTGCAGGCGGGCATCATGATCAATTTGTGGTGCGGGGCGCTGACCTTGCTGATCGCCATTATCAACGATCGCTTTTTACTTCAGGTGCTGATGTGGGGAGGCGGTTCGCTGGCGGTGGAAGACGGGCAAATTCTGCTGCGGATGTTGCCGTGGCTCGCCGTCTGCGTAGTGGGCCTGTTGTTCTTGCTACGCCCGCTTGAACTGCTGCAACTGCCGGAAACCGTGGTCAGCAGCCTCGGCGCATCGCCGGTGCGCATCCGCGCCGCCGCGGTGCTGCTGGCGCTGACCATGAGCGCCCTCATCATTAACGCAGTCGGCGTCATCGGTTTTTTGGGGCTCGCAGCGCCTCATCTGGCGCGCTTTGGCGGCGCGCGAACATCCCGGCAAATGGTGTTGCATACGGCGCTCATCGGTGCGGGTCTCCTGTGGCTGACCGATCTTTGCGTCTCTCGCGTGTCGCTGGAGAGCGGCCAGCTGCTGCCCGTCGGCATGTTGACCGCCCTTACCGGCGGCCCGTTGCTGATGCTGCTGGCGCGTTTTGCACGACAGCAAAGCATCGATCTTGCGCCGCCGTTGCCGGTGTCGCAGACCTCGCATCAACAACGGTTCATCTGGTTGTCGGCCGGCATTCTGGCTGCGGGGATCGTGGTCTCTTTATGTTTCGGTCATGGACTGCAGCATTGGCACTGGGCGGAAAGAGGGGAGCTGGCGAACCTGCTGCCATTGCGGTTGCCACGACTGCTGGCGGCGATGAGCGCCGGTGCGCTGCTGGCGGGGGCCGGCGTGTTGATGCAGCGGGTGAGCGGGAACCCGCTCGCCAGCCCAGAAGTGCTGGGTATTGGCGGTGGCGCGGCCATGGGCGTTACGGCCTTTGTGTTTTTGCTTCCCGCTGGCGGCAGTGGCTGGCTGTTGGTGAGTAGCCTGGGGGGCGCGTTGATAAGCCTGTTGCTGACGTTGTGGAACAGCCGTCGAAGTGACTTTAATCCGCAGCGGGTATTGCTCAATGGTTTGGCGCTGAATGCGCTATGCCAGGCAGCGGTCAGCATCGTGATGCTCAACAATCTTGCCGCAAGTGCGGTGTTGTTGCCGCTGATGACGGGCAGTACCTATTACGTCGGCGCGTCGTTGGCCGAAGGCGTGTTTGTCATCACGCTGGTTCTCCTGGCGCTGATGCCGCTGTTCCGCCGCTGGCTGGTGCTGTTGCCTATGGGCAACGTCGCCGGCGCGCTCGGTGTGCCCTTGCCGCGCGCACGTTTCAGCGTGCTGGCTATGGCGGCCGTCATGACCGGGCTGGCGACGTTACTGGTCGGCCCGGTGTCTTTCATCGGCCTACTGGGACCGCATCTGGCGCGCAAGATGGGCGCGAAAGGGCCGCTGATGCAGCTCTACACCGCCGCGCTGTTGTCATCCGCCATCATGACCGTTGCCGACTGGCTGGGGCGCAATGCGCTCTACCCGCGCCAGCTGCCGGTCGGGTTGGTGGCGTCGCTGATCGGTGTCCCTCTGCTGGTATGGCCGTTAATTCGTAATAAGACAGCCCGGTCAAAACCATAAAAAGTGTGAGTATGAGCAAGGAATTCGGCATGTCGGTATTAATGATGTTGTTTCGTATGGTGCGCGGTTGGCTACTGCTCGCCGTGGTCGCCGGTGTCGTCAGCGGGCTGTGCAATGCCTCTTTGCTGGCGATGATCAATCATGGTCTGACGCAATCCAATGAGGCGTCATGGCTGAGTCCGGGAGGCGATTTTGCGTTACTGACGCTGTTGATGCTGGCGACGCGCGTGGTTTCTCAAACCACGTTTATGGCGCTGGGACAAAAGGTGAAGGCGCGCTTGCGCAGCGAGCTGGTGCAAGACGTCAGCGAAACGCGCTGGCTGCTGTTGGAGAAAGCGGGGATGGCAAGAACGCTGTCGGTGCTGACACAGGATCTCGATACGCTGGTGGTGTTTTTCGTCAATCTGCCCAATCTGCTGATTTTCGGCGCCGTTATCGTTGGCTGCCTGGTTTACCTTGGCAGCCTGTCATTGAGCGTACTGGCGCTGGCATTGGCGGTGATTGTCTGCGGCAGCCTGGGCTACCGCGCCGCGCACGGCCCCGCGATGCGTTTGTTGCGCCGATCGCGTCAGCGCGAAGATACGCTGATTCAGCAATGCAAAAAATTGTTTGACGGTGCGAGGGAGTTTCGGCTGAACGCGGTGCGCCGTCGTCAATTCGTCAGCGGTGAACTGGCGCAGAATATTGACGCGGTTCGCCGGGAGAGAACCCGCGGTTACGTGTTGTACGGTTTGGCGAGCAGTTGGGGAAGCGCGCTGTTTTTCGCTTTCATCGGCCTGGTGTTGTTCAGCTTGCGTGACGGGCTGGCTTTGGACGAACGGGCGCTTACCGGCTATATCATGGTGTTTCTGTATATGATTGTGCCGGTCGAAGGGCTGTTATCCGCGCTGCCCACCCTGGCCGGCGCGCGGGTGGCCATGCAGCGGGTACAGTCGCTGCGCGCGCAACTCAGGCCCGAAGTTCCACAGCGCCATTTTACGCCACCCCCTTTTGCTTCGTTGGCGTTGGATAATGTCCGTTACCAATATCAGAACGAAGAAGGGGAGCATTTCACCCTTGGCCCGCTGAATATGCACATTGCGCCCGGTGAACTCATTTTTATCGTCGGTGGCAACGGCAGCGGCAAGACGACGTTGGCGAATCTGCTGGTGGGAATTTACCCGCCTGATAACGGCGCGATTTTGCTTAACGGCGAGCCGGTCAGCGACGATCTTCTGGAAATATACCGTCGGCATTTTTCGGTGGTGTTCAACGACTTCTTTCTTTTTGACGATGTGGCGTTCGTCACTGAGCGCACGCAAAAGCAGGTCGAACATCTGCTGCGCCTGCTGAAGTTAAGCCATAAAGTCAGTTTTGCCCACGGCCGTTTTTCAACAATCGCGCTCTCTCAGGGGCAGCGAAAACGGCTGGCTTTACTGCAGGCGTGGTTGGAAGAGCGCCCGGTTTATCTGTTTGATGAGTGGGCCGCCGATCAGGATCCTGAGTTTAAGGCGGTGTTTTACCTTGAACTCTTGCCGATGCTGAAGGCCGAAGGCAAAACGGTCATCGCGATTACTCACGACGATCGCTATTTCTACCTGGCGGATCGCATCATCAAGCTGGAATCGGGGCAGGTGGTCCCATCGACGCGTGGCGTGCCGTCATGATGCACATCGTTTTCACCCAGCACGATATTTGGCTTTTTTCCCTCATGCTTGATGATTCGCCCCGGCTTTCCTCAGGAAAGTGAATGCGGTGATAGTGTACTGTTGCCCGCAGGTAAGGTAATTTGCTGATGGCAATGATGACTGACGCGGGGGCCAACGGACATGAACGAAAAAATCGACTATCACATCGAGAAATACCATTTCGCGCCGCTGGATGAGGCCCCGCGGCTCGCGCACCAGTGGAGCGAGGTGCTGAACGAGTGCCGCGAGACGCAGGCCGGGGCGGAGGAGCGTCTGCGCATTGCGCTGCTCAACGTGGACTATGTGACCAGTTTCGAATTGCCTTTCCGGTTATTGCTGGTCAGGGCGCCGCAGCTGATCGCCGGAATTCGGGATGAGCTGCCGCTCAGCCAGAAGAATGTGGTGTTCAACGGCAAGCGTTTCGGCTGCGTCTACAGCTTGAAAAGCGATTTGAGCGGCGTGCCGGAGACCTTTCAGTACAGCATGTCGACCCGTATTCACCGAACATCTGCGTCGGGCGTGGATGCGCTGCCTTACCGGGAAATTGCCAAAACGCTCAAGGCGCCGCGGGAGCGGCTTAAGCTGGCGCTGGAGCAAGGGCTGCGGATCACGGCGCTGGACGGTCTGTTCTGGTTCGGCATCCAGCGCATTGCCGCCGAGGTGCGCAGGCTAAGAAAATCCGGCATGGCGATCGTGACGGCGGAAACGGAGATCTTCGACACCCTGACCGGCACGACGCGCAAGGTTCCGGTGTACCGCCTGGCCGAGAGCTAATGATCGATAGCCGGCGGTTCAGACTATGAAGCTTGATTCCCGCCGGGCTTTGCCGGGCCCTTCTACGGTTCTTTTTTACCCACATCTTCTCGCCGCTCGGCAAGCAAACCGACGTGACATATTCCTCAAACCTGAACCGTGTTCGTTCTGTCGCAGCACAACGCAAACGACGGGCCTCCGCCGATAGCCGGTGCCACGATGGTGTTTCCGGTCGGCGGCGCCTTTGCCGCCCGCCTTTGGCTAACATCGATGAAGGTTTGAAGGAGAAGAGTATGTTGAAACGTTTTGCACTGCTGTGCTGGTGCCTGATCGGCGCCAACGCGTTGGCAGCGGGCCCCAACGCCAATATCAAGTATTACGGCTATGACTGGCTGGATTTTTATGAAACCGCCACGCCGTCTTTCAGCGCCACAGAAGCGCTTAAGGCGATTACCGACACCGGCTTCAGTATGACCAATCTGAATGTGGTGCACACGATGGCAAGCCTTAATCTGCCCGTTTGTGCCGGGGAGACCTGCGCCGTGAATATTCAGGCTGGATCGGGGGCGGTATCGGGATCGCCGTTTATCGATATCTGCCCTGGGGCGGTCTCGAACAGCAGCTGTCAGGCAGCAGGTTCCTGGAACGCTATCTGGACGGTGGTCAAGAAGATCGCCGAAGCTAAATATAAGCCCGGCGCCATTTATTTTATCGATGAACCGTTCGACGTTCCTGCCCTACAGACCGCAGGGAAATATGACGCTTACCAATACTCCAGCTATGTTTGCACCCTGCGGCAGGCCATGCAGCAGTATGGGATCGCGATCCCTGTCTACACCATCTTGTCCTACCGGCATGCCAACAACCCCGAATGGATCCGTGAAATACAGCAGGGCGCACCCGCGACCGCGTGCCCGACCAACGTAAAAAGCACGCCCGATTGGGTTGGGGTGGATAACTACAACTGGTCGGTGGCGGATATGTGGAGTACCTACAATCGCCTGGCGCCAATAAGCGCAGCCGGACAAAAGTGGGTGTTGGTACCGCCTTCTACGGCGTCGCTAGGAATGAACGACCAGCAATTGCATGCGCAAATTCAACTGTATTGGGATTTCATTAATCAATATCCGACTGCGCCCGTGGTTTATATCATGAACTGGCGGTTTGATCGCGAGGTCACCGAGAACCGCGCGGCCTTCCCCGAATCGACCGCCTTATTGTCTTTCATGGGGAACACGCTGCTCACCAAACCTTAAGCGTGCAAAAAGGAGGTTCAAACCAAGAACCTCCTTATTAATGCTACCGCTTATCGATAGGCTTCATTGCGCGCAATCGCGTATTTCCCGCTGCCCAGCAGCAGGATAGCGAGCCCGCCCATAAAGAACACCAGTTCGTTTTCAATGCCCCAGGCGCCGACGTTGGTAACGGTGAATACCTTGCCGGTGCCCACCATCAGAAACGCCACCACCAGCGTAATGGCGTAAACCAGTGCGGCGGGGCGGGTGAACAGCCCCAAAATGATCAGTATCGGCGCCAGGATCTCGCCCACATACACGCCATAGGCGATAAAGGCGGGCAGCCCCTGTTCCTGCAGCGCGTCGGCGATCCAGCCGACGCCATGCTGAATTTTCGCTACGCCGTGAAACAACATCAGCCCGCCGAAGGTCAATCTGAGCGCCAACTTGCCGGCGTCCGGGCGATCAAAAAGACGAATGAATGCCGCATTCAGTGACTTAACCATGGCCTTTTCTCCTGAATAGGAATGATTTTCAATCAATGTACCAGCCAGGTGAATGCGAAAGATGTCCTGGATCAGTAAAACGGTGGGCTTCGCACCGACTTTTCGCGTGAGGTGGAGGCATAGCTGAAAGGCGGCGGCTCTCTCAGGGAACGCACGCTCAAGGAGGGAGGGGAGGTTGCGTTCAGCTTTTTCACCCGGAATAACATTCTCACACCGGCTGAACGTAGGGTAAAAAAAGTCTCTGGGCTGTTTTCATGCGTTACCTGGTTATGCTGCTGCACATTCCTTTTATGCCTGTTTTTGCCCCCGGAGTTGCGGCTGCATCACTGTGTGAGGATGGCGGCAACATAAAGATCAATAAGGTTTTTTTCCTTAATAAAAATCGACGACGCGCGTGTGGTGTAACTCTATAGGGTTAATGTTGTTTTTATTTTGAACTGCTAACTAATTAGCGGTTCTTTTTCGCCATCTTATTGGGAATTATCTTGCTTATTTTGTTTTGCGAAAGTTGATCCTGTGGGAAGGAATGCCGCATGCTGCTTTTATTTCCGGTTTTTCCCTTTTTTTTTGATGTGAATTCAACGGTGAAGAGATTCCGACTGATTTTATGAGTGGCATTATGATCGGCTGTAAACTTTGGTGAACTATTTTTATCAGACCAAAAATAATAGAATTACTGATTTTTCAAGTTGCTGAATTGTTTGGTGTTTGTATATTAATTTGTTAATTTTTTATTAAAAAAATAATAATTTACCTTGATATTGGTTTTGGCTTTGCTAGTATCAAATTAGTGGTCTTATCAGTTAGGAAAACATCCTTTGAGCATGGAGTGGATCGCTGGCCATAACGGGGTTATCGCTGCCGTAAGGTTGAAGTGGTTATTTTGCCGGCAGGTGAAGTGATATTATTTATACCACTTTATCGAACCCAGCGATTTTTTAGATGCTGACTCAGTGCTGGCCGGACGTAAAAGAATACGTCGGTGAATGGGGGGGATGAATCTTAAGTTAATCTGATCATTACCCTGGGTTAACTATAAAAAATGTGCTTTATCAACCCAGCTGTTTGCGCGTCAATACCGCGTTAGGTGCGCCACGGCGGAATGTTAACGCAGAACCTAAGCTTTAAAATTAATAATCAAAACTCTCACCAAATTGTTTATTTTCACACCAGGTTTCGCATTTGTAAGTACTGAGTGCTGGAAATGAAAGTCACACTGTCATCGTGTTCTCATGATCATTGCGTGCTGCCCGCTCGCAAGAAACGAATGACTGTCATGGTTTTATGAAAAAATTTCACTATTTACTGTAGTTATCATTTGTTTAATAAATTATTTGTATTCAGGTGTTTTATTGGAATTGTCCTACCAACAGAGAAACGTTGTTTTTACGGCATTTTTTGATTTTTTTCCTATTATTAGCTTGCATAATTATTGTTTGCAAGTTATTGATTTTAAAATGAAAAAATAAATATGTAAATGTAAAATAGTTTAAACCGATCACTGAGTTTTTATTGATAGGTTTAATCTATTATTGTTGTTAATATTAATACATCTAAACAATTTGCGGGCTTGGTGACGACTAATTACGCTAAAAGGACTCTGGGAAAGACTGGCGAATGTAAAAGCCCATGTTTATAGGCTTTATGTTTGTAGTGCTGATGAAAAGGATATCAGGCCATGAATGAAGTCATCTCAACAGCAGTTAACGGCGTCGAATTTGACCCTCGATACAGTGAAATTGAATTCACGTTATCGGAATTCGATAGCCAAACCGATCCGCTGAATGCCGTGGACAATGCACGCGATATCAATTGGCATGCTATTCGCGAGCAATCTGCCGCCTTGCTTGAACAGTGCTTCGATTTGCATGTCGTGCTGTGGTTTATGCGCGCTAATCTTCATATCGATGGTTTTTCGGCTGTCTATCAAGGCATCACGACTATCGACGGCAAATATGCCGAAGAGGGGAGCACTATATTCCCTCAGGCCGATATGGAGCCGGCGGCGGACAGTTTTCACGCTGCCGCATTAGGCTGGCTCGCCACCTCGTCCTGCCTGCACGAAATCAAAAACAGCAAGATCTTCCCCGACACGCCGTTAACCACCGATGAACTGCTCAATATGCGAATTGACGAGCAGGAAGGCAAAAGCCTGCACTTTTCGGAAGTGGTGAAGGTGTTGGGGCAGGCTGACAGCTATTTTGCCGGCAGAAATATGCCGTCATTAAAAGAACAGCTGTCGCAGGGAATCGACGCCCTGGAGCGCGTGGAAAACTACGCCAACCTGCAGGCTGAAGATTACCGGCTGGACTGCCGCCAGGTACGCGACTATTTAGCGCTCTTCAGCCGCCAATTGCTCTCTCTCGAACAGCAGGAATTGCCGGAGGAGATCGGCGCTGCGCCGGCCGACGCGGAAGCGGCGGAGGCGCCGGCCACGCTGCCTGGCAAATATATCCGTTCCCGGCAGGATGTCATCTTGCTGTTGGACCAGGTTTTGGACTACTTCCAAAACTATGAGCCCAGCCATCCGGCCCCCATTCTTATTCGACGTTCGCAAAAAATGATCGGTATGGACTTCGCGACGATTGTTGAGGAGCTTTTGCCGGAATCTCTGGCCTCGTTAAATCAATTGTCCGGGAAGTAATTTTTCTCACAAAGGAGTTTTCCAATGGCTAAGGACTCAAGCTCTCAGAAATTTATCGGTAAAAATAACGCGCCCCGCGTGCAAATTGAATATGACGTAGAGCTCTACGGTTCACAAAAGAAAGTAGAGTTACCTTTCGTCACGGGGGTCATGTCCGATCTCTCTGGGCATCGGAAAAAGCCTTTGCTGCCGATCGAAGAGCGGAAATTCCTGACGTTTGATCAGGACAATTTCAACGACCGCATGCGCGCCATTAAACCTCGTCTTCAATTTTACGTGGAGAATACGCTGAGTGAGGACGATGCGCTGTTGGATGTGGAATTAGAGTTTGAATCGATGGAAGATTTTTCGCCCGGCGCCATCGCCAAACGGGTTCCGCAGATGCAACGCCTGCTGGAGGCCCGGGAACATCTCACGGAACTCATCACGTATATGGACGGTAAATCCAGCGCGGAAGAGGTGGTGAAGAATCTGCTGGAGAAGCCCGATTTTCTGCATCGTTTGGTGACGGATGCACGTAAAACGGTCGCGGATGCGGAACAGGATGTGCAGGATTCGGGCAATAAAGGAGATGAGGAATGAGAGCGAGGCAACGACGCTATTCAGCTAAGCAGCAGGCAACGGCAGTCGCTGAAGTTGAAACGCAGGAAACGGAAAACGAGCTTGACGGTCTGCTCAAGCGTTCGTTCCGGCCCAGAACGAACGAGGCCTCAGAAGCGGTTCGTCGGGCCATCGGCACGCTGTCCGAATATGCCAACCAGGGCAAGGTCAAGGTCAGCCAGGATGTCGTATTGACCATTGAATCGCTGATCGCCCAGATCGATGAGCAGCTTTCGCAGCAGATGAACAATATCTTGCACCATAAGGAGTTCCAGAAGCTGGAGTCCGCCTGGCAAGGTCTGAGTTATTTGGTCGACAATACCAACGTCAGCGAAACGCTGAAGATTCGGGTATTGAACATCAGTCAGGATGAGCTGACGCGCAATTTGCGACGCTATCGAGGATCGGCCTGGGATCAAAGCCCGGTGTTCAAACAAATTTATGAACAAGAGTATGGCCAGTTTGGTGGCGAGCCGTTCGGCTGCATCATCGGCGATTTTGAGTTTGATCACAGCCCGATGAGCGTGACGCTGCTGACGGAGCTGGCAAAAATTTCCGCCGCCTCGCACTGTCCGTTCATCTCCGCCGCTTCGCCGTCGCTGCTGCAAATGAGCAAGTGGAACGAACTGGGCAACCCGCGGGATATCGGCAAGATTTTCACCACGCCGGAATACGCTTCCTGGCGCCGCCTGCGCGAAAGCAACGATTCGCGTTATCTGGTGCTGACCATGCCGCGTTTCCTGTCGCGTTTGCCTTACGGCGCAAAGACCAACCCGATCGAAGAGTTCGCTTTCGAGGAGGCCGTCAGGCCGGATATGGATGATGATTTCTCCTGGGCCAACTCGGCGTATGCGATGGGCGTCAACATCAACCGCGCCTTCCATGAGTACGGCTGGTGTTCGAAAATCCGCGGCATCGAATCCGGCGGCTCGGTGGAGGAACTGCCCGCCTATGCGTTCCCTTCCGATGAGGGCGGTTATGAGCTGACGTGCCCGACGGAGGTCGCCATTTCCGATCGGCGCGAGCAAGAGCTGTCAGACGCCGGGTTCTTGCCTTTGGTGTATCGCAAACATTCTGATTTCGCTGCCTTTATCGGTTCTTGCACCATGCATGCCCCGGCGAAATATGAAGATCCGGATGCGACGGCCAACGCCAAGCTTTCCTCCCGGTTGCCGTATATTTTCGCCACGTGCCGCTTTGCGCACTATTTGAAATGTATCGTACGCGACAAAATCGGTTCTTTCCGTTCCAGAGACGATATGCAGCTGTGGCTGAATGACTGGCTGATGAATTACGTGGATGGCGATCCTTCCGTGTCGACGGAAGCGACGAAAGCGCGCCGTCCATTGGCCGCCGCCGAAGTTCGCGTTGAGGATGTTGAAGACGATCCGGGTTATTATCGCGCACATTTCTATTTGCGCCCGCATTACCAATTGGAAGGCATGACCGTGTCCTTGCGATTGGTATCAAAACTTCCGTCAGCCAAAAAAGATGGGAGCAGATAAGTCACGGCTGGTCATTGGTTTGGATATTGCCGACGTTAATTATTAAATGGCGTGGGTGAGAATTGATATTTCATTGAAATTTAGCGGCGTTATTCTCTGCGTCATGGCTATTGATTAATGGCTAATGGGTTCCCATTGTCGCTATTTCAATGATTGCGTAGGCAATATAACGACTTATCTGAGTAGACATTTCAATTAACGTAGTAGGACCTATCAGTCAAGGAGACAAAAATGAGCACTAAAGCTTTAGTAGACTATTTTTTGAAGATTGAAGGTGTTGACGGTGAATCCCCTGACCAAACTTATCCGGGATGGATTCAGCTGCAAGCCTGGCAATGGGCGGAGGAAAATGCCGGGCGCTGGGGATTCGGCAGCGGCGGTGGTTCCGGCAAAGTCGAAATGAAAGACTTTGAATTCCGTATGGTAAGCAATAAGGCTTCGCCGAAGCTGTTTCTGATGTGCGCCACCGGCGAGCATATTCCTCAGGCAAAACTTGTTTGCCGTAAATCAGGCCAGGGTCAGCAAGATTTTATTGCCGTGACCTTCAGTAACTGCCTGGTTTCCTCATTCAAGACCGTGGGTAATATGCCGCTGAACTCCACCATCGGTACTGAAATCGATACCGTGCTGCCCACCGATGTTATCAAGCTGAATTTCGCACGTATCGAAGTTGAGTACAAAGAGCAAAACAACGATGGCTCCATGGGTGCGGTGATTAAGACGGGGTATGACCTCAAGCTTAACGCCCGCATCTGATCATTGATGTCGTAACACTTATTGCAGGCCGTCTGCCCGCAGATCTTGCGGGCAGACACAATCATTACCGCGAGGTGTTAAATGAAAACGTCATTACCCATGTTATTCGATAAGCTCAGCGTGAGAAATCAAAGCGGCAGCGCCGATAATTGGCGGCGCGTCCTGGTGCGCGATATCGAATTTTTATTGAATGACGCATCGCGCAGCGCAGATTTAAAACTTCACGATTATGCGCACAGCGAAAGCTCGGTATTGAATTATGGCCTGCCGTCGCTGAGCCAACGAATACCGATTAATACCGATCCGCTAACGCTGGCGAGACATATACAAAGAATTATTACGTCTTTTGAGCCGCGGCTGGATCCGAAAACGATTCGCGTGGTGCCGGTAGTGAATGAGCGTCAATCGTATGTATTGGCGATCTTATTCGATATCTATGGCACCTGCTCATTACCGGGTGACGAAATGCTGGTGAATTTGCGCATAGCTCTTGATTATTCCTGTGGCGCCGTACACGTATTTGATTAATAGAGGTGACTATGTTCAGTGAGCGTTTTCTCCAATTATATAATGATGAGCTACGTTATTTTCGCGAGGCCGGCCGCCAGTTCGCCTCTTCGCATCCCCAGGTCGCTCAGCATTTAGGCATGCATATCGACGGCGTGCTGGATCCTTTCGTCGAGCGCCTGTTGGAGGGCTCTGCTTTTCTTTGCACCCGCATCCAGGAAAAGCTGAACAACGAGCAGCCGGAATTCGCCTTGCAAATGCTTTCGCGCCTGGCGCCCTTGTGGTACACGCCGGTTCCCGCGATCGCCACCGTCGCGATTAAGCCCGATCTCTCTTTCCCTCAGTGGCACAGCCAGGTCGATCTGCCGCGCGGGAGCCGCATGACCCTCAACGATATCTCGCTGAACAACAAACCCGCCACCTTCACCACGGCGCGGCATATTAAAGTGCAGCCCGTTGAGATTGCACTGGCGGAATGCGAAATTTTGCCGCCACATCATTTGCCCGACGGCGCTGCCAGGCATATGCAAGACTGTTCGGCCTACGTCAGAATCGGCCTGACCACGCACGGCGTGTTGCCCGTCTCGGAACTGGATCTCGAGCCGCTGCACCTGACGTTGGCGGAAGATACGGTGCGGGCCAATCAGCTGATGGCCGCGCTGCTTAATCGCACCTTGCGCATCGTGCTATGGGCGAAAAACGACGACCGGCCGATCGTCAAAGTCTTGCAACCGAACAGCCTGCGTCTGGGCGGCGTCGGCGATGAAGAGGCGTTGTTGCCCACCGCGGTGGGGGAATTGCCCGGCAACCGGCTGATGCGCGAGTACTTTGCGGCACCGAGCCGCTTCTTCAGCCTCGAGCTGCATGGCGTGCAGGATTTTCTGCGTCAATGCGAACGCGTCCATGAGTTCGAAATCTTGTTCGCGCTTGAGCAACGCCCGCTAACGCTGATCGGTCGCGTCAACGCCAGGGATTTTCATCTTTTCGCGACCCCGGTCATCAACCTGTATCGCCGCCATTGCTCACCGGTGCTGCTGACGGGAGAGCGCACGGAGCATCAGCTGGTGGTCGATCGTTTGAACACCTCGCTGTATGAGATTCATAGCGTCAAACAGGTGAAGGGCATGCTGCCGGACGGCAACCCGGTGATTTTCTCTTCGCTGCAGGCCGACGTGCATTACGACTGCGAGCGGGAGCCGGCGGGTTATACGCTGCACCGTCGTCGCGAGCCGTCGCCATCCAAATACAACAACCCGCACCTGCCCAACGAAGATACCTTTATCGCCATCTCGCCGGGCAAAAGCGGCATCGACATCGACGACATCACCTCACTCAGCGTCGAGGCGCTGGTCTGCGAACGGCATCTGGTGCCTGCGCACCTGCAGCAACCGCATTTCCAGCTGGAAACGGCGATGCCGATCCACCAGGTGGAGATCGTCCGCTACCCGAGCAACCCCGTCGCGGTGCCGAACATCAGCCAGGCGTGGCAAGCGATCCAGATGTTGGCTTCCAATCCTTTGCGCCATGCGCGCCCTGACGTGCAGGATTGCTCGGCGCTGTTGCGCGACTGGCTGTCGTTGTTCTGCCATCAGGACGACTCCAGCCAGCGCAAACGCATCGCCAGCATCAAAAATGCCTGGGTGGAACACCACTTCGAACGCAATCAGGGGCCGGGGCCGCTCGCCTGGATCCGTGGGGCCGAGATCGCCGTCAACTTAAGCGCCAACCATCATGCCGACCACGGCGCCTATCTGTTCGGCAAAATCTTGCACCACGCGCTGAGCCAATACGGCGATTTGAACCAAACGTTGAGCATGAAGCTGTTGCTGGATGGGGAAACCCACGCCGACTGGGGGGCGCTCTACTATGGCTGATATGTCGCTGATGCGCGAAACGGCACTGTCATTGGAGCCGGCGCCAGCGCCGGGGGCCCAAGGCGAAAGCGTGGGCCAGGCCGAAATTCGCGGGCTGTCCAATCGACAGGATTTCTTCGAGCTGTTGCGGCGCATTGAACGCGCGCAGCCGGATGCGCCGCGGCTCGGCGTCTCCAACGATCGCAGCCGCGAAAGGCTTTGCATCACCCAGCCGGCGGATATGGGCTTCGCCTCGCGTGAAATCGCCTCCATCGTACAACGCCCTACGCAGGTGCTGATTCAGGCGCGGCATTTCGGCATGTTCGCCCCTTACGGCCCGCTGCCGATCCACGTGACCGAGCACGCGCGCACCGAAGTCATCGCCAGGCGCAATCAGGCGTTCCAGCAGTTCGTCGGCATCGTCAGCCAGCGCTTCGCCGTACTGCATTACCGGGCCTGGGCGCAGCTGAAGGCGATGATCGGGCATGACCATGACGATGACAAAAACCCGTTTTTGCATCATTTGCGTCAGACGGTGGGCGTCGACACGACGTTGGCCGTGAACCCGCATATCCAGCGCCTGCGCGAAGCCTACCCCGGCATTTATCTGCCGGGCCGCCGCTCGCTGCGCCAGCTTAACAAGATGCTGGCGGCGTACTTCGCCGTTCCCATCGAAATTACGCCGCGCTACGCCAAATGGATCGACGACGGCAAAAAAAACGGCAGCCAAAAGCTGGGCAAGCTGGGGAGCACGCGCATCGGTAGCCGCTTTTTCGATGCCCAGTACGGCGCGCATATTCAAATCGGGCCGCTGGGAGCCCCGCATTATCAGCAGTATCAGCGCGGCAGCCGGCGGCTGCAGGCGCTGGTGAGTATCTGCCATGACTTCACGAGCCATCAGCTGATGCTGGACGTCAGCCTGCTGATCGCCACGGAGCCCGGCATGGCGGCGCAGCTGGGCGGCAAGTCGCTGAGTAAAGACAGCTGGCTGAAACCTAAGACAGGGACGTTTAGGCAGCTGGTTTATCAATCAACAACTTAATATAAGGAAATTTAAGGTGTATCAACGAGAACGTCTTTTTTCGCGATTGGGCCACTTTGCTTATCAGTCCTTCGTTGAAGCGACCAAGCTGTGTCGGACCTTCAGGCACGAATACGTGGAGCTTGAACACTGGCTGAAAGTCCTGGTGGACAAGGAACGCGGCGACTTGCCGCTGATCCTGGCGCACTACGCCATCAATAGCCAGCGCATCAGCGATGCGTTGGATCGCATTCTGCATACCTTGCCAAACCGCACGAATGCGGTGGTGGATCTGTCGACGCAGCTGGAAACGGTGGTGGAAAGGGGGCTGCTGATGAGCCAGCTCGCCGAAACGCCGTCCGGCGGCGTGCGCACCATCCATATTCTGGTCGGCATTCTGCAGGATCCCACGCTGCAGCGCAGCCTGTACCGGCTGAGCGACGAGTTCAAAAAGCTGCCGATCCCGCAGCTGTTCGACGATTACCCGGCGATTCTGGCGGAGTCCGTCGAGCATGAGGAAGAGGAAGAGGAAGTCTACAGCGCCCACGGCGAGGCGCCGGATGCGTCCGAGACGGTCGAAATACTCGATAAATGGTGCGCCGACCTGACCCGCCAGGCGCGCGACGGTGAAATCGACCCGGTGATTGGCCGCGAAGCGGAGCTGCGCCAGGTGATCGACATTTTGCTGCGCCGTCGGCAGAACAACCCGATTTTGGTGGGTGAAGCCGGGGTCGGCAAAACGGCCGTGGCGGAAGCGCTGGCCTGCAAGATAGCGCAAGGACAGGTGCCGCCGCTGCTGCAGGGCGCCCGGCTGCTGTCTTTGGATCTGGGGCGCATGCAGGCCGGGGCGAGCATGAGAGGGGAGTTCGAATCGCGCCTGAAAGCGCTGATCGACGCCATTGCGCATTCGTCTGTGCCGGTGATCCTGTTCTGCGATGAAGCGCATACGCTGGTGGGCGCCGGCGGGCAGGCCGGCACCGGCGATGCCGTCAACCTGTTGAAGCCGATGCTGGCCAGGGGCGCGCTGCGCATGGTGGCGGCGACCACCTGGTCGGAATACAAACAGTTCATCGAACCGGATGCCGCGCTGACGCGCCGCTTCCAGTACGTGCTGGTTTCAGAGCCGGACGAAGAGAATGCGGTGAATATGATGCGCGCCATCGCCCCGCATTTTGCGCAGCACCACAGCGTCAAGATCCGCGAATCGGCGCTGCAGGCGTCGGTGCATTTGTCGCTGCGCCATCTGCCGTCGCGGCAGCTGCCGGACAAGGCCATCAGCCTGCTGGATACCGCCTGCGCGCGGGTGGCGCTGAGCCAGCATGCGCAGCCTGAAAAAATCGAGTCGCTCGAGGCCGGGCTGGCGGTGAAGCGTACCGAAATGAGCGGCCTGCAGGAAGAAAGCAAATTCGACGATCTGGCGCTCACCCGCATCAGCGAATTGCAGCAGACGCTCAGCGAGATGGAAGGGGAGCTGGATGCGCTGCGTCGGCGACAAGAACAGGAACAGCAGGCGGTCACCACCTTGCTCGATGCGGAGCGGCAGTCGCCGGAGCGTTTGCCGCAGCTGGCCACCGAATTGGGCGAGCTGCAAGACGGTGGCCTGCCGTTGGTCTATCCGTGGGTGGACGACCGCGTCGTGGCGGAGGTGCTGTCGGATTGGACCGGCATCCCCACCGGCCGCATGCTGCAAAGCGATCTGGACAATGCGCTCAACCTTAACCAGCTGCTGAGTCGCCAGATTTTCGGCCAGCAGACGGCGATCGACGAAATCGCGCAGGCGGTGAGGATCTCCCGCGCCGGCATTCAGGCGCACGATCGGCCATTGGGCGTTTTCATGCTGTCCGGCCCGAGCGGCGTCGGTAAAACGGAAACCGCGTTCGCCCTGGCGGAGGCGATGTACGGCGGCGCGCATAACCTGATCGTCTTCAATATGAGCGAGTTCCAGGAGTCGCACACCGTCTCCACGCTGAAGGGAGCGCCGCCGGGTTATGTCGGCTATGGCAAGGGCGGCAAATTGACGGAGGCGGTGCGGCGCAAACCCTATTCCATCGTGCTGCTCGACGAATTCGACAAGGCGCATCCCGACATCCATGAGGCGTTTTATCAAGTCTTTGACAAGGGCGTGATGGAAGACGGCGAAGGCCGCATGATCAGCTTCCGCCAGTGCTTTATTTTGATGACCAGCAACATCGGCGCCGGCGAAATAGAAGCGACGCTGGCGGAAACGCCGGAGCTGAAAACCGAGGCGCTGCGCCCGATGCTGCACGACGTCTTGGCGCGCTTTTTCCCGGCGGCGCTGTTGGCGCGCATGAACGTCATTCCTTACGTGCCGCTTTCCACCGAAGCGATAACCCATATCGCCACCAAACAGATTTCACGTTTACAGCAACGTTTGCACAAAGAAGTGGGCGTGTCGCTGGTGCTGGAAGGCGACATCCCAGGCTGGATCGCCAAACGCATCAGCGCCCATCCATCGCGCGGAAGAGCGGTCGAGTCGCTGCTGCAGCAGGCGATCCTGCCGCCTATCAGCAATGAAGTGCTGCAGCGCAAACGGACGGGACAGGAACTGCAGAATATCCAACTCATGGTCGAGAACGATAGCTTAAGTGTTTATTTCGACTGATTTTTAATTTACCGCCGGCCCGCAAACGCGGGGCGGGGTTCGATATCGGATCAGAGAGGTTGTTATGCCTTTAATCGAAATTGATAACCCGGTGTTAGCCGAATTAAATGCGTTTCCACTCAGCTTCACCACCCAAGAAGGGTTGTCGAGCAACTCGCAGTATTCGCTCGAATTTGAATGCGAACAGGCGGACGTGGATTATGAATCCTTGCTGGGTGAAGGGATCCGCATCCAGATAGAAAGGCCGGATTTCGGCTCGCGGCCTTTCTACGCTTACGTGATCGGCGCGTCCGATGCGGGGCAGCATCAGGATAAGTTCGTGTACAAACTCGAGCTGAGCACCTGGCTGTGGTTTTTGATGCAGAACCGCAACAGCCGTATTTTCCAGGATCTGAACGTGCTCGACATCATCGAGCAAATCTTCTCTCGCTATGGCTTTGCCGACTACCGTCTGGATATTCAAGGCACCTATCCGACGCGTGAGTATTGCGTGCAATTTTCCGAAACGGATTTCGCGTTTATCAGCCGCCTGCTGGAAGACGAAGGCATCTGGTATTACTTCGATCACGCCGAGGATAAACACACGCTGGTGATCACCGACCGGCAGGATTTCGACGATCTGGATTTCGGTTACGCCGTGTTGCCGTTCATGCCGGACAGCGAAGAAAATCGCGCCATCCGCGAAGGGATCCAGCGCATCCAGCGTTCCCGCAAAGTACGTCCGAATGAAATCGTGCTGCGCGACTTCGACTTCCAGAACCCGCGCAAGAACCTGCAAACCAAGGTGGAAGAGAGCCGCCTCGGCCTACAGAACACGCCGCTGGAGTGGTACGACTACGCTGCGGGCTATGTGGATACCGAACGCGGCGAGAATCTAGCGCGTTTGCGCCTGGAAGAAATGCAAAGCGACGGCCACCTGCTGTTTGGCGAGAGCAACGCCGTCGGGTTGATGGCCGGCAAGGATTTCTCCTTGATTTTGCACCCGGACGCCAACCGCAACCGCCGCTTCAAACTGACCCGCTGCGACTATGTGTTCGTGCAAGATGGCCCCGACAGCAGCAGCGACGGCCGCAACGTGACCTGCCGTTTCAATGCCTTGAACGACGACGTGGCGTTCCGCCCGCTGCGCGAGACGCCCAAGCCGCAGATGCCGGGCATCCAGAGCGCCACCGTGGTCGGCGCGCCCAATTCCGAAGTGCATACCGACAAGTTTGCGCGCATTCGCGTGCACTTCCACTGGGATCGCTACAAAACCACCGAGGAAGACAGCTCGTGCTGGATCCGCGTGGTGCAGGCCTGGGCGGGGAAAGGTTGGGGCGTGATCGCCATGCCGCGCGTTGGCCAGGAAGTGTTGGTGACCTATGTCGACGGCGATCTCGATCGTCCGATGGTCACGGGTATTGTCTACAACGGTGATAACCCGCCGCCTTATCAGTTGCCTGAATACATCAACTACTCGGGGATGGTGTCGCGTTCGCTGCGCTTCGGCAAGCCGCAGCACGCCAGCCAGCTGACCTTCGATGACAACCGCAACAACGAACGCGTCATGCTGCACGCCGAGCGCGATCTGCAAACCACGGTGGAGCGTAACCAGGCCACCGAGGTGGGGATGGACAAGTTCGACATCATTCGCCGCACCTTTACGGACTGGTTCACCAACCACGTCTCTTACAAAGATTACGTTTTCAGCATTACCGGGTTTGACGCGTCGATTAAAGGCGTCAGCGCCTCGATGACCGGCGTCAGCCTTACCGCTACCGGCGTCAGCACCTCGTTTACCGGCGTCAGCACCTCGTTCACCGGCGTGAGCACCTCGTTTACCGGCGTGAGCACCTCGTTCACCGGGTTGAGTACCTCGTTTACCGGGCAAAGCACCAGCTGCACCGGCGTCTCGAACTCGATGACCGGCGAAAGCAACTCCTTTACCAGCATCAGCAACAGCATGACCGGCGAAAGCAACAGCTACACCACGGTCAGCACCAGCCAGACCGGCAGCAGCACCAGCTTTACCGGCGTAAGCGTGAGCACCACCGGCTCATCGACCAGCACCACCGGCTGCAGTATCAGCACCACCGGTTCGTCGACCAGCACCACCGGTTGCAGCATCAGCACCACCGGCAGCAGCGTGAGCACCACCGGCAGCAGCGTCGGCACTACCGGCAGCAGCGTCAGCAGCACCGGCAGCAGCGTCAGCAATACCGGCAGCAGCGTCAGCAATACCGGCAGCAGCACCAGCACGACGGGGGTGTCCATCAGCTACACCGGCGCCTCACTGTCCGAGACCGGCGTCGATTTGAAAAAAGTCGGGATGCAAAGCAAAAACTAACGAGGCGCGGCAATGAGAATCATACGGCCACAGCAATTGGTGGCGATTAAAGGAAGTTACCAGATCGGCACAGACAGCCGGCTCGGCATCAGCGCCGTGGCCGGATGCTACCTGTCCCGACCGGAACACTTCGTGAACGAAGCCGAAATCTGGGAGGCGTGGAAACGCGCGCCGCTCAGCCTGCCGGTGCTGGATGTGGCCGAGCCGAAGCCGTTCGCCGAATACCTGATCGCCGGCCATGCCGGCGTCGGTCAGCCGGTAAAAACGCTGGACGTCAGCGCCGACATCGGCGGGCTTAAGCGCCGTTGGCGGGTCGAGGGCGAGGGCCGACGCGGCGCGATGGGGGCGGAACCTTTCCTCAGCGTGCCGCTGGATCACACCTCGGCCTGGGGCGGGAAAGACAACAAGGAGAATCCGCTGGGGCGCGGCTGTAATGATGGGCTGCGGCCGCTGCTGATGACCTTGTCCGCCGAGGGCTCCGCACAGGAGCGCTCCCCGCTGGCGGCGCCGGCGCCGGTGCCGCACGAGTTTTTGCTGCGTAAGGCGCACATCGACAAGGTGGCGGGCCAGATCGCGAGCAAAGCGTATCTGGAAACGGCTTTCCCCGGGCTGCCGGCCGATATCGATCGACGCTACTACCAGATGGCGCCGCCGGCGCAGTGGCTGCCGGAAGCGGCGTGGCCGGATAGGGTGCCCTTCGAACTGCAGGGCGTCGGCGCGCAAAGCCAGGCGATTCGCGGCGAGCTGCCGGCGGTGCGCGGGCGGGCATTCATCCGCCGCCACGATAGCGAAGGCCTTGAGGAAATCGAACTGCAGCGCAAAACGCTGTGGTTCCTGCCCGACAGCGACATGGCGCTGATTATTTTCACCGGCGATGCGCCGTTGACGCATCTGCTGGATGAGTCCATCGAGTCCCTGATGCTGGCGTTGGATCGCTGCGATGCGCCGCGCTCGTTCGATTATTTTCGGCAGGTGCACCATAAACGCAGCGACGACGACGCTTCCCCCTTTGAGTTTCTGTTCGACCCGGATCTGATGCCGGCGGAGATGGGCCTGAACGTCATCCAGGCGGTGTCGGATCACCCCAGCGATTTGCGCTATGACCCGTCGCCGACCTCGTTGGGCGACTCCGCCGTGTTCTATCAACGCATCCGCGAGGCGATTGCCTTGCACCAGCAACAGACGACGGCGGAGCCTGCTGCCGTGACGTTGCCCGATTTGCCGGATCTGCCCGCCGAAGACGGCAATGACGCGTTTTTTCCCGCTAGCGCGACCGTGGAAGGGAAGACGTTCAGCGGATTGCGCAGCCCTGCGCTGTCAGACCAGCATTTTCTGCAATGCCGCTTTGAGCGCTGCGATTTTTCCCAAGCGATCCTGGAGAACTGCACCTTCGAAAACTGCGTTTTTGATGCGGTTGACCTGACGCAGGCGGCGCTGCGCCGGATCCGCATGGTGTCGTGCACCCTGCAAAAGCCACTGATGGCGGAAAGCGTATGGCAGGAGGCGGTTCTCGAAAAAGTGACGCTGGAAGAGCCGCAGGGGCAAGGCATGCGCGCCGAGGGGGTGAAGCTGGATTACTGCGTCTTTGAGCGGGGGGATTTCACGGCGATGCGCTTTGAACGCGGGACGATCGGCAACGGCATGTTCAACGGCTCGACGCTGATTCGCGCGCAATTGCTGCAAGGGGAACTGGATGCCTGCGTGTTCAACCGCTGTCTGGCCGAAGGCGCGGTGGTGTTGGATATGACGTTAACCAAAAACTCGTTCCTCGGCGGCAATTGGCGCGGCGTGCGCTTCGAGCGTTGCCGTGTCGAGAGCATGACGGCGGGGATGCAGGTGAATTTTTCGCACGGCGTGTTCAGCGATTGCTGCTTCACCAAAGTGGGGCTGAAAGCGGCGCGTATGGAGAGGTGCCAACTGCTGTACAGCGTTTTCACCGAATGCAATTTCGACGAGGCCGATTTGACGGCTTGCACGGTAGCCGGCTGCGACATGGCCGGCGTGCGGTTCAAAGACAGCGTGCTGACGCACGCTCGCTGGCAAAACAGCAGCGCCCAGCAAGGCCTGTTTTATAACGCCGATTTGCGCGACGCGGGATTTGACCAGTGCAACCTGGCGGCGGCGAATCTGGCGATGAGCTGGCAGGATGCCGGCACCCGTTTCAGTGGGTGTTTGCTTGAACGCGCGTGCTGGGTGCCGCGCAGAATTATTCAGGGGGACTATGCGCATGAAAACTGAGAGCCGCGTGATTCAGCAGGCCCTGCCTGACACCGGGGTGATTGAGCTGGAGGTCGCTCAGGCGGTGGCGCAGACGCCGCCCATGCCGCGCACCTTCAAAAAGCGGCGCTTCCACAATCGTGAGCTGAAAGGGTTGACGCTGAGCGACTGCTTTTTCATCGACTGCCATTTCGAACGCGTCACGTTTGAAGGGTGCGATTTGCGAGCGGTGCGCTTTGAGGGCTGCACCCTGAACCAGGTCAACGTGGTCGGCGGCAGCTTGCTGCGCCTGGCGTTCAACGAATGCCGGTTTGACAACCTGACGTTGCAGCAGGGGCTGCTGTGCAATGTGGCGTGCAACGACACCACGCTGCAGGGGGGCTACGTCGGCGATTGTCTGCTGGATGACTGCAGTTTGATCCGGTGCGAGGTCAACGGGGCGGAAGTTGAACGCAGCAGCCTGGGGCATCTGGCCGTGCAGGCCAGCACCCTGACCAACCTGATGTTTCACCAGGACGTGATACAGGACGCCAACTGGTATGCCTGCCAACTCACGCAGTGCCTGTGGCAGGCGTCAACCCTCGAGCGCCACATCATGGGGGGCTGTCAGTTGGAGAAGTGCAGCTGGCAAACGATCGAGGGGCAGGCGCGCATCTGGTTCACCTGCCGCCTGTCGGGCTGCAATTTGGCTCAGCTGCAGCTGCAGGGCGCCAGTTTTCACCGCAGCGAGCTGGAGGGGTGTTCGTTCGCCGACAGCGATCTGACCTCGGCGATCTTCGCCGAAGCGCAGGCGCTGCGCTGCGATTTCGAGCGCGCGACGCTGACCCTGGCGCAGGGGCAGAAGGCCCGGTTCAGCGAATGCGCGATGAACGGCGCCCACTGGGGGCGCGCCATGCTGGCGCAGGCGGAGTTCAGGGCGTGCGATCTGGCGTTGGCCAACCTTGAACAGGCCGAGCTGCGGGAGGCGAACCTGATCGAACAGCCGTTGACCGCCGCCCAGCAACAGAGCGCCCGCCTGCATGGGGCGCAGCGTCATCGTGCCGAAAACGTGCCGCTTACCGCCGATCCGTTCTTGAATGCGATCGACGCCTGGTATGCGCATCAACAACCGGGACCGCGGCAACCGTCGTATCAACGGCCAACAGGAGTAAGCAGATATGTATAAGTCCAGAAGAGAGCATCAGAAGGTCTATGCCAACGCCAAGGTGACGCCTTTGCAGTTGGTGCGCAGCGCTCCGCTTGCCGAACAAGGGGGGCGCAAGGTGGTGACGCTGGCGGCCGACGCCAATGGCGGCCTGTATGTCGACGGCATGCGCGCCCATTGTCTGGCAGTCGCCACCAGCTGCCTGGTTCAGCCGCTGGCGGGCGATCGCGTTTGCGTCATCGTCGACGGAGACAAATTGGTCATTACCGAGATCCTGTCGCGGCAACAGGCGCACGCCGTCATGACGCTGGACAGCCGCAGCGCCAACTTGCGCATCGTGGCGCCGGAGATCGAACTGCAGGGCGGCAAGCGGCTGACGTTGCGCAGCCCGCACTTCACGCTGCTGACGCGCAGCAGCCGCTGGGTGGCCGAAACGCTGCACCAAATCTCTCAACGCCTGTTTGTGCGCAGCAAGCACGCAAGCCGACGGGTGGAGGAAACCGACGAGGTACTGGCGAAGCACATTATTCAGGATGCCCGGCAATCCCTCGTCATCAACAGTGAAATTGGTTCCCTGAAGTCTTCGGCGGTGCTGAAGATCGACGGCGGCCAGATACATATGGGGTAAGTCATCATGACCGCAGCCAACAACAACACGGCCGGGATCAGCTTCGCCGGCTGTGACCCGATGATCCCGGCGCCGGGCCCGAATACCGCGCCTAACAATACCGGCATACCGAACGTGCCTAACTATTTCCTTTGCGGCGGCAATGAACAGAACCTCGGCAGCATTCGCGCGGCCACCGTCGATTCGGGCGGGGTGATCGGCGCCGCCTCGGGGACGCATTCGGCGCAGATGCAGCCGATGCAGGGGTCGGGGAAGTATTTCACCGGCGGCATGCCGGTCACGCGGTTAGGTGATTCCAGCACGACGAACAACAACAACATGGTCGCCACTCAGGTCGCGCCGAGCCAGACCAAATGTTTCGTTAATGCATAGGAGTTCAGCATGGTGAAAACGCTCCGGGGGATCGCAGCAGGGGGACTGTTGGCGGTGGGGATGCTCGGCGGGTGCAGCTGGTTCTCTCACGATGAGGCTGCGGATGCGGGGCGTCGGTTGCGGTTTATCGACGTCGAGGTGACCGCCAACGACAACGTGAACCCGAATGCCGCCGGGGAAGCGCAGCCGGTCAAGGTGTGTGTCATCGAAACCAATCGTTCGGGGTGGATGCCCGACGGGATTGGCGATGGCGCCCCTTGCCGCGAGACGGCGCCGTCGGAAGGGGCGCTGAGCCGGCACCAGAGCATTTTGCAACCGAGGGAGACGTTGCGTTATCGCTTTGAGGTGCCGGCGGGGCAAGAGCGATGGGTCGTCGTCGGGGCGGAGTTTCAGCAAATCAGCGGCGTGTTGCCGCTCGCCGAGCAAAAGTCCCCTGCACAGGCTGATTCGCAAATGAAGGTGATGGTGGGGATGACGTCACTCAGCATAGTGACTAACGACAAAATGGATGAATGACATGTTACCTAAACAACGCGTCGCCTGGGTAGAAGGCATGTTGATGGAACCGCAGCATTTCCAGCAGCAGGAACGTTTTTTCGAGCACTTGATTGAAGCGCGCTTGCGCAGCGTCGAAACCTTCACCTGGGGGTTCCTGACGCTGGAGATCGACAACGGGCTATTGGAACAGGGCAAGTTTGCGCTGAAGAAAGCCAAGGGCGTTTTCCCCGACGGCACGGCGTTCAGCATGCCTGAGGATATTCCGCTGCCGCCGCCGCTGGTGCTGGGAGAAGGCTGCCAGGGGAAAGTGGTGTGCCTGTCCGTGCTGATGGACATTGCCGGCAATGCCCAGATCGATCTTATCCAGGATGCGCGGAAAAGCAGCCGTTTTCGCACCATGGACGCCGAGGTGCCGGATCGCAACCACGGCGTCAGCCTGGAAGGGACCCCGCGTGTGTGCACAATGCAGCTGGGGAGCCTGGTGACGCGGCTAAGCCTGGAGGATGCGGTCAGCAGCGCGGAAAGCGTGCTGCCGGTCGGTTTCGTGCGCGAGCTCACCAGCGATCGTCGGGTGCTGCTGGATGAGCGCGCCTTGCCGCCGATGCTGGATTTCCGCGCCATCGGCTGGCTGCCCGCGTTCACCACCGAGTTGCTTGGGCTGATCAGCCAACGTCTGGAGTCGGTGTTCCGCCCGGACGTGCACATGACGATCGGCGGGCTGTCCGAGCTGCTGGAATTGCTGCTGCTGCAAACCCTGAGCGAATTCAATTTGCGCATCAGCCAACTGTTGGCCAGCCCGCAGGTGCATCCTGAAACCCTGTTCGACACGCTGCTGAGCCTGTTGGGGCGGCTCAGCATCATTCCCGGTGGCGAGCGGCTCTGGGACCGGGCCGATTTGGTGTATCTGCACGATGAACCGCACAACTGCTATTTCCAGCTGTTCGCCTCGATTCGCCGCGCGCTGTCACTGGTGATCGAAGCGCCGGCGGTGGCGCTGCCGTTTATCGATCGCGGCGACAGCATCTACCTGTGCCCGAACGACTCGCAGCTGCGGCTGGAAAAACTGGTGTTTGCCGTCAGCTGCGGTTTATCCATCGAGCATCTGCGCTCGTATTTCCCCGCGCAGGTCAAACTGGGGCCGGTCGAGAAAATCATTCAGCTGATCGATCTTCAATTACCGGGCGCTCGCTTGTTGCCTATGGCTTCGCCGCCGCGGCACATACCGTATTACCCGAACAGCATCTATTTCGAGGTTGATCATGCCGACCCGATTTACAAGGAAATGATGGGCGGCTCGGCGATGGCGCTCAGCATCGTGGGTGATTTCCCGGACCTGCGTTTTGACGTCTGGGGATTAAGGCAAGGGAGGGTGGGATGAACGAATTCGAGAGAAAAATACGCGAGGCGATGGCGGTAACGCGCAACAACGCGAACCCGCGTCTCCCCACGTCCGGCTCGGTGGGCAAAACGACGGCGGAAATCGCCGCGCTGTCCTTCGGCGCGCGGGCGTTGGCCGCCAAGCTGCGGCCGGGCAGCGCCGGGGTGGCGGCGCCCACTGAACCCAAACCTTATGAAGCGGAAAGCACCGCGCCGGAAAACGTCGAACCCGCGCCTGGCGACCGCCCGGCAGATGCGGCGCCGACCTCGAGCGGGTTGTTTGGCCGCGCCGCGCTGAGCAAGCCCGGCGTGATGATGGGCCACTGGGACAACCCGCTGATCGCCGCCGCCATTCCGGTATTGCTGCAGGTGGAGCGGGTGCGCGATCAGAAGCAGCTGAACCCGGCGGCGGTGCGTGCGCAGATCGTGCGCGAGATCCAACAATTCCAACAGACGTTGCTGGCGGATCACATTGCGCCGGGCGATGTGGACAAGCTGGCCTATCTGCTGTGTTCCTATGTGGACGAGTGCTGCATGAGCACGCTGGAGTCCGGCGAACTGAACCTCAGCCTGCTGGTGGAGTTTTATCGCGATGCCTGGGGCGGGGAAAAATGCTTCGAGCACCTGCAAGACTATCTGGCCGCCTCGCCGCGCAACAAGGAGATCCTGGCGTTTTACGATCTGATCCTGTCGCTGGGGTTTGAGGGGCAGTTCCACGTGATGGAGCGCGGCGCGGTGCTGTTGGCCGACGTGCGCAATCGTCTCGACGGTTATCTGTACAGCCAGAATCCGACGCAGACGCTGGCCGATGCCGAACCGAGCAACGTGGTGCGCAAGGCCACCCGCATCACGCCGCTCAAACTGCTGTGCTACGGCTTGGCGATAGCGCTGCTGGCGTATGCCTCGGCCGCCTGGTATCTGCACGATCAGTCCCGCGCGTTGCGCAATGCCATTCTGGCCTGGACGCCGCCGCAGCCGCGCAAAATCAACATCATGGAGACACTGCCGCAGCCGTTGCCGCAAATCCTCAGCGAGGGCTGGTTGGAAGTGCGCGCCGATCCGCGCGGCTGGCTGCTGATCTTCACCTCCGACGGCGCTTTCGCCACCGGGCAGTCGAAGCTGTCGGAAGAGTTTAAAAAGAAACGCAACATTGAGCGTTTGGGGGAAGCGCTGGCGCCGTGGCCGGGCGATCTGGAGGTGATCGGGCATACCGACAACAAACCGTATCGCAACACCTCCAGCAATTCCAACCTGAAACTCTCGGAAGCCCGCGCGCAGACGGTGGCCGACAAGCTGCGCGAATCGTTGGCCAACAGTAAATACAACCGTACCGTGACGTCGGTCGGTAAGGGCGATCAGGAGCCGCTGGACGACAACGCGACGGAAGAAGGGCGCCGCCGCAACCGCCGGGTGGACATCCTTTGGAAAATCGGCGAGAGGGAGATGGCTTCACCGTCTGCCACGTTGAATCAGGCAGGGGTAGCCGCCGAGGTCCCCGAGGATAACTAAGACATCCGTCGGCGTAGAGATAATAAGGAAATTATATGATACGTAGATCATTCATATTGGTGATTGCCTTGCTGCTGTGTGCGGTGGTGTGGTGGATTGGGCCGTTGATCGCCATCGGCACCTACCGCCCGCTGCTGTCGGTCTGGGTCAGAGGCATCATCATCGCCCTGATCCTGTGCTGGGCGCTGTGGCCGTTCGTGGCGACGTTTTTGTCCTGGGTGTTCCGCCACGCGCGGGCACCGGCCCCGGCTAAAAGAAAAACCGCCCAGCGAGATCGCGTGACTTCGCGTTTTCACGACGCCTTGCGCACCTTGCAATACGTCGGCACGTCGAAGCAGCGTACCCCCTGGCAGCGCTTCAAGTACCGCCTGACGCGTCGTTACATCAGCGAAAAACCCTGGTTTCTGGTCATCGGGCCGCCGGGCAGCGGCAAAACCTCGCTGATCGGCGAAAGCGGCGAACGTTTCTTGCTGGCCGAACACTACGGCCTGCAGCAGACGGTGGATATCGGGCCAACCCAGGATTGCAACTGGTGGCTGGCGGAGAATTCGGTGTATGTGGACACCTCCGGTGAATGGCTGCAGCTGAACGGCCTCGGCGAAGAAGGCGCCAGGGCGCGCGATACCCTGTTCAAACTGATCCGGCGCCATCGCCGCCATCCGGGTATCGACGGCATCATGCTGTGTCTGGATGCACGCTGGCTGCTGCACGCTTCGCTGACGGAAAGAAAGTCGGTCGCCGACGCGCTGCGCGTGCGTCTGCTGGAAATGGCCTCATGGTTCCGCAGCGAGCTGCCGGTCTATCTCACCATCAGCCACCTCGATCAGCTGGTCGGCGGCGAGACCTTCCTGTCCATGCTGGGCGACGACCTGTTGCAAAAAGGGATGGGGTTCAGCCTGAACCGAGCCGAACAGGGAGAAACCCCGTTCGAGCAGTATGAGGCCCTCTACCGGGAGATGGTGGCGCGCGTCAGCCATCACGTGCTCGAACTGCTGCACGATGCGCCGGACGGGCAAAACCGCCAACAGTTGCTGTTCTTCACCGAGTCGCTGGGATCGCTGGGCAACCCGCTGTATTCCCTCTTAGAGCAGATCTTCCCGCAAACGCCGGTGGGCTACGCCTGCCATTTGCAGCAGGTATGGCTGGGCAGCACCACCGCCTTGCCGCCGCAGGGCGCGATTTATAACGCGGAAGCGGCGGATATCTACGAAGCTCGCCCCACCGGGCGTATTTATCACCCTGAGCTGAATTACGCCAGACAGGAACGCGGGGTGCTGCAGCAGTCCTCTCACGCCAGGCCGCTCGGCAGCCGCATGAGCTCCCTGGGCCGCTATGTGCTGGTGCTCATTCTGCTGGCGGTCTCTTTTAACCTGCTGGCGATGCGTTACCTGTGGGAGAGTGATTACATCTCTTACATTGCGGCGCGCTTTGACGAAACGAAGCGCATCGTGCGCGAAATACCGGTCACTAACCGCGTCAGCGACGACGTCATTTCCGCGTACGAACAGCTGGGCTACATGAACGCGCAGCTGGGCGGCGAGGTTTCGCCGGTGCCGAATCCCTATTTCGAGCACAAGCTGATCAACAGCGCGGCGCAAAAGACCTATCAGCGCCATTTGCTGCAGATCTTCTGGCCGGCGGTGGAAAACTATATCGCGGACGAACTCAAGAATGACGTTTCGGCGTCCAACAAGGACGTCTACGGCACGCTGAAAGTGTATCTGATGATGGGCGAGCCCTCGCACCGCTCCGCCGAGGCGCTGGTCGACTGGTTCATGACGCGCTGGGATAGCTTCATGCCGCAAGGCTACACCGACATGAACAAAGGCATTTTCGCTTACCACCTGCGGGAAATGTTCTCTCTGCCGAATGCGCCGGTCATGAAAATGAACGGTGACTTGCTGCGCCTGGCGCGGGTGAAAGCGATGAATATTCCGATGCAGGTTAGGGTGGTGCGCCGCATCGAAGAGAAACCGCTGCCGGCGGCGATCAACGACATTTCGCTGGCCGATGCCGCAGGGCCGAACGTGTCATTGATGCTGCGCCGCAAGAGCCAGGCGACGGTCACCGATACCGCCGTGCCGGGGTTCTATACCCGCGCCAGCTATCGCGATGTTTTCCTGGCACAGCTCGATGACGCCGCCAAAGACATGATCGAAGAAGAGTCCTGGGTGCTGCGCGACAGCGCGGAAGGGAAAAACGCGGTGAATTCGTTGGCCTCGGCGCAGAAGCTGGCCGACGAGGCGAGAAAGCTTTACCTCATCGAGTATGCCGATAAATGGGATGCCTTTATGCGCGACGTGCGCGCCCGGCCGGTCAACGGGCTGGAGGATGCGGCGATATTGGCGCGCCAACTGTCCGATCCTTCTTCTCCGCTGGCCAACCTGGTGCGTTTCGCCGCGCGTGAAACCAGCATGACCGGCACCAACCAGGGCGATGCGGCGAGCTGGTTCGATCGCCAGCGCAATCGTATTGAACAGCAACGGCGTGACATCCTCGGCGAGATTTCCGGCGAGCGCGCGCGTTTTCGTCTCACGCCGGAACGCGCGGTGGAAGACCGTTTTGAGCTGCTTCGCCGCCTGGGGTATCAGCTGTTGCAGACCACCAACGCCAGCAACGATCCGCTGAGCCGCAGTTTCGAAGCGCTGTACAGCCAGCTGACCACGCTCTCCACCTCATTGCGCGGTGGCCAGGTGGTGCCCGCCGGCGGCACGCTGAAGCGGCTGCAGCTGGATGCGGCGCGTCAGCCGGAACCGGTGCGCAGCGTCATGATGGATCTGTTGCAGGTCGGAGACAGTCAAACGATCCAGCAGAGCCAGAAGAACCTGAGCAAAGGGGCTTCGTCGCTGGCTTCCGGATTATGCAAAGGCAGCATCAGCGGACGCTATCCGTTCTCGCGCAACGCCAGAGCGGAGGTCGGCATCGAGGACTTCTCGCGCATGTTTGGGCAGAACGGCGCCATGCAGCAGTTCTTCGATGAAAACCTGGCCGCTTACGTGGATGTCAATGCACAGAAATGGAATGCCAAACCGGGGTCTGAAGGGATCGTCAATGCGAGCACGCTGGGCGCGTTTGAAAATGCCCGCTTGATTCGCGACACCTTCTTCACCGCCGGCGACAAACTCTCGTTTTCCATGTTCATCAGGCCGCTGTCCCTGACGCCGACCATCACGGAAGCGACCCTGGACATCGATGGGCAGGTGATTAACTACAGCCATGGTTTTAGTCAGCCCACGCGTATCGATTGGCCCGGCCCGAAAGGCGGCAGCTATGTTCGGCTGACCTTCCGCACCGGCACCGGCCAGATCCAGGTCGCCAGTTTCGACGGGCCCTGGGCCTTATTCCGGATGTTCGATGCCAGCAATCCCGTGCCGCTTTCCAGCGACAGGCGAGAGCTGACGATGTCGATGTCGTCGGTGGTGGGCGTACTCAAACTGGAATTGCGCTCGACGATGAAAGATTTCCCACTTTGGTCACGGGCGTTGCGAGGATTCTCGTGCCCGAAAGCGATGTAAACACAACCGTAAAGAGGTGATAAACATGTTAGATCCAGCCAAAATTTTAGAAACCATGAAGGCCGGCGGCAATTTGGGCACCAACTCCCAATCGTCGCTGAGCCAGCCGTTTATGCAAGGCGTCAGCAATATTCAAATGTCGGGGCCGGATGCGGCCAAGTCGGTCATGAGTAACGTGACAAAATCTTGCGATGATATGTTCGGCAATATGAAGGGCATTTTTAATGGGCTGCAGTCGAATGTGAACGCACACCAAAAAATGCAAACGGGCGAACAGCCGAAAGATTTTAATGTTTCTATGGACGATCTTCGCCCGGCGATTGCGAAAGGGTTCCCGCATGAAATGGCGGACTTCTTTTCCAAAGTGCCGAAACTGTAATCTGCGACTCGGTGGGTAATTTACCGGGGGGCCGAAATGCCCCCTGGTATTCACAAGGAGAAGTGAGATGATCAACGAATGGATGTTAAAAAATGCCAATAAACGCATGGGCTTTTTTATTGTGGTGATCCCCAGCCTGTTTTTTTGGATGATGGTTTTTCTGACCTTTTATCTTTTTTGATTCTTTGAGGTAAAAAAAAGCACCCGCTAAGGTGCTTAAAGTGAAACGAATTAAAAAAATAGGAAGGGATGAAAATGCGTTATTACAGTTTTGAAATGATCTGCAATCCGCTGGAGATCAGCGCATCGACGGCCAGACCAATACCTTTACCGATGGTGCCGACAACGGTTTTGGCATCCGGGTTAACACCGGCAATCGCGGAAATGGTATCAATACCGGTTCCCACTGCACTGCCAATCAGTGTCCCTACGTCACCAAAAAAACCAGCACCGTTCACTTGTTCAATTTCAATTGCGGATAATTCTTTCATGATTGAAACTCCTTTTTCAGTTAGCCCTTTACTTCAGGCAATTTCATTATTGCAAATCAGGTCTTTTTTTCAACAGAAGTATTGCTATTTTTTATACTATTCTGTTGTTTGTTATTTTAATTTCGTATCGTTAGAGTATATATTGCCGAAACCTGATTTTCGTCTCCCCCGTTCGTGCTGAATGAGGGATGCCGGTTTTTATTTTCAATCTGAAGGAAATATATCCGAAGGGGAGTTTATGAAGGTATTAACGACACCGGAAAGACCTTTCCGCTATGAAGATCTGGCGGAAAAAATTGTCACCGAGGCCAGAAGCCGCTTGGGCTGCGCCGCCCTGCGGTTTTTAGACTGCCTGATCCAGGGGTATGGCCCGCCGGTGATTGTCTTTGATATCTATAATAATCACGGTAAGTTGCAAACGGTCAAACTGATTCTCCCCATCGGAAGTCATAAGCAGTTAAAAAAAGATCACCTCGGGCTGATCGCCTGCCTGGAGGCTAAAAAACTGGAGAGGTTAAAAAAGATATAAACAATGTTCCGCGTCGGCAACGCCGATTGCGTTCTTCTTGTTTTTCGCCATACCGCTGAATAATCTCTTTCCCTGCCTGGATTCTCTTATATCCGCGGACGATGCGTTCGCCTTTTTCAACCCATCAACGCATTTTTTTTGGAATCACTTATCGTCATAAAGTGTAGCTTTTCTTTATGCATTTTTTTCACAATAGGATTAATATGGTTATAGCGAGTTTTTTAATATGGCCTGCCAGGATGACGGCACATCTCGAGATAAAGCATTATCCCGCCTTTCTTCTAAGTAAAGTCCTAATACATAATCGGATGCTCTTAACAATCAATATAGAGCCGTGTTATGTTCTATATTATGTTTTTTTTCGATATTTATCTGGATATATTGCGCTCTTGGAGTAAAATTAACTTATCAGAGAAAATTCTTGGCACCGTATCACGGATGGCAATGATGCACTATAAATATATCTTACGGTAACCCTTTACCTTGTAAAACGCGGTACTTCCTCCGCGTCTTGCTTTTGTGTGCTCTCCAGGGCTGATAAGTTTATATCACTATATATAAAATATACTTTTTGCGAAGCGAAGACGTTTCCGTATCGCATATAACGCTTTTTTATTAAAAAGCATCTCAAAACTAAAAAATAATCACAGCAATCATATTGCAGTAAGGAGAGTGGGCAAGCGTAGTCAAAAGGGAGGTTTGTTAATGGAGCGCGTCAATATTGCTATCGTCGATCAAAATCAGTTTTTCAAGCTTGGGTTGGGGCTCGCCTTGCAAGAGGGTTTTCTCCAGAATGGTGTCAAGGCCAAGCTCACGGGAGAGGAAAGGGCCAACATTATATTCAGGGCGCCGGATAAGCGGGTGTCCATCAATTTTTGCCATACCCAGCTTTTGCAGGGCAATTTTTCTTCTATTCCGCTCTATTTTTCAATACTGGAGCATAAAACGATTTTTCCAAAAATTCATTGCAATTTAGAGGCCGGAAGCATTACGCGCAAAGACGGCGTGGCGGCGATCGTGGATAAGGTCATGTTTTGCTATCGCAAGAAAAACAGTTTGGTTTCAAGCTATTGCCCGCGTTGCCGCACCCAGTTGACCTTTAGCGAAGGGAAGGTGTGCCGTCTGATTCATCTGGGATACTCGCAAAATCAAACTGCGATGTTGCTCGGCATCAGCCCGAAAACGGTCAGCATTCATAAACGCTCTGCGATGAGAAAACTGAATATCGATAACAATATTGAATTCTTGCGCTGGTTAAAAATGCACAGCGACTCTTGTTAATGGAGAAGGGGAAAGTGACGATCTGATTCGGTATTTTTACCGGCACAGGCGGCGATCGTTCATGGTTGCCGCCTGGCATGGAATAGGTTTTATAGGGAGATAAAACATGGCTGATTTTGTAAGGGAAACGGTTTCCAAAAATCATTTCAAGTTATTGCAGGATCTTTATGGCAGAGATCTGGGCGGGGAGCGTTTCCTGCACTGGAAGCATCTGCTCGATCCGCATTGTGGCGCGCCAAGGGAGAAGACGGGCATATTCTACAAGGATCGCGAGCGTTATCTCGGGATGTTCGTGTCAAGCTTTTACCCCTTTAAGATCAACGGGATTAATGTCAATGTCAATATGCTTGGCGATCTTGGCATCCATCGTCAGGTAAAGTCCTCCACGGTGTTGAAAGACTTTTTCCTGCAGGCAAGACGGTCGGATGTGGCGGCGGATATCTGCTTTTCCGATGACAGGAAGATCCGGGTTTACGAAAAAATTTTTAGAAAGTATTTAACAACCAATACCCAAATCTATCCGTATGTCGAATTAACCTTAAAGCCTGACAAGTTTATGGCATTTCGTTTTGCTGAAAGTGGGCTCGCACAGCAGGCAAGCTTCATCAATAATTTAGGGCGGGAAAAAGATCGCCGCGCCTTTGAGTATATTGAAAAACACCCCCTGTACCATAAAATTCATTATATCAACAAAGGCAGCCACTACGCCGTGATTGGCTGTTCCCATGAATGTGCCGAACTTTTGGATATTTCCAACCCTTCCAGGGAGTGTTTTTCCTGGGCCATCGGTGTTTGTCGACATCTGCATAGCCGTTGCAAGGTAATGATCCCCCTCGCTTTTTATAAGTCGGTTTGCGCTCAGGCGGCGGAGGTCATTTCAGAAAAACGCATCAACATGCTTATCGGCTATTACTCACAAAAGATAAGCGATCTGATGCCGAAAGAGGTTTGGGTATGCCGCATGGATCGCCGTTAAGCAGGGCTCGTGTATTCTAAATGGAGTGTTTGTCATGGAAGAGATTCCGGTATCACCCTACTCAAAAGTTTTTATCGATGAATATGATCGCCATCCAGAGGGGTGCAATTACAACGTATTGGTGCTGCAGCGTATTGAGGGCGCGCTGGATCCCATCCGATTGCAAGCCGCGCTGAATGCGCTGGTGCAAGATCATGTACTGCTGAACAGCCATATTCATGAACAGGATGGCGAGCTGTATTGGCGCCGCAATGACGCAATCCATCCGTTGCAGCATTACACGGACCGCACGCTGCTGACGCAAGTGATTCGCCGGCCCTTCGATATTTACCGCGGGCCGCTTTATCGTTGGGCGCTATTCGCCGAGGGGGAGCGGCGCTATACCTTGGCGTTGGTCGGCCACCATCTGGTGATTGACGGCGCCTCTTCCGACGAGTTTTTCTCCCTGGTGAGCCAGTACTATCGCCAGCAGCGGCTGGCGACGCGCGTCGAGGCGGCCGAGATCGCCGCCATTAACCGGCAACTGCAGGAGGAGGTGAAGCAACTGGCCGCCGAAGGGGCGCAGGCGCATTGGCGCGGCGAAGCGGCAAATTTGGGCGCACTCGAGGTGCCGTTTGAGCGAAGCGGCGCCGGCCGTGAAGACGACGCGGGCGAGCTGCGCTTCCACTTTCCCAAAGCGCAATGGAAAGCGCTGAAACAGGCCTCGGGGATACGGCGAGTTAATGACTTTCTGGCGCTGCTGGTGCTGTGGGGCATCTTGATGGCGCGCAGCGGCAATCAGGAAACGGTCTACATCAGCTATCCGGTGTCGATAAAGAAGGGGCAAAAGTTTGCGCTGGGCGGGCATGTGAACACCAGCGTGTTGCCCATTTCTTTGCGTGACGGCGCGGGTTTTTCCGACGTGTATCGACGGGCGCTGGCATTTATTACCGCCGCGCCGCCGCAGTCGCGCCAACGTTTTAACCAGCTGCCCACGCAAGAGGTGGTGCGGGCGTTGGGGATCCGCGCGTTGCCGATCTCCTTTGCCCAAACCAACCTGCGCGATGCGGCATTGCCGCTGGCCGATTGCGTCACCTGGCCGCTATTCGAAGCCAATCACGATATGGCCAGCGCGGCGCTCTCTCTGGAATACGAAGATCGGGCCGATATTGATGCGTTGCAGTTCCGATTGCGCTTTCGCCAGGGCATGTTTGACGAGGATGAAATGCGCGACTGTGCGGCGCATTTTACTTGCCTGATGCAACAGGCGATGAGTGCGCCCGACGCCCCGTTAAGCCATATGGCCTTCTATCCCACAGCCGACAGGTCGCCGCCGGATAATGAAAGCCTCCCGCTGCCAGGGGAAACCCTCAGCGCCCGTTTTGAAGCGATCGCGCAACGCTATCCGGAAAACATCGCGCTGGAGTATGAGGGGCTGCGCGTCAGCTACCGTGAGTTGAACGGCATGGCGAATAGCCTGGCGCGCGAGATCGTGCTTCGCTATGCGTCGCTGACCGGGACCGAGCCCCAGGCCGACACGCCGATCGCGCTGTACAGCGAGAAAAATCTGGAAATGGTCGTAGCGCTGCTGGCGGTGCTGAAAACCGGCGCGGCCTATGTGCCGATCTCCTGCCATTATCCCCAGGCGCGCATTCAACATATTCTTGAGGAAACGCGGGCGGCCTTGGTGATTGCCGGGCCGTCTATGCAGACGGCGGCGGAAGCGTTGGCGGCGATGATGCCGCATCCCCAGGCCGTGCTGACATTGGGCGACCTGAGCCGCCTGCCGCATGAACGGCATAATCTGCCGGTGGTCACCGCCGCCGAACGGCTTGGCGCGATCATTTATACCTCGGGATCGACGGGAGTGCCGAAAGGCGTGATGCTCGAGCAACAGGCGATGTGCGGGTTGGCGACCGCGTCCGGCATCGCGATTACGCCCGAAGATGTCTTGTTGTTCCTGTCCAGCCCGGCGTTCGACGCGGCGACGTTCGAAGTGTGGGGCGCCTTGCTCAACGGCGCCAAACTGGTGGTTATCCGCGACACGGAAGATATCGCCGGCGATGTGCCGCAGCTGGAAGCGCTGCTGCGTCGGCAGCAGGTGTCGATTCTCTGGGCCACGCGTAGCCTGTTCGATCACCTTTATCTCAGCAATGCGGAGCTGTTTGCCGGGCTGCGCTGCCTGCTGGTGGGCGGGGAGGCGCTGACCGCCACGCTGATGCAGCGCCTGGTGCGACAAGCTCGCCGTCCGCAGCAGGTGATCAATGGCTATGGCCCCACCGAATGCACCACGTTCACCACGATGTACGCTATCGCTCCAGACGAAGCGCGCAGCAGCATTCCCATCGGCAGAGCGATACCGGGGCGCGAGCTCTATGTGCTGGATCGCTGGCTGCAGCCGCTGCCGCCGGGTTTGGCCGGCGAATTGTATATCGGCGGTTCAGCGCTGGCGCGCGGCTATCTCAACCAGCCGCAGCAAACCCAGGCGAGTTTTATCGAATTGAATGGCCGGCGCTTATATAAAACCGGCGATCGGGTGCGTTGGCTGCGCGACGGCAACCTGGAATATCTCGGCAGAAATGATTGCCAGGTGAAAATTCGCGGATTCAGGATTGAACTCAGCGAGATAGAAAATGCGATCAATGCCCTGGATGGCGTCGAAAAATGTGTCGTGGTGGATGTCGCCCATCGCGACAGCAAGCGCCTTGCCGCTTATTTGCTGATGGCGCGGGGCGTGGCCTTGGATCCTGCCGAGCTGCGCGCCCGACTTGAGCGCGGTTTGCCGGATTATATGGTGCCGTCCAGCTATGTCGAGATCGAGGAGATCCCGCTGACGGTTAACGGCAAGTTGGATCGCTCGGCCTTGCCTGCGCCGCAATTCGCGCAAAACGAGCGTTATGCCGCGCCGGAGAACCCGCTGGAGGCGCTGATTTGCTCCCTGTGGTCGAGCATTCTTGGCGTGGAGACCGTGGGTATCGACGACGACTTTTTCCGATTGGGCGGCGATTCGATCCAAAGCATTGTGTTCACCAGCGAATTGAGCAAGTCGGGTTACCACAGCAACTCGCGTGCGGTGTTCGAAACCAGAAATGCGCGGGCTCTGGCCCAGCGCATTCTGCGGCAGCAAGACGCGGTTACCGCGCTCAATGAACAGGGCGAGCTGCAGGGCGAATTCGAGCTGCTGCCGATTCAGCGCTGGTACCGTGAGCTTGCGCCGAACCGCGGCGCCTTCTTCAACCAGACTTTTTTGGTGCGGGTACCGCCGATGTCCGCCGAACAGGTCGCCGATCTGGTGGCCGCGCTGGCGGATCAGCATGACATGCTGCGCGCGCGTTTTAGCGTCGACGACGCCGGCGCCATCGTGGCGCAGCGCTACCTGTCAGCGGCCGACGGCGGCCCTTCATGGGGCTACTATGACCTGGCGCTTTGTCGCCAAAGCCGCGCCGAGCTGCTGCGTCAATGGCAATCGGGGTTTGATCCGGCGGTAGGGCCGATGTGCCGCTTCGTTTATATCTTTGACAGCCGCGCCCCCGGCTATGCGCTGATGTTCTGCGCGTTTCATCATCTGATCGTCGATGTGGTTTCCTGGCGCATCATCGTCAGCGACCTGCAGCGGTTGCATCAGGGGGGATCGCTGCCGGCAAAAGGCACCAGTTACCGTCAATGGGGAGAACGGTTAAGGCAATACGCGGCAACCCGGCAAGACCAATGCGCTTACTGGCTGGCGATGATCGCCGGGCAGCCCGATTACGCCCGGCTTGGCGGCGAGGTGCCGGCCCCCGAATTTTGCCGCTTCGAGTGCGATGTGGCGTTGACCGCGCTGCTGATGGACGGTTGTCATCAGGCCTACAACACCTCGGTGCGCGAAGTGCTGTTAGCGGCCCTGGCGCCGGCGCTGCAGGCATGGCACGGCAGTGCGGACAGTTACCTCACGCTGGAGCACCATGGCCGCGATATCAATGACGATAAGATCCGGCTTGAGGGCTCCGTCGGCTGGTTCACCGCCTTGATGCCTTTGCGCATTACCGCGCACGAGTGCCAAAAAACCACGCTGCGCGCCATCAAGGACAGGCTGAGAAAGATGCCTGACCACGGTATCGGTTATTCGGCGCTGAAATACGCTTCAGCGCCGGGCGATGAGGTGACGGCTTGTCTGCGGCGCCACCGCCTGCCGGCCATTTCGTTCAATTATCTCGGGGTGTTCAACGAGCAGGCCGACGACGCGTTATGGGCCTTGATCGACCAAACGGCAGATTTGGAAAATGGCGCGATGCCGGTCAGCGGCAACGTATTGGATCTGGTGCTTTATGTTCACGACGATCGCTTGAGCATCGTCATGTCAGGTTTGCTGCCGCATGAAACGCTGTCGCGGATCGGTTCGCATTATGTCGACAGCCTGTCGGCGCTGGTCGAGCACTGTTGCCACGAGGCCAGCAACGGCGTTTGTCTCGCCAGCCCGGGGGACTTCCCCCATGCCGACGTTAGCCTCGCCGAATTGGATCGCTGGCAGCAAAAGCATCGCCTCGCCGCCGTTTTCGAAGCTACGGTTACCCAGCGAGAGTTGATGTATTTCAACCGACTTAACCGCGAATATCAGATTGATCAGGCGGTTTATGAGATCGCGGGGCCGTTGCAGCCCGAGGTGTTGGATCGGGCGTGGGCGCTGGCGCTGCAGCGGTTTGAAATGCTGCGCGCCGGATTCGACGATCAAACCCGCCGCGGCCGGCCCAACGTCTTTGTCTGCGAGACGCTGCAGGCGCCGATCGCGATGGACGATTGGTCGGATGCCGCGCCAGGCTCTCTGGAGGAACGGATGGAGGCGCTGCTGGCCCGGGAGCGGGAAACCGCGTTTGAGCTGGATGCGCCGCCGTTGATTCGCTGGCGCCTCATCAGGTTGCATGCGGACGAGCACTATCTGGTACAGACCTTTAACCATATTTTGTTTGATGGTTGGTCGCTGGGGGTGTTGTTCGGCCAGTGGTTCAACGATTACCTCGCCCTGTCGGCGGGCAGGGTGCCGACGCCGGAGATTAACCGATTCGAACCTTTCGCCGCCCATGTGCGCACGCACGGCAATGACCCCGAGGCGCGGGCCTTCTGGGCAGACTATCTGCGGGATGCGCCGATCAATCAACGCTTGCCGCTGTCTGCCGCACCGCCGCTCGTACCGCAGGGGCGCCGGATGCGTCAGCATGGCGACGAATTCTCCAGCGCGCAGATGGCGCGCCTCACCGCGTTTTGTCGGCGGCAGGGGATCACGGTCAACCAACTGACGCAGCTGGCCTGGATGCTGGCGCTGGCCGAGGCGCTGGCTTGCGATGATATCGCCATCGGCACGACCATGAGCGAGCGCCCGGCCGACATTGAGCAGGTGCAGACGCTGTTTGGCCTGTGTGTCGCAAGCCCGGTGCTGCGGCTGCAGGCGATTCGCCGCCGCCCCCTGTATGACCTGCTGGATGACATCGCGGATTCACAAACCTCCAGGCAGAAATACGCCTTTTCCGAACTGAATCGATACGACGAGAATTGGGTGCCCACCTCGCCGTTCGGCAGCCTGTTCGTGTTTGAAAATATGCCGAAACCGGCGGTGGATCCGCGGCTGCCGTTTCAGTGCCGCGTGATGGATATCGTCAGCGGCAGCAATCACCAAACGGTGCTGTGCCTGTTCCCCGAGGCGGAACGGCTCGCCATTTCACTGTTTTATGATTCTCACGAGATCGCTCGGGAAAACATCGTCGAATTGGGCCGACGTTTTCTGATTATTGCGCTCGCGATCGCCAATCTCCCGCCCGACAGCGACATCTGCGCTGAGGACGGGATTATCCAGGCTGAGGAGGCATGATATGTGGCTGGCCATCGACGGCAAAATAAAGTACCGGGCGATCGTGAGCGATCTTGACGGCACCTTGCTCGATCCGTCCGGGAATCTATCCGATGTGACGGTGGAAACGCTCAACATTTTACAGCGTCGTGGGCTGGAAATCGTCATTGCAACGGGGCGCTGCGACGCGGATGCGCGCGGGATCGTGGACGGGCTGGGGTTCTCGCCGGTGATCGTTTCTTGCAACGGCGCGATGGTCAACATCGAAGGGCAGGCCGTGGCGGATAGAAGCTATTTTTTGCCCGCAGAGCTGCAAACCGGGCTGATCGATTTTTTATTCGCCAGCCCGTTCCACGTGACCCTGTTCACCCGAGAGGGCTGGATGATGGCCGAAGAGAACCCGCATTTTTCTGACTACGTCAAAACGTCGGGCGTGGCCTGCCGCTATGTCGAGCCTGAGGCCATGAAGCGGCAGCGGATATTGAAAGTGCTGGTGCATGGCGACGCGGCGCCGATCGAGACGCTCTTTGACCAGGTCAACCAGGCCTTCGGCAAAACGCTGTCCATCTGTAAGTCCTCCACGGAAACGATAGACATCATGGATAAGCATATTTCCAAGGCCAGAAGCGTGGCCGACTATTTGAATTCCAAACAGATAGCGATGCGCGATTGCCTCTCTTTCGGCGATGCGATGAACGATCTGGACATGCTGCGCTGGGCCGGCACGGGCGTGGTCATGGGCAATGCCATGAGCGAATTGAAACGCGCGCTGCCGTTGAATCCGGTGGCGTTGCCCAACAGCCGCAATGGCGTCGCCGACTATCTCTGTCGTGAATTCGGTCTGTTCTGACGTTTTCACCGGGCGAGGTTTATTGGCAGACAAAAGGAGGTGAACGAAGAGTGAGGGTTTCATTTTCTCAATACGGAACACTTTAGATTAATGCAAAGGAGCGAGTATGAAAGAACTGACTGAAGTAGAAGTTATGGCGGTATCCGGCGCGGGCATCGCTTCCGACGCCGGCAAAATCCTGGGTACGGGCATTGGCGCCATCGTGGATGCCGGCACCGGTCTTTTCGGTATCCATGCGGATGCGTCAAACGCCGGCGCAAAACTCGGTGAAGGCATTGGCGCCGTCATCGATGCCGGGATTAGCGCGTTCTCGCAGTTGTTTGGCCGCAAATCCTCTTGAGCCTCTAAGGAAAAGTGCCCGCAAGGGCACTTTTAAGTCAACCGCGAGCGCGGTACAGGGAACGGGGCGGGAGGATGAATGGCAAATAAAATCATGCTGATTATGGTTATCAATCTTTTTGTGGCGCTGGCATTGGCGGTGTTTAACGTCATCTATATCCAAAAGAAGATGGATATCCGCTACCCCAGCGACGCCACCCCCTTTCAGGTTGCGGAGAAAGCGCAGGCCAGAATCCTGTCCATGAGACAGACCGCGGTGTTTTTAAACAACAATCCCGTGGTGGCGTTTACGTTGGAAATTACTGCCAAGCGCAGACAGTTCACCCTGACGGATCATCGCGAGGTCGTGCTCTACGTCGCCATGAGTCGTTATAAGGAGAACAACATTTATAGCGTGCTGGTGGGGGAAAACGAGAAAGAGGTGATGTTCGAAAAAGACAGCTTCGGCTACCCGATATTATTTCATCACGCCTCGTGAGGCTGTTGATGCCCGTTTGCCGCCGCGCCGGCCTGAGAGGGCGGGGCAACGTCAACTATCGTGGGGGAAAAATGTTAAAGATCTCCGCTTATATTACCTTGATTTGGCTGGCTTTGGCCGTCTGCCGGTACGCCGCGGCCAAGGAGGAAGACACCTGCTTCGCCGATGAGCACCCAGCATTACAGACGGTGATCCCTTGCTATAACCAGCAACTGGCCACGCTGCCCCTGTCATTTTCATTAAAAAGCGTGGAGAGCGGTCAACACGCGGAAATTCGTCATTATCGGCTGATGTCGCAATCCTGGTCGCCGCAAGACGCGATCCGGCCGACGCAGTGGTGGCACGACGTGGACATTTATATTCCCAACGGGGCATTCACCGGTAAAGCGTTGCTGGTGATGAGCGAAGACTGCGCGTGCAGCGCCGCCGGCCCGGGAACGTCGGGCAATCAAAAACCGGCCTTTTCCGCCGAGGCGCTGGCGGCGCAGAGCAAAACGGTGGTGGTGGTGGTCAATCGGCTGCCTTACCCGTACCTGGAATACCAAAATGAGGGGCGGCGCCGCTCAGGGGCGGAAAGCCGGGCCAGAGGATGGCGATTGTTCCTGGATGATGCCGATGAATATTTGATGATGCCGCTGCATATCCCGATGACGGCGGCGTTGTCGCAAACCATGACGTTGGCGCAGCGCGAATTGCGCCAGTGGGGGATAGACAAATTTATCATCGCGGGCGTGTCTGAAGGAGGAACTACGGCCATGTTGACGGCGCTTTCAGATGAGCGCATCGATGCCGTGGCCGCCATTTTCCCTGACGGGATCGCGGCGCGGCAGGTGATGAAGCATACCTATCGCACGTATGGCGGGCGTTGGCCTTTGGCATTTCACCCTTATTACCAACTGGGCATCGATCGGCGCATAGAGACCCCGGCGTTTGACAAGCTGATGCAGATTGAAGATCCCATCGAATACCCCCCTCTGGCCGAGCGCGGGCGGTCTCCGGCGCCGAAGTATTTCATCGTCGCCGGCGGCGACGAACGTTATCCACCCGACAGCACGCGGTTTTATTTGAATAAGCTGCCGGGGGAGGTCTCGATGCGAGCCATCGCTGGCGACGAACGCACGGTCCCCGAACGCGCGGTTCTGGCCCTGGTCAACCGTCGTCAGCGTGATATTGCGCTACCGACGATCGAGGTGCAGAGCAACGGCTCAGAGACGGCGCAGCACACGCTGCGCTTTTCCGAGCCGCCGATCAGGGTGTTGCGCTGGACTGCGCATAACCGCACGGCCCGAGATTTTCGCTACTCGTGCGGCGTGCGTTATACCTCGGCGCCGCTGGAGGCGAACCGCGGCGAATTTCGGCTGAACGCCCCTGCACAGGGTTGGGAGGCCACCTTTATCGAAGCCGAGTTTAGCGACGGGTATATCGCGACCTCGCCGGTATTTATCACCCCTGACGATCGCTACCCGATCGTCGCACCGGCGGGCGATGGCCTGGCGTGTGAAACCTTACCGGGCCGAGGGCTGGGGGAGGATTATCGCCATGACGATTAATCCCGCTGAAAATAAGACGGAGAAGCGTTTGTTATGAATTGAGCATCAAGAGAACGCGGCCACATCGCTGAATTAACCTGCGCCGGAAGGGAACCGTTGATGATCGAGGGCGGTTCCCTTCCCGCAGCATGATTACGCTGATTTTATTGTCGGCGTTTTCTTATTTAAGAGAAAGCACGCCCCCATTTTTACCGCTTCTGAACGCCTAACCTTCGCTGCATCCTCTGGTTTCTCCGTCGGCTCGTCATTTCCCCTTGCAAGAATAAAAAACCTCTCCGGTTATTCGCGCTCGTGCGGTGTCTTTCATATTTGTGACGATTAATCCTTGCGCGCATTCATTTAAGGGGGAATGAGTGGATTATCTTGTGGGTGGTGTGTGAAGTACGCTGATAAACCTTTCCTTTTCGGCCAGATGAATGAATCAAGAAACGCCTTTTTTTTGGTTTTTTTAAAATAAAAATAAGAATGATGCCAATTCAATTCGGGGTAATTATCTTTTCTCATCTTTACATTGATTTTATGTATTGCTAAAGAGGGAAAGCCAAGCATAATTAACTGTGAAAGGGGCGGAGCTCCTATTCGCCTTATCACGGATTAGCCGTGGTAGGGATATTTTAAAGTTTGTCCAATCAAAAGGAGAAGTACCCATGATGGAAAAAAAAGTGATTATGTTGGCATTGGTTGCGGCGAGTTTTTCGAGTGCTTTGCCGGCCCTGGCGGCGGACGGGCAGGTTAATTTTACCGGGAATATTGTTGATGCCGCGTGCAAGGTCACAAATGACTTGAGTAATCCATTAAATGTTGTTCTGGGCGATGTGGCCCGAACGGCATTTGCGGGGGGCAAGGGATCCACGTCCTCGGCGACTAAATTTACGCTGGAAGTGACGGATTGTCCGGATACGGTAAAAAGCGCCACCGTTAAGTTCGACGGCGCGGCCGATAATGGTGACAGCAACGTATTGCAGCTGACCCAGGAAACGGATGTCGCCACGGGCGTAGGCATCCAGCTGTCTGATATTTCTAACAATGTTCTTCCGCTTTACACGGCCTCAACGGCCTATCCGCTGGCTTCCGGCAGCGGCGTGAAAAACAATCTTGATTTTACCGCGCGTTATATTTCCACGCTTGCAGATGTGACTGCCGGTAAAGCCAATAGCGTCGCGACCTTCACGCTGAATTACAACTGATAATATTTTCTTGCCCGCTGGTTTCCAGCGGGCCGTATTGCCTCGGAGATAATATTATGCGGTTTAATCGCTGCAGTGCCCTAATGGGATTCATTTTATTATTATTTTTTTCTACGGCGCAGGCCGGTGTGGTTGTCGGCGGAACGCGAGTAATTTTTAACGGTGAAAAAAAAGAAGCTTCAATCAGCGTCGACAACCCGGACAACGAACCCTATTTAATTCAGTCCTGGCTGGATAATCAACAGAGCGGCGTGGATAAGATAGCCTTTATCATTACGCCGCCTTTATTTCGGCTGGATGGGCATCAGGAGAATATGCTGCGTATCGTCCGCGTCGGCGATGACTTGCCGCAGGATAAAGAGAGTTTGTATTGGATGAATATAAAGTCCATTCCCTCGACAGAACACATGGGTAAGTCGAACACCTTGCAAATTGCGGTAAAAACGCGCCTCAAACTGATTTATCGTCCTGCGGCGCTGCTCAAACAGGTTCCCGAGGATGTGACCCAACGGTTGACGTGGCAGCGCGTCGGCAAGGAATTAAAACTCACCAATCCCACGCCGTATTATATGAATTTTCATTATGTTCGCATTGGCGGGCGCGAAATGAAAGAGGTGACTTATATCGCGCCGATGAGCAGTGAAATGTTTTCATTACCGGTTTCAGGCGCGTCGTCGGTCAGTTGGAAATTAATTAACGACTACGGCGGCACCGGCAAGGAGCATCAGTCAGGTATTTAACCGCCAGGGGATGGGGGGCGGAAAGGAATAACGAATTCAATAATGGAGCTAATGAATGATAACTCGTCAGCGTAGAGCAGCGAAGCGGGATGCTTGGCTGAAACGCATCGTCTTATTCACGGCAACCACGGCGGTATGCGGCAACATGCCCAACCCCGCTTTTTCCCGTGACTATTTCAATCCGGCGTTGCTGGAAACGGGGCGGTCGGGCCAACAGCATATTGACCTGTCGGTGTTTGAAAACGGCAACCAGGTGCCCGGCAAGTATCGGGTGGATATTTGGGTGAATGACATGCTGATGGAAACGCGTGAGGTACGGTTTGTCATCAAGCCCGGCGGCGGCGATAAAGCCGGCCTGCAGCCCTGCCTGACGGGAGAAGATTTACAACGGCTCGGCGTGAAGATCGAGCGGTTTCCCGCATTGAACCGCGCTGAAGAGTGCGCGAATTTGGCCGCCATCCCGCAGGCCTCGGCGCAATTTCAATTCAACCGCCAGCGGCTGGTGCTGAGCATCCCCCAGGCGGCGTTGGAAAATCGGGTGCGTGGCTATGTGCCGCCCGAACTGTGGGATGAAGGGATGCCGGCGATGCTGCTCAACTACGGTTTCACCGGCAGCAACAGCAAGGGGCGCGACCGTTTTACCCAGAGCGCGAGCAGTTACTACCTCAACCTGCGGCCGGGTTTCAATCTGGGCGCCTGGCGGGTGCGGAATTACACCACCTGGAGTTACAACAGCGGCGGCGGCGGGCGTCAGTCTGAAGATCGCTGGGATACCGTCTATACCTACGCCCAGCGCAATATCATCAGCCTGAAGAGCTTGCTCACGCTGGGTGAAAGCAGCACTCCGTCCGATGTGTTTGACAGCGTGTCGTTTCGCGGCGCGCAGCTGGCCTCCGATGACGATATGTTGCCGGAAAGCCTGCGCGGCTATGCGCCGGTGGTGCGCGGCATCGCACGTAGCAACGCGCAGGTGGTCATTCGCCAAAACGGTTATGTCATCTACCAGAGTTACGTCGCGCCGGGCGCGTTCGAGATTTCTGACATGTATCCGACCGGCGGCAGCGGCGATTTGGACGTGACCATCAAAGAGGCGGACGGCAGCGAACAGCATATGACCGTGCCTTTTGCCAGCTTGCCGGTATTGCAACGCGAAGGACGCCTGAAATACGCGCTGACGTCCGGTCAATACCGCACCTACGATCACAGCGTGGAGAAAAAGGTTTTCTCGCAGGGCAGCCTGATTTATGGCTTGCCGGCCGGCTTTACCCTCTATGGCGGCGGACAATTCGCCGGCCCGTATCAATCCTTGGCCTTGGGGGTGGGTAAAAACCTGGGCGAGTTCGGTGCCCTGTCGGTGGATGCGACTCAGGCCTGGGCGAAACAGGAACATCAGCCGAAAAGCGACGGCCAGTCGTGGCGGGTGCGCTACAGCAAAAACATCGTAGCGACCGGCACGAACTTTGCCATTGCCGGCTACCGCTATTCGACCAGCGGCTATTATGGGCTGCAGGAAGTGCTGGACACCTACCGCAGCGACAATCGCTATGCCCTGACTGACCGCCGTAAGAATCGCGCCGAGATCACGCTCAACCAGAATTTATGGGAGGGAGCCGGTTCGCTTTCCCTCAGCGCGGTCAGCGAAGATTACTGGAATTCCGAGCGCAACATGCAATCGCTGAGCGCGGGTTACAACAATAGCTGGAATGGCATCAGTTACGGTTTTAACTACAGCTATAACCGTAATTCACAGGCGATTTACGGTGACTCAGACCGGGGGCAACGGCGTATTTACGATCGTGACCAACTGTTTGCCTTCAATATCAGCGTGCCATTGGAAAAATGGCTGAGCAACACCTACGCCACCTATAGCCTCAATACCAGCCAAAAAGGCAATACCAGCCATACGGCGGGGCTTAACGGCACGGCGCTGGCCGGCAACAACCTTAACTGGAGCGTACAGGAAGGGTATGGCAATCAGGGCCAGGGTAACAGCGGCAATGCCAACCTTGACTGGCGCGCCACCTACGGCGAACTCGTCGCGGGGTACGCTTACGATCGCAGCCAACAGCGCGTCAACTATGGCGTGAAAGGGGGGGTGATTGCCCACGAGGACGGCGTCACCTTCGGCCAGCCCTTTGGCGAGACGGCCGCGCTGGTGACGGCGGCCGGCGCCAGCGATGTGGCGGTCGGCAACCAGGTCGGGGTGAAAACCGACTGGCGCGGCTATGCCATCGTTCCTTACGCCACGCCTTATCGCAACAACTCGATTCGTCTTGATGTGGAGAGTTTGCCGGATGATGTCGATCTCGCGCTGACCAACCAGTCGGTCACACCCACCCGCGGCGCGGTAAGCCGGGCGAATTTCAAGGCACACGTCGGCAAAAGGATCCTGATGAGAGTCACGGATCCACATGGGGTGCCTCTCCCTCTGGGGGCCAGCGTCCGCGATGCGGATCATTCGGCGCAGCCGTTCCTGATTGGTGGTGATGGGTTGGTTTATCTGTCCGGTATGGCGGAACAAGGCCGGCTCATCGTGCAGTGGGGGAGAAATACCGAGCATCAGTGCCGCATCAGCTATCAACTGCCGGCGGAGAAACCCGCCGCAGGGATCCAAACCCTCAATGGCGTTTGCCAATAGATCTCGCTCCGTATCCATCATGACTTGTTAAGTGAGAGTGAAAATGAACGTTTTTATCAGGATATTCGGTTACGGCGCTCTGCTATGGCTGGCGACGCTAACGACGGTGGCGTATGCCGGCACCTGTACCACCAACGCGAAAACCATCCGCATGGGGTTGCTGACGCTGGCCGTGGATCCGCGTATTGAAATCGGCGAACAGTTGGCTGTCCGTACGGAAAACAGCATCAGCGGCACCACGTTTTCTTTTCTTTGCTCGGGTTCAGTGGCCTATCGCTCCATGTCGCCGCTGACGCCGAGTGCGCTGCCCGGCGTGTTTGAAACGGGCATCGACGGCGTAGGGGTGACGATTTCGGACCTGTGGCAGAGCAATAAGAACGTGCCTTTCAATACGGCGATTTCGCCCAACCTGCTGACGCCGTGGATCAACCGCAATGATGTCAGGCTGACGTTTATCAAAACCGGCCCGATTAAAACCGGCGGAGATATGGGGGGGAAGATTATCGCCAGATATTATCTGGACTCGACCTCGGTATTGGACTTGAGTATTTCCGGCATGAAGGTCATTCAGAAAAGCTGCCTGGTGGATTTGAATTATAAAAATCAAACGGTGGACTTAGGTAGCCCAAAACGCAGTGAGTTTAATGGAGTCGGCAGCAGCGCCGTGTCTTCCGAACGTAACTTCTTCGTGGTCTTGCAATGCCAGGAGGACAATATTCCGGTACAGGTGACGTTTGAAGCGGCCGGAAGTTCGCCGGGCGTAGGCATGATCGCTATTGCCGACGGTTCTGATGCGGCAAAGGGCGTTGCCGTGGAGGTCTTGGACGCGAACCGTAATCCGATCGCTTTTTCCCGGCCGATTAACTATCACACCGCTGCGGAAAAAGAGATCAGAATTCCCTTAATGGCGCGATATAAGCAAACGGGAGACATTAGCCCTGGACAGGCTGATGCGGTGATGACATTCACCATTACGCAGAATTAAGGGAGCCTCATCAAAATATAATGTCGTCTTTTCCCGCGACATTATTGGTGGTATCCGGCGCTGCAGGCCGGTGCCAATGTAATGACAACACGCATGTATGGCTGTGTTTGTCCGTTTAAATATGGAGATTAACCAATGAAAGAACTGTCTGTTATCGAAATGAATGAAGTGTCAGGCGCCTATTCCTGGGATATGAGCAATGGGCTGGCCGGTCTGATTGGCAGTGCCGTCACGAATGCCGCAGAAGCCGTGTCGTCCGTTGCTCTGGGCGCCTCCGTTGGCAGCATGGCGGGCGCCGTTATCGGCGGTAAGCACGGCGGCGACGGTGGTGGCCTGTTGGGCATCGGCTCCATTGGCCAGGGCGTCGGCATGGTTGCCGGCGGCATCCTGGGCGGGGTGGCCAGCGGCGTAGCCGCAGCTGTTATCGGCTGGGACACCACCCTGGAATACTCCAAAAAAGGCCTCGATGGGCTGATTAACGGCACCATCAGCTAAATCAATATCGTTGTCCAAGGCCGCAGCGCTCTTGCTGCGGCTGTCTTTCGGTCAGGCATGCGCAGGCTCTCCCTATGAGTGAGAATAAGAGCAGAAATATTTTCCGCCAGGAGGCGGTCAATTATCAACGTCAACGATGGACCGGCAGAGCGCTGTTAATTTCCGGCGCGTCGAGCTCTGTGATTGCCGTTACATGCTTTATTTTTATTCTTATTTTAGCGGGCGCACTCTATTTTTGTGAGTATACGCGCAGGGTTGATGTCGAGGGCGAAGTGATCAGCATTCCGCATTCGACGAACGTATTTTCCTCCCAATATGGTTACGTGAATCGATCTTTTCACCAGGCCGGTGACGTGGTGGAAAAAGACGAGCCGCTCTATATCATTGATGTTTCCAGAAGTACGGCATCAGGTAATGTCAGCCATATTGCCGCGAGTGAAATCAACAAACAGATTGGCAATCTGGATTCGATCATCAGCAAGCTGAAAAAAAACAAAGACGCGATGCTGGAGAACCTGAGAAAACAGATCGATAGCTATGAGATAGCGTATAAAGAAACGGAAAAACTGAACCTCAGTGCCAGAGACGGCATGGAAAAAATGAGGGAGAGTTTGAAAAACTACGAGCATTACCTGACGAAAGGGCTGATTACCAAAGATCAGCTGAATTATCAGCGTTCGCTCTTTCAGCAACAGCAGAGCTCCTATCAGGCGCTCAACAGCCAAAAGATTCAGCAAAATATCCAGCTGTCGCAGCTGCGTAGCGATCTGCTGATTCGCGCCGCCGATTACGACAATCAAATATCGCAAAGCGAATCGCAACGCAGCGAGCTGCAACGCCAATTGGCGGAATCCAACGCCGGCGACCAGGTGATTATCAAAGCGCCGCTGAAGGGGAAAATCGAGTCGTTGAGCGTGACCGCCGGGCAGGTGGTCGAGAGCGGCAGCAGCCTGGCGCAGATCAAGCCGATTGAAAACATCAAATATTACCTGGTGCTGTGGCTGCCGAATAACAGTTTGCCCTACGTGAAAATCGGCGATGGCATCAACATTCGCTACGAGGCTTTTCCCTCGGACAAGTTCGGCCAGTTTCCGGGGCGCATTGAATCCATCTCTTCGGTTCCGGCTTCCCCGCAGGAGATGGCGGAATACAGCAGCGGCAATAAAAGGGAGCGGAACGCCTACTACAAAGTGTTGGCGTCCATCAGCGATACGCAATTCAGCGACAAAGGAAAATATCTGGAGATCAGCAGTGGGCTACAGGCCAGGGTGATTGTTTTCCTGGATAAGAAACCGCTTTATCAATGGGCGGTCGCGCCTTTGTATGACATAAAAAACAGCGTGGTGGGGAGAGTCGATGAAGGATCATAATCTTTTTGAGCGGATCAACGAAAAGTTAACGTTCTCTCTGCGTAAACGGGTGCCGAGCATCTTGCAGTCGGAGTCATCGGAGTGCGGCCTGGCCTGCCTCGCGATGATCTCTTCTTATTACGGATTTAATGTGGATATGCTGAGCCTGCGGCAGCGGTTCGGCATTTCCACCCAGGGCGCGACCCTGGGCACCCTGTCACAAATCGCGGCGCAAATTCAGCTGAAGACGCGGGCCTTGTCGCTGGACATCGATGAAATCAATCAGCTGAAAACGCCCTGCGTATTGCATTGGAACATGAACCATTTCGTGGTGCTGGTTAAGGTTCAGCGCGCGGGCTTTGTGATTCACGATCCTGCCTTCGGGCGCCGAGTGATTGGCCTGCAAGAGATGTCGAACCATTTTACCGGCATTGCGCTGGAGCTGTGGCCCGACAAGGCTTTTCAGCAAGAGACCTTAAAGACCCGTTTACGCCTGCTGGATTTGATGAAAAACATCGAGGGGCTGCCGGGGACGCTGCTCAAGATTTTTGCGTTATCGCTCGTCATTGAGTCGGTCAACCTGCTGCTGCCCGTGGGGACCCAGCTTGTGACCGACCATGTCATTCAGGCGCATGACTACAGCTTGCTGACGGTCATCTGTTTGGGGCTGATCTTCTTCACTCTGTTCCGCGCCGTGGTCAGCATCGCCAGGGCCTGGATTTCCATCGTGCTGGGGACGCTGACCGATATCCAGTGGAAGACGACGCTGTTCGAACATCTGCTGAAGCTGCCGCTGGACTTTTTCGAGAAACGGCACCTGGGGGATATCCAATCGCGGTTTTCCTCATTGGATGCGATCAGAACCACCTTTACCAATAATATCGTCGGCGGGATCATCGACGGCATCATGACAGTCGGCTTGTTCGTGATGATGATGGTCTATGGCGGCTGGCTGGTCTGGGTGGTGTCAGGCTTCACCCTGGTCTACATCCTCATCAGGATGATGACCTACCGCACCTACCGCCAATTCTCGGAGGAACAAATCGTCAAGGCGGCCAAGGCCAACTCGCATTTCATGGAGACGCTGTACGGTATTTCCACGGTCAAAGCGCTGGGCATCAAGGAAACGCGCTCCAGCTATTGGCTCAATTTGAATGTCGATGCCGCCAATACCAATATCAAAATCACCCGTTTCAATATGATGTTCGGTGGGATCAATACCTTTATCACCACGCTCGATCAGGTGGCGATACTTTGGCTCGGCGCCATGATGGTCATCGACAATTCTATGACGCTCGGCATGTTCATGGCGTTCAACGCCTATCGCGGCCAGTTCTCGCAGCGGGCTTCCAGCCTGATCGATCTGGCGATCGGCCTGCGCATGCTGTCGCTGCACAATGAGAGGATATCCGACATCGTCTTTACCGATGCGGAGGCGGAGTCCGCGCCGCGGCGGGTATTCGAACCGGGCAAGGGGGTTGCCGTGGAGGTTAAAAACCTCACCTATCAATATGACGCGCTGTCCCGGCCGATCTTTAAAGACCTGGATATCCGCATCGCCGCCGGCGAGAGCGTCGCCATCGTCGGGGCGTCAGGCGTGGGGAAAACCACCTTGCTGAAGGTCATGTGCGGCTTGCTCAACCCGACCTCGGGAGAGATCCTGGCCGACATGATGGATATCCATAAAATCGGCGTGAATAACTACCGCAATGCGATCGCCTGCGTGTTGCAGGACGACCGGTTATTCTCCGGCTCAATCGCGGAAAACATCAGCGGCTTCGAGGTCAACGCCAATAAAGAGTGGATTGTGGCCTGTGCGATGCACAGCAACATTCACGAAGAAATCATGCAGATGCCGATGGGTTACGAAACCCTGATCGGAGAGCTGGGGAACGGCATCTCCGGCGGGCAAAAGCAACGTTTGTTTATTGCACGCGCCCTCTACCGGCGACCAAGCGTGCTGTTTATGGATGAAGCGACCAGCCATCTGGACGTTGAGAATGAATTGGCGATCAACCGGGCGATATCTTCGCTGAATATCACGCGGGTGATTGTCGCCCACAGAAAATCGACGATCGACTCGGCGGATAGGGTGGTGGCGCTGGGGGCCGCGAGCGGCGGGTAACGCTCGCCGGCAACCCGGGCTGTCCCCGCAGCCCAAATCGCGGTAAAATGCAGCAGTTAACCTTATCGCACGCCATCAGGCCGCCGTACTCGCTATGAAAATGCGCAAACCGCGCCGTCCGCCCGGGCGGTGGATCTATTACATCCTGCATGAAGACATGCTGTGGCCCTGCCCGGTCAAATGGGAGTGGGAGAGCGGCTATAACGCCTGGCTGCCGTTTTACTATTCCCCCACGCTGGAATTCGTCGCCGGCAACCCCGCCCGCGCCACCAAGGTCAGCAGCGGTCGCCGTTAAGCGTGCTGCCCGCCTTGCCGCCCGGCATTCGCTCACCTAAGATCATCTCATCACCCACAGGTTTTTCCGGGAGCTCCCATGTCTACTCTGTTTCGCACGTCTCTTTGCGGCGCGGTGGCGTTGCTGTTGCTTGCGGGTTGTCAGCAGACGGCGCATAAACCAACGCCGCCGCTGCAGGCACAGTTGGATCACATCGCTTCGATGCTGGCCGGCGGGCACTTCCTGCGCGTGGACTGCGGGCGCAGTGAGGTACCGGACGATGTTAAATTGCAACGCGCCGCGATGCGAGCGGCGCAGCATCGCGGCTGGAATACGCAGGCGGCGGGGTATCGGCAGTTGCCGGCGCTCACCCAGGCGCGCTACCTGACTCTGCAGCAGGACAATCAGCTGCTGACGGATAAGTGCACCACGCTCAGCCGCAGCACCGCGCGCTTTATCGCGGCGGCGCAGGCCGATCAGGAAGATTACATGGAGTAGCGCGACGGTGTGCCTTTCGGGCGCTCGTCGCGGGCGCCCAAAAATTCTTTGCAGGATAACGATTTATCGCTCATCATTTGAAATGATGTTTCACTTTTATCCATCGAGCCCACCTTGAACCTGTATGCCGCCCTGCGTCAGCGCGTGGAAAATACGCCCTGGTACGCCAAACGGAAAAGCTACCGCGTGCTGTTCTGGCGCGAAATCACGCCGCTGGCGGTACCCATTTTTCTGGAGAACGCCTGCGTTCTGTTGATGGGGGTGCTGAGCACCTTTCTGGTGAGCTGGCTTGGTAAAGAGGCGATGGCCGGGGTGGGGCTGGCGGACAGCTTCAACATGGTGATCATCGCCTTTTTTGCCGCGGTGGATCTCGGCACCACCGTGGTGGTGGCCTTCAGCCTCGGCAAGCGCGATCGCCGGCGAGCGCGGGCGGCAGCGCGTCAGTCCCTGGTCTTGATGACCGGCGTGGCGCTGCTGTTGGCGGCAGGCATTCATCTGGCGGGTGAACCGATCATCGATGTGATCGCCGGGGCGGCCTCGCCGGAGGTGAAGGCGCTGGCGCTTTCTTACTTGCAGACCACGGTGTGGAGCTACCCGGCGGCGGCGATTGCGCTGATTGGCAGCGGCGCCCTGCGCGGCGCGGGCAACACCAAGATCCCGCTGCTGATCAACGGCGGCATGAATATCCTCAATATCATCATCAGCAGTATCCTGATTTACGGCATGCTGGGTTGGCACGGACTGGGTTTTGTCGGCGCCGGGCTGGGGCTGACGATTTCCCGCTATATCGGCGCCATCGCCATTCTCTATGTGCTGGCGATCGGTTTTAACCCGGCGCTGCACATCACGCTGAAAAGCTATTTCACGCCGCTGAAGATGAGCATCCTGTGGGAAGTGTTGGGGATCGGCATTCCCGCCAGCGTCGAATCGGTGCTGTTCAACGGCGGCAAGCTGTTGACGCAGATGTTCGTCGCCGGCATGGGCACCAACGTGATCGCCGGTAACTTCATCGCCTTCTCCATCGCTTCGTTGATCAACTTGCCGGGCAACGCGCTGGGCTCGGCCTCGACCATCATCGTGGGCCGGCGGCTCGGCAAAGGTGAGATCGGCCAGGCGGAGCGGCAGCTGCGCCATATTTTTTGGCTGTCGACCCTTGGGCTCACCGCCATCGCCTGGGGCACGGCGCCACTGGCCGGGGTGTTCGCCGCGTTTTATACCTCGCAGGATGATGTGAAAACGGTGGTGAAAACCCTGATTTGGCTCAATGCTGCCTTTATGCCGATCTGGGCCGCTTCCTGGGTATTGCCCGCCGGGCTGAAAGGCGCGCGCGACGCCCGCTTCGCCATGTGGGTGACGATGCTCGGCATGTGGGGCTGTCGCGTGGTGGCCGGCTATGTGCTCGGCATCGAACTCGGCATGGGCGTAGTGGGCGTCTGGTTGGGGATGTTCTTCGATTGGGCGGTGCGCGGCGCCCTGTTCTACTGGCGCATGGTCAGCGGGCGTTGGCTATGGAAATATCCGCGCGTCAGGCGCACGGACGCCGGATAGTCTCGCTTGCGCGAAGCCTGCCGGTAGCCTGGGGGACACCGGCAGAAAAAATGCGTTCAGAGGGAAGGGTACCAGCGCAACGATTTATTGACCGGCCCCGGTGTGACCAAAACTTTGCCCCTGCCGGCCAGATTCAACAGCAGGTTGCGCGCCTGATAGATCGTGATGTCGTTAGACTCCGCCAGCTGGCGGGTAGTGGGCCACTCGCCGGGGGGCGGGGGCGCCGCGCCGTTGGACACAGGGCAGAGGCGGTGCAGCGTGGTTAATAAATGCTGCTGCAGGTTTTGTAATTCTTGTTGTTTTGGCGTGTGTTTTATCATGTCAGCCTTCCTTAAGCTTCCGCCGAGTTTTGATATAACGGTAAGCGTCCCCCGGGAAATAATGCCCTGTTCCGGCAATACCCTTCTTGAACCGGTCGCGAACGCCTGCCTGAACCCGATATTTCCGCTGCAATAATCCCGCGGCGTTCACCTATCGGAAGCGGTAACGGGGGGGGTAAATGCTCAGTATGCTGTATGTAATGGCTGCAATTCATATCTTTTCTCCATTGTTTACTGCCCGGTGCCGGTTTTTACCAGACCGAATTGATAAGCCTCCCTTTCCTTTTCCGAATCATTATAACGCAAATAGAAAAAAGGCGATCAATAATGTCGCATGATATATATTTTACGAGATAATTGACTGACGTTGTTAATTTTACGATCTGTTGTTTCGCAAAAATATATTTGCTATGCGGTTTTTGGGCTTATATCTCGTATTTATTGCTTTTGCCGGAAATGACTTTTCAAATTGTCGCGGTTTTTGTAACAATATTTGGGCCAAGACAAGCGAATAAGTTAAATCTTAGTGTAATTTCCATGATGGGTAGTAAATTTTTGTGGAAATTTGCAGGTTTGATTTTTTTCTTTCTCGTCAGCGTGAGTTTTGCTGAATACCTAAAATGGGTAATGATGAAATAAAATACGCGATTTAATTATCGTGAGGGTTTGCTTTGTCTGCGGATAATACCGTTTTCATTCTGGATTATATAAATAACTGTTAAAGGAACGGGAGCGATCCTGCGCTTTTTACATAAATTAAAGGAATAAGTGAATTATGAAACTGAACAAAATCATGCTGGCAGCGGCTCTGGCGTTTGGCGTTTCTTCTCTGGCGCATGCCGGCGATCAGGGGCATGGCAAAGTGACGTTTACCGGTTCCATTATTGATGCGCCTTGCTCCATTTCTCCTGAGACCGTGGATCAGACCGTGGATATGGGCCAGGTTTCCAACGTTGCGTTGAAAAATGGCGGCAAATCAGCGCCACGCCAGTTCGATATCAAACTGGAGCAGTGTGACAACTCGACGCTGAAAACCGTCACGACCACTTTCGAAGGCAAAGCCTCTGCCGCCAACAAGGATCTGCTGGGCATCGTCGGCACCGCCAGCGGCGCCAGCATCGCCATCACCGACACCGCCAGCAATCCGATCAAGCTGGGTACCGCCACGGCTCCGCATAACCTGGGCGCCGGCACCAACACGCTGCGCTTTGCGGCTTACCTGCAGGGCGACGGCGCTTCCGCCAGCGTGGTTCCGGGCGATTTCACCGCCGTAGCCGACTTCAAGCTGGCTTACCAGTAAGCCTGCGCCATTGGCGTGACTTTTTGCATGCGGGGGCTCCCCGCATGCATTTTTCCAAGATGGAAGGGCAGTTGTCAGGAGGTTCAGTGCGCCGATTTATTCACCCTTTAGTGTCTCCTTGCATATTGATGGCCATGCTGATGAGCCCGGCGGTGCCGGCGGCGCCCAGCTCTCAAGGATGGGGACGCGTAAATATGCAAGGAGCCATTATTGATACCGCTTGCGCGATCGCCGCCGGCAGCCGCGAACAAACTATCGATATGGCCGTGATGCCGACGGGAAATATGATGCGCGACGGCTTAGGCAATACACATGCCTTCACCATTGAATTAATCAACTGCACGCTTGAACGCCCGAAGCCGAATTTACCGGACTGGCGGCAGTTTCAGGTGGTTTTCGACGGTGATGCCGAGGGCGATTTATTCGGCGTGCACGGCGAAGCGAAAGGCATCGCGTTGCAAATATCCGATGGCCTGGGGAATATTGCCGCGCCAGGTCGGCCGTTGCCGCTTGGCGATATAACGCCAGGCAGTATGTCGCTTAATTATTCCATAAAGCTGGTTGCCAATAATCAACCGATGCGTGCCGGGAATTATTTTTCCGCCGTGCGTTTTAAGCTGGATTATTACTGAGCGCTGCGATTGCGGCGAGCCGCAACGCCAGAATTATACGATATAAGGTTAGGGATATGATGTTGTCGCCTGCTGGGAAGCTATTTCGTTTTCAGGTGCTGGGGTTATGTATCACGCTGGCGCTGGGAAGTTCATCAACGTGGGTATATGCCGAAGGCGGCATTCAGTTTAATGCCGACATTTTGGACGTGAACGATCGAAAAAATATCGACCTAAGCCAATTTTCCCGCAGTGGATACATTATGCCGGGAAGTTACAGCATGGTGGTTCATCTCAATAGAAGTGAGTTACCCGAGCAGAAAATCCCTTTTTATCCGCCGGACAACGAACCTGACGGCAGCCGCGCCTGCGTCGGCAAAGCGCTGGTCGATCAGCTGGGGCTGAAATCGGCGGCGATGCAAACGCTCACCTGGTGGCATCAGGGAGAGTGTCTGGATGAGTCCAGCCTGAAAGGCATGGTGTCGCGCGGCGATCTGGCGACGGGCGCGCTGTATTTAAGCGTGCCGCAGGCCTACCTGGAATACAGCTCGGAAGACTGGGATCCGCCGTCGCGTTGGGATGAAGGCATTCCGGGCCTGCTGTTCGATTACAACGTCAACGCCCAGAGCCGGCAGCAGCAGCAGGGCGGCTCGCGGGGGTACAGCGTCAGCGGTAACGGCACCGCCGGCGCCAACCTCGGCGCCTGGCGCCTGCGCGCCGACTGGCAGGGGCAGGTCAATCACCAGACCGGCAGCGGGCAATCCACCGACAAACGGTTGGACTGGAGCCGTTACTACGCCTATCGGGCCGTTTCTGCGCTGCGCTCGCGCCTGACGCTGGGTGAAGATTATCTGGATTCGGGCATTTTCGACAGCTTCCGCTTCTCCGGCGCGAGCCTGGTGTCGGACGACAACATGCTGCCGCCTAACCTGCGTGGCTATGCGCCAGAGGTGGTCGGGGTCGCCAAGACCAACGCCAAGGTGACGATCAGCCAGCAGGGACGTGTGATCTATGAAACCCAGGTGGCGGCGGGGCCGTTTCGCATTCAGGACATCAACGACGCCATCAGCGGCGAATTGGACGTGCGGGTGGAGGAGCAGGACGGCAGCGTGCAGGCCTTCAAGGTCAACACTGCCAGCATTCCCTACCTGACGCGGCCCGGATCGTGGCGCTTCAAGCTGGCCGCCGGCAAACCGTCGGACTGGCAGCACCATTCACGCGGGCCGCTGTTCGGCACCGGCGAGTTCTCCTGGGGCGTCAGCAACGGGTGGTCGCTGTATGGCGGCGCGCTGCTGGGCGGCGACTATAACGCGCTGTCGCTGGGGATAGGCCGCGATCTGATGATGTTCGGCGCACTGTCGTTCGACGCCACCCAGTCGCGGGCGCGGTTGCCGCAGCGGGATGAGACGCTGAGCGGTGGCTCTTATCGCGTGAGCTATTCGAAAACCTTCGACGAGTTGGACAGCCAGGTCACCTTCGCCGGCTATCGCTTCTCGGAAGAGGACTTCATGAGCATGAGCGAATACCTCGACGCGCGCTATTACGGCAGCCGGGTCGGCAACAACAAGGAGATGTACACCATCACCTTCAACAAGCAGTTCCGCGACTGGGGGCTGAGCAGCTATCTCAACTACAGCCACCAGACCTATTGGGATCGTCCGTCCAACGATCGTTACAACCTGACGCTGTCGCGCTATTTCGATCTCGGTGAGATAAAAAACCTGAATCTGTCGCTGTCGGCCTACCGCAACCGCTACAACGAAACCAACGACGACGGCATGTACCTGTCGCTGTCGATGCCGTGGGGCAACGGCGCCACGCTCAGCTACAACAGCACGGTGAACCGCAACGACAACACGAACCGGGTGGGGTACTACCAGCGAGTCGATGAGCACAACAACTATCAGCTGAGCGCCGGCAGCTCGCGCCGCGGGGCCAACCTGAGCGGCTACTACAACCACGAGGGCGATGCGGCGCGCCTGAGCGCCAACGCCAGCTATCAGGAAGGGCGCTACAGCGCCGTGGGGCTGTCCGCGCAGGGCGGCATGACGCTGACGCCGGAAGGCGGCGCGTTGCACCGCGTCGGCATGATTGGCGGCACGCGCCTGCTGCTGGACACCAACGGCGTGGCCGGGGTACCGGTGCGCGGCTACGGCAGCACCGTCAGCACCAACCGCTTCGGCAAGGCGGTGGTGGCGGACGTCAACAGCTACTACCGCAACAAGGCCAGCATCGATCTGGACAAGCTGGGCGACAACGCTGAAGCCACCCGCTCGGTGGTGCAGGCCACTCTGACCGAAGGCGCGATCGGCTACCGTCAGTTTGACGTCATCGCCGGCGAGAAGGCAATGGCGATCGTCAAACTGGCGGACGGCAGCACGCCGCCGTTCGGCGCCACGGTGCTGAACGCCCGTAAACAAGAAACCGGCATCGTCAACGACGGCGGCAGCGTGTACCTGAGCGGCATCAACGCCGGCGAGATCATGACGCTTCACTGGAGCGGCGCGGCGCAGTGTCAGGTGCAGCTGCCTGCCACGCTGCCGGCCGACATGCTCACGCGTACGCTGCTGCTGCCTTGCCGGCCGATCGCCGCGGCGCCGGCGGATCCTCTTGAATAAATCCATCATCCTGAATTTGGAGTTATCGACAACATGCAAACTTTTTCTCTGAAAACCGCGGCGGCGCTCGTGCTGGTGGGCGCCACGGTGTCGCAGCACGCGCAGGCGGCGATCGCGCTCGACCGCACCCGGGTGATCTTCGACGGCGGCCAAAACTCGGTCAGCCTCAATCTCAGCAACCAGAACAAGCAGCTGCCGTACCTGGCGCAGGGCTGGCTGGAGGACGAGCAGGGCAACAAGATCCAGAGCCCGCTGGTGGTGTTGCCGCCGGTGCAGCGCATTGAGCCGGGCAAACCGAGCCAGATCAAGATCCAGGCGCTGCCGGCGGCCAAACAGCTGCCGCAGGACCGCGAGACGCTGTACTACTTCAACCTGCGCGAGATACCGCCGAAGAGCAACAAGCCCAATACGCTGCAGATCGCGCTGCAGACGCGCATCAAGCTGTTCTACCGCCCGGCGGCGATCGTGCCGAGCCGTACCGACATGGCGACGCCGTGGCAGGAGCAGCTGACGCTGACGAGGCAAGGAGAGCGTTACCAGGTCAATAACCCGACGCCGTACTACATCACCATCGTCGATGCGGGCAGCAAAAAGGGCGGCGAGGGCGTGAAGGGGTTTGAGCCTTTCATGATCGCGCCGAAAAGCCAGGCGAGCCTGACCGTCAGCGCAGCGGCGCTGGGCGGCAGCCCGGTGCTGGCCTACATCAATGATTACGGCGGCCGGCCGCAGCTGAGCTTCAGCTGCAGCGGCACGAGCTGCAAGGTGGTGCCGGAGAAGCGGACGGCGTCATAACCCGCCGTGAGAGCGATTCAGGGGTAAAGGATGAAACGAGAACGGAAAAAATCCGGCGCAGGCGCGTTGCTGCTGGCGCTCAGTCTGGGCGTGATAGCGATGCCGCCGGCGCAGGCCGACGAGGTGGACAACTGGCAGGTAGAGGGCGCCAATGGCGTGCTGCAGGTGTACGGCGCGCTGACGGAGAGCGCCTGCCGGCTGGAGATGACCAGCACGCGGCAGGATATCTGGCTGGGTGAGACCGGCACCGCACGGTTGCGGCAGGTCGGCGATCGCGGGCAGCCGGTGGCGTTCGAGCTGCGCTTGCAGGATTGTCTGCGCACCCCGGGCGGCCAGCGTGATGCGCGCACCGGCGCGTTGACCTGGGCGCCGAATCAGCCGGCGGTGACGGTCAGCTTCGGCTCGACGGCGGACAGCGACAACCCGCAGCTGGTGAAAGCGCAGGGCACCTCCGGGCTGGGGCTGCGCCTGCTGGACGGCCGCGGCCGCGACGTTCGTCTGGGCAGCCGCGGGGAACCGCTGCTGTTGACGCCGGGGCAAGATGCGTTGAGCTACAGCGTGACGCCGGAGCGAACCGCAGCGCCGCTGATGGCCGGCGCGTATCGGGCGACGGTGGATTTTAGGCTGAGTTATGACTGAGGCAAGGCGATGGCACAGAAGATAACGCGTTGCCGGGCACCGTTCTGGCTGGCGGGGATGCTGGCGCTGGGCCAACTGCCGGCGCAGGCGACCACGGTGAACGTGCGGGTCACCGTGCTTTCGCCTCCCTGCATCATCAACGGCGGGCGCCCGATCGAAGTGGACTTTGGCGATGAGGTGATGACCACCCGCATCGACGGCGCCAATTATCGGCGGGCGGTGAATTACACGCTGACGTGCAGCGGGCAGAGCAGCAACGGACTCAAGCTGCAGGTGCAGGGGGCGGCGAGCGGTTTCGACGGCCAGCTGCTGCGCACCAGCAAGGACGGGTTAGGCATTGCGCTGCTGAATGGCGGCCGCCGCTGGCCGGTCAATCAATGGCTGAGCTTTACCTATCCGGCCGCGCCGACGCTTGAGGCGGTGCCGGTGAAATCGGCCTCCGCCAGGCTGACGGCGGGCGAGTTTACCGCCGGCGCAACCATGAAGGTGGATTACCAGTAACGCGGGAGCGAGAGCATGAAACAACGTTTTACGGCGAGCGTGCTGCTGTGCGCCGCGATGGCGTGCCCTTCCGCCTGGGCGGAAAAAACGGCCGACATGCAGTTTCGCGGCACGCTGATCGCGCCGCCGCCCTGCACCCTTAACGACGATGGGATCATCGACGTGGACTTCGGCGATCGCGTCGGCATCAACAAGGTTGATGGCGTGAACTACCGGCAAACCATCGGCTACCGCATTCGCTGCGAACCGGGGATCGGTAAATGGGACATGCTGCTGAGCTTGACCGGCACCGCCGCGACGTTCGACGAAGCGGCGGTGCAAACCAATCGGCGCTCTCTGGGGATCCGCATTTACCAGAACGCCCAGCCATTCAAAGTGGGCAGCACACTGCCCGTCGATCCCGCCAAACCGCCGGTGCTGGAAGCGGTGCCGATCGGCAAACCGGGTGAAGCTTTGACGGAAGGCGCATTCGAGGCCGCGGCGACGCTGCGGGCCGACTACCAATGAACAAGGAGGCGCGCGTGAAGACAATACAAGCCCGCCGCCGGCCAGGCGGCCACGGAGCCATCGGCCTGCTGTTGCTGACGCTGGGCGTGAACGGCGCGGCGCACGCGGTGGACAACCTGCGCATGCACGGAGCGCTGGTGGCGGAGCCTTGCGTCATCCAGCCGGGTGACGAGGACGTCGAGCTGGATTTCGGCACGCTGGTCGACAAATACCTGTACCTGAACCAGCGCACGCAGGGGCAACCGTTCGAGCTGCGGCTGACGGAGTGCGATCTCAGCCTGGGCAAGACGGTCTCGATCACCTTCAAAGGCACGGAGAATGCGCAGCTGCCGGGGCTTCTGGCGCTGGCCGCGAGCAGCCAGGCGCGCGGGATCGCCATCGGCATGGAGACGCCGCAGGGGCAGCCGTTACCGCTCAACAGCGCCGGCGGCAAGTACCCGTTGCAGAACGGCAGCACGGTTATCGGCGTACAGGCTTATGTGCGCGGCGAACCGGAAGCGATCGCGAAGCGAACCATCGGTCGTGGCGCTTTTAGCGCCATTGCGACTTTCAGTCTGGATTACCAATGAGCGCCGGGCTCCGGCACCACAGAATAAGGATATGACGCGATGCAGCGTGTTCACTTCAGATGGATGTACTTACTGCTTGGCCTGCTGCCGGGGCTGTGCTCGGCGCAAATATACTCGTACGTGACCAAGAGCACCGGCTCCCCCAGCAGCGCGTCCTATGAGTTTGTGCTCGAGAGTTGGGATACGGACGATGCGTCGCCCAACCCTTGTTTCCAGCAGGCTCAGTGCGCGATTGGGATTAACCACCGGCATACCAGTTCTAACACCGGCGGTAATGCAGGCGTGTCGCCATCCGCTTATGTCGTCGGTTCGGCACGTTATCCGCAAATTACCAAATTGGCGACGATGGGCGAGCTTAGTCGCTTTTACCAGAGCATCAATGCGCTGCCAATAAAAGGCTCGACTTTCCACAATGGCGAAGCCATTACCCAAGAGTGTGTTGGGCTGTTTTACAACACTCGTTCAGGCTCTGGGGTCGGTGACAGCAATGCGATCCTGATGCCCGGTAGCATCTGCGGCATCGTACCGCCGCCGGTCGGCGTGTGCGGCATCGATGAGCAACAGCTCGATCTGAACCACGGCGTGTTGTCGGACACCGAACTGACGGGCAACACGGCGCGCGGCAGCCTGCGCGTGGTGTGTTCGCAGAAGATGACTATCGTCATGTATATCCGCGTCGGCAGCAATGGCCGCTTGGAGCTGGGGAATTCCGGTGTCTACAGCACGCTACGGGTCAATGGCGCTCTGGGTAACCAAGGTTACCAGTTCACTGCGGATCCGCGTGGCGTCACGGTGCCAATTACGTCCACGCTCGGCGTGACCGGAACGGTCAAGGCCGGCGATTACTCGGGGCAATCGGTCGCCATTCTGGCGCTGCCGTAGCCGCATTACCTGCGCCGTCGCGATACCACGTTATGCCGTTGAGCCGCCCGCCATCGGGGGGGATGGCTCACATCCGGTGGCGACCGGAAAGGATTATTTCAAAGGGAGCGTGCCGATGGAAAGCACCATCACTCTGGCGTTTATCGATAATGACCGTTTCTTTATTGAAGGATTGCAGCGGCTGCTGCTGGCGTATTTTTCGCGCCGCGGCGTGCAGGTTCAGCTGCTGGACGCCGCACAGGCGCATCGGGCGGATATGGTGTTCCAGTCCGTGGAGCGAGACTGGCAGGCGCGTTTCTGCCGGTGTTCAGTGAGCGGCAGCCGACCGATCAATTTTGCGCTGCGTGAGCCGGGCGATATTCGCTGGCGCGATAAGCCGCGCTGCATCAGCGAAACGGGGGTGATCTTCCGCAATGACTCGCCGGACAGCGTAGTCAGACAGCTGGACCTGGCGCTGGCGGCACGGGTGCAAAGCGGGGCAGCGCACCGGTGCCATTGGTGCGAACGGCAGCGCATTACCCGCCGTGAGCAGGACGTGATGCGCTATCTGGCCTGTGAATTGCCGCAGACTACCATCGCGCGCAACTTGCACCTGAGCGTGAAAACCGTCAGCAACCACAAACAGGCGGCGATGAGAAAACTGGGTTTCAAACGCAACGCGGATCTCTACCACTGGCTGAGAATGGGCGGGTTGAAAACCGTAGAGCGGCCGTGAGGGTAAGGGCGTGGCTCAGGCGCCAGACCCTAAGCCTGAGCCGCTGCGGCGTTAATACAGCAGGGTCATCGCGCTGAAGAACAGTAGCGTCAACGCGATGATGATGACGTTTTGCGTGGCTTTGCGCACCAGCTTACCGGCGCTCATACGGCTGTCGATGACGTAGAGCAGCGGCACCATCAGCAGCACGTAGGCGAACATCAGCATGGCGGTAAAAGGCTGTACATTCATTCCGGCGGCTCCTGTGAGTCATCATGGCCGATCAGGTGCACCAGCACGGCCTCTGTTTGATGGGGAAGCCCAACAAAGGGCGAATTGACGGGGGGAACCGGCTCGAACGGCAGGCCGGCACGCCGCGTCTTCACCGCCGCTTGCAGGATCTTCTTTTGGTGTCTTTGCGTGTGGTCGACCATGCGCCTCCGAATAGGGCCGCCCGTAGGCGGCCGACTGCCGTATTGCCCATTAAGGTGGAGAAGGATTGTGGGCCACTGCCGGGACCACGCATTTATAATATTGCGAATGATAACCATTATCAATAATGAAAGTGAAAAAATTAAGGGTATTGCGGGCGGCGCATTAGGCGGGGCGTAAAAAGAAAAAGCACGCCTTGCGGCGTGCTTTGCAGGGTATTACCGGTGGCGGTTACTTCTGATCGGGCAGTGCGTAAGCGACCACATAGTCGCCCAGCTTGGTGCCGAAGGAACCGTGGCCGCCGGCGAAGATCAGGACGTACTGCTTACCGTTGACCTCATAGGTCATCGGCGTCGCCTGGCCGCCGGCCGGCAAACGCGCTTCCCACAGTTTCTCACCGTTGGTCACGCTGAAGGCGCGCAGGTAGTTGTCTGCGGTGGCACCGATGAAGAACACGTTACCGGCGGTGGTCACCGGGCCGCCCAGCATCGGCATGCCCATTTTGAACGGCAGCGGCAGCGGGGAGCTGTCGCGCACGGTGCCGATGCGTTTTTTCCACACGATGTCGTTGGTTTTCAGATCAACGGCGGAAATGTAACCCCAGGCCGGCTGTTTGCACGGCAGGCCGAACGGCGACAGGAACGGGTTCAGCGTGACGCCGAACGGCACGCCATACTGCGGCTGTACGCCGGACTCGGTGCCGCTGCCGCCTTTGTCGCCTTCCGGCGGCTCAATCGGGTTGCCTGGGCCGCGTGGGATCAGTTTGGAGACGAACGGCAGCGCGATCGGGTTGGCGATGGCGATTTCGCGATCGGTATCGACGGCCAGGCCGCCCCACTCGAACATGCCGAGGTTACCCGGGAACACCAGCGTGCCCTGCTCGGAAGGCGGGGTGAAGGTGCCTTCATAACGCAGGCTGTGGAACATGACGCGGCAGACCAGCTGGTCGTAAATGGTCGCGCCCCACATGTCCGCACCGGTCAGTTTCTTCTCAGGGCGGAAGGTCAGCTCGGAGAACGGCTGGGTCGGTGACAGGCGATCGCCTTTGGCCGGGCCCTGCGGTACCGGTTTCTCCGGCGCCGGTACAACCAGCTCACCGTTGGTGCGGTTCAGCACGAAGATGTTGCCGGTTTTGGTCGGCACATAGATGACCGGCACTTTTTTACCGCTCTTGTCGGTAATGTCTGCCAGGGTCGGCTGCGCCGGCACGTCCATATCCCACAGGTCGTGGTGAACCGTCTGATAGAACCAGACCAGCTTGCCGGTGGAGGCGTTCAGCGCCAACAGGCCGCTGGCGTAGCGCTCCATTTCCGGGGTGCGGTTGCCGCCCCAGATGTCCGGCGTGGCGACGCCCATCGGCAGATAGACGATGTCCAGCTTGGCGTCATAGGCGGCCGGTGCCCAGGAGTTCGGCGAGTTCGGCACGAAGTGATGCTCGTCCGCCGGGATGGCGTTCGGATCTTTCGCGCCCGGATCGAAGGCCCACAGCAGCTTGCCGCTGTTGACGTCGAAGCCGCGGATCACGCCGGAAGGCTCGCGGGTGGAGTAGTTGTCGGTCACGGCACCGGCGACGACGATCACGTTATCGGTGATCACCGTCGGCGAGGTCGGCTCGTAGTGGCCCGGCGTCGCATACGGCATGTTGCTCTGCAGGTTCAGCTCACCGTTGTTGGCGAAGTCCGGGCACGGTTTGCCGGTTTCGGCATCCAGCGCGAACAGACGGCCGTCGTTGACCGGCAGAATGATGCGGCGTGCGCACATTGCCGGTGCAGCGTTGCCGGCAGCCTCTGCGGCGGCAGCGGTTTCGTGGTAAGACACGCCGCGGCAGGTGATGTGCTGGAAGGTTGGGTTGTATTTCAGCTGCGGATCAAACTTCCATTTTTCTTTACCGGTGGCGGCATCCAGCGCAAACAGTTTCTGGTGTGGCGTACACATGTAAAGGGTATCGCGGATCTTGATCGGCGTGACTTCGTTGGTGATCTCACCCGGATCGTTGGCGGTTTTCAGATCGCCGGTCTGGAAACGCCAAACCTCTTGCAGCTGGCCAACGTTTTTGTCGTTGATCTGGCTCAGCGGCGAGTAACGGGTGCCTTCCTGGGTGCGGCCATAGGCCGGCCAGTCGGCGCCGGTGGCGTCTTTAGGCTGTACCTGCGCAGCGTCGAGGGTGCCGTTGATCTCTTGCGGATCGTTGAACACGGCATAGGCGAGCGCGATGACGGTGATAACCAGCGCCGCGCTCAGCGCACCGTAGGCGAACTTGCCGTTGGCGACCAGCTTACGGTAGATAAACGGCAGCACCAGCCACAGGCCGAAGAAGAAGGTGACGTCCAGACGCGGCGTCAGTGCCCAGAAGTCCGGGCCGACTTCCCACAGGGCCCAAAGGGTGGTGCCCAGCAGGAATACCGCGTACAGCAGCAGCGCGGTGGCGCGGCGGCGGAACAGCAGCCAGGAGGTCGCCAGCAGCACCAGCCCGGCGATGATGTAATACAGCGAACCGCCCAACTTGGCCAGCCAGATGCCGCCGCCGAGCAGATAGAGCCCGCTCAGCGCGGCAAACAGCGCCGTTATGACGATAAGCGGCGATAGTGACGCTTTATTTTGCATAGCAATACCCTTACCAAAAATGAAAGTCCCCGATTTAGAGATTAAGCCAAATCAGAAAAAACACGCGATTTCTCCCTACTATTTCAGCGAGAAGCCGCTAGGGTGACGTAAAACCCATCCCGTTTTTTAACCTTAAGGTGCTTTGCCTTATTCAAAGCGATAAGACAAGGTGGCGCCGCCACCCCAGTTGCGCCCCGGCGCCGGCTCGAAGTAGCGGCCGTTGCCTTCGTTGACGATCACCGAACCGACGTATCGGCGATCGAAAACATTGTCCACCCGGCTGAACACGTCCAGCGCCCAGCGGTTCCAGGTAAAGCGATAACCGGCGTTTACGCCGGCCACGGTGTAAGAGGGAGCCTGCGCGCTGTTGGCGTCGTTGGCCTGAATGTCACTCATGTAGCGCAGCTCCGCGCCGGCGTGCCAGCCCTCCGGCGGCGCAAAGGCCAGCGAGGCGTAGCCCATGTTGCGCGCGATGCCCGGCAGGCGATTGCCGGCGGGAATGGTCTGGGCCGGGGTACAAACGGCTTTGCCGCACATATCGCTGCGGTAGGTGGCGTCCAGCAGCGTCCAGGCCATATGCAGGCGCCAGTCCAGCGCAAACTCTTGATCCAGCGCCAGCTCCAGGCCGCGTCGCCGGGTTTTGCCGGCGTTGGCGTAGCTGGTGCGTCCGCCGCTGCTTTCCGCTACCACCAGCTCGTTGTCGGTATCGGTCTGGAACAGCGCCGCGCTCACCAACCCATTGCCGAGGCGCAGCTTGCTGCCCAGTTCGACGGTATCGCTGGTGGAAGGCTGCAGGCCGATGTTGAGGCCCGTCTGGCCGTCGGGGCGGTAGGAGAGTTCGTTGATGGTGGGGGTTTCAAAGCCGCGGCCGGCGGAGAGATAGACGTTCCACGCCGGATTGATCTTGTAGTTGAGCGAGCCCATCGGCAGCCACTGGTGGTAGCGTTTGCTGCCGCTGTCGTCGCTGTTGCGCGGCGTGATGTAGTAGTCGGTCGAGTCGAAGCTGACCGTGCTGTAGCGCAGGCCGGCGTCCAGCGTCCAGTGCGGCGTCAGTTGCCAGGAGGTTTGCAGGTAAGGATCCAGGTTCCAGATGCGGTTCTTCTCGTTGCGCCGCTGGTCGCCTTTCTCGCCGTAGTCCACTGTGCCGTCTCGCAGAATAAAGTTTTCGAACCCCTGGCGGCGTTCGGTCATGGTTTCATAATCCAGACCGCCGATCAGTGTTACCGGTAACGATGCGAGAGTATCCTCATGCTTCCAGCGAGTGTCAATGCCCTGATATTTTCTTTCCAGCACGATCACCCCGCCGGCGTGGGTGGGGTTGAGTTGCGGCCCCATCGGGATGGATTGGTACTGCGTGGTGTGGCGCTCGCCGTGGTAGGCGGTCAGCGTCAGTTCGTCGCGTTCGCTCATCTGGCGCTGATAGCGCAGGCCGGCCTGGGTCTGATCGAGTGATTTACGGGTATTGAATTGATCCGCGCGTGGCGCCTGCCGCGGGTTGGCTTTCCATTCCGCCTCGGTCAGGCCGCCCGGATCGCCGGCGTCTATCGAGACGCTGTTGAACATCAGCGTCAGGGTGCTGACGTCGTCCAGCCGCACGCCGAGCTTGCCGTTGCCGAGGTTTTTCCGCGCGGCGCTGTGATCGCGGTAGCCCTGGGTGGTAAAGCGGGTGCCGGAGAGGGCGTAGTTGACGTCTCCGGCCTGGGTGCCGTCGCCGGTGGCGCCGGTCGCTTTCACCCCGTAGCGCCAGGTGTTGTCGCTGCCGAAATAGCCGCCGGCTTCCAGCGTCGGCGGCTGGGTGCCGGTTATCGTGTCAACGTTGATGACCCCGCCCGAGGCGTTGCCGTACAGCGCGGAATAGGGGCCGCGCAGTACCTCGATGCGTTCGACGGAATTGATGTCGATATTGGAGGTTTGCCCCTGGCCGTCGGGCATGGTGGCGGGAATGCCGTCGACGTACATGCGCACCCCGCGCACGCCGAACATCGAGCGGCTGCCGAACCCGCGTATCGACAGCTGCAGATCCTGCGCATAGTTTTGCCGGTTTTGGAGCTGCAGGCCCGGCACGCTGCCGAGGTTTTCCGACAGGTTAATCTGCGGCGCGGCATTGCGCAGGGTTTCGCCGTCGATCACGCTGACGGAGACCGGCGAGCCCAGCTCGGTCAATCCGGTAGGTTGCGCCATCACCACCAGGGTGTCGCTGTCTTTTTGCTCCGCCGCCAGGGCCGAGCCGATACAGATCGGCTGCAGCAATAACAGGGTTGCCGGGGTCAAGACGGGACGTTTTTTATTCATCAGATAATTCTGCCAATAATGCTGAAAAGAGTTGCCCGCAAAGGGGCGAAAATAGCCATTTTTGACTCCCTGTACTGGCATTCAATGGGAAGGAAACTGCATCCTGCAACGAGTATAGGATATTCCGACATCGTTCGCTTTGGAATAGCGCAGCAGAAAGATACGTGTTTTTAATTAAGAGAATTCTCTATTAAATAGGGGTTTTCTGAGAGCCTTTAAATTACCTCTCCTTATCTTAAATATAATCCTATTCATTTTTTTAATTTGTTGCTGTCATTTATTTCATTAATGAATGCAATGTGGAAAATTCATTTAATCACAACCAATGTTAACTCTATCCATTTGTTTTTAATTGAGTTTATTTATTTTTGTTTTTGTGGCTTTATTTTCCATAAAAATAAAATAATATTCGCACTTATGTTTTTAGTTTTTCAACTAACAGCTCAATCGCATAACGGCCACGCTATTTATGTCATGCATAAGTAGTGGTTGATATATTTTTGGAATATATTAAAAGGGAATTGATTTATGAACGCGCTCATCGCTTCACCCTATACCCACACGTTTTGGAATGAGTACGTGCTCAATCCACGCTCCTGCGAGTACAACCTGGTGCTGGATCAGACGATTGAGGGGGAACTGGACGTCGGACGATTGCGCGCGGCGATCGACGGGGTTTGCCGGGACTATATTCTGTTTCACCACGTTTTGGATGACAGTTCCGCACAACTTCGCTGGGTAAAGACGGCGAAAAAAATTGCGCTGGAAACGCTCGATGCCGATTGTGATCTCGGTAAGTTAATCAACACGCCGTTCGATCTCCGGGAAGGGCCGCTGTGCCGCTTCTACCTGATTGAGCTGGCCCCTCAGCGCTATAACCTGATCATTGTCGTTCATCACATCCTGATCGACGGCCTGTCCGGACAGGAGTTCTACGGCGCCGTTTCCGCTTATTACAATCGCGGTGCGGCGGTGACGCCGCCGCAGGCGAATGAAACGGACATCTGTACACTGTACCGGCGCTATGAGGCGGATGTCGCAACGTTGAAGCACGAGTTCGGTTCTGCGTCATTCTGGGGCAACCTGCTGGCTGAATGCGCTCCGCGCGTGGCGTTGCCTTATCTCCCCGGCGCAGCCCCCGAAGCACCGGGCGCCGGCGAAGTGCGTTTCAGGTTACCGTTCACCGAGTGGCAAGCGCTGAAATCCGGTGTCAGGTATGCCAACCCTTTCCTGATATTCAAAACGCTGTGGGCGTTGCTGATCGCCCGGCAATCCGCGCAGGAAACGGTGCATGTCGGTTATCCCATCGCGCCGGAGGGGGGCGAGGCGCTGTTCTTCGGCGCACAGGTCAATACCGCCGTGTTTCCCTTGACCCTCGCCCCGGGGGCCACGTTCAATCAGCTGTACCGCGCGACGCTGGCCTACAGCAAAGCGCTCAAGGTGGCAGGCAAATTGCGGCACAGCCAGTTACCGGTTTATGACATGCTGAGCCTCAGCCCGGTGCGCGAGCTGAACGTCAACTTTACCCAGGCTTACCTGAAAGATGCGCCGTTGGCGCTTGACGGTTGTCGCATCGGCGTCAATCACCGGTTCAACGTCGATCTGGCCGGTTCGGAACTGCTCCTGGAGTATCAGCCTACCGAGCAGGCCTTTGAGTTTCGCCTGCGCTACCGCCCCGATCTGTTCGATGCGACCCAAATGACGGAGATGGCGGAGCAGTATCTCTGGCTGTTGCAGCGCGCGTTAACCGAACCGGAGGCGCCGATTGCCGCTTGGCCGCAGCTGACGGGGCAACAGGTTTTACGCTGCCGCGACGGTTGGGAGAGCGGGCCTGCCACGGCCGATGCGGAAGCGACGCTGCTTGAGGGCGTGGCCAGGCAGGCGCGCCGTCACCCGGAACGCATCGCCTTGACCGACGCCAAAGGATCGCTCAGTTACCGGCAGTTGGCGCAGCGCAGCGATCGTCTGGCGCTGCGGCTGCGGGCGGAGTATCAGCGGCTGTGCGGCGTGGCCATGCCGCCGGAGACGCTGATCCCGCTGTACCTACAGCGCAGCGCGGAGGCGGTGGTGGCGATGCTGGCCATCATGAAGGCGGGCGGTGCCTATGTGCCGCTGGATCCCGCCGCGCCGGCGCAGCGGCTGGATTATATCCTGCAAGAGGTGAACAGCCCGATCGTCTTGACCGAAAACGCGTTGCAGGCTGCGGCGCAGCGGTTGGCGCCGGGCGGTCTTTGCCTGTCGGCGGATGAGCCGCTCGCCGACGTGGATGCCGCAGCCTTGCCGAGCGTGGACGCCCGGCAGTTGGCCTACGTGATTTACACCTCCGGCACCAGCGGGCGGCCAAAAGGCACGCAGTGCGAACACCGGGGCGCAGCCAATATGGTGCGGGGGCATACGCAGCGTTTGTTGTGCAATGAGCCGGATGCGCTCAACTGCCTGCAGTTCGCGTCGCTGGCGTTTGACGCGCACGTCTTCGAAGTGTTCGTGGCCCTGGACAATGGCCATCGGCTGTTCATCGCGAGCGACGCGCAGCGGCGGGATCCGGCGCTGTTGGGCGAACAGATGGCGGTCTGGTGCATCGAGGCCTGCTTCCTGCCGCCGGCGCTGCTGGGAACCTTGCCTGAACTTCCGGCTTCGGTGCGCTATCTCGCGACCGGCGGTGAGGCGACCGCGCAGGAAGCGCTCGACCATTACCTGGCCAGCGGTATGCAGGTCGCCAACATGTATGGCCCGACCGAGGCTTCGGTCAGCGTCAGTGTGAATATCTATCGCCGCAACGGCGCGCGCAATATTGGCCACGCCATCGCCAACATGCGTTGCTATGTGGTTGACGAGAAATACAATTTGTTGCCGCTTGGCGTTGAAGGCGAGCTGTGCCTGGCCGGCGTGGGGGTGGCGCGGGGGTACCTGAACCTGCCGGCGCTGACGGCGTCCACGTTCGTCGCCAACCCATTTGAACTGCATGAGCCGTACCGGCGGCTGTATCGCACCGGCGACCGGGTACGGCGGTTGGCCGACGGCAGTCTGGAGTATCTCGGGCGGCACGATCAGCAAATCAAGATCAACGGCTATCGCATCGAGTTGGGCGAAATAGAAATGCAGCTGCGTGCGCTGCCTGAGGTGGCCGAAGCGGTGGTGACTCTGCGTCCCGGCACTACGGACCAACTGGCGGCCTGGTATGTGCCGCAACCTGGCGCGGCGCCGGAGGCCGGCGACATCTTGCAACGCCTGGCGGCGCAGCTGCCGCACTACATGTTGCCTTCGGCGATGCGGGTGCTGGCGGCGCTGCCGCTGACGGTGAGCCGCAAGGTCGATTACCGGGCATTGCCGGAACCGCTGCCGGTCGAGCCGCAAACGGCGTTTCGCCGGCCGGGCACGCCGCTGGAGACTCATCTGTCGGCGCTGTTCAATCGGTTGCTGGGTGGCAATGTCGGCGTGGACGACAACTTCTTCCGCCTCGGCGGCAACTCCATTATGGCCATCAGGCTGTGCCACGAAGTGAATAAACTGCCGGGGGCAAAGATCTCGGTACTGACGTTGAATCAGCATCCGACGGTGGCCGCATTGAGCGAGCACATCGCCGCCCAACGGCAGGCGCCACCGGATGAGCTGCCCATCCTCTCCGGCGGGCGGCGGGAGGCGCCGCTATCGCTTCAGCAGTCGCGGCTGTGGTTCGTTCAGCAACTGTCGGTGAATGCCACGCATTATCTGTCGCCTGTGCTGCTGCGGCTGTCGCCGGATATCGATGACGAACGCTTTGCGGATTGTCTGCAGGCGATCGTCGAGCGCCACCAGATTTTGCGTAGCCTGATCCGCCAGAATGATCGGGGCGAAGCCAGTCAGTGGGTCAGCGACACCGTGCTGCCGGTACCTTTGCTGGCGTTGAGCGCCGATGAATTTGACGCTGCGCTGTCGCAAGCCTGCCGCCAACCGATGGATTTGACGCGTGAGCTGCCGCTGCGCGCCACGCGCTACCGTTACCGCGATGCGGCGGAGCGGGAAACGACCGTTTGCCTGTTGGTGTTCCATCACATCGTCTTTGACGGCTGGTCGCTTGAGGTGCTGCTGCAGGAGCTGGACGCGCGCTATCGGGGAACGTGGCGTGAGGCGACAGAGCCGGCGTTGCAATACCTCGACTATGCGTGCTGGCAACAGGCGCCGGAAAATGTGCAGCGCCGGGCGGACGAATTGGCCTTTTGGCGGCAAGCGTTGGAAGGTTGCCAGCAACTCGATCTGCCGTTGGACTTTTTGCGGCCGGCGGTCTTCGACGAGCGCGGCGACAACAGCGAGGTGCCGTTGCCGGCGGCGCTGGTGAAGGCGCTGGATGCGCTGGCGCGCAGAGAGGGGGTGACGCTGCATGCGGTGATGCTGGCAGGCTTCATGTTGCTGCTGTCCCGCTACAGCGGCCAGAACGATGTCATGGTCGGTACGCCGCTGGCGAACCGCAACCGCCCTGAACTGGAGAATCTGATTGGGTTCTTCGTCAATACGCTGCCTTTACGCCGGCAGATTGACCCGCGTCATCGCGTTGCCGAGTTTGTACGGCAGGTCGCGGCCACGACGCTGCAGGCGCAGCAGCATCAGACGCTGTCGCTGGAAGCGCTGGTGGACGACCTGGCGCTGCCGCGCGATTTTTCGCGTCATCCGCTGTTCCAGGTCATGTTCGCGCTGGAGAGCGCGGGCGGCGCACAGGCACGCCCAGACTGGCTGTCGGTGGTCGATCTGAGCGCTCATGAGCGCACCGCCAAGTTCGACCTGACGCTCACGCTGACGCCGCAGGGGGAGCAGATGCGCGCGCGCTTCAACTTCGCTTCGGCGTTGTTCAGCAAAGCGTCGATGGATCGGCTGGCCGGCTACTATCTCGCCGTATTGCAGCAGATGGCTCACCACGACGACTGGCCGCTGGAAAATATTCGTCTGCAACCGCAGAGCCAGGTGTTGCCGGTGGGATCCGCCTTCGGCTATGCGTTTGAGCGCAGCCTGCAACAGGATTTCGTGCAGCATGCGCGGCGCGAGCCGCAGGCCGTGGCGGTTGTCGACGATCAGGGGGAGATGACTTACGGCGAGCTGCACGAGGCGGCGTTGACGCTGGCCACTCAGCTGCGCGTGCAAGGACGGATGACCGGCGACGCCATCGCCGTCATCGCCGATAAGGGGCGTCGGCAGCCGGTAGCCCTGCTGGCGGCGCTGATGTGCGGTAAGGCGTTCTTGCCGATGGAGGCGGCATGGCCGCCGCAGCGGCGGCTGAAAGTGATGGCGCAGGCCGGCATCAACACGCTGCTCAGCGATGCGCCCTGGGCCTGCGCCGAGATCAACCTGATCGAACTGAATGCTTCAGGGTTGGCGGCGCAGCTGCCGCTGCCGCAACAGCGCCTGCCGGCGCTGGATGCCGGGCCTGACAGCCTGGCCTATATCATTTTCACCTCGGGATCGACCGGCACACCGAAAGGCGTGGCGATCGAACATCGCAGCGCGGTGAACATGCTGGAAGGCGTGCGGCGGTATTTCGGCCTCAATGAGCGGGATCGCAGCCTGGCCCTCAGCGCGTTGAGCTTCGATCTGGCGATATTCGACATTTTCAGCCCGCTGAGCGCCGGCGGAGCGGTCGTGATGCCGGCCGAGCGGGACAGGAGCAATCCGCAGGCCTGGTATCAATTGATGATGGCCCATCGGGTGACGCAATGGCTGAGCGCACCGGCGCTGATGGAGCTGTTGCTGGATTATGTGAACGGCGCGGGGTTGACGGCAGGGCCCGCACCGGCGCTGCGGGCGGTGATGGTGGGGGGCGACTGGATCGCCACCTCGCTGCCGGAACGCTGCCTGGCCTGGGCGCCGCACGGCCGTTTTTGCAGCGCCGGCGGCGCGACGGAGGCGGCGATCTTCACCATGCTGTACGAGGTCCCGCGCGGTCAGAAAATTCGGTCGGTCAGCATTCCTTACGGCAAACCGTTGCCGCACCAGCGCTGTTATATCCTGGATGCCGGGCGACGGCCCGCCGCGCCGGGGGTGCGAGGGGAAATCTATCTGGCGGGTGAGGGCCTGGCGCGCGGGTATTACGGCGATCCGCAACGCACCGCCGAGAGTTTCTTCTGGCATGACGAGCTGCAGGAGCGGGTGTATCGCACCGGTGACGCGGGCCGATGGCTGGAGGATGGCAACGTGGAGTTCATGGGGCGCCTCGATCAGCAGATCAAGCTGAACGGCTATCGCATCGAACTGGGCGAAATAGAACATGCCGTGCTCGCCTATCCGGGCGTGACCGCCTGTTGCTGCGTACTGGTCACTCAACCGCAGCCTTGCCTGGCCGCGTACTACGTTGCCGATGAGACGATCGCCCCTCAGGCGCTGGCTCAGCATTTGAGCAGCCAACTGCCTCCGTACATGGTGCCGCAGGCGCTGATGCAGCTGGCGCAGCTGCCGCTGACCGAAAACGGCAAGATAGCCCGACAGGCGTTGCCGCAGCCGGAAAGGGCGGCGCGTGAGCTCGTTGCGGCGCAGAGCGAATGGGAGAACGTTTGTCTGGCGGTGTGGCGCGATTTGCTGCAGCGGCAGGATTTCGGTGTGGAGGACAATTTCTTCTCGCTGGGGGGCAACTCTCTTCTGGCTATCCAGGCCTGTTATCAGATCGGCCGGCGGCTGGCGTGTGAGGTAACGCTGAGCGAGCTGGGACGATTCCCGACTATACGTTCGCTGTGTCGTGCGTTGCCGCAACAGGAGCAGGGCGCCGCGCCGGTGTCGATCCCGCCGCTGCGGCAACGCGAGTATCCGCTCTCTGCTTCACAGCTGCAGCTGTGGTTTATCGAGAATTTGAACGGCGGCGGCAATCTTTATCATGTGCCGATGTTGTTCCGTCTCGGCGACGAGGTGTGTCTGGCGGCTTATGAGCGCAGTTTGCAGGCGGTCGTCGCCCGGCATCAGGTTTTACGCAGTCTGATTGTCCAGATGCCATCCCAAAGCGCCGTCGCCCGGGTCTGTGAACTGACGCTTTCGCTGGAGCGCGTGACGCTGGAGGCGGTGCACTGGCCGGACAGGCTGCGGCAGGATATCGACCGGCCGTTCGCGCTGGGGGCGGAATTGCCGATCAGGGCGGCCGTTTACCGGGTTGCGCAGCCGGATGGCGGGTGGGTGAATTACAGCCTGATTCTGGTGCACCACCTGGCGTTTGACGGCTGGTCGCAGCCGGTGCTGCTGCAGGAGCTGGACGTGCTGTATCAGGCGCAGCGGCAAGGGCAAGAGGCCGGGCTGGCGGCGTTGCCGTTGCACTATGGCGACTATGCCGTCTGGCAGCGGCGCTGGCTGGATTCCGCTCAGGCGGATGAGGCAAAAGCGTATTGGCGCCATGCCCTGGCGGGGTGGCAGGCGCTGGAAATGCCGCTCGACTTCGTGCGGCCTGCTCGCTTCGATCATCGTGGCGCCAACCACGTCATCGCGCTGCCGGAGGCGCTGGTGGCGCAGGCGACGCAGTTCGCCCGGCGGCAAGGCGTCACGCCGTTTGCGCTGTATCTTGCGGCCTTTAATCTGCTGCTTGGTTACTTCAGCGGCCAGCAAGACATTCTGGTCGGCACACCGGTCGCCAACCGGCCGGTGGCGGAGACTCGCTCGGCGATCGGTTTCTTCGTCAATACGCTGCCGCTGCGCTCGCAAATAGACGATGCGGTGTCGCTGAACGATTATGTGCATCGGGTCTTTGACGGCGTGCTGCAGGCGCAACGGCATCAGAACTTGCCGTTGGATCAGCTGATCGAACTGCTGCAGGTGCCGCGCGATCTGTCGCGCCATCCGCTGTTCCAGGCGCTGTTCGCGCTGGAGGAGGTGGGGGACGCGCCGGCCTGGCTGGTGCCGCAGGATCTGCTGGCACACTACCAGGCGGCCAAATTCGATTTGACGCTGAGCATACAACCGGCGCCGCAGGGCGGGCGGGCGATCTTCAACTATGCTACCGCCTTGTTTGCACCGACTACGCTAGCGCTGCTGGGGGAGTATTATCTGACGATCCTCACGCAGATCGTCAATCACGGGGAGCAGCGCGTCAGCCAGTTAGCGCTGGTCTCGGAGAGTGAAATGGCGCGGCAGCGCGCCTTCCATCAATCCTGTCCGCCGGCCTACGATTTCGAGCGCGCCATCCATCATGATTTTATCCGTCAGGCCGAGCGCGATCCGCAGCGGGTGGCGATCGTCGATGAATGGGGCGAACTGAACTACGGTGAGCTGTATCGGCGGGCGCTGACGCTGTCGTTGCAGCTGCGTCAGCACGCGGACATGCGCGCCGAGACCATCGCGGTGATGGTGGATAAAGGGCGGGCGCAAATCATTGCGGTGCTGGCGATTCTGATGGCCGGCAAGGCCTATTTGCCGCTGGATGGCGCCTGGCCTGAACGCCGCCGCCTGGATATCGTCGCGCAGTCGCAGACTCGGGTTATCCTGAGCAGCCGCGAGTGGGGGGCCAGCGGCGAGGCCAGGCTGTTGACGATCGATCCGCAGGGGGCCGTCATGGGGTTACCGCCGGCCCCGCCGGGGGAGCCTGTCTTACCGGCACCTTCCGCGCTGGCCTATGTGATCTTCACCTCCGGGTCTACCGGCGCGCCAAAAGGGGTGGCGATAGAACATCGCGGCGCGGTGAACAGCATCATCGATACGTTGCACCAGCTGGAACTCGGCGCGGACGATCGCGGGTTGGCGCTCAGCGCGTTGAGCTTCGACATTTCGGTGTTCGATATTTTCGGCCTGCTGTCGGTGGGTGGCGCCATCGTAATGCCGTCCGAAACCGAACGCTACCAGCCTGAGGCCTGGCATCGGCTGTTGATGACCCAGGGCGTGACCTTCTGGAACTCCGCGCCTTCGGTGATGACGCTGCTGGTGGAGCTGTTGGAGTCCGCCGCGTCGCAGGCGCAGTGGCCGCAGCTGCGTAACGTGGTGCTGGTGGGCGAGGTGATCTCCCGCCAACTGCCGGCGCGTATTCGCCAATGGCGGCCAGGGTGCCGGGTCGTCAGCGCCGGGGGCGCGACCGAGAGCTCCATTTGGTCGATCCTGTACGACATCCCGGAAACGCCGATCCTGGCGCCCAGCGTGCCTTACGGTCAGGCGATGGCACATCAGCGTTTTTACGTGCTGGATCGTCATCAGCGCGTGCTGCCGCCTGGCTTGCCGGGAGAACAATACATCGGAGGGATCGGCGTGGCGCGCGGCTATTACCGCAATCCGTCGCTGACCGAAGAGAAATTCATCTACCATCCGGCGCTGGGAGAGCGTCTTTATCGCACCGGCGATGCCGGCCGCTATTTGCCGGACGGTAATCTGGAGTTCCTCGGCCGTATGGATTTTCAGGTGAAAATCAACGGCTACCGCGTTGAGCTGGGGGAGGTCGAGCAATGTGCGCTGGCATTCGGCACGATCAAATCCTGCTGCGCCATCGTGCTGTCGGAGGAGAATCGGCAGCGCCTGGCGCTGTATTACGTCAGCGAGGCGCCGCTGGATGAATCGGCGCTGCTGGTCTTTATGAGTGGGCAATTACCGTTGTACATGCTGCCTGCGGCGCTGATGCGGCTGGAAGCACTGCCGTATAACTCCAGCGGCAAACTGGATCGCAAGGCGTTGCCTGCGCCGGCGGTGAGCGAGCCGCAGGCCTATGTCGCTCCCGCGAGCGAGCTGGAACAGCAGCTGTGCGCGCTGTGGCAGGCGGCGTTGCAGTGCGGGCAGGTCGGCATGACGGATGATTTCTTCCTGCTGGGCGGCACCTCGATCAAGGCCATTTCCCTTTGCGTCGGCATGGGCGAACTGATGGCCGCGCCGGTGCCGGTGGTGCAGCTGCTGCAAAGCCGCACCCTGAAAAATCTGCTGGCCGCCAACGAACGCCGCCTGGTCTTGCCGCTTAACCGTTGGGCTGAGGGCGCGCCCGTGGTATGGATGATCCACCCGGCGCTGGTGGGAGCGGAAGCGTTTCACGCTTTCGCTCAGCCGTTGCAGGGGCGATTCAACTGCTATGGCGTCGACAACCATAACCTTTACCATCAACCGGCCATCGACTCGCTCGGCGATCTGGCCGAACGGTATCTGAACGACATGATCGCCGCCGGTCTGCTGCAAGGCGCCGGGCCGGTGCACATTCTCGGTTGGTCGCTGGGGGGGATCATCGCGCTGGAGATTGCCGCCCGTCTGGAAGCGCGCGGCTGCCGTAACGTGCAACTGTATCTGCTGGACAGCTTCTACCGGCAGGCCACGGCGGAGTTGCCTCTGGAGCAGCTGTTGCCGGCGTTGGGCATCGAGGGCGAGGCGGCGACACGCGCCATGGCCGCAGGGCAGGCGGAGCGGCGGCTGTCGGAAGGGAGGCTGAGCCGCCGGCTGCAGACCACTAGGGTGACGCTGTTTAAGGCGACGGAGGGTAATCCGCAGTTGCCGGAGGCGGTCACGGCGCCGCTGTTGGCGGTGGACGATAATGGGCTTGGCGCCGTCTGCGAGCGGCTGCAGGTCATCCCGTTGGCTTGCCATCACCATAACATCTTGCTGTGTGAGGCGGAGATCGCGCAAGCGCTCAACGAAGGGATCTGATTTATGAGCCTGGCTCATAAGCTCAAGCGTATTTCGCCCCATAGTCATGGCGGCAGTCGCGTTTTACAGTCATCACACCGGAACGGCTCCGCGTCAGGCGGGGCCGGTATCAATCAGTGGGGGAGTGAAGATGCAAACACGCAAATTGGGGCGCGAAGGGCTGGAAGTCTCGGCGTTGGGGTTGGGCTGTATGGGACTGAGCTTTGGTTACGGCCCGGCCACCGACAAACGGCAGGCGGTCGATCTGATCCGTGCCGCGGTTGACGAGGGCGTGACGTTCTTCGATACCGCCGAGATTTATGGTCCGTTCACGAACGAGGAATTGTTGGGCGAAGCGCTGGCGCCGGTGCGCGATCGGGTCGTCATCGCCACCAAGTTCGGTTTCGATCTGCCGCAGCCGGCGGGGCAGCAGGTGTTGAACAGCCGTCCGGAGCATATTCGCCAGGCGGTGGAAGGCTCGTTGAAGCGCCTGCGGATAGAGACGATCGATTTGCTGTATCAGCACCGTGTCGATCCTGAGGTGCCTATCGAGGAGGTGGCCGGTACGGTGCAGCAACTGATTCGCGAAGGGAAAGTGAAGTATTTCGGCCTGTCGGAAGCCGGTGCGCAAACCATTCGGCGAGCTCACGCGGTGCAGCCGGTCACGGCGCTGCAAAGCGAATATTCGCTGTGGTGGCGCGAGCCGGAGAGTGAAATCTTGCCGACGCTGGCAGAGCTGGGCATCGGTCTGGTGCCGTTCAGCCCGCTCGGCAAGGGCTTTCTCACCGGCGCCATTACCGAGGACACCACCTTTGACAGAGGCGATTTTCGCAACGTGGTGCCGCGCTTCAGCGCCGAAGCGCGCCGGGCCAATCAGGCGCTGGTGAGCGTGCTGGGGCAGATAGCGCAGCGCAAAGGCGTGACGCCGGCGCAGATCGCCCTGGCCTGGCTGCTGGCCCAGCAGCCGTGGATCGTGCCGATCCCGGGAACCACCAAGCGTCACCGGCTGGAAGAAAACCTTGCGGCGGCGTCGGTGGTGTTGGCGGCGGACGAGCTGGGCGAGATCGAGCGTGCGCTCTCCGCTATCGACGTGATCGGCGATCGTTACCCGGCGCATCTGCAGAAGAACGTCGGGCGTTAAGCCCCGCGTCGCAGCGCCTCAATCAGCAGCGCAAAGGCGGTAGTGTGTTGCCTGCGGCTTGGATAATAGAGGTAATAACCGGGAAACGGCGGGCACCAGTCGTCCAGCGCCATCAGCAACCGACCGTCGGCCAGCGGCTCGGCGACGGTATCTTCCGGCACAAAGGCGATGCCGAGGCCGAGCTGCGCGGCGTCGATTCGCTGGCGCAGGCTGTTGAAGGTCAGCTGCCCCTCCACCCGCACTTTAATCTCCCGGCCATCGCGGGCAAATTCCCAGGCGTACAGCCCGCCGAGGGTGGGCAGGCGCATGTTGATGCAGCGATGGTTTTGCAGCGCTTGCGGCGTAGCGGGGAGGCCGTAACGGGCGAAATAGTCAGGGGAGGCGACGGGCACCATGCGCATGTCCGGCCCGATGCGCACCGCGACCATGTCCTTCGCCACCTGTTCCCCCAGGCGGATTCCGGCGTCGAATCGCCCGGCGACGATGTCGGTCAGGCTGTTGTCGACGGTGATTTCCACGTTGATATCCGGGTAATCGACAAGAAAAGTGCGCAGCACCGGCCACAGTACCGCATCCACCGCGTGTTCGCCGGCGGTGATGCGGATGTTGCCGGCGGGCCGATCGCGCATTTCACCCAGCGCGTTCAGCTCGCTTTCAATCTCCGCCAAGCGCGGGCCAATGCTGTTGAGCAGCCGCTCACCGGCCTCGGTGGGGGCGACGCTGCGAGTGGTGCGCGTGAGCAAACGCAGCGCCAGGCGTTCTTCCAGGCCGCGAATAGCGTGGCTGAGTGCCGATTGGGAAACGCCAAGCTGCGCCGCCGCTTTGGTGAAGCTGCGTTCCCTGGCGACCATCAGGAAAGCGATCAGATCGTTAAAGTTTTCTTTCAACATACCGGCACCGGAGAGCAAGGTTGGGGCGCTGTCGCGCGTAGATTTATGAATTGAGCTCATAGCTCCTTGCGCATTTTACCCGCTAGTCGCCGGAAAAACACGGCGCTATCTTTGCATCACTGACTCACAACTATCAGCGTAGGTTGGAAAGCCGGCGCGGAGGACACGACAGATGAAAATACAACGCAGCGGTTCTATCCCATCACAGCGCGGTTCGGCGGATTATTTTACCGGGCAGGTACGCATCGACGCGCCGTTCGCCGGTGACGCGCCGGCCAGGGTAGGCGGCGCGACCGTCACCTTCGAACCCGGCGCCCGCACGGCATGGCATACGCATCCGCTCGGCCAGACGCTGATCGTCACTCAGGGGCGCGGGTGGATCCAGATGTGGGGCGAGAAGACGCAGGAGATGCATCCCGGCGATATCGTTTGGATACCGGCTGACGTCAAACACTGGCACGGTGCGACACCGGACACTGCCATGACCCATATCGCCATCGCCGAAGCGGTGGACGGCAGCCCGGTGACCTGGCTGGAGCCGGTCAGCGAGGCGGAATACCGGCCATAACGCCGATCAGGCCGGGGGACTCTGTTCGCAAAACCGCAGCCGGTTGCCGAACGGATCGGTGAGGTTGAGCTCTTTGCCCCAGTCGACAACCTCCAGCCCCGGCCGGGCATAGCGGTAGTTTTTGGCCGTGAGCTCCCGGTGCAGCGCGTCGATATCGTGCACCGGGATGAAAATGGCGGCGCCGGGCGTGCTGTCGCCGTAGTGTTCGCTCAGGTGCAGCGTCAGCCCGGCGCGGGTCACCTGCATGTACAGCGGCAGGTCTTCGCTGAAACGGTGCTCCCACGCCAACGTGAAACCGAGAAAATCCAGATAAAACTCTTTGGCCTTGTCGACTGAAAAGATACGCAGAATCGGAATGGCGGGGGAGAGCGTCATCATTGTTGACCTCACTGTCGCGTTAGCGGCAGCCGATATGGATATCGACCGCGTCGGGGCCGGTATAGGCTTCGAAGTCGGTCAGGAAGCGACGTTCGATTTCCGGGTGTTGCTCGAAGTAGGTCCAGATGGCTTGCCAGCCTTCGATGACCGCTGCCGGCATGGCGCCTCGGGCCTGGAACACCAGATAGCGGCCAGGTTGGATGTGCAAACCGCTCTGTGCCTCACTGCCGGCGGTGACATCAAACGGCCCGCTGGCATCGGAGGCGTAGTTGGAGTAGACCCCGTAAACCGGCATGGCGGGCGAGGTGGCGAAAAAGTCTGACCACAGCGCCGGGATTTTAGCCGTCTCGGGCCGGGTTTCGTCCTGATTGGTGGTTCTGATTGTCTGGCCGGCGACGTAAAAACCGGGCAGGTGTACCGAGAGGGGCTGCATAGAGGCAATTCCTTTTAACCGCTGAAAAGATGCCTAAAGGTAGCAAAGGCTCCCCAAAACCGCCAGACAGGGCCCCCGCAGGCGCGGAGGCCCCTCACATCAGGCGCCCAAACCGCCGAGGCACAGGTATTTGATTTCGAGATAGTCCTCGATGCCGTATTTTGAGCCTTCGCGGCCCAAACCGGAGTGCTTCATGCCGCCGAACGGCGCCACCTCGGTGGAAATCAACCCTTCGTTGATGCCGACAATGCCGTACTCCAGCGCTTCGGCCACGCGCATCACCCGGCCGATGTCGCGGCTGTAGAAGTAAGCGGCCAGGCCGAACGGCGTGTCGTTGGCCAGTTCGACGGCGTCGGCCTCCTGGCTGAAGCGGATCAGGGGCGCCACCGGGCCGAACGTCTCCTCACGGAAGATTTTCGCCGTGCGCGGCACATCGGTCAGGATGGTCGGGGTGAAGAAATTGCCGCCCAGAGCGTCAGGCTTGCCGCCCAACAGCACCGAGGCGCCGTGCTCGACGGCGTCGGCGATATGCTCGCGCACTTTCTCCACCGCGTCCGGGTTAATCAACGGGCCGATGGAGACGCCGTCATCCAGGCCGTTGCCGACTTTCAGCTTGGCGACGGCGGCTTTCAGCTTGGCGGCGAAGGCGTCGTACACGCCGTCCTGCACCAGAAAACGGTTGGTGCAGACACAGGTCTGGCCGGCGTTGCGGTATTTCGAGGCGACCGCGCCGGCCACGGCGGCGTCCAGATCGGCGTCGTCGAAGACGATAAACGGCGCGTTGCCGCCCAATTCCATGCTGGTTTTCTTGATGGTGGGCGCACACTGGGCCAGCAGCTGCGCGCCGACTTCGGTGCTGCCGGTGAAGGAGAGTTTACGCACATCCGGGTTGGCGGTGAGTTCGCCGCCGATGCCTTTGCTGGGGCCTGTTATCACGTTGCACACCCCGGCGGGCAGCCCGGCGCGCTCCGCCAGCACGGCGATCGCCAGCGCCGAGAACGGGGTCTGGCTGGCGGGGCGGATCACCCCGGTGCAACCCGCTGCCCAGCCGGGGCCGGCTTTGCGGGTGATCATCGCCGCCGGGAAGTTCCACGGGGTGATGGCGGCGAACACGCCGATCGGCTCTTTCTGCACGATGATGCGGCGACCGGCCTGGGGCTGCGGAATGGTGTCGCCGTAGACCCGCTTGCCTTCCTCGGCGAACCATTCGATAAAGGAGGCGGCATAGGCGATTTCACCGCGGCTTTCGGCCAGCGGTTTACCCTGTTCCGCCGTCATGATGCGCGCCAGATCCTCCTGATTTTCCATCATCAGCTCAAACAGCCGCCGCAGTTTGCCTGCGCGCTCTTTGGCGGTCAGTGCCCGCCAGGCGGGCAGCGCTTTTTTGGCGGCGGCGATGGCGCGCGCGGTTTCTTCGGCGCCGAAGGCCGGCACATGGCCGACCAGCTCACCGTTGGCGGGGTTATGAATGGCGATCGCGTGGCCTGCTTTGGCCGGCAACCATTGCCCGTCGATGTAATTGGCCTCGCGGAACAGCGTGGGATCCTTGAGGGTAGCGCTGATGCTGGTGCTCATTGGTCTCTTCCTTTGCTGAGTTCAACAGAATGGTCTATCCCATACGGCTACCCTTTACCCTAGCAAACTTTGCCGCCGCCGTTTGCCACCGTGGCGACAAGATGAGCATTTTCTTCATGCGCACCTTCTGTACAAAAAACATCCGCCGGCGGGCCGATACTGAAAGAGCAGGCATATAACCCTTTTCGATGTGATTAAAAGGAGTGTGCGAATGATGAAATCAGTGGACAGGCATCTCGCGGCCTACGGCAGCGAAATGGATTTTTTGGCGTCGAGCATCGCCCTAATGGAATGGCAAGGGCGGCAGATTGACGCCGGGCAGGTGGCCGGCAATATGTCGGAGCAGCAAAGCCGCCTGTTCTTTGCGCGGTTGAGTTATTTTCGTCAGCTTTATCAGGCCGCAGCGGCGGCCGAACACAGCCTGTAATTTCCCGATTCAGCCCCGCCGCAGCGGGGCTTTTCATTTCAGCGCTGCCACACTCCGGTCGCCAGCGTCGCCGGCGAATACTCCAGATCGCGTCCCCGCCACGGCAACGCCGCCGCAAAGCGCCAGGCGCGGTGAACGTCAAACCGCCAATAACGTTCCGCCCCTTCAACGCCGGGATCCCCTTCCGCCTGCCAGAGGATCTGCGTTTTTCCTTGCAGATGCAGTACGTCACCGCGCTCGAAATCGATGAACAGCAGCGCCGCCCGCGGTTCGGCCAGCAGGTTGCCCAACGTATTCATATAGCGGTTGCCGCGAAAGTCCGGCATCCACAGCGTGTCGCCTTCCAGATGGATAAAGCCGGGGCGCCCGCCGCGATGGGAAATATCGACGCCGCCCTGCGCCAGTGCCAGGTGCGCGCCGCTTGCGACGAAGCTGGTGTCCGCGGTGCGGATCACCGCCTGCGCCGCCGCATCGAGCGACGTTAAATGCACAACCGGCTGTGGCCGGCTCTCCACCGGGTAGAGTTCGCGGCGCTGAATGTACTGCGGGCAGTTGCCGAAGCTTTGGTGAACGACGATCTCCACCCGGTTTTTATCGGTGCGGCCGACGGTGCCGTTGGCGCGGTTACGCCGCCGGTTGCTGAAGTCGAGCCCGAGCGCGCCGACCGGTTTGCCGGGCAGCAACAGCGCCTGGGCGGGATCGTCGCTGCGGCGCGGCGCGCTGATGCGCAGGTGCGTGTCGTCCGGCGTGCGTAAAAATCCGGGCGGGCCGCTGAACAGGGTGGCGATGGGCCAGCCCTGGTCGTCCAGCGTAGCGACGAACAGGTAGGGCAGCGCGGCGAAAAACGCGCGGTGCTGATCCGGCATCGCGGGGTAGATGCCGCCGCCCACGCGATCGAATCCGGCCAGCGTCTGCGCGCGCAGCTCATCGGGGTGGAACCGTTGCGGGATCATGGCGTCAGCTCGCCGCCGGTTCCGGCAGGGCCGGCATGGCGAAGAAGCCGGGAAGCGCCGCGATGCGCGCCACCCAGCGCCGTATCGCGGGGTAAGGCGCCAGCGAAATGCCGCCTTCGCCTGCGACCGCCACATAGCTGTAGCAGGCCAGATCGGCGATGGTCGCCTGTTCGCCGGCCAGGTAGCCGCGCTCGCTCAGGTGCTGCTCCATCTGCGGCAGAAAACGATCGCTGATTGCCCGCGCCGCCTGGTAATCCTCCGGCACCGCGAACTGGGCGATCAATCGGCAGGAGGCCGGGCCGTAGCGGACTTCGCCGGCGGCTTTGGAAAGCCAGGCCTGCACCCGCGCCGCCGCCACCGGCTGTTCCGGCAGCCAGTGGCTGTCCGGCGCGTAGCGTTTCACCAGATAGACCAGAATGGCGTTGCTGTCGGCCAGCGTTAGATCGCTGTCCTGCAAGACCGGGATCTGGCCGAACGGGTTGAGCCGGCGAAAGGCCGCGCTCTGCCGCACGTCTGCCGAGGCCTCTACCCATTCATAGGGCAGCGCCAGCATGCGCAGCAGCAAGGCCACGCGGTGAACGTGGCCGGAAAGCGGGGTGCCGTAGAGGGTGATGGTGGACATGGCGTTTCTCCTCAGTGTTTTTTTCAGGATACTCTTGCGGTGAATGAGCGGAATCCGGCAATGTGGAAATTGATAATTTCACTTATCGGAAGAGTCTATGGATCGGTTAGACGAGTTGGCCATCTTCGTGGCGGTGGTGCAGCAGGGCAGCCTGGCTGCCGCCGGGCGCAAACTGCGGCGTTCGGCGCCGGCGATCACCCGGGCGATCGCCGCGCTGGAACAGCGTTTCGGCACCCGGCTGGTGGAACGTACCACCCGGCGGCTGGCGCCTACCGAGGCGGGCGTGCGGCTGCTGGAGCGCGCGCAACAGCTGCTGCAGGATTATCAGGCGGTGGTGCAGGATACCGCCGAAGCGCAGCTGAGCGGCTTGCTGCGCGTCACTTCGCCGGTGCAGTTCGGTCGCCGCTACGTGGCGCCGGTGGTGATGGCGTTTCTCGATGACTACCCGCAGATGCAGATCGAAATGGTGTTGAACGATCGCAATCTCGATCTGATTGACGAAGGACTGGATATCGCGGTGCGCATCGGTCATCTGCAGGACTCTTCGCGCGTGGCGCGGCGGTTGGGGCAGGTCAGCCGGGTGACGGTCGCCAGCCCGGATTATCTGGCGCGTTGGGGGGAACCGCGCTCACCGGCGCAGCTGGCGGAGCATGCCACCATCGTTGGCACCCAGCGGCCGTCGCTGCGCGAATGGCGCTTCGGCCCGGAGGAAAACGGCGAGCGGGTGCGATTGGCCCCCCGGCTGTTGCTCAACGACGTGGAAGCGCAACTGCTGGCGGTGCGCGCCGGCAAAGGCATCGCCCGCCTGCTCTCGTATCAGGTGGCGGACGATTTGGCCGCCGGTACGCTGGTGCGGCTGCTGGCGGATCATGAGCCGTTGCCGATGCCGGTACAGCTGGTGGCACAGCAGGCGCAGCGCATGCCGCTGAAGGTGCGCGCCTTCTGGGATTATGCGTTTGAACGGCTCAGCGCACTGCCGCAAATTCAGCCGAACGAGCGGGGGAAATAAGCGTAAAAAGTTTCATGGGCTAAACTTTTTCGCCGCCGGCGTTATTTTATTTTACCGGGCGCGCATTGCTGATGTGCCCGTCTTGACAATAATGTCACCGGTGCTAATAGTTAATTCATATCTTAAATAATAAACGAAGTTTAATATATGAAACAACTTGCGGGGAGTTATGATAATGGCGCTGCGGTGGATAATGAAGACGCTATTTTGGCTTCATTCCAAACCCGCAGTGCGGCTATTTATCATCAGGCAAAACATGAAAAGAATATTGCGTATGGCGAAAGTGAACGCGAAACATTGGATTGGCTCTATTCTGCAAAGCAGCACCAGGGGACGTTAATTTTTATTCACGGCGGCTATTGGCAATTTTGCGATAAGGCGGATTTCGCCTTTATCGCCGCCGGGCCGTTGGCGTTGGGTTTTGACGTGGTGCTGGTGGAATATGCGCTGGCACCGGCGGTTAATCTTGACGCTATTTGCCGCCAGGTGGGGGGGGCGCTTGATGCCATTCAGCGCCGTCTGCCGCTGCACTATGCCCATCCGGTGCATCTGTGTGGCCATTCCGCCGGCGGCCATCTGGCGGCGTTTTGGCAGCAGCATGCGCTGGTGGATGCGGTCTTTCCCATCAGCGGCCTGTTCGAACTGGCGCCGCTGCAAGAAAGCTATGTCAATCGGGCGCTGCAGCTGACCGCGCGGCAGATTGAAACGCTAAGCCCGGCGCGCCGGCTCCCGGTGCGCGGCAAGCCGCTCACGCTGTATTACGGCGCATTGGAGCTGCCGGAGCTGATCGGCCAGTCGCAACACTATCACGCGGCGCTCCGCCAACGCGGGTTGTCTGCAGAACTGGTCGCGGTGCCCGGCGCCAATCATTTCACCATTCTGGATGCGTTGTTCGCCGCCGACGGCGCGCTGCTTCGCCAACTTGACCACCACGGAAACCACTGACATGCGCGAGATCGTAGAGACCGGGCTGCCGGAGATCGGCCAGCCTTTTTCCTGGGCCACCCGGGGCGGCGGTATGCTGTTTACCGCCCACGGCCCGGTGCGGGCGGACGGCAGCATCGAGACCGGCGCGCCGGAGCGACAGATTGCGTTAACCTTCGATAACCTGGCGCAGACGTTGAAGGCGGCGGGCAGCCACAGCGATAAGGTGCTGCAGGTGATCGTGTATCTTACCGACGTCAACGACGTTAAATGTCTCGATGAGATTTACCGGAAATACTTTAATTATCCTTATCCCAACCGCTCCACGGTTATTGTCGAAAAATTGGTGGTGCCGGGAATGAAAATAGAAATTACCGTCAGCGCCATCGCCTGATTTAATTTCTTCTTAAGTTCGTCTTTATATTAATTCAATAACGAGTTAAGGATGCGTCATGTTTAAACAGATTGCACCTTCCGCGGCCGATCCTATTATGTCGCTGATGGAAGCTTATTTGCAGGACCCCAATCCGCAGAAAGTGAATTTAGGTATCGGTCTGTATTACGACCGGCAGGGAAATATTCCGCTGATGCAGGCGGTCGAGGCCGCCGAGCAGCGGTTGCTGGCGCTGCGTCGCCCGCACGGTTATCCGCCGATCGAAGGTTCGCCGCAGTTCGCTCGCCAAGTGCAGGCGCTGCTGTTCGGCGAGCAACAGGCGGCCGAGATCGCCACGGTGCAGACCGTCGGCGGCTCCGGCGCGCTGAAGCTGGCGGCGGATTTTTTGCGCCACTTCCTGGCGCGCGGTGACATTTGGGTGTCCGATCCCACCTGGGCCAATCACTGGGCGATATTTGAAGGCGCCGGGCTGCGGGTGAATACCTATCCCTACTTTGACGAAACGGCGGGCGGCTTGCGTTTCGCCGCCATGCTCGACGCGCTGGACAGCCTGCCGCCCGGCAGCGTAGTCCTGTTGCATCCTTGCTGTCATAACCCGACCGGCACCGACCTGACGCCGGAGCAGTGGCGCGCCACGCTCGCCGTGCTGCAGCGACGCAACCTGCTGCCGCTGTTCGATATCGCCTATCAGGGCTTTGGCGACGGGCTGGAGGAGGACTGCTTTGCGTTGCGTGAAGCGCTGAAAACCGATCTGCCGTTTTTGGTCTGCAACTCGTTTTCCAAAAACGTGGCGCTGTACGGCCAGCGGCTGGGCGCGCTGTCGGTGCGCTGCGCCGATGCGCAAAACGCCGCCAACGTCAAAGGCGCGTTAAAAACGCTGATCCGCCGCAGCTACTCCTGCCCGCCGACGCACGGCAGCCAGATCGTGGAAACCCTGCTCGGCGACGCCGAACTGGGTGAACGTTGGCGCAATGAGCTGGCGGAAATGCGCGTGCGCATCAAGCAGATGCGTGAGCAGCTGGCTGCCGGCCTGGCGCAGGGCGGCTCTTCGCTGGATCACCGGCGCATACGCGATCAGCGCGGCATGTTCAGCTATACCGGCCTGAACGAAGCGCAGCTGCAGACCCTGCGGCAACGCTACGCCATCTATCTGGTGGCGCCCGGCCGCATGTGTCTGCCGGGGCTCAACCCCGGCAACATCGACTACGTGACCGCCGCCATTCTCGACGTCACCCGTACCGCCTAACTTCGCTCGGGAACACCGCCATGCCACAGATGAATGATTTTGAGCATATCGCCCGCCGCCAGGGCGGGTTGAACAAGCATCTTACCGCCGGGCAGATGTCGATGCTGGCGATCGGCGGCGCCATCGGCACCGGGCTGTTTCTCGGCAGCGCCTACGCCATTCAGATGGCGGGGCCGTCGGTATTGCTGAGCTACCTGATCGGCGGCGTTATTGCGCTGCTGCTGATGGGCAGCCTGGCGGAAATGACCTCCGAACACCCGACGCCCGGCTCGTTCGGCGACTACGCCGAATTCTATCTCGGCCCGCTGTTCGGTTTTCTGGTGCGTTATTCCTACTGGTCTTGCGTGGTACTGGCGGTGGGCACCGAAGTTACCGCCATCGGCATGTACATGCAGTTCTGGTTCCCGGCGACGCCGACCTGGCCGTGGGTGCTGCTGTTCTCGGCGGCGGTGATCGTGGTCAACGTGATCGGCGTGAAGTCGTTCGGCCAGGTGGAATACGCGCTGTCCACCGTCAAAGTGACGGCGATCGTGGCGTTTATTCTGATCGGCATCGGCATTCTGGCGTTCTCGGGCAACCCGGCCTACGGCTTGCGCAACCTGACCGCCGGCGGCTTTATGCCGTTTGGCGTCAAGGGCATGTGGTTTGCGGTGATCGTGTCCATCTTCAGCTACCTGAGCATTGAAATGATCGCGGTGGCCGCCGGCGAGGCGAAAAATCCGGTGATTGCGGTGAAGGCGGCGTTCAAGGGCACCATCGTGCGGCTGTTCATCTTCTACATGCTGTCGATCGCCCTGATGCTGGCCATCGTGCCCTGGCGCCAGTCCGGCACCGGCGAAAGCCCGTTCCTGATGGCGATGAACGTGATTCATCTGCCCGCCGCCGCCGGTATTTTCAACTTTATCGTGCTGGTGGCGGCGCTGTCGGCGATGAACAGCCAGCTGTACATCACCACCCGCATGATGTTCTCGCTGTCGCGTGCCGGGCAGGCGCCGGCGGCATTGGGGCGCGTCAGCCGGCGCGGCATTCCGGTCAATGCGTTGGCGATGTCGTGCATCGGTATCGTGGTGTCTATCGTGCTGAGCCTGGTGGCGCCGGAAACGTCGTTCGCCGCCATGATGTCTATCTCGGTGTATGGCGCCTGCTTTACCTGGCTGATGATTTTCGTCACCCATCTGTTCTTCCGCCGCCGGCACCGGCAGACCCACCTGAAATTCTGCATGTGGGGGTTCCCCTATACCACCTTGCTGGGCGCCGGGCTGATGGCGGCGCTGATGATCTCGACGGCGTTTACCGAATTCTTCCGCATGACGCTGTGGTTCGGTATTCCGTTCACCTTGCTGCTGGTGGTGGCTTATCACTGCCAGAGCCGCCGCGCGGCTGCGCCGTCGCCGTTCAAGGCGCCGGAGGCGGAGTAATAAGGGAAGGGGCTGAGGCGTGCCTCAGCCCCGGGGATTACAGCTGGCTTTTTGGGATCAGGTGGTCGCCGAAGCTCAGGCGCTGGCGGCCCGGTTCGATTTCGGTTAGCGGCGCCACTTCGTGCAGCGAGGATTTGCAGCGCTGTACCAGATCCTGATACTCGCGGGTGCCGGCGATCTTCCAGGCCAATTCCTGTTCGGTCAGATCGCGCAGCACGCGCGCCGGGCTGCCGACCACCAGCTTGTTGGCTTCGATCACCGCCGCGGCTTTGACGAACGCCATCGCGCCGACGATGGTGTTTTCGCCGATCTCCGCACCGTCCATCACCACTGCGTTCATGCCCACCATCGCGTTGCGGCGAATGCGGCAGCCGTGCAGGATGGCGCCGTGGCCGATATGGCCGTCTTCTTCCACCACCGTGTCCTGCTGCGGGAAGCCGTGCATCACGCAGTTGTCCTGAATGTTGGCGCCGTCGCAGATCACCAGGCGGCCAAAATCGCCGCGCAGGCTGGCATTCGGGCCGATATACACCTGCTTGCCGACGATCACGTCGCCGATCAGCACCGCCGTCGGGTGCACGTAACTGCTGGGGTCGACGACCGGCGTCAGGCCGTCAATCTGATACACAGGCATAGCGTGAGTTCCTTAAAATGTAGGGTCGCGCGGCAGGCCGCCGAAGCGCCGATAGTAGCCGGCGGCCGGTGCGGGCAGGGCGCCGATGGTGGTCTCCGCCAGCGCGCTGACGTACTCCGTCGCGGCGCGATCGACCTGCTGATAAAGATTGATGCACAGGTTGCGGGCGATCTGGCCCTCCCACTGCGCGGGCAGCAGCGCGTCCGGCAGCAGCGGATCTTTCAACACCACGCGACGGAAGAAGTGAATCAATAATAGCTTAATCTGGAAACCGCGCAGCGGCGTCAGCGCCGCCGGGTCAACTTCGCGCAGCAGCGCCATCAGCGGCCGGAAGGAGACGATAAACTCGTGATAGCCGGCCGCCACGTCGCTTAGCGACCAGCAGTCGGCCACCAATTTTTGCAGGGTTTGCTCGGAGCGATTGTAGGGGTAATCGGCGCGAAAGTAGATCACCTGCTCGCTGGCGTTCAGTTCGCCGAGCAGCGCCGTCACGTCGGTCTGCGCATGGGTGGGGGCGGCCATCAGGTTGTTGGCGATCTGCCCGAACCCGAGCCAGCCCAGCTCTTTTTTCAGCCGTGCGCGCGCGTTTTTTTCGGCGCTTTCCAGCAGCAACAGCTCCCACTTGCCGTCCCAGGCGGGCTGCTCGCGCAGATAGATTTTCGACTCGGCGTGGCGGAACTGGCGCATTCCCTGCTCGGTCACGCGGTAGAAGCTGCGGCGGCCTATTTTCTCCACCGCCAGCCAACCCTCTTTCTGCAGGCGGAACACCGAGGTGCGCACGAAGCGATCGCCGAAACCGAAGGCCTCCAGCAGCGCGCTCAGGCTGCCGAGCCACACTTCGCCGCCGCGATGGCTGAGCGCGTCGCCGTACAGCGAAATGATCAGCGAGGTACCGCTGATCGGCTGCGCGTCGACGGCATGGCGAATGAACTCATCCAGTTTATGTTCCATATTTTTCCATGGGTTAGCCTTCGATGAGCCATAACATTACCATAATTTAAGGCGGCGTCATCCGTGACGCCGTGCGCTTCAGCGCGGCCGCAAATCGACCACGCGCTGCGCCTTGCCTTCTGAGCGCGGGATATCGCCGCAGTTGGCGATGCTGACGTCGGTGCTGACGCCCACGATCGATTTGATGTGGTGGCGCAGCTGGTGGCAGATGTCGCAACGCTGCTGGTGGCTGAGGCTGAGCGCCGACTCCTTGAGCTCGACGCGCACCGCCAGCGTGTCCAGATGCCCGCTGCGGCTGACCTGCAGCTGGTAGTGCGGCGACAGCTGCTCGAACTGCATGATCTGCTCTTCCACCTGCGACGGGAAGACGTTGACGCCGCGGATGATCAGCATGTCGTCGGAGCGGCCGGTGATCTTGCCCATGCGGCGCATCTGGCGCGCGTCGCCCGGCAGCAGCCGAGTGAGATCGCGGGTGCGGTAGCGGATCACCGGCAGCGCCTCTTTGGTCAGGGTGGTGAACACCAGTTCGCCGTGCTCGCCGTCCGGCAGGGCGATGCCGGTCTCCGGGCAGATGATCTCCGGCAGGAAGTGATCTTCCCAAATGGTAGGGCCGCCGCCGCTTTCCAGACACTCCATCGCCACGCCCGGCCCCATCACTTCCGACAGGCCGTAAATATCCAGCGCCTTGATGCCCATGCGGGTTTCGATTTCGTGGCGCAGGGCTTCGGTCCAGGGTTCGGCGCCGAACACGCCGAGCCGCAGCGAGCAGCCGCGTGCGTCGCCGCCCATTTTGCGCTCCAGTTCGTCGATCAGCGTCAGGCAATAGGACGGCGTCACCATGATGACGTCAGGTTTGAAGTCGAGGATCAGCTGCGCCTGGCGTTCCGTCTGGCCGCCGGACATTGGGATCACCGTCGCGCCGAGCCGTTCTGCGCCGTAGTGCGCCCCCAGACCGCCGGTGAACAGGCCGTAGCCGTAGGCGACGTGCACCTTGTCTTTGGCGGTGGCGCCGCCGGCGCGCAGACAGCGGGCGACGATGTCGGCCCAGTTATCGATGTCGCGCTGGGTGTAACCCACCACCGTCGGGCGGCCGGTGGTGCCCGAGGAGGCGTGGATGCGCACCACCTGTTCCATCGGCACCGCGAAGGTGTCGAACGGGTAGTTGTCGCGCAGATCCTGCTTGGTGGTGTAGGGGAAGCGCGCCAGATCGCTCAGCTGCTTAAGATCGTCGGGGTGTACGCCGGCCTGGTCGAATTTGCGCTTGTACATCGGCACATTGTCGTAGGCGTGGTGCAGCGTCCACTTCAGACGCGCCAACTGCAACGCTTCAATCTCATCGCGCGAGGCGAATTCAATCGTTTCGAGGGGCTGTGGATTTATTGTCATGATTAGCCTCAGGGGTCAGACACGCTCAATGATCATGGCGATGCCCTGGCCGACGCCGATGCACATGGTGCAAAGCGCGTAGCGGCCGGCTCGCCGTTCCAGTTCAAACAGGGCGGCCAGCGCCAGGCGCGCGCCGCTCATGCCCAGCGGATGCCCCAGGGCGATCGCGCCGCCGTTGGGGTTGACCTGCGGGGCATCGTCCGGCAGGCCAAGCTGGCGCATTACCGCCAACGCCTGGGCGGCGAACGCTTCGTTCAGTTCGATAACGTCCATCTGCGCCAGGCTCAGCCCGGCGATTTCCAGCACCTTGCGGGTGGCCGGCAGCGGGCCGATGCCCATCAGCCGCGGCTCCACGCCGCAGGTGGCGGTGGCAACGATGCGCGCGCGCGGCGTCAGCCCCTGGCGCACCGCCATCGCTTCGGAGGCGACGATCAGGGCCGCCGCACCGTCGTTCAGGCCCGAGGCGTTGCCGGCGGTGACGCTGCCGGGCTGACGGAACGGGGTTTTCAGCGCCTGCAGCTGATCAAAGGTGGTGTCGGCGCGCGGGTGTTCATCCTGGCTGAACAGCGTCACCGCGCCTTTTTTGCCGGTGAGGCTGACGGGAGCAATCTCCTGCGCCAGGTGGCCCAGCGCCTGCGCCCGGGCGGCGCGCTGCTGGCTGCGCAGCGCAAAGGCGTCCTGATCGGCGCGGCTGATGTTGAACTGCGCCGCGACGTTTTCGGCGGTCTCCGGCATCGAATCGGTGCCGAACTCGGCCTGCATCCGCGGGTTGACGAAGCGCCAGCCGAGGGTGGTGTCGTACAGCTGCGCCTGGCGGCTGAAGGCGCTGTCGGCCTTGCCCATCACCAGCGGCGCACGGGTCATCGATTCCGCGCCGCCCGCCAGCAGCAGCCCGGCGTCACCGGCTTTGATGCTGCGCGCCGCCATCGCCAGCGCATCCAGGCCCGAACCGCACAGGCGGTTCACCGTGGTGCCGGAAACGCCGACCGGTAGCCCGGCCAGCAGCAGCGCCATACGCGCCAGGTTGCGGTTGTCTTCCCCGGCCTGGTTGGCGCAGCCGAGGATCACGTCGTCCAGCTGCGCCCAATCGACCTGCGGATGGCGTTCCAGCAGCACGCGCAGCGGCAGGGCGGCGAGATCGTCGGCGCGCACCTGGGCCAGCGCGCCGCCATAGCGGCCGATCGGGGTACGCACGCCGTCGCAGATAAATGCCTGATTCATGCCTGATCTCCTAAAATGCTGTGGCCGAGGCGGTGCGCGCGGCCGCGGAACCAGGCGACGGTTTTGCCCCGTTGATTAACGATTTCGACGTCATACAGCCCGGTAGCTTTGCCCTGATGGCGCATCTCCGCGCTGGCGGTGAGGCGATCGCCGGCCAGCGCCGGGCGGACGAAGTCGATGCTGCAGCCGGAGGCCACCGCCGCCAACCCCTGGCTGTTGCAGGCGTAGGCGAAGGCGGTGTCCGCCAGGCTGAACAGCTGGCCGCCGTGGCAGGTCTGGTGGCCGTTGAGCATCTGCGGGCCGACGGTCATGCTGACCTGAGCGTACCCGGCGTCGACGGCATCAATATGCATCCCCATCGCCTGAGCGCAGGTATCTTGCTGAAACATCTGTTCGGCGCAGCGCTGAGCCAGCGCGCGCGGCGTATTGGCGTTCATCGTTTGGCTCCTGGGAAAGTGGCGGGGGAAGCATAGCGGCGCAGCAGCGGCATCGGGCGATAGCGCGCCTCGCCGTAATAGCGTTGCAGGTTTTCCAGCGTCGTCAGAATGTGGCGCCAGCCGAGCGCAGCGCCCCAGGCCAGCGGGCCGCGCGGATAGTTGACGCCGCGCAGCATCGCCAGATCGGTATCTTCGGCACCGGCGACGCCTTTGTTCACCACGTCGAGCGCTTCGTTGGCCAGCATGGCCAGGGTGCGCATCGTCAGCAGGCCGGGGTAATCCGGCAACGGAATGACCTGCTTGCCGAGGGACTGCAGCAGGCGTATTGCTTTGGCATTGTGTTGCGCATCGTTTTGCGCCGCGCAGCTGATGGCGATGGCGGAGGCACGCGCATAGTCGGCACAGAGATCGAACAGCACCACGGGCGTTCCACGTTCGTCAGCCAGTTGGCCGGCGGTTTTACCATTGGTTAACATCAGTGTAACGTCGTCGATCGTGACGTGTGGGCTGGTCTGGCCAGGTTGTTTGATCGCCCCCGCATTTTCGCTTAGCAGCTGCGCCAAATCGGCCAGCGAAGACCAGTCGCCGTGCAGCGTGACGCATTGTGGCAGTGCGGCCTGCGCCGGTGGCGCAAAGGCGATCTCGGCGGCGGATCGCGGCGCGTCGTAGCGGTAGAAACCGCGGCCGGATTTACGGCCGAGGTGCCCGGCGGCCACCAGCTCCTGCTGCACCAGTGAGGGGGTGAAACGCGGATCCTGATAGAAGGCCTGATATACCGATTCGGTCACGGCGTAATTGACGTCCTGGCCGATCAGATCGGTCAACTGCAGCGGGCCCATGGCGAAACCGCCGGCGTCGCGCAATACCGCGTCCAGCGTGGCGGCGTCGGCTACCCGTTCCTCCAGCGCGCGCAGGGTTTCGGCATAGAACGGCCGCGCCACGCGGTTGACGATAAATCCCGGCGTCGAGCGGCACACGACGCTCTGCTTACCCCAGCGCTGCGCCAGGGCCTGCAGCGCGGCGAGGGTCTCGGCGCCGGTCTCCAGACCGCTGACGATCTCCACCAGCTTCATCAGCGGCGCCGGGTTGAAGAAGTGCAGCCCGGCCATGCGTTCCGGGTGTTGCAGTGCCCCGGCGATGGCGGTGATCGACAGCGAAGAGGTATTGCTGGCGAACAGCGTCGTGGGCGAGCAGAGCGCCTCCAGATCGCGGAACAGGCCCTGTTTGATGGCCAGATTTTCCGCCACCGCTTCAATCACCAGCGCGCAGTCGGCCAACTGCTTGAGGGAGTCGGCGCATTCGAGGCGCGCCAGCAGCGCTTCGGTGGTCGCGGCGTCGGCCTTGCCGCCGTCTACCCGCTGGCGCAGGCGGCGAGCGAGATCGTCGATCGCGCGCTGGGCGGCGGCGGGCGCGATGTCGAACAGCCGCACCGGATGGCCGGCGGCGGCGGCCACCTGGGCGATGCCGATGCCCATGGTGCCGGCGCCGATCACCGCCACCTGGCCGTTAAGAAGGAGCGCGTTCATGGCTATTTCCCGCTGAAGTTTGGCGTGCGTTTGGCAAAGAACGCGCTGACGCCTTCGCGGTAGTCGTCGCTGCGGCCGCCCAATCGCTGCAGATCGCGCTCCAGATCGAGCTGCTGATCGAGGCTGTTGGTGGCCGAGCTGTAGAGGGCTTTCTTGATCAGTCCCAGGCCGTAGGTCGGCTGGGTGGCCAGATGGCGCGCCAGCGTTTGCGTGCGGTCGGCCAGCTCGTCCGCCGGCACCACCTGCCAGATCATGCCCCATTCCAGCGCCTGCTGGGCGCTGATTTTGTCACCCAGCAAGGCCATGCCCATCGCGCGGGCGTGGCCGGCCAGCCGCGGCAGGAACCAGCTGCCGCCGGAGTCAGGCACCAACCCCAGACGGCAGAACGACTGAATAAAGCTGGCGTTGTCGGCGGCGATGACGATATCGCACGCCAGGGCCAACGCGGCACCGGCACCGGCCGCCACGCCGTTGACCGCGCACACCACCGGCTTCGGCAGGGCGGTCAGGCGACGGATCAGGGGATTGTAGAAACGTTCGACCGACAGGCCGAGATCCGGCGCCTGTTGGTCGGCGCTGACGTTGCGATCGTTGAGATCTTGCCCGGCGCAGAAACCGCGCCCGGCGCCGGCGATCAGCAGGCAGCGCACGCTGTCGTCGCGCTCGGCTTGCGTCAATGCTTCGCTCAGTTGGCGATGCATCTCGTCGTTAAAGCTGTTGAGCCGATCCGGCCGGTTGAGGGTCAACGTCAACACGCCGGCGTCGAGATGGCTGAGAATCAATGCGTTATCCATAAATCAGCGCCCCTGATAGTTTGGCGTACGTTTTTCGAAAAAGGCGGCGATGCCTTCGCGGCGATCGTCGGTAGCGGCCAGGGTGACGAACTGCTGGCGTTCCATCGCCAGTCCCTGGCTAAGGCCGATCTCCTCGGCCTGTTTCAGCGCCTGTTTGGCGGCGCGCAGCGCCAGCGGCGCCTGACGGCTGATGCGATCGGCAATCTGCTGCGTGCGTTCCAGCGTCAGGGCATCGACGCACACTTCGCTGATAAGGCCGGCCTGCAGCGCGGTGTGGGCGTCGATGGGCTCGCCGGTCAGCACCATCTGGCTGGCGCGCGTCTTGCCGACGCAGCGGATCAGGCGCTGGGTGCCCCCGGCGCCCGGCATCAGGCCGAGGGTGATCTCCGGCAGGCCGAAGCGGGCGCTTTCGCCGCCGATGACGATGTCGCAGGCCAGCGCCAGCTCGCAGCCGGCACCCAGGGCATAACCGTTCACCGCCGCCAGCAGCGGCTTGCTGAACTGTGCCAGCCGCTGCCACAGCTGCGGACGGCGATCCGCCAGCGCGGTCGGCAGATCCTGCTGTTGCAGTTCACGCAGATCGGCGCCGGCGGCGAAGAAGCGCGCCGCGCCGGCGATCACTACGGCGCCTACGCCGCTGTCGGCGTCGGCCTGCTCCAGGCGGGCAACCAGCTGTTCCAGGCACGGCGTGCTCAGGGCATTACGCGCTTCCGGGCGGTGCAGCGTCAGCGTAACCACGCGGTGCTGCTGTTGATGCAAAATAAACGGGGTGTCCATCGCGGCTCCTAGACGTCGAAGTCCAATACCACGCCGTCGCCTTTCGGCCACGACTGGCAGCTCAATACGTAGCCTGCCGCCAGCTGATCCGGCTCCAGGCTGTAGTTGACGCCCATCTCCACCTGGCCAGCCTTCAGACGGCATTTGCAGGTGGCGCAGACGCCGCCTTTGCAGGCGTAGGGCAGGTCGGCGCCCTGGCGCAGCGCGGCGTCGAGAATGCTGTCGTCCTGTTCGCCGACCTCGATATCCAACCGGCGCCCGTCGAGCAGGATCGCCACCCGGGTAGCGTTGCGATCGCCGCTGTGGCGCGGGCGGGCAACCAGGCCGCTGGTGTTGAAGCGTTCACTGTGGATGTGGTTGGCCGGGACGCCGGCCTGTTCCAGCACGGTTTGCGCGTCGTCCATCATCGATTCCGGCCCGCAAATAAAGGCGTGGTCATAGTCGCGGAAATCCAGCAGCGTGCCGCCGATCGCCGTCAGGCGTTCACGGTCGATGCGGCCGCTGAGCAGCGGGCTGTCGAGACTTTCCTGGCTGAACAGGTACAGCTGCTGAAAACGCTGCGGGTAGCGGTTTTTCAGATCCGACAGCGCCTCTTTGAACATCATCGAACGGCTGTTGCGGTTGCCGTAGATCAGAGTGAAGCTGCTGCCCGGTTCGAGCAGCAGCGTCGCCTTGATGATCGACAGCATCGGCGTGATGCCGGAGCCGGCGGCGATCGCCAGGTAGTTGCCGTGGCGCTCTGCCTGCGGCTGGTAGCCGAAGCGCCCCTGCGGCACCATCACCTCCAGCGCGTCGCCGACCTTCAACATGCGGTTGACGAAGCTGGAGAATCGCCCCTGATCGAGAGCCTTCACGCCGATCTGCAGCAGGCCTTCCTGCGGCGAGCTGCAGATCGAGTAGCAACGCCGCAGTTCTTCGCCGTTGACCAACGCCTTGAGCGTCAGGTGCTGGCCGGGGGTATAGCAGTATTGGTTTTGCAGCTCTTCGGGCACCTGCAAGGTGATGGCTACGGCGTCCGGCGTTTCGCGCTCGATGGCGGCGACGTTCAGGCGATGAAAGACCGTCATGGTGTCAGCGCTCCTATATGCATTTGAAATAATCGAACGGTTCCCGGCAGTCGCAGCAGCGGTACAGCGCTTTACAGGCGGTGGAGCCGAACTCGCTGATCTTCTCGCTGTGGGTACTGCCGCAGCGCGGACAGGCTACCGGGCCGTGGGCGTGCGGCCGATCGCAGGTGTGGCCCTGCGGGGGCGCTACGCCGTATTGCCGCAGCCGCTCGCGGGCGTCGGCGTTCATCCAGTCGGTGGTCCAGGCCGGGCTGAGGCGAATGTCCACCTGCACCGGGCTGAAACCGGCGGCCGCCAGCCGCTGCTCGATGGCGTTGAGCAAAAATTCGGTGGCCGGGCAGCCGGAATAGGTTGGGGTGAAGGTCACTCGCCAGCCGGCGCCGTCGCGCACCACGTCGCGCACCATGCCCAAATCGGTGATCGACAGCACCGGCAGCTCGGGATCGCTGATCTGCTGCAGACAGTGCCAAATCTGCGGGATTTCGGCGGGTTGCAAACGAGTGATGTTCATCGCGGCCTCCTACCACTGACCGTTTGGATAGGCGCGCTGCAGGAACTGCATCTCTGCCAGCAGCGGGCCGAGGTGTTCGCTGTGCCGGCCTTGCTTGCCGCCGTGACGAAACGCCTGCTCGGCGGGCAGCGCCAGCGTCGCCTGCCGCAGCGTCTCTTCCACCTGTGCCAACCAGGGGGCCTGCAGCGCGCGCGGATCGACGGCGATGTCTTGCTCCGCCAACGCCAGCTCCAGCGCGTCGGCGTGGAACAGTTCGGCGGTGAAGCGCCACAGGTTATCCAGCGACTGTTGGATCTTGCTGTGGCTGACGTCATTGCCGTCACCCAGGCGGATCATCCAGCCGTGGCTGAAGCGCAGGTGGTAATCGGCCTCCTTCAACGACTTGGCGGCGATGGCGGCGATCTGCGCATCGCGGCTGCGGCTCAGCGCCTGGTGCAGCTGCACGTGGTAGGTATCGAGCAGGAACTGACGCACCAGCGTGTCGTTGAAACCGCCGTTCGGCTGTTCCGCCAGCAGCAGGTTATGGAACTGGCGCTCGTCGCGTCCGAAGGCCAGGCTGTCTTCGCTGCAGGGCGGCCCGGCCAGTTCGGCGGCGTAGCCCAGGAAGTTGCGCGCCTGGCCGAGCAGATCGAGACCGATGTTGGCTAACGCCAGATCGATTTCCAGCTCGGGCGCGTGGCCGCACCAGGCACACAGGCGCTGGGCGAGGATCAGAGGCGTGTCGCCCTGGCGGAGCAAATAGCTGATGCGCGGATCGTTAACCGTCATGGTCGCCTCTACATGTTCTTGATGCCGTCGGGAATGGTGTAAAACGTCGGATGACGATAGATCTTGTCTTCGGACGGATCGAAGAACGCGCCGCGATCTTCCGGCTGCGAGGCGATCAGATGGCGCGATTGCACCACCCAGATCGAGCAGCCTTCGTTGCGGCGCGTGTAGGCGTCGCGGGCGTTTTCCAGCGCCATTTGGTCGTCGGCGGCGTGCAGGCTGCCGACGTGGCGATGCGCCAACCCTTGTTTGCTGCGGATAAACACTTCATACAGCGGCCATTCAACGTGGCTCATGATCTCGGTTCCTTATGTTGGCTATGCGGCGGAGGCGGCGTTTTTCGCGGCGTGGGCCATGGCACCGTCGCGTACCCAGGCGCCGTCCTCCCAGGCGCGGCGTTTGGCCTGCAGGCGTTCGTGGTTGCATTGACCGCGCCCTTTGATCACCTCATGCAGTTCGCTCCAGTCGATCTCGCCGAAGCGATAGTGGCCGGCGGCCGCGTCCCAGGTAAGGCTCGGGTCCGGCGCCGTCATGCCCAGCGCCTCAAGCTGCGGCACGGTGTTGTCGACGAATTTCTGCCGCAGCTCATCGTTGCTGTGGCGTTTGATTTTCCACGCCATGCTCTGGGCGCTGTGAGGGGAGTCGGCGTCGCTCGGGCCGAACATCATCAGTACCGGCCACCAGAAGCGATCGATAGCGTCCTGCAACATGGCGCGTTGCGTGTCGCTGCCGTTGGCCATCGCCATCACCGCCTCGTAGCCCTGGCGCTGGTGGAAGCTTTCCTCTTTGCAGATTTTCACCATTGCTCGCGCATAAGGGCCGTAGGAGGCGCGGCACAGCGCCACCTGGTTGACGATGGCGGCGCCGTCGACCAGCCAGCCGATCACGCCGATATCCGCCCAGTTGAGCGTGGGGTAATTGAAGATGGAGGAATACTTCATCTTGCCGTCGAGCATCTTTTGGTAGATGTCCTGGCGCGAACAGCCGAGGGTCTCGGCGGCGCTGTAGAGGTACAGACCGTGGCCGGCTTCGTCCTGCACCTTGGCCAGCAACACCGCCTTGCGCCGCAGCGTGGGGGCGCGCGTCAGCCAGTTAGCTTCCGGCAGCATGCCGATGACTTCCGAGTGGGCGTGTTGGCCGATCTGCCGAATCAGGTTCTGACGGTAGGCGTCCGGCATCCAGTCTTTGGCCTCAATGGCGTTGTCTGCCGCGATCTTGTCGTCGAAATGCTGCTGATACTGTGCGTCAGTTGTCATGCTTGCCTCTTGGTGATTCGTATTTTTCACATTAAACACAAAAATGTGAATCACTTTAACTAACCATAAGGCTACAAACTGATAACAAAAAGATCAAACGAGATTCATGTGGTTTTGCGAGCTCACTCACAAGGGGTTTAATTATTTGGTTGATTTTATTGAGAAAATAAAATCACTCATTCCGTATTAATGGCGGGGGGATCGGTTTGAAAGCGTCTTTTGTTCTCTTTTTGTTAAAATTTGATTTGGCGCTGACTGGCATTTATGTGATACGTAATTAAGCTGTATGGTGAAAATTTATGAATTTTGGAGGGCACATGCAGCAGTTACACAGTTATCTTTCTGGCGCCTGGGTATATGGGCAGGGAGAGGGCCGAGAGATCCGCCACGCCGTGACCGGTGAAGCGTTGTACCAGGTTTGCTCCGACGGTTTGGCGTTAGCGGAGAGCCTGAACTATGCCCGCAGCCGCGGCGGCCCGGCGCTGGCGCACATGACATTCCAGCAGCGCGCCCAGATGCTGAAAGCGGTGGCCAAACACCTGCTGGCGCATAAAGAGGCGCTGTATCAGATTTCCTATCAAACCGGAGCGACGCGCAGCGACGGCTGGGTTGATATTGAGGGCGGCATCGCCACGCTGTTCGCCTATGCCGGCATGGCCGGCCGCGATCTGCCTGATGATACCCTGTGGCCGGAGGATGAGCTGATCCCGCTGTCGAAACAGGCGCAGTTTGCCGCCCGCCACGTACTGACCTCACGTCCGGGCGTGGCGCTGCACATCAACGCCTTCAACTTCCCGTGCTGGGGCATGCTGGAAAAACTGGCGCCGACCTGGCTGGCGGGCATGCCGGCCATCATCAAGCCGGCCACCGCCACCGCGCAGCTGACGCAGGCGATGGTCCGGCTGATCGTCGACAGTGGGCTGGTGCCGGAAGGGGCGCTGCAGTTGGTTTGCGGTGGCGTCGGCGACATGTTTGCGCACCTGGATTATCAGGATGCGGTGACTTTCACCGGCTCGGCGCAGACCGGACAGCGGCTGCGTGCGCATCCGCGCCTGCTGGAAAAATCGATCGCGTTCACCATGGAGGCGGATTCGCTCAACTGCTGCGTGCTGGCGGAGGACGTGACGCCGGGGATGCCCGAGTTTGCGCTGTTCATCAAAGAAGTGTGCCGTGAAATGACCGCCAAGGCGGGGCAGAAATGCACCGCGATCCGCCGCATCATCGTGCCGGCGGCGCAGGTGGCGGCGGTGCGTCAGGCCTTGTTGCAGCGCCTGGCGGGGGTGACGGTGGGCGATCCGCAGCTGGAACAGGTGCGCATGGGGGCGTTGGTCAGCCACGAGCAGCGTGATGATGTGCAAAGCAAGGTGGATTTCCTGCTGCGCAACGGCTGCGAGCCGCTCTGTGGCGCGGCGCTGGATAAGCTGGACGTGCTGGGCGACGGCGCGCGCGGCGGGGCGTTTTATCCGCCGACCCTGCTGTATTGCGCCGATCCGTTCACCCATCAGGCGGTGCACGGTACCGAGGCCTTTGGCCCGGTGGCGACGCTGATGCCGTATGCGGATACCGAGCAGGCGATCGCATTGGCGTTGCTGGGGCAGGGCAGCCTGGCGGGATCGCTGGTCACTGCCGATCCGGCATTGGCCAAGCGCTTCATTCGCGCGGCGGCCTGCGCCCACGGCCGCATGCTGATTTTGGATGAACAGGCGGCGGCGGAGTCCACCGGCCACGGTTCGCCGTTGCCGATGTTGGTGCACGGCGGCCCGGGGCGCGCCGGCGGTGGCGAAGAATTGGGCGGATTGCGCGCGGTGAAGCACTATATGCAGCGCACGGCGATCCAGGGCAGCCCGGCGATGCTGGCGGCCATCGGCGGCGAATGGGTGCGCGGCGCACCGGTCGCCGAGCATCCGGTACATCCGTTCCGTAAATACTTCGAGCAGCTGCAGCTGGGCGACAGCCTGCTGACCGCGCGCCGCACCGTGACCGAAGCGGATATCGTCAACTTCGCCTGCCTGAGCGGCGACCATTTTTACGCGCACATGGACAAGATCGGCGCCGCCGATTCGCTGTTCGGCGAGCGAGTGGCGCACGGTTACTTTGTGGTGTCCGCCGCGGCCGGGCTGTTTGTCGACGCTGCCGTCGGGCCGGTGATCGCCAACTACGGCATGGAGAATCTGCGCTTTATCGAACCGGTGAAGATCGGCGACACCATTCAGGTGCGGTTAACCTGCAAGAAGAAGATCCGCAAGCCGCAGAAAACCGCCGAAGATCGGCCGCACGGTGTGGTGGTGTGGGATGTCCAGGTGTTGAATCAGGAGCAGCAGCCGGTGGCGCTGTACAGCATTCTGACGCTGGTGGCGCGCCAACAGGGGGACTTCGAGGCGTGATATGCGTTTACCGCCGCCGGTAACGCCGGCGGCGGCAAACTCTTTAGATCAGTGGCTGGCCACGCAGCTGCTCCAGCACTTTCAGCGGTGAACGCTGCGGATCTTGCATCTTGTCCACCGGCAGCAGGAAGGTCTGTTCCAGCATAAACTGGCCGCCCATCGCGGCGTGCGGCGTTTGGTCCGAGAAGCAAATCCAGCTGCTGCCCGGCGGGAACGCCAGCGCCAGCTGTGGCCCCTGTTGCTGATAATCGCCGTCGGCTTTCATGGCGTCATGCAACTGCAGCATCAGGTGGTCATAATGGCTGCGGCGGGTTTTGGTGATGCGCACCTGGTGCTGCAGCCAACTGCTGAAGGCGGAGTAGCGAGCGAGGCGCGGCATAAAGCGTTCCGCCAGCTCAGGGAACGGTTCGCCGACGCGCCATTGGCGGTGCTCACCGTGCGGATTGATGTTGGTGAAAATGCGCAGAATGCGCTCGCCGTAGTTCGGGCGCGACGGGAAGGCGTCGACGTGCAGCCGGCTATCGTCTTTGCGCCAGGAGCTGTTTGCACGCCAGGCTGAAACCGGATGCAAACGCAGGCTGCCGGTTGGGTGGTGCAGCGCTTCCTGATACTCGGGCAACAGCCCGGCGATCAGCTGGCGGCACGACTGGTAATAGCGCTCCAGCAGTTGCTGAACCTGCTGCCGGCATTCCGCGACGGCGACGCCGGTCAGCTTGCCGGACAGCGGCTGATAGCTGATGTTTTTGCGCTTCGGATCGACCAACGCCGGATCCAGCAGCGGCATTTCCTGCTCAGACAGGGTGAACGCCAGCTCGGGCAGAAACAGCACCTTGCCCTGTTCCAATTCGCTGACCGCGCTGGATGCTTCTTGCGCCGCCCATTGTCGCAACGGCAGCGTCAGGACGGCCTGTTCACGCATAATATCGCCAGTAGGCATGAGATCTCCTCGCAAATCTATATCGCTTTATTCCCGTCTTTCAGGTTGCCGCGTGGTTGGCTGCACTGGCTTGCGCAGTGGCTGGCTGGAGCGGCGCCAGAAATTTTTGCGCCGGTCGCCCAATTGCAACGTGAAATTTGCGGGTTCTATTATGGATGTATCAGCAGGGCGCAGTGCGCCGAAGCGTGCGATGGCTTCCTGATATATAGAATAGTCCTGATAAGGGTATCACCGGCAACGCCAATGAAAAGTAAACGGGGGCTAAACGAAGCGGGGTGTGGGCACGAATAATCAAAAATGGCACGAATTGTCTGCTGAATGACGTATTTTTTATCTTATTGAATTGTAATGGAAATAAATATGCTGCTTATTTATTGGCGTTATTTCATTCAAAGAGCAGGGCAAACCGGGGAAATAATGTTTCGGAGGGGAATTATTTCATTTTGTCGGGAATAAATCGGGCCGCCAAATTTTGGTGACCCGATTATTGATTAAGCGCCGTAAATGCAGTTTTTGCCTTTTTTCTTGGCTTGATACAGCGCGCTGTCCGCCTCATTGATAAAGCTGATCGGCGTATCGTTATACATATGCGGCACTTTGGCGCAGATGCCGATGCTGATGGTGACGATGCCGTGCGGGTTGCCCTGATGCGGGATCTTCAGATCGCGTACCGCCTGGATGACGCGCTCGGCGAAAATCAGCGCGCCCTGCACGTCGGTATCCGGCAGGATAATCCCCATCTCTTCGCCGCCGTAGCGCGCCAGGATATCGTTGCTGCGGCACGCCAGCCCTTTCAGCGTTTGGCCGATCTGCTGCAGGCACTGGTCGCCGGCAACGTGGCCATAACTGTCGTTGTACTGCTTGAAGTAGTCGATATCGAGCATCAGCAGCGCCACGCTGCGGTAGTTGCGAGAGGCACGCGCCAGCTCGTTCTTCAGCGCGATATCAAACTGGCGGCGGTTGGCCAGCCCGGTCAGGCCGTCCAGCAGCGCCAGCTCTTCAAGCATCTGGTTGATGCTGGTCAGCTGATCGCGGGTGCGCATCAGCTCGGCTTCGGTTTGCATGCTGTGCTTGATTTGCCGCAGCAGCACCATGCCCATCGCCAGCAGGATCATCAGCAGAGAGAGGCCGCCGGCGGCGAACAGGCCGGCGTCGGTGCGCCAGTCTGCCAGCGCGTCGCGCTTCGACAGCCCGGCGGCGATCACCAATGGAAAGCGGTTGACCCGCGAATAGCCGTAGATACGCTCCACTTTGTCGTACAGCGAGGTGATGGTGGCGTTGCCGAATTCCGAATGCGGCAATATTTCGCTGAACAGCACGCCCTTGGCGATGTTTTTCCCGATCGAGGCCGCCGAGTAAGGGCGGCGGTAGAGGATGGTGCCGTCTGCCAGCAGCAGGTTCAACGAGGCGTCGGTATTGAGGGCGAAGCTGTCGTAAAACTGGCGGAAATAATCGACGTACAGCGTCGCCAGCACCACGCCGCCAAAGCTGCCGTCCGGGTTGTTGAAGCGCCGCGACACGGGGATGATCAGATCGCCGGTGGTGCGGCTGCGGATCACCTTGCCGATGTACAGACCGCCGCCATCGCGGTTTTGATGGTATTTGAAGTAATCGCGATCGGCGTTGTTGGCGTTCTTGATGAACTTGCCCGAGGAGGTCGCCAGCCAGCGGCCGCGCGCATCGTAGATGAACAGCCCATGCAGCTGCGGCAGATAGCCGACCTGCGTTTGCATTACCCGCTGCAGCCGCGTCAGCTGCGATGGACCCAGCCCGTCGGTCTGGAGACGTTCGGTCAGATCGAGCAGATTGCCGTCCACCTGCATGAAGGTATCGTCGGCGTGCTGCGCCAGCGAGCGGGCGAGGTTGGCGGATTCATGCTCGGCGCTGCGCAGATCGCGCTGGTGCGCGCTCCAGATTTGCCAGCTGTTAAAGAGGATCAGCGTGGCGGCAACGATGATGACAAACACGCCGGCCTGAAATAATAATGGGGAGCTTTTAACGCTGCGCGGCGGCACGGCATCCTGTATGGGTTGCTGCTGAGTCATGTCACCCTTGTTGTTTGATTACTATTCAATTTGAGTTAAGAGCAATCCTATATTTTATGCATAAATACGCCAGACCTCTAGCCCTTAACGAGGCGATACGAAGAAAGGCGGGCGCAATCTGCCTCTGCGGCGGTGCGGACAAGACGGAGTGGGAGAGTCAATGTCGGATTACATCATTATCGCTTTACTGACGCTGGCGGTGTATTACCCCCTTACGCTGGGGGCGCTGGCGGTGATGATGTTCTTTGCCTGGCGTCGGCGCCGGTCGCCCTATTGGCGGTTGGGGTTGGTGCTGCTGACGCTGCTGTTCGTGCTGTTTGCCAAGGCGGCGTATGACTGGCACCGCTACGGCTAGCGGTGCCAGGACGGGTTATTCGACGTTGATCATCCAGTTGACGCCGAATTTGTCGGTCAGCATGCCGAAACCTTTGGCCCAAAAGGTGGCTTGGTAAGGCATCGTCACCTGGCCGCCCTGCGCCAGATTATCGAACAGCTTGCGCCCCTGTTCCGCATCGCTGGGGTTAAGCGACAGTGAAAAACCTTTGTGAGAAGCGCCGCCGCTTTCATCCTGCGGACAGCCGTCGGAGGCCATCAGCACGCCGTCGCCAATCAGCAGACGTGCATGCATGATCGCCTCCGGGTTAACGTCCTGCGGGCCGCCTTGGCGGGCTTCTTCGGGCATATCTTTGAAGCGCATAACCATTTCAATTTTGGCATTCAACTGCTGCACGTAGAAGTTAATCGCTTGCTCACAGTTACCGCTGAAAAACAGATAGGGTTGTACCAGCATGACATTGACCTCGGTTGTGGCCCGACAGGCAACGACCGGCCCTCGGGCAGGAAGAAATGGTTGCTGGCGGCAATGATTGCCGTCGGTGACTTATTAGTGTAGTTCCCTTGGCGCGGAATGCTTGTGCGAGGCGAGCGTGCCTTCGCCACCGGAATGACGGGCGAAGGCGTGAGGGTGTTAATACAGCGAAGGTTCGCCGGGGGGACGGGTTTTAAACCGGCGGTGCAGCCACATGTACTGATCGGGCGCCAGCAGCACCTGTTCTTCCACCACGCGATTCATCATGGCCGCCGCGCGCGTTTCATCATCCAACGGGAAGTCCGTCAACGGCGGCTGTACGATCAGCTCATAACCCTGCGCATGCGGCAAGCGGCGCGGCACGAAGGGCACGATCGACGGCCGCCCCATGCGCGCTAGGATAAAGGTACCGGTGGTCGTGGCGGCGTTTTCGACGGCGAAGAACGGCGCGAACACGCTGCTTTGCGGGCCGTAATCGTGATCCGGCGCGTACCACAGGATTTCGCCCTGTTTCAGGTTGCGGACCATGCCCTTGATATCTTTACGATCGATCATGAATTTATTCGAGCGCAGCCGACCGCGGGTCTGTACCCATTCCATCAGCTTGTTGTTGTGCGGGCGGTGCACGCCGATGCCGGGGTTTTGCATGCCGAAAATGCGTGCGCCCAGTTCCAGCGTCAGGAAATGCAGACCGATCAGCAGAACGCCTTTGCCGTCCTGACGTGCCAGCCGCATGTTTTCCATGCCGCTCACCTTGAACCAGCGGGCGATGCGCCAGTCGGGCCAGAACCAGGCCATGCCGACTTCGAACAGGCCCATGCCGACGGACTCAAAATTTCTGACGATCAGCGCCTCGCGCTCGGCGGCGGGCATGGTGGGGAAGCAGAGTTCTATATTGCGGCTCGCTATTTTTACCCGGCGTTTCATCAGGCGCATGGCTATTCTGCCGAGGCCGTGTCCAAGCCGATCTATGAGCGGGTAGGGCAGTAACACCAAGAGATAGAGTATTCCCAATCCTATCCACAGCAACCAATAACGAGGGCGCAAGAATTCACGCTCAAAGCGTTGGTTTGAAAGCATTTTCCTGTTATTCCTTTTCTTTCCCGATGGGACCTTAACCCAAATTGTTATACGACGAATGATAGAACATTTTGTGCTAAATAGGGTTTTCCATTAATGCTTTTTTTACGCTTTATTTAATAACGGGCGGAATACGGGGCGAGTTAGGATTTTTACCGAGGAATATGAGGATATTTACCGCTATTTCAACCGGCTGGCGAAATTGAAAAATAAAGACACAATTAAGCGCATCGCAAAAGTGACAACCGCTATGTAACCTTAGAAAAACAGTAACGCAGCGGAACCATCCCAAACGGCGGCCAGCGCGTACAGCAGTGCGAGAATCATGACGAACGGTGCATTGAACATGGGCGTTTTCTCCCGGAGGTTTGTTTAAAGTTTAGTCTGCCGAGATGACGATAGGATGAAATCAGATCGTTTTTTGTACGGTAAAATTCAGACGGACGGAAATGGGTAAACCGCTGATTTTTTACTATAGTCATAGTGTGAAGTTGTGCGTTTGTCGCCGTACGCCCTGCATTGAGCGGCCGCGGGCAGATTGTCCGGAGCAAGATCGCGGGGCGGGCGGTGCCGGGCGTGAAACATGTGACGCAATTCTCAGAGGGTTGGTCTGTAAGGATTTGACATGTCATATGAAAATGACGATCTAAACGGTGTTGAGCAACCGAGCGACTACGTGAAAACCCCCGCCTGCGAAGTGCGCAGCGGTGTAAAAGCGGCGCTCGAGCAATCATGTGCCTGCATCAAGGATAATCCTTGGGCGGGGATAGGCGCCGGCGCCGTCGTGGGCCTGGTAATAGGATTTCTGTTAGGCAAAAGGTAATAGGGAGAGTAAAGATGGGCATCATTTCCTGGATCATTTTTGGTTTAATCGCCGGTATCCTGGCCAAGTGGATTATGCCGGGCAAAGACGGCGGCGGCTTTATTGTGACCGTTATATTGGGGATCGTGGGCGCCGTGGTCGGCGGCTATATCAGCACCTTCTTCGGTATGGGCCGCGTTGACGGTTTTAACCTGGGCAGCTTTGTGGTGGCGGTAATCGGTGCCCTGGTGGTGCTTTTTGTCTACAGGAAGATCAAAGGCTAAGCAGCCGTTGCTCAACAGGGTCGCCGCGGCGGCCCTTTTTCGTGAAATCAATCCGGCTGTGCGGCGCGGGCCGTACCGGCTGAAAGGGGAATATCATGGGTCTGTTTGATAGCGTACTGGGTAACATTCTGGGCGGCGGCGCCAACGGTAAAGGCATCGATTACATCGCCATTATGCAGTGGGTTGAGCAACAAGGTGGCCTGCAGGCCATTTTGGACAAGTTCCGTCAGGGGCAGTTCGGCGACATCGTCGGCTCCTGGCTCGGCAATGGTGAAAACCAACCGATTACCGGCGATCACGTACAGCAGGCTCTGGGTAGCGATGCGATCAATCAACTGGCTGAAAAGCTGGGTGTCGATCCGGCTCAGGCCTCCAGCACCATTGCACAGTTCTTGCCAACGGTCGCGGATGCCGCTTCGCCAAATGGCGAAGTGCAGCAAGACAGCAACGAACTGGGCGACATGGTCGGCAAACTGTTCAAATAAGGCTTATGCCTCCGGCGCCTGGCCGGGGGCATTCACTCCGCTAATTCCCTCGATCGCCGTCAACGCCTGTTGCAGATGCGCCACCCAGGCGCGCACTTTCTCCGGAATAAATCGTAATGCGGGATAGATCGCGTGCAGCGCCATGGGCGGATAGCGGTATTCCGGCAACACGTGAACCAATGTCCCCGTTGCCAACTGTTCACCGATCAACGGCCGCTGAGCACCGCCGATACCGAGCCCTGCCTCGATGGCCGCCAGCAGCGATAACGTATTGTTGGCGCGGAACGTGGGCCGCAGCGCCACTACCTCGGGGCCGTGCGGGCCGATCAGGGTGAGCGTATCGCCGTCGTTCAATCCGCTGTAGCGAATGTGCGCATGTTTTGCCAGCTCCGCCGGCGAGCGTGGAACGCCATGCTTTGCCAGATACGCCGGTGACGCTACCAGCAGGCGTTGCAGCTCACCCAGCCGTTTCGCCACCATGCCGGGCGCGTGCAGTTCGCCGAAGCGCAGCGCCACGTCGATGCCTTCGCCGATCACGTCGGCGCGGCGATCGTCCAGCAGCAACTCGAGGGTGAGATCCGGATGGCGCTGCTGGAACGCGATGGCCAGCGGCGTGACGTGCCGTTGGCCGAATCCGGTCGGTGCATGAAGGCGCAGGTTGCCCTGCAGCCGGTGGCGCTGGCCGTGCAGCGCCTCTTCCGCTTCGTCGACCGCCGCCAGAATCGGTTTGAGGCGCTGATAATAACCGCTGCCGGCCTCGGTCAGGGTGACCGCCCGGGTGCTGCGAAACAGCAGCTGCGCCCCCAGTTCCTGCTCCAGCCCGGCGATTTGCTGACTGACCGCTGGCTGCGTCAAGCGCAAATCGCGAGCGGCGGCCGACAGGCTGCCCAGCTCCGCCACCCGCATAAAGGTTTTCATTGCGTTCAGCTTATCCATGTCGATCTTGCCTATAGGTTTTTCTTATTAGTGTTAGTGGAAAATCTCATCTACCGCAAGCAATGCTAATCAATAACACTCAGGGCATCGACAACCCGAGGAGTGACAAGATGAACGCAAAGCGACAGGCATTAGTGATCGGCGCCAATGGCGTAATAGGGCGCCGATTAATTGAGGAACTGGCCGGCCAGGGCTGGCCCGTGGTGGGCGTCTCGCGCCGGGGTGGGGAACCGGCACCTGGTGTGCGCCACCTGCAGGTGGATCTGCTGGATGCGGCGGCAACGCGCGACGCGCTGCGGCCGCTGAGCGCGATTAGCCACGTTTTCTATGCCGCCTATCAGGATGCGCCGGATTGGGCGGGCCTGGTGGCGCCCAATCTGCAGATGTTGCAACACGTCGTCGAGGGACTGGAGCCGATCGCGCCGGCGCTGGAACATATCAGCCTGATGCAGGGTTACAAGGTGTACGGCGCCCATTTGGGGCCGTTTAAAACACCGGCGCGCGAAAGCGACGCCGGACATATGCCGCCGGAGTTTAACGTGGCGCAACAGCAGTATCTGGTGCAGCGTCAGGCCGGCAAACGTTGGCACTGGAGCGCCATTCGCCCGAGCGTGGTGGGGGGCTTCTCCCTCGGCAATCCGATGAACCTGGCGTTAAGCATCGCGGTTTACGCGTCGATCAGTAAAGCGCTTGGGCTGCCGTTACGTTTCCCCGGTAAACCGGACGCTTACCACCGGCTGCTGGAAATGACCGATGCCGGGCTGTTGGCGCGTGCCACGCTCTGGGCGGCGACCGAACCGGCGGCGGCCAATCAGGCGTTTAATATCAACAATGGCGATCTGTTTCGCTGGAGCGAGATGTGGCCGAAAATCGCCGCTTACTTCGGGTTGGAATGCGCGCCGCCGCTGCCGATGCCGTTGGAGAGCATGATGGCGGATAAAGCGCCGCTGTGGCGGGAGCTGGCGCAGCGGCACTCATTGGCCGAATCGGACTATCGTGCGGTGGCGGGCTGGCGTTTCGCCGACTTCGTCTTTTCCTGGGACTACGACATGTTCGCGGACGGCAGCAAGGCGCGGCGTTTCGGTTTCCATCAGTTTGTCGAAACCGAAGCCATGTTTTTCTCGCTGTTCGATGAGTTTCGCCGCCGCGGCATCATTCCCTGAGCGCGGCATCGGTTTCCCCGCAGCAGAGGCCGCGGGGAATGGCTTCAGAACGTCAGCATGATCTTGCCGATGTGCTCGCTGGACTCCATCAGCGCATGCGCGGCGGCGGCCTGCTCGAGCGGGAAAGTTTTAAAAATTTGCGGCTTCAGCACGCCGCGCTCCAGCAGCGGCCAAACCTTCTCGTGCAGCTCGGCGGCAATCTGCGCTTTGTCCGCCACGCTGCGCGAGCGCAGCGTTGAACCGGTATGGGTCAGGCGCTTTAACAGCAGCGGCATCAGATTGAGCTCTTTTACCACGCCGTTTTGCGTGCCGATTTGTACGATACGGCCTTCCATCGCTGCGGCCTGATAGTTCTTGGCCACATAGTCGCCGGCGATCAGATCGACGATCACGTCGGCACCTTTGCCGTCGGTGACGTCTTTGGTGCGTGCGACGAAATCTTCGCTGCGGTAGTTAATCGCCACGTCGGCGCCCAGCGCCAGGCTGGCCTGGCGCTTCTCTTCGGAGCCAACGGTGGTGATCACCTGCGCGCAGAAGGCTTTTGCCAACATGGTAGCGACCGTGCCGATGCCGGAGGTGCCACCGTGGATCAACACGGTTTCGCCGGCTTTGAGGTGGCCACGCTGGAACACGTTGACCCAGACGGTAAAGAAGGTTTCCGGTAGTGCGGCGGCCTCGGTCAGGCTCAGGCCCGCCGGCACCGGCAGCGCATTGCTTTCATGCACGCTGCAGTATTCGGCATAGCCGCCGCCGGCGATGAGGGCACAAACCCGGTCGCCGAGCGCGAAGTGGGTCACGCCTTCACCGATGGCCACCACTTCGCCGGCGATTTCCAGGCCGGGGATATCCGAAGCGCCGGGCGGTGGCGCATAGTTCCCCTGGCGCTGCAGCACGTCGGGGCGGTTAACGCCGGCGGCGGCGATTTTCACCAGGAGTTCGCCCGCTTGCGGAACGGGCACCGGGCGTTCGGTGACGACCAGAACCTCGGGGGCGCCCGGTTGGCTGATCTCAATCGCTTTCATCGTGCCGGGCTGCGCTGCATTTGTTGACATAGTCACTCTCCTCATCGTGGCGGACGTGGTTATCAGGCGGAACGCCCGCAATAAAGTCTGCTGTTAGCTTAGCGAAATCGAAGGAGGTGTGCGTGGTCGAATAGAGCGGTTTTGCGAGGAGGGGAGGACGCCGCCGCGATGGGCGGCTGGATATCAATCGTTAGGGGGGATGCGGAACCCTTTCAACGAGACGATAAAGTGTTCTTTCCCTTTGGAGATCTTGGCGCCTTTATCGCACCACAGGCTGGCAAGCTGGAAGAAGTCATCGCTGCCGATATCGTAGGCCAGTTCGATTTTCTTGGCTGTGCCGGCGCGGATGAGTTTTTCTGCTTCCTGATGGTTTGCAGCTTTAATTATGGTCATGGGCGAAATCCTTGGTGTTAAGCCAGAGCGGATAATCGCGAATCATCATATGGCCATATTGTGACAATTTTGTGATGAAAACATGACGGTCCACGAAGGCGCGGCGTGCGGCGTGCCGCGCCTTCGCGGTGAAAATACGTTATCGACTACCGATCGTGCGGGCGAACGAATGTACTTTTCTTCTGAGATTTTAAATGCTTATAGAGCGAATAGCCCGCAATGCCGGCCAAGACAGCCAAGAGGGCAAGGGATCCTGTGGCCATGAACATCACCTCCGAATAAGAATGGCAAGGAGGCGTATTTGTGACATTCATCACTTTACGGGGCAATGGGAGCAATCTGTAATCGGGAAACGGGCATGAGGGAGGAGCAAAAAAAAAGCGCCTATAGGGAGGCGCATAAAGATTTGCAACACAGCTTGTTGTGTTCAACACCAGGAGGAGTGGTGAACTGGCGCTATTCTATGCAGCGGCGAGGGCGGCTGATATAGGTATTACTCCGAAAGCGCCGCTACCACTCATAGCCCAACTGGATGTTGTAATCGGGATCCTGGTTGGTGGAGTAAGGATCGGATTGGCGACGGCGATCGGTTTTCTTCACCGGGCCTTCATACGCGGGATAAGGTTTGGCGCGCGGTTTGCTGCAGCCCGGATGATCGCATTCGATATCGACGCGAAAGCCGTTCTTGTCGCGTGCTTCTGCCCAGGTAATCGGTGGTTTCGCCGCCTTAGGGGCTGGCCCTGACGGTGCTGTCGGCTTGGGGGCGGGAGCCACGCTGGGTTCGGGAGCTTGATAATTCAGCTCCAGTGCACTCTGCGGAGCGCTGTAAGCGGCAAAGGCCAGCAGGGCGGCGGCACTGGCAGTTGGTAAGGTAAGCCATCTCGGCATGGTGAATCTCCCTGAATGATTTCTGTAGGCAACTATAAAACAGCAGAACGAGAATTACTATCATTTACCTTGGCTGTTACGGGGGCGCCAGGCGGTGATTCCATCGACAGACAGGGTCAAATCCTGTGCGTTTAGCCGAGATTCACGCCCCATCACGGCGAAAAAGGTTGCTATTGCCGCTCGCTCATGAGTTAATGATGTCGGCCTGTGGTACAGACCTATTTATGCACGACATTTTGAGTAAAGTAGTTCAAATTTAAAGCGTTATCCCGGATAGCCCTTCTCTGACGAATTTCCTTTCCAGTGCCTCCATAAGTAACTGATGACCGGCTATCTCGCCCATGGCGGCTAACATTATTATTGAAGGAAATTAGACATGTCCAACATGATCAAAGGTCAAGTGAAGTGGTTCAACGAAGCTAAAGGTTTTGGTTTCATCACCCCAGCAGACGGCAGCAAAGACGTATTCGTACACTTCTCTGCTATCCAGGATCAAGGCTTCAAGACCCTGGCTGAAGGCCAGAACGTACAGTTCTCTATCGAGAACGGTGCGAAAGGTCCATCTGCGGCTAACGTTACCGCTATCTAATTGGCGTCTATCGCCGATTGAAAAAAACCCGCCGCGGCGGGTTTTTTTATGCCTGAAATTCGGTGGTGCGCAAAAAAAAGCCCGCAAGTCAGCGGGCAAAAGTTCCTTGTTACTTCTTCATTTGCGAGCGCTTCTCTGGGGGGGAAACGCCTGAAGACAGGCTACGCGAGGCCGGCTTAAGATTCTGCGGCCAAACCGTTAAGAAAGTGAAAATTTGGGCGGCTGTTACGCTGAGAGCGAGGCCGGATTGGCGCGGGGCGGTGTCCTTCCCCCTGGGTTTTGTCATACACTGATGCCAATCGCAAATGATGGGGAACGGTATGCAGGTTAACGATCGAGTGACGGTAAAAACAGACGGCGGCCCGCGGCGCGAGGGCGTCATTCTGGCCGTAGAGGTGTTCAACGAAGGGACTATGTATCTGGTTTCTCTTGAAGACTATCCGGCGGGCGTATGGTTTTTTAATGAAATCGACAGCCGTGACGGGACGTTTGTGGAGCCATGTCGCGAGCATGGGCAGTAACGTCGGTTAATCTCATTAATTTGCTAATGAAATTGTCCATTTTGAGATTATTTCATTACGGTAAGATTTTTTTTATCGACGGCAAAAAAATACCCGCTGCGCTAGCGGGGGATAGCGCAGCAGGTATTCTTTTGGTGGTTCCAGTATCCGATATCCAGGTGACTTTATCACCGGATATTTAACGGCCGACAAAACAGAGTGGGGGCATTCTCTGCGGCTCAACGGCTATTGACAAATATTCCACTGGTCAGCGTATCGGTCAAACGAACAACGTGGTAAATGATCTGCTTGTTGTGCGTCTTTATTTTCCGCTTGATGTTTCCCTTGTGGGAGGAGACCGTTTTGGCCTTTATTTGCATCTGGTCTGATATCTGGATGGTGCCTTGACCGGACATCCACATGCGTAACATGTTCGATTCGGTCTGGCTCAGCGTTACCGGCGTTTGGTCCAGAGAGGATTTCTCCGCCCGTAGGGACGTTCTCTCGAGATAGTGACTAAGTAGCTGATTCATAGTCTCTGGTTTGATGGATTTTGACGATATGATGACGTTCTTGCGAACATATAAATAATCGTCGAAATGTACATTGGTAATAGCCATGAAGATGAAGAATAACGTATCCGGGTGCAGTGAAATCACCCGTTTTATTCGCTCAGTGGCGTTTGCTTCGTGGATGAAGCAGTCCTCGTTAATAAACACCAGGCTCGGATTCAACTTGCTGCATTTTTCATGCAGGCTGTCAATATCCTCGATGGCATTAATATGGCGTTTTTTCACGCCATGCGAAGTCAGATAGTCGGTTAATCCCAATCTGGTATAGCTACATGAATCCATGATGATCGTTGGCATATCGCACCCCCACTTAAATCCGTTTTACTGCGGTAATATGAGAAAAAGCCTAAAAAGCCGAAAGGCAAAAATGGAGCAATAATTCAGTGTAGCGAGTGTTCTATCAATAAACACGACGGCACTCAATGATATTTTCATACTAAACTTATTAATCACATGAATCTATAAGTTTGGCTTAAGTCAGAGAGATTTGCTGCTCGCTCGGCGTCGACGCGAGCTACCTGATTTGCGCTTGGCACCCGTGCTTGCTGGCATTGCTTGCCGAGATTCTGTTCATCATGTCACGAAACAAAATTTTAGTTTGCTAGGAAAAGTCTTAAAAAAAATTCATGTGTTGGTTTTTTGAAGTTTTCCAGTGCGATTCTTGAGCGCTCAAAAAGTGTTCTCTTGATTATTTTGTCTTTTTAATCATAAAAATCATTATGTTGAGTCTTTTATCCCCTCGACTGCTAATGATAATCACTTCTTTTTTTATCATAACAACCAACAAAAGTTAACGTCATGGCTGAAATGTGTAGCTTAATTGTTGCTATAAATCACCGTTTTACAATGGGTTATCTGGATATTTATTTCGCTTGAAATAATTTTGGTGAATATTTACCGGTGATTGAGTTGTTTTTCTAAACTATCATCCTGTTGCTCGCGCCAGCGGGGTGGGGGGCAGGTCGGAGTTGTCTCCGGCCCGCGTTGGTTTTAATTTGCCTTTCCACCTTTCAAAAACAGGATGTCGCGGTGAGACAGAATCAGTATGGGCAGCCGATAGGCGACGCCCTCCCTCATTGGCAGCCGGCAGGCATGCCCGGACACACGTTACTGCCAGGACGCTTTTGCCGCCTCGAACCGCTGGACCTCGAGCGCTGGGGTGACGAACTCTATCGGGCTTATCAAACCGCCGAGGACGATCGCGACTGGACCTATCTGTTTTGGCAGCGGCCGCAGACGCGCGAGGATTTCCAGCATTACCTTCAGGCACAGGTGTCCGGCGCCGACAGAAACACGATGGTGGTGATCGATCAGGCGAACGGGCGCGCGGTGGGAACCTGCGCTTTTTTACGCATCGATCCCGCCAACGGCGCGGCCGAACTGGGGACCATCAACTGGTCTCCGCTGATGAAGCGCAGCGCGCTGGGCAGTGAGGCGATTTTCCTGATGCTGCGGCATCTGTTTGACGATCTTGGCTACCGGCGCTGTGAATGGAAGTGCGATAGCCTCAATTTGCCTTCGCGCCAGGCCGCCGAGCGTTTGGGCTTCCGTTACGAAGGCACGTTCCGCCAGGCGGTCGTCGTCAAAGGACGCACGCGCGACACCGATTGGCTGTCGATCATCGACGCGGAATGGCCGGCGCGACACGCCGCCTTTGCCGCCTGGCTATCGCCGGGCAACATCGGCAATGACGGTCGGCAAGAGCGGCGTTTGCAGGCTTTCCAACTCGGGTAGCGCCGCGCGCGTTAGGCCGTCTCTGGCAGGCAGTGGCACAGCGAGTCCAGCGTCAGCCGGATGTCCTGTTCTTCCGTCATCCAGTTGACCAGCGCGGCGCGGATCCCCGGCTGATGGTTATAGGTCGTCGGGGTGCAACGCACCACGCCGTGCCGGTTAAGGCGCTCGAGAAAGCGATCGCGTGCCGCCTCGCTGTCGCCCTGTGGATGGCTGAGCGCGAAGCACACCACGTTCAAATTCACCGGCGCCAGCAAATGGAAGCCGTCGTCGGCCGCTAACGCCGCGCCCAGCGCCTGCGCCAATCGGACGTTGCGCTCAACGATATCCCGTATGCCGCTGCGGCCATAGGCTTTCAGCGTCAGCCAGAGCGGCAAGGCGCGAAAGCGCCGCGAATTTTCCGGCGTCAGATGCAGATAGTTGTCCGGCCGCGGCGTCGGTGCTTCCAGGTAGGCCGAATGGTTCTGAAATACCTGCATTTGCAGATCCAGGTGGCGGGTAAATTGGATCGCGCTGTCATAAGGCACGTTCAGCCATTTGTGCGCATCGACGGTGATGGAGTCGGCATGCTGCCAGCCCTCAAGCCTTGGGGCGTACAGCGGCGAACAGGCCGCCACGCCGCCGAATGCGGCATCGACATGCAGCCAAAACGGATAACGTTCCCGCAGCGCCAGCAGACGCGGCAGATCGTCGAAAGCGACGGTGTTGACTGTGCCGGCGCTGGCCAGCACCAACGTGGGGCGGCCTTCGCCGGCGGCGAGCTGCCGCTCCAGCGCCACCATATCCATGGCTTCAGACTCCGGCAGGCTGGCGACGGTCGTCAGCGCGTCGCGGCCGATGCCGAGCATGCTGAGCGCCTTTACGCTGCTGGCGTGCGGATTGGCGGCCAGCACCCGGATGGGCCCCAGCGCCGCCAGGCCCCGTTGGGCAATATCCACGCCATGCTGTTGGCCTAGCCACTGCCGGCCAATGGCCAGCCCGGCGAAATTGGCCATGGTAGCGCCGCTGACCAGGCTACCGCTGAACGCTTCCGGCAGGCCCAGCAGGGATTTCAACTGCGTCACGGCCGCCAACTCGATCGCCGCGGCGATCGTATCATGGCTGAGCTGGCTATTTTGGTCTGTCACGCTAACCAGCCAGTCCGCCGCGACCGCCGCCGGGGTGCCACCGCCGGTGACGAAGCCGAAATAACGCGGGCCGGCGCTGGCGGAAATGCCCGCCTGATAACGTTGCCAAAAGTCATCCAGCGCCGCCAGAGCGCCTTCACCGTTTTCTGCCAGCCGATCGTCACCGGGTTGCAGCTGCTGTTGCGCGAGCGGTGGGCAGACCGAGCGCTGCTGCAGCCCGGCCAGAAAATCTTCCGCCAACTGGCGGGTGTGGTCGAGGATCTGCGGAAACTGGGTAAGATCCTGTTGTAAACGTGGGTGCATGGCGGCTCCGAAAGCATTAGGGATAGATGACATAAACATAGAACAGTTGCCTGCGGGCCAAAATCGATGAAAAATAACCTTTTTGGATAATTTGGCTAACCAGTGATGAGTGAACGCCTTCCCCTGCATGTCTTGCCGACCTTTGTTATCGCCGCCCGGTTGGAGAATCTGCGCGCCACGGCGCAGCAGGTGCATTTGACGCACGGCGCGGTCAGCCAGCAAATTCAGCTGCTGGAGCAGGCGGTCGGCTACCCGCTGTTTGAACGGCGTGGGCGCGGTGTGCGTCTGAATGCGGCCGGGAAAGAGATGCTGGCGGCGGTAGAACCGGCGCTGCAGGCGCTGCAGCAGGGCGTTGCCCGCGCCCGGCGCGCCGCGGCGAACCAGACGCTGCGCATCAGCGTGCTGCCGTCTTTTGCCCACTACTGGCTGTTGCCGCGTCTGCCGGCTTTTCATGAAGCCTGCGCCGATATTGCGTTGGATATCGATGCCTCGCTGACATTGCAGGATCTGTCGCAGCGCGGGTTCGATGCGGCGATCCGCATTGGTAACGGCCAGTGGACGGGGCTGCAGGCGCAGCGCATCGCGTCGGGCGACGTGCTGCCGGTCGCCTCGCCGGACATGGCGCGTCAGTGGGGAACGGCATTCGAGAACGGCGGCGACGTTCCCTTGCTGGAGCACGACGTCAGCCCCTGGCGCGACTGGTTCAATGCGCAAGGGCGCCCACTGTGCGGACGGCAACAGGCGTTGTTCAACGATGCCGGATTGTTGATTCGCGCGGCCGAGCAGGGGTTTGGCATCGCGCTGGCGAAAAAGCTGCTGGTGCAGGATGCGATTGACGCCGGTAGGCTGGTGGCGCTGGCTGCGCCCTGTCGCCTGAGCGATGACGACGTTTATCTGGTGTGGCCGCAGACCGCCGGGTTGACGCCGGCGGTGTTACGTTTGCTGCAGTGGCTGCAGCAACAGTTGGCGGCTATTTAACGGCGCAGCCACACCGGCTGCGAGGTGCCGAGGGGAGTCGCCGGCAGCGCCCATTGCAGCGCCGTGCCCTGCAGGCTTAGCGGGGCGCGCAGACGTTGTGCGGTGCCCCAGTCAGTCAGTTCCGTTTCCGGGTTTTCGTCGGTAGGGCCGGCCGGTGCCAGCGGTTCCGGCCGATAATCTGCCGAACAGGGGTGCGCCAGCAGCAGTTGCGCCGTGCGCGCCAGCGACAGCCGCGCGTGGTAGCCGGTGCCGCGGCTCAGGCGCTGTGCCATACCGGTCAGTACCGCCGCTGCCATCAAATAGCCGGTGGCGTGGTCCAGAGCCTGTACCGGCAGCGGCACCGGCAAACTGGCGCTGCGCCAAACCATGCCTGCTTCCGCCAACCCGCAGCTCATCTGTACTAGGCTGTCGAAACCGCGTCGGGCGCGCCACGGCCCGCTCCAGCCGTAGGCATTCAGGCAGACGTCGATCAGGCCCGGTGCCAGCGCGCGTCTTTCCTCCGCGCCATAGCCCAACTTCTCCAGCGCACCGGCACGGTAGCCGTGCACGATCACGTCGGTGTTTCTCAGCAGATGTTCAAACGTATGGCGATCGTGCGCATTGGTCAGGTTGAGGCGTGCGCTGCGCTTGCCCAGCATCACCTCGTGCTCGACGCCGGGTTCATCCCAACCGTAAGGATCGATGCGCAGCACGTCGGCACCCAAACCGGCGAGAAAACGGGTGGCGATCGGTCCGGCGAGAATGCGCGTCAGATCCAGCACCCGCACGCCGTGCAGTGGCCGGGCTATGGGCAGCGCCCAGCCCGGCGGCGGTGCTTCCGGCTGCAACGAGGTGTGGATCAAGGGTTCGAGCGCCACGCTCTTGCCCTGAATATGTTGCCGCCATGCGGCCGCCGAGCGCATTTGGGCCGCGCAGCCGCCGGCCTCGATCACTGCCTGCTCCAGCTCGCTTTTTTTCCAGCTCAGCACGCGTGCCGCCAGCGTGCCTTTATCCGATGCCGGGCCCAGCACCTGTTCCACCGCCCGCCGATGGTGCGGCGCATTGGTATGCAGGCGTATCCAGCCGTCTGCCGTCTCGTAGTCGCCGGCCAGGGCGTCCCAGGCGGCAGACAGCGTCCAACCGAGCGGACGCAGCGTCCAGCCAAACCAGAGCGAGGCCAGGCGTTGATCGATCCAGACCTGCGGCGCCTCTGCAGCCTCGCGGCCAAGCAATTCGGCGCAGGCCAAACCGGCGGCGCTCCAGGCGGCGGTCGCCAATTCGGTGACGGGAAAAGCCGAAGGCAATGCGCCGACGCCGCTAACGGTTAACCGGTCGGTAGGGGCGGGGCGCTGCCCCAGGCTTTGCCAAATCTCGTCGAGCAGAGTGTGGATCAGAGGCGTCATCGGCCACTCCTTGCGGGTCGTCGGAAATATAGCCTAGCGTAGCCCACCGTCGGCGACCTTGCTAAGGCGCAACGTCTAACGTGCGGCCGTCGGCCAGTTTGGCGCGCAGGCTGTGGGCCGCGATGCCGGCGAATGGCTGCGCGCTGAAGTTGGCGGTCAGCGTCGACCCGTCGCTGAACGTCGTCTGCTGCACCCAGCCGTCCCGATCGAGCCAGCGGAAGTCGATCAATGCTTTATCCCACAGGGCCTGATGCAGCGACCGGAAGGCGGCGTCGGCGCGTTTGACCGCCGGCAGACGGGCCGCCAGAGTGGCGCGGCTCAGGTGGAACATCGGCGCGGTATTGTACAGCTGGCTGAGCAGACTGCGGGTGGTCTGAACGTCGCTGAACTTCAGATTGTCGTAATTCCAGTGGTGGCTGCTGACGATCGCATCGTGGAAAACGGCCTGGTACAGCGGCAGGCGGTAACGCGGATCGAATTCGACGGTGCGGTAGGGCTGTTTCACCTTGGCGGGGTGGAAGAAAAACGCCGGTTGGGCGTTGGGCCACCAGGCGCCGAGATAATAGGGCGAGGATTTATCCTGATTCATCTGTTTATCGCCCCAGCCGAATCCCCAGGTTTCCATACCGTGGGCGAACATCAGGCTGCGGGCGGTCACCGCATTGCCGTCCTCCGAGCCGAGCGGCAGCTTAAGGGTGGCGCTGAACCAGGCCAGCCGGGCGTTGCGCGCTTCGGCCATCTGCGCCGCGCCGGTCGGGTGGTCGGGTTGATAGTCGTCGGAGACCATGCCGGTGCCGTCCACGTCGAGGAACAGGCTGTTCAATCCGGCCAGTTGCACCAGCTCGCGCATGCGCTGTTGAGAATAGGGCAGAACGCAGCCCGGATTGAGGTAGTAACCCTGTTTGCCGAACCCGGGTTTCTTGCTGCCGTCGGCGCGCACGATGGCGCAACTTTCCCGCAGCGTCGTCGGCAGTTGTGCGGTGAGCCAGCTGTCGTTCACGCCGCGTGGAATGGCGGTATCGTAGGAGTCGTAGCTGGCGATCAGATAGCCGGCCGCTTTGGCGGCGGTTACCGCCTGCGGGTGCAGGAAGGCGGCGGTCCAGTTATCGGTGCCTAACCACAGGCGTGGCAAACCGGCCTGGCGCAGCGCATCGATCACCGGTTTGGCCAGCCCTTGCCCCCAACGGTCCACCGGGGTTAACCAACGCCCCAGCTCTCGCTGCGCCCGCTCCCGCACCGCAGCGGCCTGGCGCTGCTGCGCCTGCAGAAAATCGGCGTCATCCGGCGTGGCGCCCAGCGGAATTTGCGCCGTCAACGCCTGGTTGATGCCGTCGATCAGGGGCTGTTGCTGCCAGCCCTCCGGTGTTTTGCCCGCCAGCGGCAGCAGGAGCTTTCTGCTCTCGGCATCCATCTGCTGCCGCAGCGCGGCGGCGGCGGGAGAGGCAAGGTAGTGCAGTAACCCCGGCCAATCTTTGACGTCTTCCGCCGCCAGCAGTTTGTCGCCCCACAGGTAGACATGGGTGGCGCCGATCAGCTTTTCGCCTGCGGGCGCCTGCTTTATCTTCTCGCGCAGGCTGCTGAACTGGCCGTTTTGTTGTAAATAGTCGCGGTAGCGGCGGGCGCCGGACAGCGGGGTGTCGCCGACGTGCAGCAGCACCTCGAATGCCTGCTGTTGGTTGAAGCGGTTGAACTGATGCCCGGCGCGCATCTCCAGCTTTTCCTGCGCGGCGGCGAAGGTGACCCGGTTGCTGAACGGCGTCAATATCAGCCAGCTGTAGACCTTGCCCTGGTATTGCTGGCTCCACAGCGGCAGCTTCAGATCCCAGTTGGTATCCAGCGGCGTCATTTCTGCCGTCAGGTAATGGCGCCAGACCGCGTTGTCGAGCGGAATGCGGCTGCCTTCGCCGATCGGCAGCAACAGCGTTTCCGCCTGCGGCGGCAGGCGATACCAGTTTAGGGTTTGCGGTCGGTCGCTGCTGAAGCTCAGACGCAGATCGCCGTCTTCCAGCCGGGCGTTAACCTTGATCGCACTCTGCGGCCAGCGCCAGCTGGCGCGTTGTGGCGATGCAGTAAGATCCGCCACCTGTTGCGCGGGCTGCGCCAGATTGACCGGTACAGCGCCGGCGGCAACGCGCAGCGTGGCGGTATCGAGTTCAAACTGCACGTCGCCTTGCTGCAGCAGCAGGGCATCGGCGGGAAAGCTGACGAGCAGCGCGAGCGCGAGCGGGGAAAGCCGGTGTTTCATCGGGGGCGTCCTTGAAAGATGAAGGAGGGCAGTTTATCGATAAGCGCACTGGCGCCCAACATTGTCGCTGCCTATTTGTGACATCGAAATATGATCGCGGTATTCCAGTTTATTTTTCGTTTAATAATTTAGCCTTTACTTCATTACCCGACGTCACTATACTCAGCCAAAATTTCGGTGGAGAAACCCAATTGGACAGTTGTAGTTGTAATAAAACAAATAAGGCAAGCTGACCAATTCTCTTCTGATTTGTTGCTTGCCGTAATCGGCGGGCAGCACCCCTCTCAAGTTATTCCTGAGCTGTGCATACCCGAATAAAAAGCGTTTCCTGATGCCTGAGGGTTTCAGGTGAATTGAGTTGGACGTTATTATGGTATTCTGCAGCCACAGCCTTTTCCCTCCAGGCACAGCACGCTGATTCGCTGATTTATTTTCGGCGCGATTTTGCGTGTGCTAAACAGCACATGATTTTATCTCCTGCGGTTAATTAAGGGGACAGTCATGGCTATGACTCCTTTCGTTTTAAATTTATTGCTGGCAATGTGCCTGGGCGCGGTGATTGGCGCCGAGCGCCAGTGGCGCCAGCGTATGGCCGGCCTGCGCACCAATGCGCTGGTGGCGACCGGCGCGGCGGTCTTTATTCTCAGCTCCATGTCCACCGATCCGGCCAGCGCCGGCCGCGTGGCCGCGCAGATCGTCTCGGGTATCGGCTTCCTCGGCGCCGGCGTTATCATGCGTGAAGGGCTTAATATTCGCGGTCTCAACACCGCCGCCACGCTGTGGTGTTCGGCGGGGATCGGCGTCCTGTGCGGCCTGGGCCAGCATTGGGATGCGGTGGTCGCCACGCTGGTGATCCTGTGCGCCAATATCCTGCTGCGCGAGGCCGCCCAGCGCATTAATCTGCAGCCGCACCAGCAGGCAACCGATCTGGAACTGTGCTATCGCATTCAGGTGACCTGCGGTGAACAGGATGAAATTCTGGTGCGCACCCTGATTCTGCAGGCGCTGAACGGCGTGGCCTTGCGGCTGCAATCCTTGCGCAGCGCCGATATCTCCAGCCCGGGGCAATTGGAAGTGTGCGCGGAAATTACCGCCACGCCGGCCGCGCAAAAAGAAATTGAGGGTATTGTCTGCCGCGTCAGCCTGGAAAAAAGCGTGAGTGCCGTTCGCTGGCGCGTCGCGTCCGAATTACCGGTCTGATTAATTATATAAATATTTATTAACTTGATTATATGCTCAGGTTATTCGGGTTCGCCTGAATAACGCGGAGCATTAAGGAGGCGTTATGGATGATGACCCCGGAAGGGAAATGACTTCTGCGTGGCTGACAGGGTAATCACGCTATTCAGTCACGCTAATTAAAAAATTCCACTCTGCGCAGAGTCACCTGTTTATCGGGCGGGATATCCCTGTGCGCAGAACGAAAATAAGAGAATAGCGTTATGACTCAGATTAATGAAAGAACGCGTCGCCGTGATAAAGACGCGGTGACCTACGCCATTGCGCAAGAGGCGACCAACAGCATCGCCCAAACGCTGGCTAACCTTAAGTGCAACCGCAACGGGTTGACCCAGGACGACGCCGATGAGCGGCTGGAACAGTTCGGCGCCAACCAGGTTGCCCACGACAAGGCGCCGCATGCCTTGATTCAGCTGATCAAGGCTTTCAACAACCCGTTTATCTTCGTGCTGATGGTGCTGGCTGCGATCAGTTTCTTTACCGATTATTGGCTGCCGCGCCAGAGCGGTGAAGAAACTGAACTCACCGGCGTTATTATCATTCTTACCATGGTCACGCTGAGCGGGCTGCTGCGTTTTTGGCAAGAATACCGCACCAACAAAGCGGCGGAAGCGCTGAAGTCGATGGTGCGCACCACCGCCACGGTGCTGCGCCGCAGCAGCTACAGCGCGCATCCGCTGACGCTGGAAGTGCCGATCCGCGAACTGGTGCCGGGGGATATCATTCAGCTCTCCGCCGGCGACATGGTGCCGGCCGACGTGCGTCTCATCGCCTCGCGCGATCTGTTCATCAGCCAGGCGATTTTGACCGGCGAAGCGATCCCTATCGAGAAATACGATGCCATGGGCAACGTGGCGCAGAAGTCGAGCGACGGGGAGGTATCCAGCGAGAACGCGCTGCTTGAGCTGTCCAACATTTGCCTGATGGGCACCAACGTCGCCAGCGGCACCGCCACGGCGGTGGTGGTAGCGACCGGTGGCCGCACTTACTTCGGCTCGTTGGCCAAGTCGATCGTCGGTTCGCGGGCGCAAACCGCGTTCGATCGCGGGGTGAACAGCGTCAGTTGGCTGCTGATTCGCTTCATGCTGGTGATGGTGCCGGTGGTGTTGCTGATCAATGGTTTCACCAAAGGCGACTGGAGCGAGGCGGCGCTGTTCGCACTGGCGGTGGCGGTTGGCCTGACGCCGGAAATGCTGCCGATGATCGTCAGCTCCAACCTGGCGAAAGGGGCGATCGCCATGTCGCGCCGCAAGGTGGTGGTGAAACGCCTGAACGCCATTCAAAACTTCGGCGCCATGGATGTACTCTGCACCGACAAGACCGGCACCCTGACCCAGGACCGCATCATTCTCGAACACCATATCGACGTCAATGGTGCCAGGGATAATGAGGTGCTGCACCTGGCCTGGCTGAACAGCTTCCATCAGAGCGGCATGAAGAACCTGATGGATCAGGCGGTGATCCGTTTCGGTCGCGGCAAATCGGGGATCGAAGCCCTGGGCCGTTTCAGCAAGGTGGATGAGCTGCCGTTCGATTTCGTGCGCCGCCGTCTGTCGATCGTGGTGGCGGATGAGAATGGCAAGCAGCAGCTGATCTGTAAGGGCGCGGTAGAGGAGATGCTGGAGATCGCCACTCACGTGCGTGAAGGCGACAAAACGCTGGAACTGGACGACGCACGCCGTGCGGCGCTGCAGGCGCTGGCCCGCGAGTATAACGAAGACGGTTTCCGCGTGCTGGTGCTGGCGACGCGCGAGTTGGATGCGCAACGCCCGGCCGAACCGCTGAGCGTGGCCGACGAGCGCGACATGGTGGTGCAAGGGCTGCTGACCTTCCTCGATCCGCCGAAGGAGAGCGCGCAGCAGGCGATCGCCGCGTTGCAGGAAAACGGCGTGACGGTGAAGGTGCTGACCGGCGACAACCCGGTGATCACCTGCAAGATTTGCCGTGACGTTGGGCTGGAGCCGGGTGAACCGCTCTCCGGGCTGCAGATTGAACAGATGGATGACGAAGAGCTGGCGCGCGAAGTGGAACAGCGCACGGTCTTCACCAAGCTGACGCCGCTGCAAAAATCGCGGGTGCTGAAAATGCTGCAGAGCAACGGCCATACCGTCGGTTTCCTCGGCGACGGCATCAACGATGCGCCGGCGCTGCGCGACGCCGACGTCGGCATCTCGGTCGACACCGGCACCGACATCGCCAAAGAATCGGCGGACATCATCCTGTTGGAAAAGAACCTGATGGTGCTGGAAGAGGGGGTGATCAAAGGGCGCGAGACCTTCGGCAATATCATCAAGTACCTGAACATGACCGCCAGCTCCAACTTCGGCAACGTGTTCTCGGTGCTGGTGGCCAGCGCCTTCATCCCGTTCCTGCCGATGCTGGCGATCCACCTGCTGATTCAAAACCTGATGTACGATATTTCCCAGCTGTCGCTGCCGTGGGACAAGATGGACAAAGAGTTCCTGCGCAAGCCGCGCAAGTGGGACTCCAAAAACATCGGGCGCTTTATGCTGTGGATTGGGCCGACCTCGTCGATCTTCGATATTACGACGTATGCGCTGATGTGGTACGTGTTTGCCGCCAACAGCGTGGAACACCAGGCGCTGTTCCAGTCCGGCTGGTTCATTGAGGGGCTGCTGTCGCAAACGTTGGTGGTGCACATGCTGCGCACCCAGAAGATCCCGTTCATTCAGAGCACCGCGGCGCTGCCGGTGTTGCTGACCACCGGGTTGGTGATGGCGCTCGGCATCTACATTCCGTTCTCGCCGCTCGGCGCCCTGGTTGGCCTGCAGCCGCTGCCGTGGGAATACTTCCCGTGGTTGGCCGCCACGCTGGTCAGCTACTGCGTGGTCGCACAGTTGATGAAGCGTTTCTATATCCGCCGCTTCGGCGAGTGGCTCTAAGCCGCCTCGGCGTTCACTTCGGGGGCGAAATTCTTCGCCCCCGCACCCCTACAGCAGTTTGTTGACCAGCAGGCCGAGCATGATGGTCAGCGTGAAGGAAAACAGCGTGCCGAGCAGCACATACTCGGTGCGCATCTTATCGTCACTCTGGCGCAGATCCCCGAAACGGAAGATAGATTTGGCCGCCAGCAAAAAGCCGATCGCCGGGATTTGCCCCAGCAGCACAAAGGTCAGGATCAGCGTTCTTTCCAGATAGCCAATCTGTTTGCCCGCGCGCAGCAGCGAGTCGTTGTCGGCCTTGGCCGAAGGCGGCATTTGCGGCGTCCAGCGCGCCAGCAGCTGCCCGATCAACAGGCTCATCGGCAGATAGATCAGGCTGTAGGCCACCAGCACCAGGCCGGTTTGCCAACGCCCCAGTTGCCGCCCCAGTGCGGCGAGCAGTTCACCGGCATTCGGCGTCAGCCCCAGCCACAGCAAGGCGATCACCGCCAGATGCAATCCCTGATCGAGCAGGAAACTGCGGGCCGGGCTCAGACGGCTCATCGCGGTGACTTTCAGCAAATCGATCAGGTAGTGGCTGACGGCGATGACCAACAGGCTGGCCAGCACCTGACGTGAAGAAAGCCCGCCGTGCAACAGGCCGAAACCGGCCACCACCCAGGCGGCCAGCACCCCGTGCAGCGACGCGTGCAACACCAGAAAACGTGAACGCGCGCGATGTTGGATTTTATCTTCCACCCAACTCAGCGGCTGCAGCGGAAAATCCGCCAGCAGATGGACGAGCAACAGCCAGGCCAGCAAAGGCGCATAGGTCAGATCCATAGTCAGACGATCCTGTTAATGGCGTGAATAAACCGCATGATTTCCTCGTAGGCCGCGCGTTTCAGCGCGGCGGAGACCGTGGAGGCGGCTTTCTGCAGCTGGTCCGCCACGGCGGCGCCGCTGTCGGCGAATATTCTCGCCTGAACGATGCGCGCTTCGGCCTGTGACAGGCGGCCAATCACATGATCTAACATCGGCAGCAGATCGCTGACAATGGCGTTTGTCCGATCGTTGTCGGTTTTCAGAGCCAGCCGGCAATTTTTTGCCATGGCGTCCAGCGCGCTGCCGGAGTTGATAAAGGCGCTGCCGTAACCGGCGGCGTCGGGCCGTTGGCTGCCCAACCCGATGGCGATGCGCGCATCCCAGTGCGCGGCGCCCATCGCCCGCAGCGCAAGGCGAATGTACACCGCCAGCAGCAGTCCGTTCTCCGGGGCGGCCTGCGCCTGGAAGGCATCGCCGCGAAAGATTTCCACCTGATGCAGCCGCCCGTCGCGCCGCAGCCGATCGAGCAGGCTATGCAGTCCATTGAGGTAGTTGGCGGTGTCTGACCGGCGGGAATCGACCAGATCGCCGCTGATTACGCTGATTGGCGTCGGCATGGCGTGTTCCGTTGTTTGCAGAAGGATGACTATAAATTCGCACCTGGATACGAATATGTCAATAATTCGCCTGTAGATGCGAATTTATCGAATTTTCGCCGGTGAGGACGAAACGAGGTAGGGCGAGGGGGGATGAACGGCCGGGAATGCGCGGGCCTGTCAGGCTCGCCACCGGCGACGTAGACGGAAAGTGGCCGGCAACCGGCCGCTCAGAAGCTTTTAACCAGCACGTCACGCGGCATTTCGCTGCCGTGTTTCAGCAGGTGCTCAAACGATCGTTCGCTGCTTTTCAGCTGCTGCAAAAACTCTTGTGGCGACAGATCGTGTTTTTTGCCGCTCATGTAAGCCAGCGCCAGTTCTTTTGCCTGATAGCGGGAGAAGTTGTACATGGTGTCCTCGATACGGTGAATGTCAGTGCTCACGATTGTAGCGAAAGAGCACATAATGAACAGTGGCTTTGGCGTATGGAATCGATAGCCGAAACTTAACTTGCCGGTTGCAACAGCTCATCGCACAGGCGTTTGATCACCTGAGCCTGCGGCAGGCCGTTGTGCAACATCTGACGGATATGCTCCGAATCGCTGATGCCCTGGCGGACATGGCGCTCGACGGCCTGTAGCACGGCCCGATCCTCCCGCCGCTCGGCGACATCGCTCAGCGCCTCCAGGGTGTGCAGGATGTGGGCTGTCAGGCTGCTGCGGCGCAGCGTCGCGGGATCGACGTATTCGGCGGCGAAACCGCTGCGATAGGCGTTGATCTTGTTGTAGTGGGTGAAGGCATCGTATTCCGGCGCGATCGGCGTCCGGCGTTGCAACAGAAAATCAGCCAGCAGACGGCAGTAACCGACCAGCAGCACGGCGTGCGCGAGGCGCAGCGGCGTATCGCAGATGCGGATTTCCACCGTGCCCAGCTCCGGTTTCGGCCGCGCATCCCAGTAAATATCCTTGACGCTTTCAATCACGCCGGCGGCGTTAAGCCGTTCGTAGTAGGCGGTGAATTCGCGCCAGCTGTAGATGTGTTCCAGGCAGCCGTAGTTGGGGAAGGAATTCTGGGCGCTGAAGCGGGAGCTGGCAAAGCGCGTGTCGACGCCCTGATACAGCGGCGACGATGCGCTGAGCGCGATCAGCTGTGGAAAATAGGGCGTCAGCGCATGGCACAGGTACATCGCCTCGTCCCCATCGTTGACGCCGAGGTGAATGTGTTGACCGAATACGCAGGCCAGCTTGGAGAGATAGCCAAAGCGGCTGGCCAACTGCCTGTAGCGCGCGTTGTCGCTGATGACCTGCTTGCGCCAGTCGTTGCTCAGATGGCGGCCGCCGCCGCAGACGTCGCAGCCCAGGCGCTGCGCGCTGTGCCGGACGGTTGCGGTCAGGGCGCGCAACTCGACGTGCAGTTCATCGAGGTCGCGGTGCACCGAGCTGTTCAGCTCCACCATCGATTGGGTGAGCTCGTGTTTGACGCGCCGGCGGTCGCCGATCTCGCTGACCACCCGGTCGGCCCGATCCGTAAGATCGTAGTGTTCGGCATCGACCAGCTGCAGCTCTATTTCGGTGCCGATAGAGAGCCTTTCCGAACGTTTGAATGTGAGTGACATGGTGCCTCCCCCTCAATACGCAACGTTAATTCAGTATACGTCGCGGGGGGAGGCTTTGCCGCCGAAGGGACGTTAGTGCAGTTCGGCCCCGCTGCGGTCGGCCAGCGCTTCCAGCAGCGGGGCGGAAGGCACGAAGAACAGGGTGCCGGTCACCGCGTGGCTAAAATCGAGCAGCCGATCGTAGTTGCCGGCCGGGCGGCCGATAAACATGTTTTCCAGCATCTGCTCGATCGGCTGCGGGGAGCGCGCATAGCCGATAAAGTAGGTGCCGAATTCGCGCAGGCCGGGGCGGCCGAACGGCATGTTGTCGCGCAGAATTTTCACCTCGTTGCCTTGCTCGTCGGTGATGGTGGTCAGCGAACTGTGCGATGACGACGGTTTGACCGCTTCATCCAGCTCGATGTTGGACTGCTTATGGCGGCCGATGATCTTCTCCTGCGTTTCCACGCTGAGCGAGTTCCAGCCCTGCATATCGTGCAGGTATTTTTGTACCAGCACATAGCTGCCGCCGCTGAACGCCGCGTCTTCGTCGCCGATCACCGTATAGTCGAAGGCTTCGTGCCCCTCCGGGTTCTCCGTGCCGTCGACGAAGCCGATCATGGCGCGCTGATCGAAGTAACGGAAGCCGTGCACCTCTTCGATCACCGTCACGGCGTCGCCGAGCTTGGCGGTCAACTGAGAGGCCAGTTCGAAACACAGGTCCATTTCATCGGCGCGGATATGCAGCAGGATATCGCCAGGCGTGGCGACGGCGATGCGTTCCCCGCTGCCGATCGGGCTGAACGGATGCAGCTGGCGAGGGCGCGGCGCACCAAACAGCGTATCCCAGGCTTCGGAGCCGAAGCCGCAGACGCAGGTGAGGTTGCCCGCCGGCGCGCGTTTGCCGACCGAACGCACCACGGCGGCAATGTCGCCGCACCAGGCGCGCACCGCCGCCAGATGGGCGGGAACGGGCGACAGGGTGGCGACGATGAAGATGGCATGGCGCGTCACCGGCGTGAATACGGCTTGCGGCAGAGGGTTATTTGCATTCATTGCATTCGGCTCCAGTGTGTTCGGGTGAAATCGTCAGATCAAATTAAAGTGCTCGTCGGGTTTCATCGGCGGCGGCAGCGGGCTTTGGTCGTTCATTTCCAGCAGGTTGCGCTCGATGGTGTTGCAGATGGCATTTAACGGCAGATGGTTGGCCGACACGCCAAACGGATCCTCCAGCTCTTCGGCCAGTGAGTCCCAGGATAAGAAGGTATAGGAAATGAACACCGAAACAAACGGTGTCATGTAATGCAGGTCGGTCACCAGGGCAAAAGGCAACAGGCTGCAGAACAGGTAAACGGTGCGCTGCAGGATCAGGGTATAGGCGAACGGTACCGGCGTGCTGGCGAGCCGTTCGCAGCCGCCGAGGGTGTGCGACAGTTCGCTCAACTTATCGTCGATCAGCCCGTAGGTAATGTCGCTCAGTAGCCCTTGACGGCGCAGCTTGCCGATTTCCTGGCCCAACATCAGCAGGATGCGGTTGGTCGGCATCGGGCTGGCGATCACTTCGGCCAGCTCTTTGCTGCTGAGGTTGTGATACAGATCGGCGGTGGGATCGGTGGCGCGCAGCTGATGTTTCAGGCTCCAGCTGAAGGCGATCAGCAGTTTGGCGACCTTTTGCTGCACCGCCGGTTCGTCCGGCAGCAGGCTTTTGATCTGGCGCAGCAGCGATCGCTCGGTAATCAGCAGCGAGCCCCACAGGTTGCGCGCTTCGACAAAGCGGCTGTAGCCGGCATTATTGCGAAAGCCGAGAAAAATCGCGATGGCAATGCCCAGCAGGCTGAACGGCGCAATGGTTAAATGCACGCCGAGCTGTTCGTACCATTGGTAGCTGATCACCGCCACTATCGACATCAGTACGTTCAGCGACAGGCGAAAGGTGATCTTTGACAGCACGGAACCGTGCCAGGCGAACAGGCGAAAAAACCAGTTCTGATTCGGGCGAATTATCATGACGTGGGTGCTTCCTGGTGTCCTGCTATTGAGAATAGTCGATTCTTATCCGGCGGCGTTAGGCCGCCGTTGTCGATTGCCAGAGCCGCTGCGGATGCGTATAGACGGTGGCGCGCCCCGGTTTGCTGAAGCCCACCAGCGTCAGGTTGCTGCGTTCGGCCACTTCCACCGCCAGGCGGGTGGCGGCGGAAACGGCGAACAGGATCTCGACGCCGCACATGGCGGATTTTTGCACCATTTCATAGCTGGCGCGGCTCGACACCAGCGCCGCACCCTGCAGCCACGCCTGTTGGCTGCGGTAGCCCAGCAGCTTGTCGAGCGCCACGTGGCGGCCGACGTCTTCACACCCGCCGCTGAGCGCGCCGTCCGGCTGGATCCAGGCCGCCGCGTGGGTGCAGCCGGTCAGTTTTCCTACCGTTTGCACCTCCTGCAGCTGCGCTAACGCCCGGTCGAGCAGCGCCAAATCGAAACGTTGCGTGAAAGGCAGCGGCGCGATGGGCTGAGCAACCTCCTGCAGCTGTTCCACCCCGCAGACGCCGCAGCCGGTGCGGCCGGCCAGGCTGCGGCGCTTCTCTTTCAGCTGCATAAAGCGGCGGCTCGAGAGTTCTACATGCACTTCGATACCGTTGCAGGCCGGTTGTTGGCGGATGTCGTAGATATCGTCGGGGGAGGCGATGATGCCTTCGGACAGCGAAAAACCGATGGCGAAGGCCGCCAGATCTTTCGGCGTCGCCATCATCACCACGTGGGAAATGCCGTTGTACACCAGGGCGACCGGCACTTCTTCCGCCAGCCAATCCTGCTGCGCCAGGGCCAGATCGTTACGCTGCCAAACCGCGTGGCGCGACAGGCATTCCTGTTTGATATCGTCGGTTTCTGCGAGGAGTAGGTGCTTGTTCATAACGTTCTCGTGACTGTCGGTGACGAGGCGCCGACGGGGATGAATTCTTATTAGCAGGTGTGGGGATTATACAGGATTCTGATCCCGCTCGCGTAGGGAATCACGCCCTGCAGGTTATCCACAGTTTTGGTGGATAACGTGTGTGCAAGGGGCAGTAAAACACTTAGCAGGCGTAAAAAAAAATCGCTCAGAAAATTATTATATTACGCGACAAAGCGCGATCCGCAGGGGGATTGGGGGTTGCACGCGTTCGCGTTTTGTTTATGCCAAACTGTATAAATATACAGTTTGGTTATGATTATGCTGAGTAATTCAAGATTGTATGCTTTTTCACCAGGTGAACCCCTGACGTTACCGCTGTTTGCCGATCGCGTGGCCTGCGGTTTTCCCTCCCCGGCGCAGGACTATGTCGAGAGCCGGCTGGATATCGGCAAACTGCTGGTGCGGCATCCTAATGCCACTTATTTCGTGAGCGCCAGCGGTGAGATGGAGCGAGGCAGGATGGATCAGGCACTGAATTTTTCACTCAGCTATGCGCAGCTGACCCGGGAAGCAGAAGATGCGATTAAAAAATGCAATCTGAACCAGGGCGGGATGGGTACACCCTAGAGTTGGGTAAGGCTTCTGTCATTCTGAGTTTCTGGTACGGTCTGGCGCTGCAGGGCTATCCGGGCACAATAATGGATGAACGTGTTGATGCCGACCGGCTGCGCCTGCATGTCCTCATCTAGATGCGGAAGTATGCCGCCCCCAAACGGTAACTGATATTTTGCTGGTTGAGCAGATAGACCGCCTGACCCGTCTCAGCAACAGTGACTGGATGACGTTGAAAAAACAGATTGAGCAGCATGAGTTACGGATTGTCAGCCTGCATGTCCCTACCTCATGGCAGGCGCTGTCAGAGAAAGATCCTTCACAGGCGGACCGATCACCCGTGCAGTAATAACCGCCATCAATAACATGCTAATCGACCTGATGGCCGCGATGTCACATAAGGACTGGTTGAGTCGCCGCCAACGGCAAAAGCAGGGAATTGAACGGGCGCATACGTTGGGTAGATACCGGGGAAAGCAGGCAGATCAGGAACGACATCAGAAAGTCCTGTACTACCGACAGATTAAGAAACTGAGCATCCGAGAAACAGCAGACGCGACAGGCTACAGTACTTCCCAAGTTTGTCGCATTCAGGCCTTCTATAAAGAAGTTGAGACTGATTAAAAAGCAGCCTTAATGTACAATAATTTTCGATATCCAAACTGACCCCATGAACAATCAATGAGTTAGAGGTGAAAGATGATTTCATACAAAAAAATCATACCTGCTCTTGTCATATTCGCTCTATCTAATGCTGTGGCATATGCGAATGATTTCGACAAATCAAATGAAGCGATGGCAATTTCAGCAATAGGTTTTTCTGGCTCAAATGCTCGTGTTGCACATGATGTTTGTGGGGCAACCAATGAGAAAATTGATAAATATAAAAAACAAATAAAAGACTCATTAACTAGAACATTAAAGTATGAACAGTCAGGATTCGATACGCATTGGGATAATGGTTGGAAAAATGCTGATTTTTTGGTTAAGTCATTAAGTAATGATGAAGCCTATAAAAAAGAATATTGCCGAGAGGTTTTAGATGGAATTAATAATCCTGAAATGAATTAAGGATTATTCCTTATTCGGGGTTCTACGCCGGAACCCCAGATTTTTCCGTCCGCTAAAATTATCCCGGTTGAGCAGCTTTATACCGTCAGCTCGCAGTGAACCATCAGGGGAAATGTGGCGGTACAGCGTTTGTCGGGTTATCCCAAGCTCCTGGCATAACGTACTGACTTTCGTCTCTGGCCGTCCCATTGATGCCATTACCAGTCGCAATTTTATTGGCGTCATTTTGTAAGGCCGTCCGCCGTTCCTCCCGTGGGCTCTTGCTGAGGCAAGGCCTGCCGCTGTTCTTTGCGGCGCTGTACGCAGCAGAGACCGACGGCCGCGCGCGACTGGCTCGACACCCGCTTAGTCCCGCCCTCTGGTCAAATGCAGGCTGACGTGTACAGCCTGCAGGCAGAGGATTTCGTCTGGCAACCGGTATCGCCCGCCGTCGGCGCCGTTCGCAATGACAATCCCTCACTCATCCTGCCCATCGATACGCCAACGGTCTGAGTGCCGCATTATCCACAGTTTTAGTGGATAACGTGTGTGCAAGGCGGAGTGAAACCGTTAGCAGGCGTAAAAAAAATCGCTCAGAAAATTATTATATTACGCGGGAAAGCGCGATCCGCAGGGGGATTGGGGGTTGCACGCGTTCGCGTTTTGTTTATGCTTAACTGTATAAATATACAGTTTGGTTATGATTATGCTGAGCAATTCAAGGTTGTATGCTTTTTCACCAGGTGAACCCCTAACGTTACCGCTGTTTGCCGATCGCGTGGCCTGCGGCTTTCCTTCCCCGGCGCAGGACTATGTCGAGAGCAGGCTGGACATCGGCAAGCTGCTGGTGCGGCACCCCAACGCCACCTATTTCGTGCGCGCCAGCGGCGAGTCGATGATCGACGGCAATATCCAGGATGGCGATCTGCTGATCGTCGACAGCGCCCTGACGCCGGAACACGGCAATATCGTGATCGCCGCGGTGGACGGGGAATTCACCGTCAAAAAACTGCAGCGCCACCCCGACGTGCGGCTGTTGCCGATGAACCCCGCCTATGCGCCTATCGTGTTCGACGACGAAGCCCAACTGGAGATCTTCGGCGTGGTGACCTTTATCGTCTATGCCGCGCGGTGACTCCGGCATTTTTTTTCACTTTTTTCTGCCCGATCTTTTCATTGGCGTGACCTCTCTACTGAGTTTCCAGTTCATTACACTCAGGGGAATCCTTCATGGCCATAAAAAACAAGAACGGCGCAGGGCGTACGTTCACATCAGCCAAACGTACCGCCGGGAAGCGGGTCGCTATCGGGGTAGGGTGCGCATTATCGGGCATGCTCACCTCCGCGATGGCGGCGCCCGGTGCGTCGGTGCCACCGGCGGCGGTCGAGCAGTCCGCTATCCTGTCCTTCGCCATTCCCGCCGGTGACCTGGCGCCCGCCTTGCAGACGGCGGCCGCTAAGGCCGGCGTGATAGTGATTTTCTCGCCCGAACAGACGCGTGGAAAAAACACTGCGGGTCTGCAGGGGCATTATCGCCTCACCGACGCGTTCGATACGCTGTTGGCGGGCAGCGGATTGCGCGCTCAGCAAACCGCACAGGGATATCGGTTGGTCGACGCCGGGCCGGTTCAGCCGTTGACGATACCGGAACTGTCGGTGGTCGGCGGTTTGTCCGACAGCGTCGCCGCCGGCCGTTCGGTGTTGGATAAAGAAGACATCGAACGCGTGCAGGCAGACAATATCGCCAGTTTGCTTGATCGCTTGCCTGGCGTAGGGATGGCGGGCTCGCCACGCCCGGGCGGCCAAAGCCTGAATATCTGGGGCATGGGGGACATGGAAGATGTGAAGGTGGTGCTGGACGGGGCGCCGAAGGGATTTGAGAAATATCGGCAGGGCTCGGTATTCATCGAACCCGAACTGCTGAAAAAGGTTGAGGTCGATAAGGGGCCGCATAACCTGTTGAACGGCAATGGCGGCTTTGGCGGGACCATTACGCTGGAGACCAAAGATGCTGGGGACATGCTGCTGCCGGGCGAAGATTTTGGCGGCTTGCTGAAGTACAGCTACCATACCAACGATCGCCAGGGTATTTACAGCGGTGCGTTGTACGGCCGTACGCCGGAAGGATCCGCCGACGGTTTGATCTACATGAGCAAACGTGACGGCGGCAACCTGAAGCGGCCGGACGGCACGCGCTTTGCCTATTCCGCCAACGATCAGGCTTCCTACCTGTTAAAAACCAATATTTATCTGAGCGAGGCGCAAACGCTGACGCTGTCGGCGATGCGATCCGATTCCGATGGCTGGCAGCCTTTTGCCGCCAAGCGGGACGATATCGCCGCGCCCAGCCAGGCGGATATCGATAAATATGGCCGGGAAGAAGCGTGGCGCCGCATTCTGGTGTATCGCGACCAGACAGACACCAATTACTCGGTGAAATGGAATCTGGCGCCGGAAGCGCAGCCGTTGCTGAATCTGACGCTGTCTTACGCCTATTCGAAGACAGAACAGCATGACAAGCGGCCGGATTCCGCTTCAAAGTTCAGCTATCTCGGTACGCTGGGCAATGAAAGTTGGGTGAACTATACCGATCGGCAGTTTGACGTCAGCAATGAAAGCCGTTTCGCCAGCGGTCCGCTGGAGCACAAGCTGTTGCTCGGCGCGCGTTGGCATAAACATCAGCGCGATACCCTGATGTATTACCCCTCGCAGGTAAAAAATGCCAGTTACAACTACGGCTATTTCCAGCCGTACTACATGCCGGCGGGCGAACAGGAAACCCGCAGCGTTTATCTGCAGGATGCGGTCAGCTTCGGCAGCCTGACCGTGACGCCGGGCGTGCGTTACGATCATGTGACCAATACCGGGCAACCGAACCGGGCGCCGCGCTATAACGACAGCGATCCGCTCGTGGGCCATGATTACAGCAGCGTGACCTATACCGGCTGGTCGCCGCACTTGGGCGTGATGTGGAAAGCGACGTCGAATCTGTCCCTGTTTGCCGACGTTAGCCGCACCTGGCGCGCCCCGGTGATTGACGAACAGTACGAAGTGCAATACGCCGCTTCCAGCGTGCCCGGTACCAGCCGCGGCCTGCAGGTGGAACGCATGACGGGCATTCGTCTCGGCGCGGTGCTGGACTTCAACGATGTGTTGATGGCGCGAGACAGCCTGCAGATCCGCACTACGTTGTTCCGCAATCGCGGCAAGGACGAGATTTTCTATCGTCGTGGCGTGTTGTGCGACGCCGCACGGCAGGGGGGCCAATGTGGGCAACCGTTGTCGAACTATCGCAACTTGCCGGGCTATACCATTGAGGGCGTGGAGCTCGAATCGTTTTATGACAGCGAAAGCCTGTTCGGTAGCCTGTCGTTCTCCTCGATTCGCGGCAAACGCGACGCTTCACCGCGCGATCCCTGGGGCAACGAAACCTGGATTGCCGAAATTCCACCCGTTACGGCACACGCGATGCTGGGCATGAAAGTGCCGCAGTGGGACATGGCCTTCGGCTGGACCGGCGATTTTGTGCGTAAACAGGATCGTTCACCGGCCGACGGCGATCCGATGGCCGTTGTCTGGGCGCTGCCGAAAACCTCGGGTTATGCATTGCACGGCCTGTTCGCCTCGTGGCAGCCCAGCGGTTTGCAGGGCTTCGAAGCTCGCGTCGCGGTGGACAACCTGTTCAACCGCGATTATTACCCTTACCTGGGCGAATCGGTGTCCGGCGTAGGGCGCAACATCAAGTTTAGCGTTAGCCAACGTTTCTGAATATCCTGCTGACAGGGGCCATTTCGGCCCCTTTTCACGTTTCCTCCCCCCGTATTTCCCTACTTTTTCGCCGTTTATAAATCATCAGCAATCGCTTGACACAGAAGTTACAATTTTAAAATAATAATAATTATCATTTTCAATCTCATTATCAATTGGTGTCACCGAATGGCGAGGAAAGAGGCCGCGGCAGCCAACGGGTTTGCTCAACAGCTTTACCTTGAGCATCACAGTTGGCTATGCCATTGGCTGCGACAGAAGGTTGGGTGTGCGCATCACGCCGAAGACCTGGCGCAGGATACTTTCATCAGTATTTTACTGAGCCCGCAGTTGCTCGCCATTCGGCAACCACGCCCCTTCCTGGCGACCGTAGCGCGCCGGCTGGTGGCGAATTATTACCGGCGTAAAACAATCGAAGAGAGCTATCTGCAGGCCTTGAGCGAGTTGCCGGCGATCGAGGCGCCCTCGCCGGAGGTTCGTCAACAAACCCTCGAAATGCTCGAACAGTTGGATCAGGCGTTGGACGGATTGCCGGCGCACGTCCGCGAGGCTTTCCTGTTGGCGCACCTGCAGGGCATGCGTTATTGCGACATCGCTGAACGTTTACGGGTGTCGACCAGCTCGGTGAAACAATATCTGCAGCGCGCTAATTTGCACTGTTTCTTTGCATTGGCGGCGTAACGGCAGGTGCGGAACCCATGATGGAATCGGATATCGATCGGCAGAGCGCGCGTGAGGCCGCCGCGTGGTTAACGCAGCTGATGTCGGAAGAGGCAAGCGACGCGGATAGGGAAAACTGGCGGCGTTGGTATCAGGCGAAACCGGAAAATGAACGCGCCTGGCGGCATATCGCCGCGTTTTCATCCCGTTTTTCTCTGCTTAACGGGGCGGCGGCGCAGCGTAGTCTGTCGCAGTTACCGAACCCGCAACGTCGTCGGTTGCTGAGAAGCCTGGCGGCCATCGGCGTGGTGGGGACGGTTGGTGTCGGTTCGGGCGCGCTGCCATGGCGCCCCTGGCTGGCGGATTACCGTACGGCGGTGGGGGAGCAGCAAACCGTCGCGTTGGCGGATGGCGCGCAGTTGATGCTGAACACGCAAACGGCGGTCAACGTCAGCCGTCAGCAGGCCACATTGCTGGAAGGCGAAATGATGGTGAATCTGCCGCCGGAAAGCGGTGCGTTGACGGTGAGATTGCCGCAGGGCGAGATCATGGTGCAGGCTGCTCGCTTCAGCATTCGCCTGTGGGAAACTTACAGTGATATCGCCGTTTATCTTGGTCGGGTCACGATCCTTTCACCGGCGCATCGGAACGCGGTGCTCAACGCCGGTCAGGGCGGCAGATTAAGCCGGCAAGGCATTGGCGAACCGTATCGCGTGACGCAAGAGCCCGGTTGGCGGCAAGGCATGCTGCTGGCCGACAACATGCGGCTGGACGACTTCCTGATGGAACTGGGGCGTTATCGTCAGGGCGTTATTCGCTGCCGGCCGGAGGTCGCCGGCCTGAGGCTCTCCGGTGCGTTCCCGCTGGCTGACCCCGAGCGCGTCATCGCGGCACTGCCCGGCGCGTTGCCGGTTAGGGTAAATATGCTGTCAAAATACTTCATCACCGTATCCTAAAGTTTTTTACTCTGCCATTAGGGTATTTCCTTTTCTATTGACCTGTTCTTTCTCGTTACCTGCCCGGTGCCGCGTGCCTAAACGACCTTTCTGACATACCCCGACTGCCGTTGACCGCTGCGTACGTTGGTCTGTTTTGCGCTTAACCTGAGTACCGTTTTCTATGTTCAATCACAACGTATTATCTGGCGATTTCTCTTTACCCCCTACAGGCGGGCGATGGCGCTGGGCTACCGCCAATGTGTTGGCGTTGGGTCTGCATGGTGCGTTGTTGCTTGGCCTTGGTTATCACCTGGTGCCACCGTTGCTGCCCGCGGCGCAACCGATGGTGTTGATGATGGTTGCCGAGCAGGCTGAATCGACACCCAACACGGAGCCGATGCCAACCGGCGTGCGCCAGGTACAGGCGGTGGCGCAACGGCAGGTAAATCGGGAACCGGAGGCGGCGATGCCTCCGCTGATTCATGCGCCGCGTGCAACGGAGCGGCAGAGCAAGGCCAAAGGGCAACGGAACGACCCCATCAAACCGAAGACGGAACCGCCGCGCCCAAGGCAAGAGGAACAGGAAAAAATGGCGTCTGCAAACTCAATAGCATCAAGTACCAGCGCGCCGCCGTCTCTGGACGGAAAGCGTGTTGCCGCGCCGCAAACCAGCGTGGCGTCGCAGCTTAGCCAGGATGCCTCGGTCTGGAGCGGCCTGCTGTTGGCGCATTTGAGCCGCTTCAAACGTTATCCCGCCCTGGCGGTACGCCAACAGCGCCAAGGTGTGGTTCAGGTTGCCGTGACGCTGGATCGGCAGGGAAACGTGCTGGGCGTGAAGCTATTGCGATCGAGTGGCGTTGCTTCGCTCGATCGGGAGGCGCTTCAGTTACCGCAGCGCGCTTCTCCACTTCCCGCACCCGGCAATGAGATCGCAGCGGGGCAGCGGGAATTCAGCGTGACTATTCCGATTCGTTTCGATCTGCGAGAAGTACGCCGTTAATGCAAAATTCGGCCCCGGGTAAACGGAGGCTGAGTTAAAAGCCAATGTGCATCAAACGGATAGCAGCGATAGGGTGGTTTCTACTTGATCGTCGCCAGAAAAACACAAATACTGTATGCATGAACAGTTATTTGGTGCCGCTATGAATAATAACCCACTGATGATAACGCCGGTCTGGCCTCTGGCGATGAAGGGGCAGTAGCCATGTTCGCCCTGGTAGACGTCAACAGCTTCTATGCTTCCTGCGAGACCATCTTTCGGCCCGATCTGCGCGGGCGGCCGGTGATCGTGCTGTCCAACAACGACGGCTGCGTGATCGCCCGTAGCGCCGAGGCGAAGGCATTGGGCGTACCGATGGGAGCGCCTTATTTCAAAATCAAAGAGGAGATGCGCCGCCGCAACGTTGCGGTGTTCTCCTCCAACTACGCGCTGTACGCCGACATGTCCCGCCGGGTGATGGACACGCTGGAAGAGATGGCGCCGGCGGTGGAGATTTATTCGCTGGACGAAGCCTTTCTGCGGCTGGACGGCGTGGCGCACTGCGAGGCGCTGGAGCCATTCGGCCAGCGGGTGCGCGATCGCATCCGGCGCGAGCTGCATTTGACTGTCGGGGTTGGCATTGCGCCGAGCAAAACGCTGGCCAAGCTGGCCAACTTCGCCGCCAAGAAATGGCGCGGTACCGGCGGCGTGGTGGATTTATCCGATCCGGCGCGCCAGCGCAAACTGCTGGCGTTGCTCCCGGTGGAAGAGGTGTGGGGCGTGGGCCGCCGCCTGACTCGCCAGCTGCAGGCGATGGGCATTCACACCGCGCTGCAGCTGGCGGACTGCGATACCCGGCTGGCGCGTAAAACCTTCAGCGTGGTGCTGGAGCGCACGATACGCGAGCTGCGCGGCGAATTGTGCCTGCAGTGGGAAGATGAGGCGGCCGCCAAAGAGCAGATCATCTGTTCCCGTTCGTTCGGTCAGCGGCTGACGCACTACCCACACATGCGCGAGGCCATCTGCAGCTACGCCGAGCGCGCCGCCGAAAAGCTGCGGCAGGAAAAGCGCTATTGCCGCAACGTGTCGGTGTTTATCAAAACCAGCCCGCATTCGGCGGGTGAAGGGTATTACAGCAATATGGGCACCGCCCGGCTGCAAACCCCGAGTAACGACAGCCGTGACATCATCGCCATGGCGGTGCGTGCGCTGGAAAGCATCTGGCAGGAGGGGCGACGTTACCTGAAGGGCGGCGTGGTGCTGGGGGATTTCAGCGCCGCCGCCATGGCGCAGATCGATCTGTTCGACGACTGCCCGCCGCGCCGCAACAGCGAACGGCTGATGGCGACTCTCGATCGCCTGAATCAGGAAGGGCGCGGGCGCGTGTGGTTCGCCGGGCAGGGGATCGTCAAGCCGTGGCAAATGAAGCGTGAAATGCTGTCGCCGGCCTACACCACCCGGCTGGCGGACATTCCGGTGGTGCGGCTGGGGGAGCGGGCGCCGCGCGCCGCCGAGCCGAAGGAAGAAAAACGCCGCGGGTGACAACCGGCGGCGTGGGTAGGCTGAGTGTTACTTCACCGCCGCCGGATCCGGCTTATCGGGGGCGATGCCATACAGCGCCATGGCGCGGTTGACCTCGCTGCGGGCGATACGGCCTTCGTCAGCCAGCAGCTTCAGGGCGGCGAGCGCGATGAAATGGCGGTTGACCTCGAAGAACTCACGCAGCGCCTCGCGGGTGTCCGATCGGCCAAAGCCGTCGGTGCCCAAGGCGATAAAGGTACGGTCGGGCAAGAACGGCTTGATCTGATCGCCGACGATCTTCATATAGTCCGTCACCACCACCACCGGGCCGGGATGCGCCGCCAGCAGGCTCTGGATATAAGGAACTTTCGGCGGATCTTCCGGATGCAACAGGTTCCAGCGTTCGGCCGCCATGCCGTTGCGGCGCAGCTCGCTCAGGCTGGTGGCGCTCCAGATATCGCTGGCGACGCCAAAGTCCGCCGCCAACAGCTCTGCCGCCGCCAGCGCCTCGCGCATGATGGCGCCGCTGGCGACCAGCTGAGCACGCGGGCTCTCTTTGCTTGCCGTTTCGCTCTGCTTGAGCAAATACGCCCCCTGGATAATCCCGTCTTCAACGTCCGCCGGGATCGGCGGCTGCGGGTAGCCTTCGTTGAGCAAGGTGATGTAGTAGTAAATGTCCTCTTGTTCAACGAACATCCTGCGCATGCCGCTCTGGACGATCACCGCGAGTTCATAGGCATAGGTCGGATCGTAGGAGACGCAGCTGGGGATGACGGAAGACAGCACGTGGCTGTGGCCGTCGTCATGCTGCAAGCCTTCGCCCATCAGGGTGGTTCTGCCGGAGGTGGCACCGAGCAGGAAGCCCTTGGTGCGCGCGTCGGCCGCCGCCCAGGCGAGATCGCCCACCCGCTGCAGCCCGAACATGGAGTAGAAGATATAGAACGGGATCGTCGCGACATCGTGGTTGCTGTAGGCGGTGCCGGCGGCGATCCAGGTCGATATCGCGCCGGATTCGTTGATGCCTTCCTGCAAAATCTGGCCGTCTTTGGCCTCTTTGTAGTAGCTGAGCTGCCCGGCGTCTTGCGGGGTATACAGCTGGCCGAGCCAGGAGTGGATGCCAATCTGGCGGAACAGGCCTTCCATACCGAACGTGCGCGACTCGTCCGGCACGATGGGCACGATCAGTTTGCCGATGTTGGCGTCTTTGAGCAGCGTGCCGAGGATATTAACGAAGGCCATGGTGGTCGACATGTTGCGTTCGCCGCTGCCCTTCAGGAGGCCGTCGAAGCGCGATAGCTCCGGTATCGCCAGCGGGGCGGATTGGCCAAAACGGGCAGGGATGTGGCCACCCAGCGCGGTGCGCGTCGCGGTGATGTACTTCGCCGCCGCGCTGTCGGGCTCGGGCTTCAGGTAAGGGATCTCTGCCAGTTGGGCGTCGGAGATCGTCAGCCCTAAACGGTCGCGGAAGGCTTTCACCGCATCCTGGCTCATTTTTTTCAGCTGGTGGTTGATGTTCTGCCCTTCACCGGCCTCCCCCATGCCAAACCCTTTGACGGTTTTGGCCAGCACCACCGTCGGCCTGCCCGTGGTATGCACCGCCTGATGGTAGGCGGCGTACACCTTTTGCGGATCGTGGCCGCCGCGGTGCAGCGCCCAGATCTCATCGTCGCTCAGGTCGGCGACCAGCTCAAGCAATTCCGGGTACTTGCCGAAGAAATGCTCCCGCACATAGGCGCCGCTTTGCGACTTGAAGGTTTGGTAATCGCCGTCGACGCACTCCATCATGCGCTGCATCAGCAGCCCGGAGCGGTCTTTTTGCAGCAGTTTGTCCCAGCCGCTGCCCCAGATCACCTTGATCACCTGCCAGCCGGCGGCTTTGAAGGTGCCTTCCAGCTCCTGAATAATCTTGCCGTTGCCGCGCACGGGGCCATCCAGCCGTTGCAGGTTGCAGTTCACGACGAAGATCAGGTTATCGAGTTTTTCTCGCCCGCCCAGCGCAATCGCCGCCAGCGATTCCGGCTGATCCATCTCGCCGTCGCCAAGAAACGCCCACACCTTTCTCCCCTGGTGCGGTTTCAACTCGCGGTATTCCAGATAGCGCATGTAGCGCGCCTGGTAGGCGGCGGTCAGCGGCCCCAGCCCCATCGAAACGGTGGGATATTGCCAGAAATCCGGCATCAGCCGCGGGTGCGGGTAGGAGGAGAGGCCGCGGCGCGCGGATTCGCGGCGAAAGTTGTCGAGCAGCTCCTCGTCGATGCGGCCTTCAAGATAGGCGCGGCCGTATATGCCGGGGGCGGAGTGGCCCTGGATATACACCATGTCGCCGGCGAAATCATCGGTGCGCCCACGGAAGAAGTGCGTGAATCCCACATCGTAAAGCACCGCGGCCGACTGATAGGTGGCGATATGCCCGCCGACGTTGGAATGTTTGCCGGCGCGCAGCACCATCGCCATGGCGTTCCAGCGAATAAATGCATTGATGCGCGCTTCAGCGGCCAGATCGCCGGGATACGTCGGTTGCTTATAGGCTGGGATCGTATTCACGTAGGGCGTGGTGACCAGGCTGAAGAAATCACCGTGTTTGCGTTGATCGGCTTCGGCCATTCTTTCCAACAAAAAATGCGCGCGTTCACGGCCGTCGATGTCAGTGACACCTTCAAATGCCTCAAGCCATTCAGCCGTCTCTTGTGGGTCGAGATCTGCTTTTACCGCAGGTTGGTTCATAAAAGCTCCAAATGTACTTACCTGATAAGGCGCTGAGCGATACAGGAATTCAGTGAATTGCAAGTGCAAGAGTTGCAAATGCAACAATGGCGAAAGCCACTCTATCCCTTTACAATTGCAATTGCAACTCACCGGCTTTGACGAGAAAAATGACATGACAGATAAACAACCCGACCTGTGGTTCTCCTTTGTGCGCGCGCATCGGGCGATTATCAGAAAGATAGAGACGAAGTTGTCGGAAGCGGGACTGCCGGTTTACGCCTGGTATGACGTGTTATGGGGATTGGAAAGCGGAGAAAACGGCACACGCCGCATGCATGAGCTGGCGGACGTGTTGGTGATTGAGCGTTACAACCTGACCCGCCTGATGGATCGTCTGGAAAAAGAGCGGCTGGTCACGCGCTTCCGATCGGATGACGATCGCCGGGCCTCCTTCGCGACTATCACCGAGGAAGGCAAGGCCCTGAGGAAAAAGATGTGGGAGATCTACCGCACGGTGGTCAAAACCCACTTTCTCAACCAGTTCAGCGATGAAGAGATCGCACGCTTCTCCGAGGCGTTGAACAATGCGATGCAGCTGGCCAGAGAGTGATCAGGCATCGGGCGTGATGTGCAGAACGCGCAGCGCATCGGCGATCAGTGCCGAAGGGATTTTCTGCTCGTCGGCCAGCAGTTTGAGGGCGCAGAGCGCAATCCATTCCGCCTGCGGGTAGTGGATTTCGCCGCGCCCCCGTGAATCTGAGCCCACCGCGGCAAAGCGTGCGGGAATGAATCGCCTGAGCTGGTTGGCAATCAGGTGCGAGTAGTCGGTGACGGCGACGACGGGGGCATTCCCGGCGCCCAGGCACGTTTTCAGATGGCATTCGCCGCCGCTGTCTTGGCGCTGCATGTCGGCGAGTTCGGCGTCCTGCGCCAACCGCGTGTAGCTGGGGCAGCTCCAGATTTCAGACTCAATCCCCCAGTTTTTCAACACCTCGGCCGCCTGCTGAACGCGGGCGAGCGCTCGGCCGGCGCCGCACAGACGAACCTGCAACGGTGAGTCTGTCGCCGCGGCGACGCGATACATTCCCCTGAACGCCTGCTCCCCGGCAAACGGTTCCGCTGAGGTGGGGGCCGCTGTGTCTGCGTTGGTCGCGAGATACACCATCTTCCTCGCGCCCTCCACATAGAGTGTGCGCAGGGCGTGATGGAGTATCGCGCCTGTTTCCCGGGCATTGGCCGGATCGAAAGGCAACCAGCCCGGCATGGCCGTGAGCTGAAGCGGGAACCAGGCCTGTACGCCTTTCGGCAAATCGGCACTGCCGGTATCCGCATCGCTGATGAAGATCCCCTTGCGATTGGTTTCCGGCTCAAGCCCGCGCAACATATCCACCGAGGGCGTGTTGACGACGTAAAACAGCGGTTTTTCATAACGCCCGGATTGATGACCAAACCAGAGCGGCCAGGCCGTGGCGTAATGGGAACTCGGCGGCTCGGCGCGCCTTCTGCCGTCAATTAACCAGATGTCGCCACTGGCGTTAAGTTCGCCCAGGGCTTGCGCCGTCCAGGCGGTGGAAGAGGGACACGCGGCGCCGATTTGCTGATAGGCGGTGGCCATCCTGCGGATACAGGCCTCGGCCAGCGTTAGGGTACCGGCTGCGGCGGCGGGCATTTTTATTGGTTGAGGCGACATGCACAGCTCTCTTTTTTGAATTGCAAGTGCAATGATTGTAATTGCAATTCAGTGCGTGTGCCAACGGCTTTCTTTGGGTAAATCGCAGCGTAAGTGTGAGGCGGCGAAGTATGAGGGGGGGGATGCATCCCCCTCGCGCCTTTCACACCACCGGCGCCACCGTCAGCAGCAGGTTGGCGAAGCGGCGCTGTTCGCCGGAGGCGATCACCAGCAGCGTCCGATCCGATTTGACCGCGGCGTAAAACGCCTCACGCGGCAGGTGTTCGACCGGGCACTGCGCCGGCAGCAGCTGTCGGTATTCGGCTTCGATGGTATTGGTGAAGTCCGGCGGGCAGGCCATCAGCGTGGCGCTTTCCACGTTGATGCAGGCCAGCAGTTTTTCCAGGATCGGCGGGGCGGCGAGCGTGCCGGGCGCCAGGTTCAGATAGACCACGGTGGCGTCTTTCGGCGCGTGGGTCACGCAGGCGTAGTTGCCGTCGGCGATCAGCACCTGGGTTTTATGCCCGCATTGCGCCAGCGCGGCGAGCAGCGGCGGGTGGGTGATGGCGGATTTAATCATAAGGCGATACCTGAATAGGGGGCGGCAGCCGTGCCGCCCGCAGCTGAATTACATGCGGTAAATGCCGCCGTTGATGTCGAGGGTGGCGCCGGAGATGAAGCCGTCGTATTCCGCCGCCAGAAAGGTGATGGCGCGCGCCACGTCGTCCGGCGTGCCTGCGCGGCCCAGCGGGATGGCGCGAACGGTTTCCTCCGCCGATTCTTGGGTGGTGTGGCGATTGTGGAAGCGGGTGCCGAGGATCAGGCCGGGCGCCACCGCGTTCACCCGGATGCCGTATTCGCCCAGCTCCGCCGCCAGCGAGCGCGTCCAGGTGAGCACCGCACCCTTGGTGGCGGAATAGACCAGCGAGCCGGAGTGCCCGCCGGCGCGGCCAGCCTGCGAGGCCAGGTTGACGATGCTGGCGCCGTTTGCCGCCGCCTTCAGGAACGGCAGCGCGCTCTGCGTCACGTTCAGCATGGTGGTCATGTTTACGTCGATCACGGTTTGCCAGAAGGCGCGGTCGATCTCGCCCAGCCATTTGCGCCCGACGATGCCGCCGACGTTATTGACCAGAATATCGATGCCGCCGAGAAACTCGGCGCCGGCCGAGACGCAGCGCAGCGTTTCGTCGGTGTCGATGAGATCGGCGTAGCCGTAAGCGGCTTTTTGCCCCAGAGAATGGGCCAGTGCCACCAGCGCCTTGGGGCCGCTTTCGTCGCTGTGATAGTGAAAATAGATGTCGCAACCGGCCTTGATCAGCCGCTCCGCAGTGGCGCGGCCAATGCCCTGTTCCGCTCCGGTGATAAAGACCTTTTTGCCCGCAAGATCGCCCATGATTGACTCCTTATTGGTTCGTTAAGAATTAATGACGCCTTCACGCTGTTTGGCGCAGTAGAAAATGCAGATCAGCCCGGTGGCCAGCAGACACGAGGCCAGGAAAAACAGCCCCGGCGCGCTGCTGCCGGTCAGATCGTTCAGCACGCCCACCGCATAGGGGGCGACAAAACCGCCGATATTGCCGATGCAGCTGACCACCGCCAGCCCGGCGGCCGCGGCCGCGCCGGTGGAAATGTTGGCGGGCATGGATAAAAACGGCGGCACGGCGGTGTAGATGCCGATGGCGGCGATGCACAGGAACGACAGCGCGACGAGCGGATCGTATTTAAAAAACGTCACCGCCCCCATCAGGCCGATAGCGGCGACCACCATGCTGAGGCCGGCGAACACGCCGAGCTTTTTGGTTTTGCTGGCCCACAGGCTCCACGGATACACCAGCAGCGCAGCCAGGCCGTAGGGAATGAGCGCCAGTAGGCTGACGCGGAAGATATCGCCGCCGGAGAGGGCGGTAATGATCGACGGCAGCCAGGTGCCGAAGCCATAAATGCCGCACACCATGCCGAAGTTGAGCAGCGCGTAGAGCAGGTATTTCTTGTTTTTAATCCCCTTCAGGAAGTCAGCCAGCGTGATTTTAGAGCCGGATTTGGAGCGGCCGGCGTTGCTCATCAGCCAGGCTTTTTCCTCCACGTTCAGATAGCCGACGTCTTTGGGGGAGTTCTTGATCAGGAACGGGATCAGCAGGCCGATGACGATCGGCGGCAGCCCTTCGAGGATAAACAGCAGCTGCCAGGGGGCGAACCCGAACCAGTCATGCTGAATATTGAGAATAAAGCCGGAAATCGGCGAGCCGACCGCGTTGGACAGTGGTTGGACGATGATAAACATGCCGAGAATTTTGGTGCGGTATTTCTCCGGAAAGAAAACCGTGAAGTAATACACCACCGAGGGAAAGAAACCGGCTTCGCACACGCCCAACATAAAACGGCAAATATACAGCTCCAGCGGCGTGCGCACAAAACCGAGCAGGGTCGCGAAGATGCCCCAGGAAATTAATATTCTGGCGAACCAGATGCGTGGGCCGAATTTAATGGTGCCGGCGTTGCTGGGTATTTCAAACAGGAAATAGCCGATAAAGAAAATCCCGGAGGCGAAGCCGAAGGCCGAGGCGGTAAGGCCCAGGTTATCTTCCAGCGCTTTGGCGGCGTAGGCCATGTTATTGCGATCGAGAAAGGCCAGGAAATACAATAAAATCATGAGGGGGACGATATGCAGCGTCAACTTCCTGATAGCGCTGCGTTCAATATCCGTTGGCATTGTTTTTTTCATCATGGTTTTTCCCATGTGGTTAATCGGAATAATAGCGGCCCGGCCCAAAGTCATGAGCGGCGTGCTGAATAACGGCGTTGCGTGCATAAAAGCGTCGCGCCGTTTATTTATTGCGACGATTCTATTTTTTCTGATTTTGGCTGCGACGATCCGGACGATGCCGGCTGCGCATCGTCTGGGAAAGTCGTTTTTACCGTATTAACCGGCGGCTTTGACCGAGCGCCGGCTGATGACCGACGGCGGGAAGAGAAACTCGCCGGGCGGTTGCGAATCATTGTTAATGCGGCCGATCAGGCGTTCGACCATCAGCTGCGCCATCTCCGCCAGCGGCGGGCCAATCGACGTCAACCCCGGTTCGGCCAGGCCGGCCAGCGCGATATTATCGATGCCGATCACCGAGATGTCTGCGGGCACCTGAACGCCGGCGGCGCGCAGGCCCACCATCAGCCCGATGCCGAGCGCGTCATTAATCGCCACGATGCCGTCCGGGCGTGGCGCCAACGCGAGAACGGGCGGCGCCAGCGTCAGCCCCAATTCGAACATTTCCGTGTCGCCGTAGGCGCTGTTGGCTTTGCCTTCGATCACCCGTTGGCGTTCGCTCAGGCTGTGCCCCAGCGCGCTCAGAAAACCGTCGATCTTGTGGCTGCGCCCGACGGTCAGCGTCGCTTCGGTGGCGAACACGATGTGTCGGCAGCCGCGCTCGAGCAGGTGCTGCGCGGCCAGGCGCCCGGCGGCGATATTGTCCATCGACACGCTGTCGAACAGCCGGGTATCGGTGGCCATCGGCTCGGCGAACGGGCTGTCGTAGCTGACAATCTTCATGCCTCGCTCGGCGGCCCGAACAAAATGAGTCTGGCGAATATCGCTCGCCGCCACGATGATGCCGCGCACGCCGTGCAGGAACATATCGTCGATAAACGCGGCTTCTTCCTGTTCCTGGCGGTAGGCGTTGCCGAGCAAGACGCGGTAACGGTGAGCCCGCGCCGCGCCGTCGACGGCATGCGCCAGCGCCGAAAAGCTCGGGTTAACGATCGACGGCAGCAGCAGGCCGATGATCTTCGCCTGCGGCGCGGGCGCCGCCGCTCGGGCCGGCCGGTACCCCAGGGTTTCCATCGCCCGTTCGATGCGCTCACGGGTCTGCGCGCTCATCTGGTGGCTGCGATTGTTCAGCAGGTTCGACACGCTGCTGATGGACACGCCGGCCAACCGCGCCACATCACGAATATTTGCCATTTGCCGATACCTTGCTGCCTACCGTTAGCCTGCAATCTATAAGGGAAGCCGGCCGCAGGCAAGCCGCAACCGGGGCACCGCGCGCATGGGATTGCGCATTTGTGAGAGTCGTCAGGCGGCAGCCGTGTTGTTTACTAAACAACAAGGGGGAGGGGCAATGTGTTAACGCAGATGAGTGAGATCTGCGAAGCACCTCTCGTTTATCGCCCTTCGGGGCGGCGGGTTCTGTACTATTGTTTTCTCTTTGCGGCACGTTCCAGGCCGATGGGGCGCTGGGCGCAACGGAGAGAACAGATGAACAAACGGGAATTAGAAAGCGCGATTGTCACCGATTTTTCCAAACGCATGAGCTATGGCGACTACCTGTGCCTGGACTCGCTGCTGGACTGCCAGCACCCGCTCTCCAACCCGCCGCATCATGACGAAATGCTGTTCGTGATACAGCACCAAACCTCCGAACTGTGGATGAAGCTGATGCTGCACGAGCTGCAGGCGGCGGTGCGGCTGGTGCAGCAGGACAAACTCAGCCACTGTTTCAAAATCCTCGCGCGCGTCAAACAGATCCAGCGGCTGCTGTTCGAACAGTGGGCGGTGCTGGAAACGCTGACGCCGTCGGAATACGTCGAGTTTCGCGACGTGCTGGGCAGCTCGTCGGGCTTCCAGTCGCACCAATACCGGTCGATCGAGTTCCTGCTCGGCAACAAGAATGCGGCGATGCTGGCGGTGTTCAGCAGCGATGCGGAAAAGCACGCTGCGCTGAAGGCGATCCTCGAAGCGCCGAGCCTGTACGACGAATACTTGCTGTACCTGGCACGCCACGGCCTGCCGATCCCGCAGGAGTGCCTCGAGCGCGACTGGACGCAGCCCTACCAGCGTAACCCGGATCTGCTGCCGGCGTTTAAAGTGATCTACGATAACCCGCAGACCTACTGGGAAGCCTATGAAATGGCGGAGAAGCTGGTGGATATCGAAGAGAGTTTCCATCTGTGGCGTTTCCGCCATATGAAAACGGTGGAGCGGATCATCGGCTTTAAGTCGGGCACCGGCGGTTCCAGCGGCGTCAGCTTCCTGAAAAAGGCGTTGGATCTGACCTTTTTCCCCGAGCTGCTGGACGTGCGCACCGAAATCGGCGCCTGAGATAATGAGAGAGGATAAGGGCGATGAGCATGAGGATTATCGATAAGGCGGCGGAGAAGGTGGTGGGAGTGAGAGTCGTGGGGCCGTATCCGCAGACTATCCCGCAGGGCTCGCAGCAACTGCGGGCATGGCGGAAACGCCACGGCGTGCCGTTTGGCAAATGGCTGGTGCTGTATTGGGACGATCCAGCGGAAGTGGCGCCGGAAAAGCTGCGTGCCGACGTAGTGATAAGCGTGGCGGACGATTTCGCGCTGCCGGCGGGCAGCGAGGGCGTTACCGTGCAGGCGCTGCCCGCCGGGCAGTATGCGGTCTACCACGTGCGCATCAGCGATGGCGACTTCGAGCGGGTGTGGGGCGAGTTCTATCAGAAGCTGCTGCCGGCCAGAGGCTACCAGCCGGTTGAGGGGGTGAGCTACGAACACTATCTCAACGACTGCGAAGCCGACGGCTATTTCGACCTCGATATTTACCAGACGGTGAAGAAGTGGTGAGGAAGGCGTGAGCTACGCAAAACGCCCTTAGGTGCGTTTTGCGTGCCGTTCGGAACGATTCTATTCTTAGGTCTATTTCCCTCCCGGGAACAGCTGATCGACGGCGCTCTGGATCGCCGCCTGATGGCCGCCGCCCGGTGCCGCGGTGCGTGCGGCGCCGCCAGGCTGGTTGAGATCCAGCTGGCCGCCGGTATTGATCTCTCCGTCCTCTTTCACCGTGATATTGAAGCTGGTGCCGGTGATGTTGATTTGGCCGTTCGCCAGCAGCTCGATCACGCTTTCGCCGCACTCCAGCCGCAGCGATTCGCCGGAGCCGAGGGTAAAGGCGTTAACCACGGCGTCGCTGCGCGTTTTGCCGGTCAGCGCGGAGGCGTCGCCTTTTACGCCGGTGGCCTGATTGAGCACCACCCGTTTGATCTGGTTGCCGCCCACCAGGTGGGTGTGGTCGTTATCGATGGTGTGGCTCTCATCGTTTTTGACCTGGGTGTCCATGTTGCGCTCCGCCTGGATCCACACCTGTTCGGCGCCGGCCTTGTCTTCGAAGCGCAGGGCGTTGGCGTTGTCGGCGGTGCCGTCCTTGGTGCGGCTCATAAAGCCCATCTGGGTGGCGGCGGCCGGCAGCGCCCACGGCGGCATGCTGGCTTCGTTATAAACGCGCCCGGTGACGATCGGCCGATCCGGATCGCCGTTGATAAAGTCCACCACCACTTCGTCGTTGACGCGCGGGATCTGCACGCCGCCGTAGCCCTGACCGGCCCAGGCGCTGGAGACGCGCACCCAGCAGGAGCTGCCGTCGTCCTTCGGCCCGAAGCGGTCCCAGTGGAACTTCACCTTGATGCGGCCGTATTTGTCGGTCCAAATCGATTCGCCGGCCGGGCCGACCACCCGGGCGGTCTGCGGCCCGTGGGTTTTCGGCCAGGTGGCCTGCTGCGGCGGGTGCCAGGGCACGTCCGCCGGCAGCACGATGAAGTCGATACGGTGTTCGCTGCTCTGATCGTCGCCGCTGGCATAGCGGTTCTCTTTCAGATGGTAGTTGGCCTGCAGCGTCAGGTACTCGCGGTTGTCGTCGGCGTGCGGGGCGTTATACAGCGCAAAGGTGCTGCCGGGAGCGATGCCCAGCGCAGTGGCGGTACCGCGGATCTGCTGATGCTCGGCCTGCCAGGCCTCCTGGCGCACGCGGGCGTAGAACTCCCCCTGCTGATGCTCGGTGTAGCGGCCCGGCCAGTCGTAGACGTCGATCTGCCCCGGCGTCGGCGAGACCGGGTTTTGCCGCGCCTGGAACAGCCAGGCGTTCGGCTTGCGGAAATCGTAGTCGTCCAGGCTGTAGATGCCCGGCGTGACGCGATCGGACAACGTCCACTGGCTGATGCCTTCCTCGCTGGTGCTGCCGCCGGACGGCGTCAGGTGGTAGGGGATCATCTCGTAGCCGGGATAGGGCTGGTGATGGTGGGGGGCGTCCCCGAGCACCAGCGTGTGTTTGCCCATCTCGTGTTTGAAATAGTAATAGATGCCCTCCAGCTCCATCAGGCGGCTGATGAAGTTGAAGCTGCTTTCGTTGTACTGCACGCAGTAGCCCCACAGGCGATAGTCGCCGGTCAGCTGATCTTCCAGCTGCACGTTGTGCTCCGCCAGCAGGGTCTTGACGATCTGCGGCACCGTCTGTTCCTGAAAGATGCGGAAATTGCGGTCTTTGATCATCGGCCACAGATCCGGCTGCACGTGCAGGTTATACACCGCGTAACGGGTGCCGCCGATTTCTTCGCTGCTGACGGCGATGGCGGTGATCTTGCCGTTCAGGTAGCGCGGGGCGCTGAGGAAGCCCTGGGTTGGGATCTCCAGCGTCAGCGGTTGACCGAGCAGCGCTTTGCGATCGAGCCGCGCGTCGGTGCTCAGCAATTCAATAGAGAAGTCAAAAGGGGTGGAAAGCGCTTCGATGCCGTCCAGTGAGCGGAACAGCAGCTGCTCCTGGCCCAGCGGCGTGTGCGCAATAATGCGGTCCAACATGAGAACGTCCTCTGTGATTGACGTCATGCCCTGCATACTCCGGCGTTGCAGCGGCCTTGCCGCGCGGCCAATGAGGATGGGCAGCGGTGCGTCAGTCTCATGAAATAGGGAAACCCCGCCGAGGCGGAGTTTCAGAACGGGATTAACCGGCGGTGGCCGGATTGACCAGCCAGGTGCCGGCGGTGTCGATGCTGAGTTGCTGCCGGCGGAGCCGATCGTTGTGGCGGATCTCCAGCTGATAACGGCCTGGCGCCAGATTCAGGCTGGCGAAGCCGTTTTCGCCCGGCGTTACCTGCTGCGGCTTGCCGTCGAGGCTGACCTGCTCGCCTGGCTGCAGTTTGAAGTACACCAACGCCACTGGCTGCGCGGTCGGCGGCGCTTTTTCAGGTTCCGCGGCTGCAGGCTGCGCGGTTTGCGGCGCGCTCGGCTGCTCCGTCAGGGTTTTCTGCGCCGGTGACGCCTCGGTATTTTGGGCCACGGCCTGGGTATCGTCCTTGCCGCCGCTCAGCCAGGCGACGGCGCCGATCACCAGCAGCGCCGCGACGCCGGCGCCGACCATCATCGGCCGCGAGAATTGGGTGCTGCGCGCGGTAACGGCACCGGCGGCCGCGGCGGCGGCTGCCGGGTTGGCGGCCACCAGCAGGCTCTCCGGCGCGGCGGCCGGGGTGCTGATGATTTCGTTTTCATCGGCGATCGGCAGATGCAACAGCTCGGCCATTTCATCGATGGTCTGCGGGCGGTCTTCCGGCTTCAGCGCCAGCGCGCGGTCGACGGTGCGCAGCAGCTCCGGCGAGTAACCGGCGGGGCGGCGCTCGGCCAGCGGCTGATAGCTGTCTTCGATGCTGCGCACCACGCTGACCGGCGGCGGCGAACCGACGATCAACGTGTGCAGCACGGCGCCCAGCGCGTAGATATCGGTCCACGGCCCCTGTTCGCCGTCGCTGTTTTCGGTGTACTGCTCGATCGGCGCGAAGCCCGGTTTGAGCATGATCTCCGTTTCGTCCGACAGGTTGCCGATCTCTTTACGCGCCGACCCGAAGTCCAGCAGCACCGGCAGCTGGCTCTCCTGGATTTGGATGTTATCCAGCGAAATGTCGCGGTGCAGATAGCCTTCCTGATGGATGGTGTTGATGGCGCTGAACAGCGGCGGCAGCAACCGGCGGATCCACGCCTCGTCGATCTTCTCCGGCTGCTGCGCCTGCAGGTTCTTCAGCGTGGTGCCGCTGTAAAACTGGGTGCCCATGTAGGCGGTGCCGTTCTCTTCCCAGAAGCGCAGTACGTGCAACAGGCCGGGGTGTGAGAAACGCGCCAGCAGGCGCGCCTCCTGAATAAAGCTGTTCAGCCCGGCCTGGAAGGTTTTGCCGAAGCGCTCGCCGCGCAGCCCGATGCTGAGATCGTCGTTGCGTTTCGCCAGCGAGGTTGGCATGTACTCCTTGATGGCGATGGTGCGTTCCAGTTGGTGATCGTAGGCGCGGTAGACGATGCCGAAGCCGCCTTCGCCGATCGCTTCCTGGATCTCGAATTCATTGAATCGATAGCCGCTCGGCAGGCTGTTCGAATTCGGTTTGGTTATCCCGGTTCCCGACATAGTGATGACTCTCTGTGTTCAAAGGGCCGCCGTCTCGGCGGCCGCGGCGTTATGCCTGAAATTGACAAATGAATTCGTGGTTCTGCAGCGCGATATGCAGCTGGCGATAGCGCTGGTCGTTGGCGCTGCCGGTCAGCAGGGTGTGGCTGATCTGCGGCAGCAGGGTGTTGGTCAGGATGGCGTCGACCATGCGGCCACCGGACTCCACCTCGGTGCAGCGGCTGACGATCTGCTCGATGACCGCGTCGTCGAAGGTGCAGACGATATCGTGATTCTCCGCTAGGCGACGCTGGATGCGCCCCAGCTGCAGGCGCACGATGTTGCCCAGCGTGGCGTCGGTCAGCGGGTAATACGGCACCACCAGCAGGCGGCCGAGCAAGGCGGCCGGGAACACCGACAGCAGCGGCTGGCGCAGCGCGCCGCTCAGCGCCTCCGGTTCCGGCAGCAGCTCCGGATCGCTGCACAGCCCGGCGATCAGATCGGTGCCGACGTTGGAGGTCAGGATGATGATGGTGTTGCGGAAATCGATATGGCGGCCTTCGCCGTCCTCCATCCAGCCCTTGTCGAACACCTGGAAGAAGATTTCATGCACGTCCGGGTGCGCCTTCTCGATTTCGTCCAGCAGCACCACGCTGTATGGGCGGCGGCGCACCGCCTCGGTCAGCACGCCGCCCTCACCGTAGCCGACATAGCCGGGGGGCGCCCCTTTCAGCGTCGAAACGGTGTGCGACTCCTGGAATTCGCTCATGTTGATGGTGATGACGTTCTGCTCGCCGCCGTACAGGGTTTCCGCCAGCGCCAGCGCGGTTTCGGTCTTGCCGACGCCGGACGGCCCGGCCAGCAGGAACACCCCAACCGGCTTGTTCGGATCGTCCAGCCGCGCCCGTGAGGTGCGCACCCGGCGGGCGATCAGATCCAGCGCATGGCGTTGGCCGATCACGCGCTGGTTCAGGGTGTCGGAGAGTTGCAGCACCGCCTCAATCTCGTTTTTCACCATGCGGCCCAGCGGGATGCCGGTCCAGTCGGCCACTACCGCCGCCACGATGTTGGCGTCGACGGCGGCGAAGATCAGCGGCGCTTCGCCCTGCAGCGCGCTCAGCTGCTGCTGCAGTTCGCCCAGTTGGGCGCGCAGCGCGTCGGCGTCAGGGGGCGCCTGCGTTTCTTCGCCGGTAGGCTCCGCTTCCTGCTGGTGCAACTGGGCGCGCAGTGTGATGATCTCTTGGATCAGCGCCAGCTCCTGCTGCCAGCGGTCGGTCAGCTGTTCCAGCTCCTGGCGCAGCGCGGCCAGCTGAGTTTCAATCTCCTGCGGGCGCTGGGGATCGCCGATGCCGACCTTGGCCTCGCGGCGGGCGATATCCAACGCTATCTGCAGCGCATCGATGCGATGGCGGCAGTCTTCGACCTGGGCAGGCTCGGCATGTTGGCTGACCGCCACGCGCGCGCAGGCGGTATCCAACAGCGCCACCGCTTTGTCCGGCAGCTGGCGTGCAGGAATATAGCGATGCGACAGCCGCACTGCAGCGTCCACCGCTTCATCCAGCAGCAGCACGCGGTGGTGTTGTTCCAGCGGGCTGACGGTGCTGCGCAGCATCAGCAGCGCTTTGTCTTCGCTCGGCTCCTGTACCTGGACCACCTGGAAACGTCGGGTGAGCGCCGGGTCTTTCTCGATGTATTTCTTGTATTCCGACCAGGTGGTGGCGCCGATAGTGCGCAGCTGGCCGCGTGCCAGCGCCGGTTTCAGCAGGTTGGCGGCGTCGCCGGTGCCCTGGGCGCCGCCGGCGCCGATCAGGGTGTGAATTTCGTCGATAAACAGAATGATCGGCGTCGGGCTGGACTGCACTTCGTCGATCACCGCCTGCAGCCGTTTTTCAAACTCGCCTTTGACGCCGGCGCCGGCCTGCAGCATGCCGATGTCCAGCAGGCACAGTTTCACGTCGCGCAGCTGCGGCGGCACGTCACCGGCCACGATGCGCAGCGCCAGGCCTTCCACCACCGCGGTTTTTCCGACGCCGGCCTCGCCGGTCAGCAGCGGGTTATTCTGGCGGCGGCGCATCAGGATATCGATGATTTGCCGGATCTCCTCATCGCGGCCGGCTACCGGGTCGATCTCGCCGTTGCGCGCTCTGGCGGTCAGATCCTGAGCATACTGCGCCAGCACGCTTTCACCGCTGCGCGGTGCGCCGGATACGTTATCGGCGCCGCTTTCCGCCGGCGCATCCAGGGTATTTTCCGCCGAGTGGGCAGTGATGGCGGCGAACTGCTCCATCAACAGATCGGCGTTGATGCGCTCGAACTGTGGGGAAATGGCCTTCAGCAGATGGCGCAGGCTGTAGGTTTTCAGGATGCCGAGCAGCAGGTGGCCGCCGCGGATGCGCGCCGCGCCGAATTTCAATGAGCCATAGACCCAGGCGCGTTCTACCGCGCTGTCGATGTGCTCGGACAGATCGGAGATGGCGCTGGCGCCGCGCGGCAGGCGATCGAGCGCCTCGACGATGTCGCGCGCCAGCTGCGCCTCGTCCAGCGCGAAGTGGCGGACGATCTGCTGCAGATCGCCGTCCGGCGATTGCATCAGCTGATGCAGCCAGTGCGCCAGTTCGACGTAGGGGTTACCGCGCAGCTTGCAAAACGCCGTCGCACTTTCCAGAGAGGTGAATAACAGGCTATCCAGTTTGCCAAATAATACCGAGCGGCTGATTTCAGACATGGTTTTCCTCAGGTCTCAGAGTGGCCTGGCGCCGCAGGGCGCCGGCCGAAATAGGGTCAGAACGGATTTTCCAGCGGTTCAGGGCTGAAGATCAGATCGTCGAGATCGCGTTGCCGCCGATCGTCGGCCAGCCAGCTGCTCAGGCCCAATCGCTGCGCGCCGCCGAGCTGGAGGCCGTGCGCCTGTTCCTTCTCCAGGATCAGGCGCACTTCCCAGACGAACTCGATGCCCAGGTATTGGCGCACCCAGTCGCGCAGCTGCCGGCACAGGTCGGCGCCGGGCAGGAAGCGGTCATAGTCCCGCTGCGGCATCGGCCCCAGCTCGATGCGGAATTTGTGCTGGATATCGCGCACCGCGATGCCGAGAAAAGCCGACTCGCCGAGCCGCGGTGCACCGCGCCCGGCCTTGAGCCGCGCCTGCTCGCGCGGCTCCACCCGCAGCCAGTGCGGCACGTTTTCGACAATGCGCACCGGCACCTTGAAATACTGCTGCAAAATCTTGCTCAGGCCTTCCGGATCGCGGCTGTGGCGAATCAGATGACCGGCCATAAAATGTTTGGCGTGGGCGTTGATGCTGTCGCGTTCCTGCTGCGCCGGCTGGCCGATGCCGATCAGGCTCGACAGGTACTCGTCGAAGCGCCGGTTGTCCGGGCGATCCAGCGATACCGTCGGCTGCGCGTCGGCCCAGGCGCGGTAAAACAGCAGCGTCAGCCGGTGATGGAACAGGTTGGTGAACGCCAGCAGGGTGGTGTCCTGGTGGTGATACACCCGTTCGCGCACGTATTCGGTCAGGTGCAGCGGCAGCGGCCCGTTGGGGCCGAATAGACCGAAGCTGAAGATCGAGACGTCGTGCAGCGGGCTGTTGGCGCGCGGCGTCACCTGCGCCAGCGTGGAGGGCGCGAACGACAGCGACGGCTCCTGGCCCAGGCGCAGCATCTCGTGACGCGGCAGCGGCGCGCGCCCCAGCTGGTAGGGTTGGCCGCCCTGGGCGTCGATGCGGCGCAGCAGCTGAAACAGATCGTGCTTGTAAGGCGCGCTGCGCAGCCGCGGCCAGAAGTCGTCCGGCAGGCGATACAGCGCGTTGATCTGCGGCGGCGCCAGTTCGGTGGCAATCATCTCCGCGCTCATATCAGCGTCCTTTTGCCCATGCGCGCCTGCCAGTGGGCGATTTCGCCGCGCTGCTGGCTTGAGAGCGTCATCTCGGTGAAGGTGTTCATCGCCACCAGGCGTGAGAACAGGCGCTCCAGCACGCTGCCGAGCAGATAGGGGCTGTTGCCGGAGAACGCCTGCTCATCGACCGTCAGATCGATGGCGATGCCGCGCGCGAACACGATGGGGCCCGGCTCCGGCACTCGCCGATAGACCGGCCGCAGGTTGCAGTGGCGCACACCCTGGATCTGTTTGGCGATCGCCGGCTCGCTCAGGTTGCCGTACAGCCCCAGCAGTTGGCGCAGGCTGGCGGCGCCCTGTTCCGGATCGCCGTCCATCATGCTGAGGTAGTTCAGCTGCAGCTGGCTGATCAGCCGCCAGGTGATCATCCCTTCGGCCAGCGCCGGGCGCGGCGGAGTGGGGCCTTTGCGCAGCGAGACCTGCTTGATCGGGATCGAGTCGGGCATCACGAAGTTGCCCTGATCCTGTTGCAGCAGCATCAACGGCAGGTCGCGGCTGGTGCACAGCACGTCGGCGGTGAGGTATTTCAGATCGCTGTGCCACGGCGATTGCCGCTCGTCCACCAGCGACACGAACACTTCCGAACCGGCATAGCCGGTGCGGGTGCCGTAGCGGCGGGCGTGCTCCGACAGCGTGCGCTGTTCGCGCCGCAGCGAGAAGTAGGCGCCATAGTTGCCGTCGTCCGCGCTCAGGGTGCTGTAAAACGGCCGAAACTCTTGTTCGTAGCGTTTTTCGCTGGCGCTGCCGCCGAGCCGCTGCACCGAGAATACCTCGTAATCCAGCGGCCGGATATTGTCGACCACCAGATGGTATTCGTGGTTTTTTTCGTTGATCGCGATGCGTTCGGCGACTTTAGGAAACAGGTTGATCACCGGCGTGCAGTGCAGCGCCAAATGGGCGGCGTCGACCACCCGCTCCAGCGCGGCGTCGTGCCGATCCAGCAGCACCACGATCTCGAACTGGCGCAGCGCCTTTTTCCCTTCGCGCACGCTCTGCAGCAGCGGGCGCAGGCCGTTGACGCTGAAAAACTGGAAGCGCGCCGGGAAGGCGAAGTACTCCTGCAGCAGCCGGTAGCCTTCAAAGTTGCGCAGGTCGTTGGGCAGCAGCGCCTGTTCGGCGGCGAAGCCCTCCTGCCGCAGCCCGTCCAGCGCCAGCGCCCGCCGCTGCGGCTGCGGTTCCACCGTTTGGCAGACAAGCCCGACGCTGTGCTGCATCAGCAACTCCAGCAGCTGCTGCGCCTGCATGTCCGGCCCGGCCAGGTAAAACATCAGCTGATCCAGCCGCAGGTTGTTGAGCGTTACGCTTTCGTAGCACTCAAGACGAATGCGCAGCGCGCTGACGCAGCCGCTGTGCTGCAGCCCCAGCGAGGCCAGCGGGATATCGGCCGGAATGCCCCCCAGCTCGACGCCGGCGATGCGCACCGGCTGTAGCGTGACGTCATGCGCCGTGGTGTAACTGCAGGTAATGCCGCTTTTCTTCAGCGTCTGGCTGTCCATCATGGTGCCGCGCGGCACCACGAAGCCGTTGCTGATGTCGCCTTTACTGCTGTCCGGCTGCAGCTCGGCGATCGCCATCGACGGCGTCGGCGACAGGTAGTTGGGGTAGATGATCTCCAGCAAGCGCTGAGAAAAGCGCGGGAACTCGGCGTCCATTTTCAGCTGCACGCGGGAGGTGAGGAAGGCGAAGCCCTCCATCAGACGCTCGATATAAGGGTCCGCCACGTCGATGCCGCGCATGCCGAGACGGCCCGCGACCTTCGGGTACTGTTCGGCGAACTCGGCGCCCATCTCACGCAGATAGGCCAGCTCGCGGTTGTAATAGTCTAACAGTTTACTGTCCATCGCCTTACCCTATGTCTTTCAGATCGAAGTGGCCGTTTTCCAGATCCACGTCGGTACGGAACAGAAACTCCAGCGGATAGGGCACGCACCACAGGCGGCCCTTGATTTCGATCGACAGCACGTTGTGCAGCTCCAGCGAGCCGGTGTCCGAGATGCAGCGCACCTGCAGCCCCTCGGGCAAAATACGCGGTTCGAAATGGAGAATGGATTCGGTCAGCGCGCGCTGAATGTCGAGCCATTCGATGTCCGACATGCGCTTGCCCGCCAGCGAGGCGATGCCGTAATTCAGCGTGGAGCGCCGTACCTGCGGAAAATCGCCGAGATCCAGATTGGATTCGCTGTTGACGCAGTTGAACAGCCACTGCAGATCGCGCAGCACCCGGCGGCGCAGCTCGCTGTGTGACACCAGGTTGCGCACCTGCGCCTCCTGTTTTTTCTGCGGTTCGTCATCGGTCAGCATGTCGAGCAACACCGGCTGCATTTTGTCGCGCGACGTCAGGCGTTCGCTGTCCTGACGATAGCGATAGCCCTGGCGGCGCAGATCGCCGCCGTCGTAGTGGGGTGGGCGCTTATCGTTCATGTTCAGGCGCTCGCGTCGAAGCTCAGTTGCCGCAGGCTGTGCAGCGGGAATTCGTCGCTTTCGCTGAGCCAGGTCTTCAGGCCCAGCCCCGCATAGTGGGTACCGTCGCCCAGCGGTTGCCATTCGGTGCGTTTGCCGAGCAGCAGCGCGTCGTCGCTGCCTTCGGCCAGCGGATAACGGGCGGGCAGTTGGCACACCTGTTCGCGGCCGTCGGTGAGGCGCACCAGCGCGTGGCTCCACACCAGATCGATGGCGCTCTGCGGCGCCTGGAACTGGATCGCGGCGATGTCGGCAAACGGCAGCCAGTAGTAAACGCCGTTCAGCGCCAGCTCGCACACCGGCCCAAGGCGGCCGTCACCGTCGGTCAGCCAGTCGAAGCTCAGCTGCCGTTCTTGGTCGCCTTCGGCCAGCGTTAACCGCCCGGCGCCGGCCGGGGCGGCCTCCAGCGCTTCGTCACGCAGCGCCTGGGCCTGTTCTTCCGCGCCTTGCGCATCCTGATGCAGCGCCTGCACCATCAGTTTCAGCCAGGGCTGATCCTGCCGCAGCAGCGCCGGCGCAGCCGTGCCGGCGAACACCGCCTGGCGTTGCAGCTCGGCGTTGACCGACTGCATCAGCAGCAGCGTGGTCGGTTGGGCGATCGGTTTCAGCGCCTGCCAGGATTTCAGCTGCGCGTTGGCGCGCGTCCAGTTGCCGCTCAGGCACAGCAGTTGCACCAGCGCGGCGCGCAGGTCGGCATCCGCCGGTTTTCCCTTGATCTCGTTTTCGACGGCGGTGATGGCCGCGCCGATCGACTGGCCTTGCAGCATGCTTGCTAATGATTTCACAGGCTTTCCTTATAATCAGTGAGTGGCGCCGTTAACCGACAAGTAGCTGCCGCTGGCGGGATCGGCCCGGTCTGCGGCCAGCTTTTCCACCAGCTTGAAGGTCAGCGGAGCGGGGGCGCTCAGCAGCGGTTGCCAGGCGGTTTGCGCCTGCTGCAGGCGCTGTTTGACCTTGTTCTCGTCGGCGGCGTCGATGCGCGGCATTTCAACGATCGCTTCGCCATTGAACGCCCAGGCGTGCAGCTTCGGTTCGAAGCTCAGCAGCAGGAAGCTGCCCGGTGCCTGCGGGTTACCGCCCAGAACCAGCCGTTGGGCGTTGGCGCTGACGACGGTCAGCGCGCGATCGCCGCCGTTGATCTGCGCCAGCGGATAGCCCTGCAGGAACCACAATGTCGGCGAGAGGGTTTGGCCGCCCTGTTGTAGCGTGACCGCGCCGCTGCCCTGCAGCCAGCCGTCCTCGCCGCAGCGCAGCGCGTCGCCGGCGGGAATGAACAGCGCGCCGCCGTTGGCGTCGTCATGCCAGAAGGTGCGGAAGTGGCAGCCCTGCGGCAGGTTGAAACGCTGAGGCGGCGCGGTGTCCGCCTGTGGAGAGGTCACGGCGACCGCCGCAGGGATCGCCGGCTGCGGCGGGGCTTCCGGCTGCTCGACGGCCTCCTGTTTGACCACCGGTTTCCAGCCGCGCGCTTTGGCGGCTTCGCCGCTGGCCAGCTTTTCACCGCGCTTGTCGGTCAGCGTCCAGGGCAGGTGGCCGGCTTTCGGGCACTGCTTTTCCAACAGATTGCCGACGCGCGGCAGAAAGTCGTTCAGCACCGCCGGATCTTTGCCTTGCGCCGAGACGATGCGCAGCGGAATGCTCTTGCCGCACCAGCTTTCGGGATTGCTGTTTTTGACGTCATCGATAAACACTTCCAGCTTCTGGCTGGGGGAGTAAACCAGGCGATAGTTCATCGCCTGCGCGGTCGGTACCGCCATCAGGGCGACGAGCCCCGGCATCCAATATTTCATAGTGAACCTTGCTGTGAATGTGCGCTGCTCAGTCGCGGCTCAGAAACCGCTCCGCATCCGCCAGCGAATGCAGCAGGGTGGTTTCCTGCGGTGAGCCAATCCAGACGGCGATAGCGCTGTAGTTATCGCTGTTATTGTTTTTCTTCCATGCCTGCTGCATCAGGGCGATCCACTCGCTGGGGGAGTTGACCATGTGCAGCGACTGTTCCAGTTCGGCCTGGCTGAAGCTGTGCCAGAAGCCGTCGGTGCACAGCAGGAAAACGTCGCCGTCTTCCAGCTGCAGCACGTCACTGTAGGTGGCGTCGCGCTCTTCGTTCAGCCCCAGCGCGAAATACAGCAGGTTGCTGTTGATGCCGTTGGTCTGATAGCCGGCGTCCTGCATCTGCTGGATCAGGCTGTGGTCGGTGGTGACGGCATGCAGGTAGCCGCGGCGGAACAGATACAGGCGGCTGTCGCCGGCGTGCGCCCAGTAGGCCAGCTGGTAATCGCGATCGATAAACAGGCTGACCAGCGTGGTGCCCATCTTGCTGTATTCGTCCGACTGCCGCTGCTGCTGGTGGATGGCGGCGTTGGCGCGCGTAATGTGCTGGCGAATACTTTGGGCGTTCAGGTGCTTTTCGCCGTCGAAGTTTTGCAAAATAGTGTCGCGCGCCAGTTTGGCGGCGATATCGCCGCCCGGAAAGCCGGCGATGCCGTCGCACACCACGAAGCAGGCGGCGCGGTTGCCGAGCACCTCGCCGGTCTGATCCTGGTTGGAGGCGCGGCCGCCCTGGTTGGAGGTAGAGGCTATGGTGATATTCATTACGCGTCCGGTTTGGTCTGTGAGTCTTTGTATTGATTCACTTCAACGTCATAGGCGTGCAGGAAGGCTTCGCCGAACAGGGTGTGGAAATCGTCCTCGATCTCGCCGGAGGTTTGCTGATAGTTCTTCACGAAGTAGTCCCACAGCGCAGCCTTGCGGTTGGCGGGCAGCGACAGGCGCGGCGCCACGCCTTCCTTGCGCGCTTCCTCTTCGAGGCGCTCCGGGTTGAACGACTGCAGCATGGCGGCGATGATGGCGCGAATACCGGCGATCATCCCCAGCTGGTGCGCCTGCAGGTCGATCAGTGCGTCGCGCACCGCCTGCTCCGGCGGCATAAAGCCCGGCATCTGGCTGCCGAACATCTGCATCAGCACCGTTTTGCCCGAAGGCAGCAGCTTGAACGGGTTGTTGGCCTCGTCGAGGATCATGGTCATCTCGGCCTTCACGCCGCGCTTGAGGATCGAGCGGGATGAAAGCAGGGCGACGGTGCCTTGCGAGAACAGGCTCAGCAGGCGGCCGGCCTGGCGGATCTGCCGTTCGTCGAAATGCGGCTGCGGCTGCAGATCGTCGAGGCCGATGCCTTGCAACAGCGCCGTCAGCAGCGGCCCTTCCAATGTGTCGCCATTCGGCACGGCGGCATGCTGCCGCTGGGCGGACTGGTAGGCGACCGGATCGATGCCCAGACGGTTGCCCTGGCGCGGGCGCGGCGGCTGCGCAGGCGGTTCCTGCCGGTTGAACTGCGGCACGGGTTGGGGCTGTGGCTCAGGTGTCTGCACGGGTGGCGGCGTCGGCTGTGGGCGTGGCGCTTGCGGTTGTGCGGCGATCGGCGGCGGAGACGGCGGTGCGGGCGGCTGTACCGGCTCCTCCGGCTGAGCCAGCGGCACGGCGCCGCCCATCAGCAACCCCAGCGGATCGTTGCTGTTCAGCGTCTCTGGCGAAGCGGGCGCGGATGAACCGCCGAACAGTGCCAGCGGATCCAGTTCTTGCTCCGGTTGCTGCGCATTCTGCGCCGGGGCTGCCGGCCGCGCTGGCGCAGCCTGCTCCGCCAGCAGCGCGCTGGGGGTGGTGTCGGCCAGAATGTGTTCGCGCTCAAAGGTGGTGTCGGTGTTGAACAGCGCCGCCGGATCGGTTTGCTGCTGCTGCAGCTGGCGCAGATCGACATCGCCCGCCAGCTGCGCCAGCGGATCGGCCGGGTTCAGCTCGCGAGCGGGGGTGTCCAGCAACGGGTGGTTGCCAGGACTGGCGACCGGCGGCGGGGTGACGGCGGCCGGCGCATTCGGAGTAAATTCTTCCACCAGGCTGTCCCAGATTTCGTTGGGGATGGGCGCGGCGGATTTTTCTTTGGCGGCGGCTGCAGGGGCCGCAGCAGCGGCAACGGCGGCGGCCTTGGCCACCGGTTGAGCCTGTGGTGCGGCGTGCTGCTGCAGCGCGCTGACTTCAATCTGGTAATCGTCGATGCCGAGCACGTCGCCGTCTTGCAGTTCAACCTGGCGGCCGCGTTCCAGCGGAATGTCGTTCAGCAGCACGCGGGTAACGTTGCCGCGGTTGGTGATGCGGCATTCGCCGTCAGCGGAAATATGCACAATCGCCTGCAGGCGGGAAATGGCGCGCTCTTCGTCCGGCAGCACCAGGTTGTTGTCCACGCTGCGGCCGATGGTGCCGCCCGGCGGCAGAAAATCGCAACTGCTCTGCGGCGGAACCTGGCCGCTTTTATTTTTTACAATGGAAAATCGCATAAGGCATTCCTGCTGATAAGATCTTATGGCTAGGCAGTGGAACTCAATAACGGGATGAATTCGACTTTATTTCTTTCCTAAGAGAGATCTTTGAACGTGAGTGACTAAATTTTTTTGGTTAACGCATTATATGGTCGAAAACTTCAATGTAATAACGTGAGGCTGTATGTGTCAGGTGATGCCTTTGCTATTGCTCTCATTATTCTTACCCTTTCTCTTGTAATAGAGATTAGTCGGTAGTTGAGACAAGTAAATTAGGGCGAAGATAATACTGGCGTACCATACCTCGTCATAATCTTGGAATTTTATATTGAGCATTGAATCCAGTATCTCAGAGCCATAGTTAAATATTAAACCTTGGGTGATGCTTGCAAATAAATTTACTATGGTAACTACTACAAAAAGAGAGTAAGACTTTTTATTGTTAACTTTTTGTTTTAGGTGATACAGCCCGACAAAAACTATGACTGACAGTAAAAAGTATAAAAATACAAATGAGTAAGAGTAGGTGGAAAGCGTGACGTCATCGCTCACTGTTTTTTCCTTATCCCAATGCTCTAAAATTCCATATGGTTTTTACTGAGTAATAGAAAGCCAAGAAATATTTTCCCAATGACTGATGGTTAATGGTGCTGGTATATTTTCAAGCAATAAATTATAAGTGATAAAAATGTAGTTAATTTGAGGCTGATGGCTACAAAAAAAAGAATTCTATCACTGCGACTACTACTTTGAGTAACGTTTAAAAATGGCTTTAGCTTCACTGGCGTTCTGCAGTGAAAGACAATCTAAAGTGTGGTAAGTCCCTTGAACTGAGCCTTGGCTATTTTTATTTGCGTACTGTTCAGCCAGTTTTTCACCTTGTTCGAATGCATCCATCGGCAGTTTACTCAACTCTAAATAGGCGGAAGCGGAACGGAAGGCGTCTTGCTTGGTTCTTTCTGAGTCAGTGGACTTCCCAATGCAGCGGCTGGTTAACCAATTTTTATATAGTGCCCCTTGCGATAAAGCATTGAGCGAGTTTTCAGCAAGGACTACATGGCTTCCGAGCAGCAGAGACATTAAAAAGTACGTGTATCTTCTCATCCGAGATAACCTTTGATATGAGCCGTCGTTTGAGCAACTCTGATATCAGTTGTCGTCTTTCCCTTGGTACTTCTTGATGATGGCTTGCAAAGCTTGGCTATGTACAAGATCGATGCACTTTGCCATCGTCATCGGCTCCCCAGACATGCTGTCATAGTGCTTTGCCAGAAATTCTTTTGCCAGCGCCCTGACGGCGGTATGTGCTTCCAGAGAATAATCGCCGAACTCCATGTAACCCCTGGCGGCGGCGGCGGCATCGTTTTTGACTTCTTTTGCGGAGTACCCCTCGGCGATACAAACGCTAAGCGCGTAGTTTTTGAGGTACTCTTCGGGGGTATAGGTTTCTTTGGCTTGAGCCGATTGAATACATACCAAAAATATCATGCTTGCAACACACAGGGGTTTTATTTTAGTAACCATATAGATGCCTCGCTGGATTTTGGAAAGTAACAATGATCTGAGCAGGTTGTACCGTTCCATAATGTTGCGTGTCCGCTGGCATCATTCCATCCTGGAACAGTGAAAACCAATATCCCTTTGTCTTTTGAAAAGTCACTGGGGGTAGGGTTTTTTATCGTTTTATCAGGTTTACCGAATTTATAGCTCAAGAAGTTAATAATATCTCTGACACGATAAATGTACCAATTTTTATCTTTGCCTGAAACGGTCTTCCATGCTCCTCGTTCAACTTTAAAACCAGAGTAATTGAGCGTGTAACTCATGCGTATTGCGCAGGCATTGGTGAATCCTTGCAATGGATCATTGACGCCAAGCTCAATATTAACACCTACATTTCCACCGATCTTTTTGCCAACATCAGTAATATCTACGTTTATTTCGCTAAATCGTTGCCACGCTTGCTGGAATGAAGGGCGACTCATTATAACGTCCTCTGTTGATAGATGCCCCTAATCAGGGGCATCTTTGCGGGAAGATTAAGCTTCGCGGTTTTCCTTGATGTTCCAACCTGCGCTGCTTTCGGCGCCTTTGCCGCCTTTGTCGCTCTGCTCCCAGTATTGCTGTTTCACTTTCGCCGCCTGGAAGGAGTAGGTGACGCCCACGGTATCTTCGCCGCCTGCTCCGGTGTACTGCACGGCGGTGACCAGCACGTCTTCCAGGGTGATTTTTGCGTATTCCACCTGGCTACCACCCGCCTTACAAACCGACAGCTCAATCTTGGTCAGGTGTTTGCCGCTTGAGCAGTGTTTCAGCAAGGCCGGGGTTGACTTGTCGATCAGCGCGTTGACGTGCAGATCGTTGAAGCACACTTTGCCGGCGCCACCGCCGCCGCCAACGCCCATATTGCCCGGTTGAGAAGCGCCCCAGGAGAAAGAAGTGATGTCGGTCCAACCTTTGTGATTCGAATCTTTAGATTCGCCGCTGGCACCTTCAACTTTCAGGAACATATCAATAGCCATAGTTTCTTCACTCTTTATTAAGGGTTAACAGTAGTATTAACGTTACGTTGAAAAACTCAGGTAATAGCAGCAGGAATTGCAAGTGTGGTAATGCATTACCAATTTATATCCTTGTGCCATGCACCTTCTTAAATACCGAAAACTATCGGTACGGTTACCGAGCCATTATTAAAATGATAATGGCTCAATGCTTAATTATTTCGCGTTATCTTGATTCCACGTGCGATCTGGGTTGCCTGCTATGAGCTGTCGGGAAAGCTTGTCCAATTCAGGGCTATGGTACAACCGCAGGCAGTTTAAGGTGACACCTTGACTCTTGTCTTTAGTTTCGCTGTGAAACTCATTGATTCTGGATTTATATTTGTCGATGAGAACATTGATTTTCTCATCACCTGATTCGATATCGAATGGCATCCATTCTCTCATCGCATTCGCCGTTCTGGCCGCATCAAGAGAGAATGCTTTATCCGAATCGGAGACCTGTGCCAGGCAGCGTGACAATGCCAGTTCTTTTACGACCTGGTGATAAGGCATCTGTTTGATAAATGCCACCGGATCTTGAATGTCCTTGGCGAGCGATGACTGCGAGAGCCCCAACAGGGTAGTTGCCAATCCGATTGTGATTAACTTATTCATGGCAACTCCCAAAAATTGGCTCGCGGAGTAGAGTAATTGGTTCCGGGCTCATTGAAATAGCAATGATCTGAACAACTGGTTCCGTTCCAGAAAGTGGCGTGCCCGCCCGCGTTTCCCCAACCTGATACTTCAAAAAGTATTAATCCTTTTTTGTTGGCCAGTTGCGTAACAGGTAATTGAGGGTAATTAACAATCATGTCAGGTTTTCCCCACGTTTTAGTCAGGTAGGGAATCAAATCCCGCACGCGGAAAAAGTACCATTTTTTATCTGCGCCTGAGACGGTTAACTGACCTATTCTGGGAACCGGATGGCCTGTGTAATTGAGCACGTAACTCATCCTTACGGCACAGCTGTTTTCCCAGCCACCTGATTCGACGGGTATCTCAAAGTTTCGTTTTACGGCACCGCCAATCGTATTTTTAACTTTTCCCAGAGGATCGTTTGGGTCGTAAATATTTTTAGCTGCAGTCCAGGCAGCCAGAAAACGGGGTCTTGTTCCCATGATTTACCTCCATGTTTTATTTATCAGGCCGCGCTATCGCGGCCTGACTTCAGTCCATCAGGACGCGTCGTTTTGCTTCAGTGAAGGCAGTTTCGACACCAGGCGCAGGGAGACGGTCAGGCCTTCCAGCTGGTAGTGCGGGCGCAGGAAGAACTTGGCGCTGTAGTAGCCCGGGTTGTCTTCGATCTCTTCCACCTGCACTTCCGCTGCGGCCAGCGGTTTGCGCGACTTGGTTTCCTGCGAGGAGTTGGCCGGATCGCCGTCCACGTAGTTCATGATCCAGTCGTTCAGCCAGCGCTCCATGTCGTCGCGTTCGCGGAAGGAGCCAATTTTGTCGCGCACGATGCATTTCAGGTAGTGCGCGAAACGGCAGCAGGCGAACAGGTACGGCAGGCGCGCGGAAAGCTGGGCGTTGGCAGAGGCGTCGGCATCGTAATATTCCGCCGGCTTCTGCAGCGACTGCGCGCCGATAAAGGCGGCGAAGTCGGAGTTTTTGCGGTGCACCAGCGGCATAAAGCCGTTCTTGGCCAGCTCGGCTTCGCGGCGATCGCTGATGGCGATCTCGGTCGGGCACTTCATGTCCACGCCGCCGTCGTCGCTCGGGAAAGTGTGGCACGGCAGGTTTTCCACCGCGCCGCCGGATTCCACCCCGCGAATGGCGGTGCACCAGCCGAACTCTTTGAACGAACGGTTGATGTTGGCGGCCATGGCGTAGGCGGCGTTGGTCCAGGTGTAGTTGCCGTGGGTCGCGCCGTCGGTCTCTTCTTCGAAGTCAAACTCGTCCACCGGGTTGGTGCGGATACCGTACGGCAGGCGCGCCAGGAAGCGCGGCATCACCAGGCCCAGATAACGCGCGTCTTCCGATTCGCGCAGGCTGCGCCAGGCGGCGTACTCGGTGTTCTGGAAGATCTTGGTCAGATCGCGCGGGTTGGACAGCTCCTGCCAGGACTCCATCTGCATCACGCTTGGCGCGGTGCCGGCGATGAACGGGCAATGCGAGGCGGCGCCGATCTTGGCCATTTCGCCCAGCAGCTCCACGTCCTGCGGGCTGTGATCGAAGTAGTAGTCGCCCACCAGGCAGCCGAACGGCTCGCCGCCGAACTGGCCATACTCTTCTTCGTAGACTTTCTTAAAGATCGGGCTCTGGTCCCAGCCCACGCCTTTATAGCGCTTCAGCGTGCGGCCCAGCTCCTGCTTGGAAATGCTCATAAAGCGAATCTTCAGCATCTCGTCGGTTTCGGAGTTGTTGACCAGATAATGCAGGCCGTGCCAGGCGCCTTCCAGCTTCTGGAAGTCGTCGTGGTGAATGATCTGGTTGATCTGCTGCGACAGCTTTTCGTCGATTTCCGCGATCAGCGCCTGGATAGTGCGGTAGGCGTCGGAAGAAACGGTGACGGTGTTTTCCAGCGCCTGTTGCGCCAGGGTTTTCACCGCATTCTCGACCGCTTCTTTGGCCTGATCGGTCTTCGGCCGGAACTCTTTGTTCAGCAGCGCGCTGAATTCATCGCTGGAAAAAGTCTCGGTGGTTTGCAACGCATTGTGTTGTTGAGGCGAGTTGCTCATCGATTAATCCTCACGCTCGTTGTTGTCATCGTTAACCGCCGGCTTCGGCGCGTCGGTCAGGGATTGCAGCAGCGCCGGGTTTTGCAGGATCTTGGAGATCAGTTCTTCGGCGCCGTTCTTGCCGTCCATATAAGACAGCAGGTTGGAAAGCTGGGTGCGGGCGTCCAGCAGATTGCCCAGCGAGTCGACCTTGCGGGCGATAGCGGCGGGGGAGAAGTCTTCCATGCTTTCGAAGGTCAGATCGATGTTCAGCTTGCCTTCGCCGGTCAGGGTGTTATCGACCTGATAAGCGACGCGCGGCTTCAGTGATTTCATGCGCTCGTCGAAGTTGTCGACGTCGATCTCCATGAACTTGCGTTCTTCCACGCTGGCTTGCGGATCGACCGCTTTCCCCACCAGATCCGCCATCACGCCCATCACGAACGGCAGCTGGATTTTGCGCTCTGCGCCATAAATTTCGACATCGTATTCAATCTGTACGCGCGGCGCGCGGTTGCGGGCGATGAATTTCTGCCCGCTGCGGGATTTCGAGTTTGACATGATTTACTCCATCTAATGGCGATTGGGAACGCGCCTCGTCCGGCTGGGAGAGTCAGGTTCTGATTCGAGTCTGCGCCGGGGCAGACGGTATCGGGTGTCGTCAAGAGAACAAAAGTCGGCGGCTAGCTGTTCTCCTCGTGGTCGGGGCGACCGAGAATGGTCTCCAGTTGGTTAAGCCCATCGGGCGCCAAATCGCGGACGATTTGCATAAAGTCCAGCGTAATCAGCCGCTGGACCCGATCGATCATCAGCGGCGCCGGGTGGCTCGGCTCATGAAGACGAAAATAATTTTTCACCTTGTCCAGCATCAGCTGGGCGTCGTCGCGCGACTGGATCTGCGCGCTGCGCCAGTTGAGCGGTGCCGTGGCGCTTTGCATCGCAGCCGGTTGCTGCAGGATGGCGGCGTCTGGCGGGGCTTCGGGTTCGGCGGCGGTCGGGACATCGCTCTGGCCGGCGAGCGCCACCAGAGAAAATACCTTGGTCAGCGCGCTCATTTCCGGCAGGGCGCTTTCCCCCAGATGGCGGGTCACTTCACTGCGAATGGCGCCCAGGGTGTTGGCGATGTGGATCACCAGTGCGCCTTCGGGGCGGCCCTGCTGCGCCAGCTCATCCTGCAGCCGTGCGCGGCCGCCGGGAAAGTTGGGGCACTCTTGCTTGCTGCCGTCGAGCAGGGCGCCGGCATCGCGCAGCGAGATTTCACCGGCGGCGCTTTTCAGCAGCGGCGCAGTGCGCACGCTGGCGGCCAACGCGGCTTTGTCGCCGAGGTCGGCCAACGCATTGATGCGAAACAGCGGGTCGGCTTCGCCGTCGAACGTCAATGCCGGCTGCAGGGCATCCCAGTAACGGAGTATCGACTGGTGGATCAGCGTCAGCCCGTCGGCGTAGCCCGGCAACCCGCGCAGCTGGGTCCAGGCGCGGGTGAGGTACAGCATGACGCGCAGGTCTTTGGTGCGCGCCAGCAGCGAGGTCGCGAGGCGTTCGACCTGCACCCAATCCGGCGCTTCTTCCGGAATGATGGTGCTGCCGAACTGCTGTTCGGCCTTGCCGGTGGCGGCGCGCGCCATGGCCAGAAAGTCGGCGTCGTATTCCAGGTTGTCGCCGCAGGGATTGTCCGCGTCAACCGGGGCCAGCAGGGTATCGGTGTCGATAGCCATAGAATTTCCTTCAACGAACGATGTTAATCAAACATTTGCGGGTACTGGCCACCGCGGCCGGGGCGCGCCCAACCGTTGGGCTCGAACAGCAGTGAAAACAGCTGCACGGTGAGGTTGCCGCTGTGCACGTGAGTGTAGAGCGGGTGTCCGTCGGCCTGATTGGTCCACCAGAAGCTGGTGTACTGCGCCGGGTCGAAACAGTCGGCGGCCTGTTGCCAGCCGAGACCCGGCACGTCCGGATGCTGAAAACCGATAATCGACAATATCTCGGAATCCGCTTCCGCCGGCGGGCTGGGCAGCGCCGGGATTGCCTGCAGCGTGCGGTCGATCTGTTCGGCGGAGAAGCCGTTGCGCACGCCGTTCAGCAGGGTATGGCCGAGCTGCTGGTACCAGCTCGCCGCCATGTTCAGCTGTTGCGGGCGCCATTCTTGCAGGCTGAACAGGCGCAGCGCGCAGATCGGGTAGCGCCGCCCGACGCGATCGCGCGCCGGCAACAGGCAGCCCATCTGCACGTACGGGCTGCCGAGCGTGGCGGGGATCACGAAGTTCCACACCGGTGCGTTGCTGAACGGGTGGCCGTTTGGCCCCTGCGCATCGCGCTGCAAATTCACCAGCCCGTTATGGAACCAGTGGGCCCAGTTATTGACCACCGGATCGGGCAGGCGGCGCTGCAGAAAATCGCCGGCGGAAGGAAGTTTGCCGTACCAGCCGAGGCTCGTCGGGGCGCTTGAATCAGTGCTCATGGTCATGTCCTTTCGGGGCTACGGGCACGAGAAGGCCGGCAGTTGGAACGGATTGCGGATGCTGTTGGGCGTGAACTCCAGCGTGACGCGATGGCCGTCGAGATTAAACGTCGCCTGGCGGCCGAGGCCGCCGGTGCCCGAGGATTGCGCCATGTCCACCAGGCGGTTCAGCGCCCATGGCCCGCTGGTCACCAGACTGGCGGTGGTGCCGTTGGCCAGCGCCAGCTGCAAATGCACCTGGTTGGTATTGCGGGTGCCCGGCCAACTGACCACCAGCGGCACCTGTGGGCCGTGGCTGTATTTGAACAGCTGCCCGTCGATATCCAGCGTCAGGTTGAGGATGTCGTTATCCATCCGCACCGGCCGCACGGTCACGCGGTAGGAGGGCGTCGCGGTGCCGTTGGCGAAGAAGGCGTCGCGGATGCGCTGCGCCTGCTGGAACGAACGCAGGATGCCTTCGCCGCCGGGCAGCGTCTTACCGTCCACGCCGGGGGTGAAACGCCAGTTGGCGCGGGTGGTATCGACCTTGCCCTGCAGGTTGTCGCGGAAGAAGCTGTCCATCAGCCCGCTGTTCGGCGCGAACATGCGCGCCAGATCGTCCGGCGTCACGTCCTGGCGCGCCCGGGCCACCAGCGGATAACGCCCGGCGATCGCCTGGCGGCAGAAGCTACCGACCTCGAAGCTGATACGCTTTTTCACGTTCTCCATCTCTTTGCGCTGGGTGTCGCTGCTGGCGCCGATCGCCAGCGACAGCAGCATCTGTTTGAACGGCACCGGCAGACGGCCGGATTCGGCCTGCAGGCGCGGGATGATGTCGCTCGGCGGCGCCGACATGCCGCTGTTGGCCGCACCCTGCACCGCGGTCAGATAGCTGTACAGCTCATCGACCTGCTTCAGCACGCTGTCGAAAGGGATCGCCTTATTGCCTTCACCCTGACTTTGCGCCAGCTCCAGCAGCGGCGCGAAGTGCGCCATCACCAGCTGTTCCGGCTGGGCCGACACGTCGCCGTCGGCGTTGGCCGGCCGGTTAGTGAACAGTGCTTCCAGCGTGCGGTTGGCGTTTTGATTCAGCCTGTCTTCGGTTTTGGCCAGCAGCGAGCGGGAGTCGCCGTCGCTTTTCTCGTCGCGCAGGGTGACGTTTTTGCTGACGTTGACCAGCAGGTTGCGCATCGGCGACGGGTTGCCGGACAGCAGGCGCGCGCTGCTGATGCGCTGGGTCAGGTTGCCGATGTTGGCCAGTTGGATATCTCCCAGCAGCGCATCCCAGGCGCTGATGAAGTCCTGCATGTACAGCTGGCGGATGGTCTTGGTCAGATCGGCGCTTTTCTGCTCCGGCGTCTGGCTGTTCAACACCCAGACGTCTTCCTTGCGCAGGGTGTCGGTCACCGGGTCGATGTTGTCGTTGAACGCTTTCCAGTACCCTTGTGAGGTGAACAGGCCCGGCACGCCGTCGGTCACCGGTTTGCCGCTTTTGCGGCTGAACGCCAGTTCGGTCTGCGGGCCGGCCAAATCGACCAGGCTGACCGGCTTGATGTCGGTCTGTTTCAGCAGCAGGCGCTTGAGGCGGCCATAGACGCGCTGCGACAGCGGCGCCCGATTGATGGCGGCCTGCGCTTGCGCCACCAGCTGTTCATCTTTGGCGTAAGGCGAGGCCTGGATCTGCGCATCCAGCAGCTGGCTCAGGTGCCATTCGATCTGCTGCAGCTGTTTCTGCGTGCTGCCCTGCGGCAGGTTGCGTTGCAGGTTGAGCATCACCCAGGCGCGCAGGAATTTGCCGTCGTACTGCTTTGGCTGATACAGCATCTGATAGGCCTTCAGCGCTTCGTAGCTGAAGTCCGCGTCGCCGTGGTTGTCGTTGCGCAGCGTGGTGGCGATCTGCTGCGCCACCTGCGGCAGCAGCAGTTCTTTCAGCGCTTTTTGGTACAACGCATTGCCGGCGTCGCCCACCTGATCGCCGCGGAACAGCCCCATGCGGTAGGTGAACGGCGGATCGTCCAGCGAAAAGTTCTGGCTGTCCGGCAGGTGCAGCAGGCTGTTGAGGAACGGCAGCAGCGAGAACATGTCGCCGTTGCCCAACTGCGTCAGGTTTTGCCCCTGGCGCTCGACGCCGGGCACCTTGGCGGCCACTTCCGCCAGATAGGCCTTGTTGTTGCCGTAGCTGGTGAACCAGAGCATCGCCAGCACCGCCAGAATCACCGCCAGCGCGATGTACCCCGCCCAGTGCAGGGCGCGGTTGCGGTATTCCCACCAGCGGTTGCTGCCCGCCAGCCCGGATTCCTGGAAGACCACCGATTCCAGCGTCTCTTTCAGGAAGAAGCTCTGGCCTTTGGCCGCCGGGATCGGCGCTTCCTGGCCCACGCTGTCCCAGGCCGCGTTGGCCTGCGCCCCTGAGTTGGCCGCCGGCAGCTGCAGGTAGCGGTTCAGCTCGCCCATCACCCGGTCGAACGGCAGGCCTTCCTGCGTGCCGCTGGTGAAATAGATGCCGCGCGGGGTAAACCGGGTTTCAAAACTGGAGGTGGCGAACACCTGTTCCAGGTATTGGCTCAGCAGCGGGCGCAGCGCGGCGAACTCCTGCGGGAACAGGTAGCTTTCGGCGCGCTGGCGCGCGTCGTGCTCCATCAGCAGCGTATCCGGCAGCGCCGCGTCCAGCCGCTGTTGCAGCAGGGCGTATTGCTGTTCGAAGGCGGCGTTCAGATTGAAGTCCGGCTGCCGCGAGCGCTCGTAAGGGAAGGTGAATCCCCAGATCTGGTCGCGCTGCGCTTTGTCGAAGCTGCCGAAGTAGGCCATAAAGCCGTTGAGCAGGTCGGTTTTGGTCACCAGCACATAGACCGGGAAGTGAATGCCCAACTGCTCGTGCAGTTCGATCAGGCGTTTGCGCAGCGCACTGGCCTGAGCGCTGCGTGCTTCGGCGCTGTCGCTCAGCAGATCGGCGACGCTGATGGTCACCATCACGCCGTTGATCGGCTGGCGGGTGCGGTATTTTTTCAGCAGCGCGACGAAGCTTTGCCACTCGCCGGCATCTTCTTCGCGCTGGCTTTCCTGGGTGGTGTAGCGGCCGGCGGTGTCGAGCAGCACGGCGTCGTTGGTAAACCACCAGTCGCAGTTGCGGGTGCCGCCCACGCCGCGCAGCGCGGCTTTGCCGAAGCGATCCGCCAGCGGGAAGTGCAGGCCGGAGTTGACCAGCGCGGTGGTTTTACCGGCGCCGGGCGCGCCGATGATCACATACCACGGCAGCTGGTACAGATATTGGCGGCTGAAGCGGGTCATCCAGCGATGTTTGCCGTCGCCCTGGCCCGGTGCGAAGCGCGCCTTTTTCAGCAGCTGCGCCGCTTCGTCGAAGCGCTGCGCCAGCTGATCGTCTTGTTTGATCTCGGGCTTGCCGTCTTCCGCCGGCACCGCTTCGGCGGCGCGCAGATTGCTCAGCAGGCGACTGTTGAACCAGGCGCTGTAGAGGCGCGGGATCAGGCGGCACAGGAACCAGATCAGGTAGATAACGCCGATGGCGATCTGGCGGTTGAGTTCCGGCTCCAGCGGGCGATAGTCGCCGATGGCCACCAGCGGGCCGATCGTCCAGATGATGAACGCCAGCGCGGTGATGCCGACAAAGCCCCACAGCAGGCGGCTGGTGATGATGGAGAATAACGTACTGAGCATTACTTTCCGGTTCCTTGCGGCAAGCCGTTGATTTCCGCCTGGGTGTTTTCAGGGGCGACCAACAGCGTAATTTCTACCCGGCGGTTCAACGCACGGTTCACTTTGTTATCGTTCGGCGCGACGGGGTTGCTCTCGCCGCGGCCCTCGGCCTTGACCCGCTGCGGGTTGGCGAGGTGTTTTTGCAAGCGGGCGCTGACCGCTTCGGCGCGCGCCAGCGACAGCTCCCAGTTGGAGGCGAAACGGGCGCTGCGGATCGGCACGTTGTCGCTGTAGCCGGTGACCAGGATCTTGCCGCTGACGCCGTTCATGGCGGCGGCGATGCGGTCGATGACCGGGATATAGTTGGCGCGTACCGTGGTGGCCGCGGAGTCGAACAGCCCGTCACCTTTGAGGATCACCACGCTTTGCTGCGCTTCATCGCGCACCACCACCAACCCCTCGGCGATCTCTTTACGCAGGAAACTTTTCAGGCTCAGCGTCGGCGGCGCGGCCGGCGCCGGGTTACCGATCGCCACCTGCGGCAGATTGGTTTGGTAAATCGCCGCCAGCACCGGGCTGGTGTTGTCGCCCAGCCGCCAGTTGAGGGCGATGAACAGCAGCGAAGCCAGGAAGCCGGCCAACGCCACGCAGGCCCACAGCGGCACCAGCGGGCGCCACAGTTTCTGCTGTACCGGCAGGTCCAGCGCATGAGGCGATAGCGGCGGGGCATAGCCGCCACGCACCGATCGGATCAGCTGCAGCAGGCGCTGCTTCATGGTTTCCAGCTGCGAGCGGCCGTTTTCCATCACCCGGTAGCGGCCTTCAAAGCCCAGCAGCAGGCAATAATTGATCAGCTCCAGCAGGTTGATGTGCTCGCGCGGGCTTTGCGACAGCTTGGCCAGCAGTTGGAAAAACTTCTCGCCACCCCAGGTTTCGTTATGGAAGGTCACCAGCAGCCCGCTGCCGGACCACACGCTGTTGCTGCCCCACGGGGTCAGCGCCGCCGCTTCATCCAGCGCGGTGCACAGGCAATAACGCGCGCCGATGATCACTTCGTACGGCAGGTTGGCGCGTTGGCCGCGGATCTCGAAGCGGCGCATTTCGTCGATCAGCTGTTGGCGCAGCTGCGCCGGGTTGGCGTGCGTGGCCGACTGGCGGATCTGCGAAATGGCGTTCAGCAGCGGGTTGGCGGCATCTACCAGCGGGTTGGCCGCCGGCGCCGTGCTATTTTCCTGAGTCATAGGTTACCGGTCCGTATGGCTGCGAATCGCCCAAAATTCCATGTCCAGCCCCGGGAATTCGCCGGCCAGGTGCAGGGCGAAGGCGCTGGATTTTTCCATCTGTTTCCACAGGTCGCCGCCTTTTTCCAGCTCGAAGTAGGTGTAGCCGGCGTGATAGGGGATCTGGCGCGGCGCAGCGGGCATGGTGCGCAGACCGATGCCCGGCAGCTGCAGCTGCACCAGATCGCGGATGCGCGTGACCGGGGCGATCTTCATCTGCGCCGGGAAATGGGTCAGCAACACCTCGGCGGCCACGTCGGCGCGCACCGCCAGCACGAAGCCGAAATCGCGCATCATTTTGGCGTCCTGCACGGTGGCGACGTTCAGCCCGTGGGAGCGTTCGACCAGCGTCAGCTGAATGGCGTTGTCTTCCAGCACCACCGACAGCCCCTGACGCAGCAACAGCATCAGCTTGCCGAAGCACAACGCCAGATTGTCGTGGTCATACACCGGCAGGCGGCCTTCCGGGGTGCGCTGCGCCGAGAAGCTGGCGAGCTCGGTGGCGAACTGCAGCCAATCGGCGAACAGGCGCTCCGGGTGCAGATGGTCGAGGTGGTAGGCGTGGCTCACCTGGCCAAGATGGCGATTGATCAGCTGCAGCAGCATGAAATCGACCATTTCGGAACTGCCGCCGCGGCCCGGCTGCAGCAGGCGCTGGCTCATCTGCTGGCTGCGCTGTTGCAGCAGGCCCTGCAGATCGTTGATGAAGGTCCTCAGTACCGGGTTGCCCTGGCAGTTCAGCATCGGCGGGATCTGCGCGGTATCGAGGCGCAGGCTGTTGTCTCCGCGTTTTTCCAGCACGCGGGTCACGCCGAGCGCGGTCCATTCGGCGTTGAGTTCGCTCTCCAGCATCAGCCGCAGGCGCAGGCGGCCGAACTGCAGCGCCGCGCTGCCCACCGAGACGGCGTTGAGATCGTCGACTTCGTTCTCGTAAGCCAGATAGCGCGCCAGCGCCTCCGGGCTTTCCTGAAAGATCACGTCTTCACGCCCCGCGCGGTAGGTCGGCAGGGCCAGCACCACGTTTTCACCGGTCTTGTTTTCGGCGATGGTCAGCGGCGCGGGTGCCTGCTGGGCGCCGGCGAAGCGAAACGGCGTGCCGTCCGGCATGATGCCGCTGGCGGCGTTGAGCGCAATCTTGCCCTGGCGCAGCAGCGTTTGGTCCAGATCCAGGGTCAGGAACCCCCAGAAACAGCCGCTGTGGGCCTGGCCCCAGTTGCGCATATAGCCTTCGAGATAGTTTTCCGCCTGCTGGAAATGGTGAGGGCGCAAAAACATCCCCTCAGTCCAGACAACCTTATGAGCATCTTTCATCATCACACCTATAGTTACTTCGCTTCAGCGCAGCGGTAGGTCAGTCGACCTTTTTTACGGGGCGCAGGCCACTCACGCCCGCGACGATATGCGCTTCCAGCTCATCCGGCGAGAATTGCCATACCTTGTAGAAATTGGTTTCGGTGGGTTCCGGCAGCGGCAGTGAAATGCGCCAGGTCTTGCCGTCCAGATTTTGATATTCGGCGATCACGCCGATGTAACGTGCGTCCAATGCGCTTTGCCCGCCGAGCTTCTTACCGGTCTGGCCCGGCGTCAGGAAGAACTGATCGCTGTCCAGCAGGCTGTTGCCGAGCACGCTTTTGGCGTCGTTTTGCAGACTGAAGAAGTCGGCATCCATAAATTCCGCATCCGAACGCAGCAGCAACACGCGAATTTTGATCGGCGCCGGTTGCGCGCCGGCGGCGGCGTTGACCTGGCGATCGGCATCGAACACCAGGCTGTAACGCGACGGCACGCTTTTGGCGGAAGACATGCAGCCGCCGAGCGCCAGCGCGCCCAGCAGCAGAAACAGCATCCCGCACCAGCGGGAAGCGATAGGGGTCGTCATCATGGGAATCTCGTCGCCCGCAGGCGTGCTGACTACTGGAGGATCCAGGTGGCTGAGCCGGCGTTTTTACACGCCTTGCTGTCGCCGCCGACTTTGACGCAGTCCTGTTTGGCGGCGCGTGCGCGGCGCGGCAGATCTTTGCGCAGCGTCGATTTGTAGCGCGCTTCCGGCACGCCGGCGTTGGCCTGGATATATCCCATCAGGTCGCCCCCGCGGATGGCGGAGATCGCCAGCCAGTTGTTCTCCACTTCGCCCAGCGCGTAGAACGCGGCGGCGTTGTCCAGGCTGCCGACGGCGGTGCCGGTATAATTCGGGCTGCTCATGATGCTGGCGGCATACAGGCTGCGGTATTCTTCACCGATCGGCTTGAACTGCTTCGGCGCGCTTACCGCGGCGCGGTGCTGCAGCGTGACGCCGTTGACCTCACTGCTGACGAGGGCGTCGTTATTGAGCGCCGGCGGCGGCGGCGGCGGGGTGGAACAACCGGCAAGCGTCAGGGCGGTCAGCAGCGTCAGGGTAATCCGTGTTTTCACAATGTCCTCTTTTCTTGATTGAATGGCTGTGTAATAAGGCGCCGTCATCAGGGCGCAAGCAGCAACACTTTTAATTGGCTCGGCACGATGCGCATGCCGAGCGCGTTGGTGGAATTCTGCAGGCTGAGGCTGGTCAGCCGGGTGGCCGGGGTGCCTTTGAGCAATACGGTAAAGGCGCCGGTCAGGTGGCGGGACGGCCCCATCACCGTCCCGGAAGCGACGCCGGTGGCCACGCCGGGGTTGTCACCGTTGGTCAGCGGCGTCACCGTCGCCATGTTGTGCGCCGGGGTGCCGACGAACAGAATGTTGAACGCGTTCGGGATGGCGGTCGGTGCCAGGGCGATATCCGGATAGGGAACGGGCACCGGCGCCGGGCTTGGCGTCAGACAGACGTCGGGAAACGCCAGGTCCACACCGATCATTTGGCTGTTGGCAAACATAAAAGGCCTCCGCAGGTTATCCGACGTGGATTTGTTCTGAATCCAGCTTGGTGATGTCTTTTGAGGTAATGAGCGTGTTGCGGGCATGAATGCGGGCGTAATCTTCCGCCTGATAATCCAGTTGCCCGGCGCGCACGTGCTCGGTTTGGCGCACTTTGCGGAACAGCGAATGGCTGATCTGGCTGACAGAATGCCACAGCGACTCGCAGCGTTTGCCGACCAAACGGCTGACGCTGACGAAGGCCGACAGCTCCTCGCCGCTGTATTTCATCTTGTCGACGTGGCAGTCGCCGCTGTTGGCCTGCAGCGTCATGGCATCGCCGCGCAGTTGCAATGCCTGCGCACTGTGCAGCGACAGCGAGCCGTTCGGCGTTTCAATCTGCAGATCGCCTGCGACGCAGAGCCGCGTCGCGCTTTGCGGTTCCGCACGTTCGAGGACGGCGATCGCCCACAGCTGGTGGCCGCAGCCGGCGACCAGCACGCTATCGCCGAGAGCCGGCGTCAGCAGGCAGCTCGCCGCCCGGCGGCAATGCCAGCCGCGGCCTTCGCACTCCACTACCAGGCTGCCGTCCGGCAACAGGTTGACGACCTGGCCGGCGGCCTGCTGGGGCGGTGCGATGTTGACGGCGCGAGTTGTGTTGGCAACGCTCATGGTGATCCCCTCGTGAAGTGGTCAATGCATTCAGATTCGGCTCTGGCGCTGTGCGCTCCAGGTTTCGGCGGCGTACAGCTCTTCGTCGCGTTCGAGGATCCCGCTGCGATCGCCCCAGCGCGTTTGCTGCTGGTGGGCGCGGTGCATGCGGGTGCGCATAAAACGCGCGCGCCGGAAATCGGCGGCGCCGATGTCGGCATAACAGAAATCGGCGTAGGTCAGGTCGCTGTCGCTGAAATCACAACGCGCCGCGCGGCTGTGCTGGAATACGCTTTGATACAGGCGCGCCTGGCTGAAGTTGGCGGCATCCAGCGTCGCTTCGCTGAAGATAGCCTGATCGAAGTGCCCGCCGCGGCACTGTGCCTGAGTCAGATTGGCCTCCAGCCACAGCGACTGCTGCGCCTGTACGCTGGTTAGGTTGGCGCGCCGCAGCGAAGCGCCCTTGAAATTGCTCTGGCGCAGCGTCGCCTGGCTGAAGTCGACGTCGTCCAATTGGTTATCGGTAAACTGGCAGGCGATCAGGCGCTGCCCGGCGTAACTTTTGCCGCGATGGTCACATTCGAAAAACGTGACACGGTCGAAATCCGCACATTCAAACCGTGTTTCACACAGGTTTAATCGAAAGAACGTGACAAGTGAGAGTCGCGTATGGCTCAAATCAGCGGCGTCGAGCGGGCTTTCGTAAAAGGTGGTGCGATCGTGCTGAGTGGCGGAAAAATTCGCGCCGGCTAATTGGCATGACATCCAGTGGCTTTGGTTGAGCGAGAGCCGGCTGAAGTCGCTCTGTTCAAGCCGGCAGTCGTTGAACATCGTCAGTTCGATATGGCTCTCGCTGAAGCGGCTGGCCGACATGGCGCACTGATTGAAGGCCGTTTGCTTCAGGTTCGCCCGTACAAATTGTGCGTGTTCGAGCCGGCAATCGCTGAAGACGCTGTCGCGCAGATCGCAATCGGAGAAGTTCACGCCGTTCAGGTTCAACTCGTTGAACATGCCGCCGGCCAAATCCATACCGGCGAATGACAGACCGTGCAAATCCTCACCGGCAATCAGCTCGCCGCGTTTCACGCGCTGGCGTATCTGCTCAGGTTTTGAGGTCATACTTCCTTCCCGTTGTGGCGAGGCAATGTTTTCACCCTGGCGGTATAGGCGCCGTCGAGCCGGGTCGCCTGATCCACTTGCGACTGCGACAAGTCGGCCCGGAACAGATTGGTGCCCTGCAGGTCGGCGCCTGACAGCACGCATTTTTGCAGGATCGCCGCGATGAAATTGGCGTCGCGCAGGTTGGCCAGGGATAGATCGCTGCGAATGAACAAGCTGCCGCTGCCGTTGGCCTGGCGAAAATCGGCCTCGTTCAGCCGGGTTTCTGACAGGTCGCAGTTGTCGAGGCGCGCACGGCTGAAATTCGCCCGCTGCAGCGGCATCTGGCGCAAATTGCACTGCTTTAGCGTCGCGTCGCTGAAATCCGCCTGCGGCAACAGCGTCTTTGCCGCAAAGGCGCAGGCGGTGAGGCGTGCGGCGCGGAAGCTGAGGTTTTGCGTCTCGGTATCAACCCAGGCGCAACTTTCCAGCCGCGCCTGACTGAAGTTCACCGCCAGCAGCCGGCATTTGACGAAGCTGACTTTGTCGAGCCGGGCGTGGCTGAATGTCAGCTGCTCCAGCTGCAGTTCCATCAACGTAATGTTGGCCAGCGTGGCGCGGTTGAAGTCACACTGCCCGAGCAAGGTTTCGTATCCCAGCAAATCGCGTAATGACGCCATCGTGAAATCGCAGCGTTGAAACAACGTTTGCTGAATGTTGGTTTCGTGCAGCTGCACGCCGCCGAAATCCGTCGCTTCGCATTTCGCCAGGGCCAAAGAGGCGTGGCTCAGATTGGCCTGTTGCAAGACGGCGCCGCTGAGATCGGCGCGTGCCAACATCGCCTCGCGAAGATCGCTGCCCACCAGTTGGGTTTGGCGCAGATTGGCGTTTTCCAGCAAAGCGCCGCGCAGGTTAGCCTGGCAGAGATCCATGCCGGACAGATCGGCGCCCGTGAGATCAAGGCCGCTGAGATCTTTATCGCGCAGCATGGCGGCGGCGACGCGTTGGCGAATGATCTGCGCCAGATCGCCGCTTAAACGCAACGCCGGGCTTTGCGCCTGTGCCGACATTAAATACATTTTGTGCAGCGCGCGCTCGCTTTCCCCCAGCTGCTTGTCGCTAAACGCGTCGGGATGCTGGCGCGCCTCCTGGAACAGCAGATCGCGCTGCTGCTGGTAGCTTTCTGCACCGGAGGGCGGCACGTGATCCCCTCCGGGGTTAAGCGGGTCGATACCCTCGGCTTGTGCCAGTTTGAGCATGTCCTGATACTGCGTCTCGGCCTGGCTTTCCAAACGCTCGACGAATTCGGCGAGTTGGTCCAGTTTCGGCGGCGCGTCTTGCGACGGCAGCGGGAACAGTTCATCGATATCCTGGCCTTCACGCCGCAGGCGCTGGCGGTGCGCTTCGCGTTGCTGGTGCTCGTAGGCGGCGATATTTTCCGCCATCGGGCTTTGCAGCGTCGGCGTTTCCGTATCCAGCCAGGCACCGATGCAGGTTTCCGGCAACAACTCCTGTTCACGAAAAGCGTGCAGGGCACCCCGCTCTTTATCCAGCCGCTGGGCCAACACCTGCCGATAATGCGCGGTGGAGCGGGGCTCGCCTTCGATTTCCAGGGCCGGCATCAGCTGCATCACGTCGGCGGCATCGTCTTCATTGATGCGCGCGCTGCCCTGATAAATCAGCAGCATCTGTTCCCGATGAGGGAAGAACCAGACGGTGGTGTGGCGCATGGCGATCTCTTCGAAATGCGCTTCGCCGCCGCGCAGCCGGTTGATGAAGCAGCGTGTGCGCCACGGCGGTAAATGCCCTTGCTGCATTGGCTCCGACGGGTGCATGTTCCATATCCGGTAGGCGGCCTGGGGCGGCAGGCTGTCGCGTTGGGGAAACTGCTGATCGTCGTCCGCCATGTTGAACAGGCGCCAGTCGATGTCGTTGGCGAAGCCGGGAAAGCCGTTTTTCAACCAGTCGGCGTCGTAGTTTTTACCGATGCGGGAGAAGCGGCGCGGCCAGGTGATATCCAACGCGTCAAAGCTTGCCGGTTGCGCGCTTTGCCGAGGGGACGTAAGGCGCCCCTGCAGCGGTTCGACATTGGGTAGGCGATGGATACGGCCTTGCGGAAATGTTTCTGGAGTGGCGCCGATGCCGTGCGGATTATCGGCGAACTGGGTGCCGCCGTAAGCCCGGCGCCAGTCCAGACGCATTTCTGCAAAAGGAAGGGGAGTGGAGGGACGATCGTTGATCCAATGGCGATCGCCGAAAACCACCAGCGTTTTCTCCAGCGAATCCAGCTGGATCTTCACGGCGCAGGCGGTTTTGTCTTGTTGATGGTGGGTGTAGGCGTTGCCGGTGGCGAGAAACTCCGCACAGGCTTTCGGGATGGCCAGATCGAGCACGCCGCCGCTCAACGTGAGTTCTTCGGCAGCCAGCTGCCACAGCTCCGGTTCGGGGCGCAGGCGCGGGGAAGCCCCCATATCGGCCAAGGCCAAAACGGAAACGCCCAGATGATTTTGCCCTTGCCAAGAGAAGGGGCGATGAAGCGCGCTGAGGCGCAGAGGTTTTACGACTTTCATTGTGTGTGTAAAGCTTCCTGTGGATATCAGCCGGCAGCCAGGCTGCTTGCTCAAAAACAATCCGTTTTTCGGTTTAATAGATATCAGGCTATGTCACAACAGATGAAGAAAACGATGCGGCGCTCAGCGCCGATCGTTAATGCGAGGGGAGTGCCCCGCTTCGAAATGGATGGTCAAGAGGACAGCGCGCTGTCCTTCCCGTTGATTCCGCGAACCAGCAGCACGGCGGCCACGGACAACGCGGCGGCGATCGTCTTGGCGATAAATTGGCCGGCGCTCTCCAGGTGGTAGGGCGCAAAAAAGCCGATGCCGGCGGTGCCCAGAATCAACAGCACGGCGAGCGCTGCAAAACAGCCAAGCTCTATCGCCAGCGCCAGTCTGCCGGGTGCCGCCGCACCCAGGTAACCCATCAAAAAACCGGGCAGGATCAGGAATCCGATCAGTTCTGCGGGGGCATTCACCGCAGACATCACTTGTTGGTTGTATTTCAGGATCGCTAGCATCAGCGCGACAAAGATCAGCAGCCGCACCGGTAACGCCGCTGCCCGACTGGTCGACAAAAAGATTTTGCCGATCGCGGCGAGCAAGACGCAGCCAACCAGGATGCCAAAGAAGGTAAACAGGATTTGTCCCCCGAGGCTGTCCTGCGTCGAAAAGGCAATAAACGCGCCCATCGTGACACTTCCTTATGCAAGGTGATTTAGCGAACTGATGGACTATAAGTCGCTTTCAGCACGTAGAAACCGGATCGCGCGGATTGAAAGGTTTATTTTTGCTCAAAGCCGAGAAAGCTCTTCGATCACCGCTTTTTTGGGGTTCTTCGGGTCGTACTTTATCGCGGTGAAATGACCCGGCTGATATCGCGGCAGATCCACGACGCTGATCGGACCTTTCGCCACCGCCGTATGGTTTTTTCCGTCTTGGGCGATGTACTTGATTTCGACTTCGCAGACCGGTCGGTTACCGTCCCACAGATTGGTCTGGCGAATGCTGACGATTTGTCCGGAGGCGGAAATGCCGTTTTCCATCACGCTGAGAGAAGAACCGATATGTTTGAAATAGCCCCAGATATCGACCGTGATGAATTTGAAAAATCCCACCAGGCTGAGAATAGGAGCCAATAAAATCAACCCGATAACGGTGAAAACATTTTTGGCCTTCGACATGGGAGTCCCTTTATAAAAAGATCGCCAGCGCCTTGGTGCTCAGTCGTAAGGCGCCGTTGGTGACCAGCGCGCCAAGCTGAGTGAACGTCATGGGATCATTGCTGAGCTTGAAATTGGTTTTGCTGATCGACATCGGGTTATGCGAGATATCCAGCATCGTGTGTTTAAGGCTGGTCGCCGTCAACGAAAGATTGGAGCCGTAGAAGGCAAAATTGGCCCCGGTCGCCACCCATTTCCAGCCGTGGCAGTTATCTTTCCAGCTCGGCGTTTGCACCGAGACGCCGTCCGCGCTGGTGATATCGATGGTTTTCGCCTTGATGGTCAGCGTGCCGGTTATCGTCGTGTTCTGGTTGTTATTGTAGGTTTCGGTGACATCCCCGGTCACGGTAGCGGTCTGGCCGCCCGCTTCAATCGTCAGGACTTGCCCGCCGGCAGTAATGGTGGTGTGCTGGCCGCCGGCGGTGATGTTGACGGTCTGCCCCTGCTTGATGGTGCTGGTCTGTTGCCCTTCGGTAATGTCGAGGGTCTGGTTGCCTTTCACCGTCACATGTTGAGTCTGCGTGATGTTTTGCGTCTGCGCGCCGTCAAGCTTGAAGGACTGATTGCCGGTGATGTCGATTTTATCGCCGCCGTCGATGATCGTCAGGTCGCGGCCGCCTTTGATGTTCACCGTCTGATGCGCGTTCAGGTTGGCGGTTTCGAGCCCATTGACGGTGGTGGTGCGTTTCGCTTTGTACAGGAACGTGGCGTCGCCGGTGACGGTGTCTTCCTGCTGGCGGCCGATGGTGGTGGTGCGGCTGCCGTCAATATTGACGTTCTTGTCGTTTTCCACCGTCATGTTCATGTTACGTTCGGCGTGCATGTCGAAAGATTCGTTGCCGGGCGCGTCTTCCAGGAACAGGAAGCTGGCGTTGTCGGCACCGCCGCCTTTGCTGCGGCTCATAAAGCCCATTTTGGTGGCGTCACCCGGCAAATCCCACGGTGGCATGCTGTCTTCGTTATAAACGCGACCGGTGATGATTGGGCGATCCGGATCGCCGTTGATAAAGTCGACCACCACTTCCTCACCTACGCGCGGGATCTGGATCCCGCCGTATTTCCAGCCGGCCCAGGCGCTGGAAACGCGCACCCAGCAGGAGCTGGTTTCATTGCCGCTGCCGTGGCGGTCCCAACGGAACTTGAGCTTCACCCGGCCATATTTATCGGTCCAGATGCTTTCGCCTTCCGGGCCAACCACTTCGGCGGTTTGCGGGCCATGGGTTTTCGGCCAGGGCGTGGTGCGCGCCGGGCGCCAATTGATGCCCGCCGGGACGACCTGAAATTCGGTACGCTGCTCGCTAACGTCGTTATCGTTGCTGGCGTAGCTGTTTTCCTGCATGAAGTAATGCGCGCTGACGACCAGGTAGGGCTGGTTGTCTTCCGTACGCGGCGCCTGGGTCAGTTGGAAACGGTAGCCGGGGGCAATGCCCTGAGAACTGCCTTCGCCGCTCATCTGCTCATGCTGCGCTTCGAACTCCTGTTGGCGAACCTTGACGTAAAACTGGCCGTGGGCGTGATCGGTGTATCGCCCGGGCCAGTCGAACACCTCGGCTTTGTCCTGCGCGAACGAGGCGGGATTCTGCCGGGCCTCCAGCAACCGCGCGCGCGGTTTGCGAAAATCGTAGTCATCCAGGCTATACAGGCTGGGCGTGATGGCGTCCGAGACGCTCCAGCTGTTGATGCTGTCTTTATTTTCCACCAGGCCGCCTTCCGCGAGCTGATAGGGAATGCTGGCATAGCCGGCGAGTTCCTGATGCGCCGCCGGTGCGTCAGCCAGCACCAGCGTATGACCGTCTTGCTGGTGCGTGAAATAGTAATAGATGCCTTCGTGTTCCATCAGGCGGCTGATGAAGTCGAAATCGCTCTCCTGATACTGCACGCAGTATCCCCAGATGCGGTAGTCGTAACTCAGGCGGTTATCGATTTTCACCTGATACTGCCCCAGCACCTGAGTCAGGATGTCGGGAACGGTCTTTTCCTGGTAGATACGGAAGTCGCGGTTTTGCGTCAGATACCACAGCGTGGGGCGCAGCACGGCGCGGTAGATATAGTAACGGTTGCCGCCGGCTTCTCGTCCGGAGAGGGTCATGCGCGTGATATTGCCGTTGAGATAACGCGGCGCCAACGGATTGCCCCGCAGCTCAAGCGTGATTTTTTGTCCCAGCAGTGCTTTCAGATCGAGCCGATTGTCAGGGCTGAGCAGCTCGACGTCGAACTCGAACAGCCCGGCCAGTTTTTCCTCGCCGGAAAGGCTTCGGAACAGCAGCTGATGGGCGGGCAAAGGCGTGTGCGCAATGATAAGGCGATCCATACTATCCCCCGATTTAGGCATAGCTACCGCACGAGAATTGACGCGCGATCCCGATGGCGTATCTGTCACGAATTGAGACAGGAACTGACGAAAGATTTAACAAAGTTTACACAAAGGCACGATTTGTGCAGTCTACAATAGAGATCTGCATTTGCAAAATAGCCTTGTGGATCAATGCTCAATTCGTTAACTCGCTCACGATCTTGTTTTTTATTATCTAAAACATATAGATATGAGTAGATCATTTTTTATCTCAAATTATTGGATAATTGGTAATACCAAGAAATAAATATGTAACACTTAAGCCAACGTGTTTATAAAACAACTCTTTTTTTTCGTAAAAAAAGTCACTGATTCTTTTTTATCCTTACCATTCGTCAGTTAAAGATGATCAAATATATAAATTTAACGAATGTTAATTCGGATGATTCCTATTTGGTGGGCGCGAAAAGGCCCCTCAGCGGGCCTTGGGTCGTGGGTTTGAACGGTTAATAATGCAGCAGTTACTGCGGGCAGGAAGCGAACGCGATTTGGCCTATCAAGTCGCAAAGCCAGATTAAGGCTGGGTCGGATTGTGCCTGCCGACCGGCGATCAGCTCGATGGGAAAAGGCGCAATGGCCAACTCGTCAGGCAATGGGAGAAGGCGTACGCGTTGCGGATCGGCAAAACGCCGGGCCACGCTGGCGGCTAAGGTGGCGATCAGATCGCTGTCGGCGATCACGGCCGGCAGGGCGACAATATGTGAAAAGGTCACGGCGACGCGCCGCTGGCCGCCGATTTCCGCCAGGCGTCGGTCGACTAATCCTCTGGCAGAACCGTCGTCAGCCGGTGCATACAGCCCATGCGGCAGGCTCAGGTAGCGCGCCAGATCCCAGCGGCCATCCGCCAGTTGCGGGTGCGAACGGCTGGCAATACACACCAGATGCTCTTCAAACAACGTGCGCACATAGTGGCTTTCCGTACCGGAAAGATGTCCCCCCAGTGCGATGTCCACCTCGCCACTTTCCAACTGCCGGTAAATATTGCGGCGATCCAGGCGTGAAACGCGAATATCGATGCCGGGTGCTGCCTGACGCAACCGACTGATGATGGCGGGCAGCAGCAATATATCGGCATAGTCGCCGGCCGCCAGCGTAAAGCGCCGTTGACCGGCGGTGGCGGGATCGAAACGGGCAGGGGGCGCCAACGCCAGATGGATCTGTTCAAGCACCCGCCGTATCTGCGGCATAAGCTGATGGGCGCGCGGCGTGGGCGCCATGCCGCCGCCGCTGCGAACAAACAGCGGATCGTTCAGCAGCGTGCGCAGCCGCGCCAAGGCATTGCTGACGGAGGGCTGGGCGCGGTTAAGACGCCGGCCTGCGGCGGTCACGTTGCGTGTCTGATACAACGCCTCGAACACCACCAGCAAGTTGAGATCGACGTTGGCTAAATTCATTTTATGAATACTCTATATACAGATAATCCATTTCCAGAATCATACTGCGTTCTCTAGGCTGGTAGCACACGAATTTAGCCTTCAGTCAGGGGAAATGATGAACAAAGTGTTGATTACCGGCATTGAGCCGTTCGATGGTGACGCGGTGAACCCTTCCTGGCAGGTTGCGCAGGCATTGGTCGGTGAGCATATCGCCGGCGCGGAGATCGCGGTGCTCGAGTTGCCCTGCGTATTGGGCGTGGCCAATTCACAGCTGGTCGCGGCCATTGATGCATTGCAGCCGGTGGCGGTGATATGTCTGGGGCTGGCCGGCGGCCGGGCTGAGATATCGCTGGAACGGGTGGCTATTAATCTGATCGATGCCCGCATTCCCGACAATGCCGGTAAGCAGCCGATCGACGTGCCGGTGGTTGCCGGCGGGCCGGTGGGGTATTTCAGCACGTTGCCGGTTAAGGCCGCGGTGCAGCAGCTGCGCCGACAGGGGATCCCGGCGGCGGTCTCTTATACGGCAGGTACCTATAACTGCAACCATATTTTTTACGGTCTGCGTCACTATCTGGAAACGCATCATTCGCGGGTCAGGGGCGGGTTCGTGCATATCCCGTACAGCCATGAACTGGCGGCGGCGCATCCGGGCAAGCCGAGTATGGCGCTGGCCACGATGGTAGAGGCGGTGCGCACTATCGTGCAGGTGACGCTCACGGTAGAAGAAGATGTGCGATTCGGCGACGGAGCGGTACATTGAAAGACAGGGCGTGGCATGCCACGCCCTGATGCACATTATTCGTCAATCGTCATTCGTCGGCGACGCGGATCACCAGCTTGCCGAAGTTCTTGCCCTGCAGCAGGCCGATAAATGCCTGCGGCGCCTGCTCCAGCCCATCGACGATATCCTCGCGGAACTTGATTTTCCCCTGCTCGACCCAGCTGCTCATCTGTTGCAGGAACTCATCAAAGCGTGAGCCGTAGTCGTCGAAGATGATAAAGCCTTGCATACGGATGCGTTTACGCAGGATCAGCCCCTCCAGCAGCGGTAAACGGTCCGGCCCGGCGGGTAATCCGGTGGCGTTGTAATGGGCGATGATGCCGCAGACCGGAATGCGCGCCTTGGCGTTCAGCAGCGGCAACACGGCGTCGAATACGGCACCGCCGACGTTCTCATAATAGATGTCGATGCCCTGTGGACAGGCGGCGGCCAGTTGCTCGGCAAAGTCGGGGTCGCGGTGATCGATGCAGGCGTCGAAACCCAATTCTTCCACCACATAGCGGCATTTTTCCGCCCCGCCGGCAACGCCGACGACGCGGCAGCCTTTCAACTTCCCGATTTGGCCGACCACTGAACCGACTGCCCCGCTGGCGGCGGCCACCACCAGCGTTTCACCCGCCTGCGGTTGGCCGATATCGAGCAATCCCATGTAAGCGGTAAACCCCGGCATGCCCAGCACGCCCAGCAGGCGGGAAGGTCGCGGCAGGTGCGGGCCGAGGTTGCGCAGACCGCTGCCGTCGGACAGGGCATAATCCTGCCAGCCGTCATAACCCAACACCCAATCGCCGACGTTGAAGTCGGGATGCTGTGAGACCGCGACGCGCGATACCGTGCCGCCCACCATCACCTGACCGATCTCGACCGGCGGCGCATAGGAAGGGGCATCGCTCATGCGCCCGCGCATATAAGGATCCAGCGACAGATAAACGGTACGCAGCAACAGCTGTCCCGCGCCGGGCTGTGGCACGGGGGCGGTGTCGAGACGGAAGTTCGCCGCCGTCGGTTCGCCGTGGGGGCGCGAGGCCAGCAGGAAGCGGCGGTTCTGTTGAGAAGGGGACATCGAAAGCTCCTTTGCATTGCGACAAACAAGGTTCGTTAAGCCTAGTTCAGGGGCGGCAAGGCAACGTTACCGAATGTGCTTAGCCTTAGAGCGGGACGATCAGCACGTCAATATGGCTGATATTGATGAAGCGGGCGGCGGAGCAGGAGACTTTGTTCATCATGCCGTCGCGGTGATTGCCGCAGAGCAGCAGGTCGAACGGCCTGCTGCGGCTGGCGTATTCCAGGCTGTCACCCAGTTCGCCGTGCACGATCAGCATATCGGCAATCGGGTAACCGGCGCGTTGACGCAGCTCTTCCATAAACAGCCGGGTTTCCTCCTCCATCAGCGCGCGTAAATCGCCCAACATCGGCCCAGCGAAATTGTTGTACATTTCCGGGTTGGCGAGGGTGCTTAACAGGGTGATGTTACCGGCATAGGGGCGGACGATAGAGACGGCCTTTTCCACCAGGCGGTGGCTGTCAGGCGCGACGGCGACGGTGACCAGAACGTTTTGATACCCCATATCCCACTCCTTGTTGTATCCGTCGTGTTTCAGGCTGCCGCGTCGGTGGCCTTAGAGAAAATGCTGCGCTCGGATAAGGGTAGAACCTGGTGGGCGTAATAAATGTGTTTCGCATCACGCGCGGCAATAAAAGCTGAGCTTGCCCGGTTATATAGCAATAAAAGATAAAACCGTTGCCGCACGTAATTTCGCTGAATTAAAGCACCTGCGCCCACAGCGTTTTCGGCACTTTGCCCAGATCGAACAATTTACCGGCAACCAGCTCGGCGCGACGGTGGTCGGCAGCGCGGTACATGTTGCTCATTTCTGTATCATTTTCAATGGAATAGTTCAGTTTGTCGTACACCTTTTCCAGGCTGTCCAAAGAGGAGCATTTACGGAATGTCAGCAAATATTCGAGCGTATCGGTCATGATTAAAATATAGCCTGTTAATAGTTAGAGCCGGGTGAATAACACATCACCGGCTCACGGCGATGCCGCCAAGGCAGTGATGTACGACCTGACAAAAATCATTTCAAGTAGATAAATTGCACTGGGTAATAATGAGGCGTCGCCAGCGGCGGCGCTTCGATAAATCATAATATGCCCGTGCGCCATCAGCAATCTCATCCTGCTGATAAATGAAGAAATAGGGAAAGTCTCAGAGCGAGGCTGCTCGGGATGAGGGCAGAAGCACCGCTGCTCCTGCTACGCGCAAGTTCGCGCTGCCGCTTTTGCGGCGTTTTTTTCACCTGCCGAGAGGTACAACGGCCTTACGCGGTGTTTTTCATTGCCGCTTGCGTTGAGGTTACGTCTCTCTGTCACTGAAGATTGAGGAGAGTAAAACAAAACTGCGTTTTATTTTATCGCCATGAAAGGATGGAAACGGGGGCGGGTTAATAATCTATTCACCTGCGGAATAATTATGACGGCGACAGAAAAGAAATAAAAAAGCATTAAAGTTTTAGGGTGTGCTGCCGATATGCCGTTTTAGGGGTGATTTAACGTAAAAAGACCATTCTTTCGCCGTGCTGATACGGAAACATATCGTTACGTCTGTTTGCTTGTTCACTACGCCAGCGAATCATTGATAAGCCTTAATCACCTGATGTTGAAAATTAGAACAGCCTTCAGTAGAGGGTTTAAGTCAAATCCGATAGCTAATAACCTTATAGTTTACGATAGTTATTTTTCAGCTTGGATATTTTTTAGCGTCTCAACTGGTTATTTATACTGAGATTGTTGCCTATATGCAGATTTTTGTTCTGTTATTTTGGTTTGGTGATGGTTTTGTTCGAATTGATCTAAAAAAGATAATTTTTTGGCTGATAAACATTGTTTTTAAGACGTTTTTTTACCTGCGTCTGTTTTGTGAGCAAAATGGCGGTCAATAAATGTGCGTATTTGGGGGTATTTGGCTTAAATATTTTTTATTTTTGTGATCTATGTCACATTGTATTTAAAATTGCCTCTCACTTACATTGTGTGTGCTAATGGTTCGGGGGTAGAGTTGCGCTGCTTTAGGAATAATCTTATTAAATTTGTAAAAATAGTTTCATGGTGGCTAAACACTATCGAAGCAGAATGCTGTACATCCATACACGTTGGTTTACGCTCGTAGCAAATACTGAACAGTGGTCGAATTTAGCGATTGGCGAAAATTATAGCAGTCGTTTTTGAGAGATTAATTTGCCAACTTTGGGAAACAACCCAGGTCACGGGCGATAAAATTTATCACCCAGCGTATGTTTTTAAACATAGTCTGTCGGGATGGGGAATATGGGTACGTCTGAATTACTTAAGCATATTTATGACATCAATTTGTCATATTTACTTTTAGCACAGCGTTTGATCAACGATGAAAAAGCGTCCGCGATGTTCCGCCTTGGTATTGATGAAACCATGGCCGATGCGTTGGCGCAGCTGACTTTGCCGCAAATGGTCAAACTGGCCGAGACCAACCAGCTGGTTTGCCACTTCCGCTTTAACGAAAGCCAGACCATCGAACGCCTGACCAAAGAGTCGCGCGTCGACGATCTGCAACAAATCCATACCGGCATTTTGCTATCAAGCCATTTACTGCAAGAGCTATCGAGTAAAGACGCTAGCCCGACGAAGAAAAGAGCCTGATGATGGTTGAGAAAAGTATTGTTCAAGAAGCCAAGGACATTCAGCTTGCCATGGAGCTGATTTCACTGGGAGCCCGTTTGCAGATGCTGGAGAGCGAAACCCAGCTCAGCCGCGGGCGCTTGATTAAACTTTATAAGGAGTTGCGCGGTAGCCCGCCGCCAAAAGGGATGTTGCCGTTCTCAACCGACTGGTTTATGACCTGGGAACAAAATATTCACTCGTCGATGTTTTACAACGCCTACCTGTTCCTGATGAAAAGCGGACAGTGCAGCGGGGTGGAGGCGGTGATCAAAGCCTATCGCCTCTACCTGGAACAGTGTCCGCAGCAGGCCGGCGAGGCGCCGCTGCTGGCGCTGACCCGTGCCTGGACGCTGGTGCGTTTCGTCGATAGCGGCATGTTGCAGCTCTCTGCCTGCAGCTGCTGCGGCGGCGCATTTATCACTCATGCGCATCAGCCGCTGAATGGTTTCATCTGCAGTTTATGCCAACCTCCATCCCGCGCCGTAAAAAGACGTAAACTTTCGCCGCAACTGGCCGATATTATTCCTCAACTGCTGGACGAGCAGGTCAAACGCGCCATTTGAGCCGCCACATTGCCGGCTCTCGGCAATGAATACCGACGTGTGATACGCAGGGGCGGCATGCCGCCCCCAGACACGCAGCCTGGTCTGTCGCGCCAGGGCGCGTTTGCCCCACCTTCCATCCACATTGTTAATTTAAGGAATGCGTGTGCTAGTTATTTTGGGTTATCTCGTGGTATTGGGTGCGGTGTTTGGCGGCTATCTGATCGTGGGCGGTCATCTCGGTGCGTTATATCAACCGGCGGAGTTTCTGATTATCGGCGGGGCGGGTGTCGGCGCTTTCATCGTCGGCAACAACGGCAAGGCGATCAAGGCCACGCTGCGCGCGCTGCCGCGACTGATGCGCCGTTCCAAATACAACAAAGATCTGTACATGGATCTGATGGCGCTGTTGTTCCGCCTGCTGGCCAAATCGCGTCAGCAAGGCATGCTGTCGCTCGAGTTCGACATCGATAATCCGCAAGAAAGTGAAATTTTCTCTAATTATCCGCGCATCCTTGCCGATAACACCCTGGTGGAGTTCATTACCGACTATTTACGGCTGATGGTGAGCGGCAATATGAATGCGTTCGAGATCGAAGCGCTGATGGACGAAGAGATCGAAACCTACGAGCAGGAAAGCGAAGTGCCCGCCGGCAGCCTGGCGATGGTGGGCGACTCCTTGCCGGCGTTCGGTATCGTCGCGGCGGTGATGGGGGTGGTGCACGCCCTGGCTTCGGCCGATCGGCCGGCTGCGGAACTGGGGGCGCTCATCGCTAATGCCATGGTCGGTACTTTCCTCGGTATTCTGCTGGCCTACGGTTTTATCTCGCCGCTGGCCACGTTGCTGCGCCAGAAGAGCGCCGAAAACGTCAAGATGATGCAGTGCATCAAGGTCACGCTGCTGTCGAGCCTGAACGGATACGCGCCGCAGATCGCGGTCGAGTTTGGCCGCAAAACGCTGTATACCACCGAACGTCCTTCTTTCGTTGAGCTGGAAGAACACGTGCGCCGCGTGAAAGCGCCGGCGCAGCAGGCGACGGAAGAAGAAGAAGCATGAAACAGAATCATCCGGTCGTTCTGGTCAGAAAGCGCAAGTCGCATCATGCCGCCCATCACGGCGGCTCCTGGAAGATCGCTTATGCCGACTTTATGACGGCGATGATGGCGTTCTTTCTGGTGATGTGGCTGCTGGCGATCGCCAGCCCGCAGGAGCTGACGCAAATCGCCGAATATTTCCGCACGCCGCTCAAGGTTGCCTTGACCAGCGGCGACAAAAGCAGCTCCGAAAGCAGCCCTATTCCAGGCGGCGGCGACGATCCGACGCAACAGCATGGTCTGGTGAGAAAGCAGGTCGACTCGCCGGACTCGCGCGCCGAAGAGCTGCGCCTGAACAAACTGCGTGAAAAGCTGGATGAGCTGATTGAGTCCGATCCGCGCCTGAAGGCGCTGCGCCCGCATCTGTTGATCAACATGATGGATGAGGGGCTGCGCATTCAGATCATCGATAGCCAGAACCGGCCGATGTTCAAAACCGGCAGCGCGCAGGTCGAGAGTTATATGCGCGATATTCTGCGGGCGATAGCGCCGATCCTCAACGACCTGCCGAACAAGATCAGCCTGTCCGGCCACACCGATGATATCCCTTATGCCACCGGCGAGCGCGGTTACAGCAACTGGGAACTGTCGGCCGATCGCGCCAACGCCTCCCGACGCGAGCTGATCGCCGGCGGCCTGGCGGAAGGCAAGGTGCTGCGGGTGGTGGGCATGGCAGCCACCATGAGCCTGAAACAGCACGGTGCCGATGACGCAATTAACCGCCGCATCACCGTGCTGGTGTTGAATAAGCAAACGCAAGAAGGCATCGAACACGAAAATGCCGAAAGCAACGCGATGGATATCGCCCAGCCGGATAGCCTGAAACAGCTGGCGCCGTCGGCGACTGCGCCGGCCAGCCAAACGCCGGAACCCCAGGCGGTAACGCCGACCGATCAAGCGACGCCGCCGGCGACGGACCCTGTCGCCCAATCGCAGGCATCCCCGGCGATAGCTCCGGCCGGTCAAACGCCGGAACAACCGGCGGCCACACCCGCACCGACTAACCGCGACTCACAGCCAGAGGTGACCCCGTGAGCATGGACATTAGCGATTTTTATCAGACCTTCTTTGATGAAGCGGACGAGTTGCTGGCCGACATGGAGCAACACCTGCTGGAGCTGGATCCGCTGGCCCCCGATATCGAGCCGTTGAACGCCATCTTCCGTGCGGCGCACTCGATCAAGGGCGGTGCGGCGACCTTTGGCTTTTCGGTGCTGCAGGAAACCACCCACCTGCTGGAGAACCTGCTGGACGGTGCAAGACGCCAGGAAATGAGCCTGAGCACCGAGATTATCAACCTGTTTCTGGAAACCAAAGACATTATGCAGGAGCAACTGGACGCCTATAAAACTTCGCAACAGCCTGACGCCGAAAGCTTTGAATACATTTGCCAGGCGCTGCGCCAGCTGGCGTTGGAGGCGCAGCAGCAGCAGCAGGATACGCCTGCGGCTGAACCGGCCGTTCAGCAGCCTGTCGTGAAGCCGGCGGCCGCACCGGCGGCGATCGAAGGCGGTATGCGCATTAGCCTGAACGGGTTGAAAGCCAGTGAAATCCCCTTGATGTTGGAAGAGCTGGGCAACCTCGGCGAGGTTAAAGACCCGCATCAGACGGAACACAGTCTGGACGTGACGTTGCTCACCTCCGCCAGCGAAGATGACATCAGCGCCGTGCTGTGCTTCGTGCTGGAACCGGAACAAATCAGCTTCTCGACGCCGACGCAGAGCGAACCGGCCGCCGTGGAAGCGAGCTTACCGGCAGCGGTCGCCGTGCCGGAACCTGCGCCAGCGCCGGTCGCCAGCGCCGTGCCGCCTGCCGCCAAACCGGCCGCCGCAGCGGCGGAAGCGCCAAAAGCGCGCGCCAAGGCGAGCGAATCCACCAGCATTCGCGTGGCGGTGGAAAAAGTGGATCAGCTGATCAACCTGGTGGGCGAACTGGTGATCACCCAGTCGATGCTGGCGCAACGCTCCGGCACGCTGGATCCGGTGAACCACGGCGATCTGCTGAACAGCATGAGCCAGCTGGAGCGTAACGCGCGCGATCTTCAAGAGTCGGTCATGTCGATCCGCATGATGCCGATGGAATATGTCTTCAGCCGCTACCCGCGCCTGGTGCGCGATTTGGCCGGCAAGCTGAACAAACAGGTGGAACTGACGCTGCAGGGCAGCTCCACCGAACTGGACAAGAGCCTGATCGAACGCATTATCGATCCGCTGACGCACTTGGTGCGCAACAGCCTCGATCACGGTATCGAAGAGCCGGCCACCCGCATCGCCGCCGGTAAGTCGGCGGTGGGCAATCTGGTGCTGTCGGCCGAACACCAGGGTGGCAACATCTGTATTGAGGTCATCGACGACGGCGCCGGCCTGAACCGCGAAAAAATTCTCGCCAAGGCCGCGTCGCAAGGGCTGGCGGTGAGCGACAGCATGAGCGACGAAGAAGTCGGCATGCTGATCTTTGCTCCGGGCTTCTCTACCGCCGAGCAGGTGACCGACGTTTCCGGCCGTGGCGTCGGCATGGACGTGGTGAAACGGAATATTCAGGAGATGGGCGGTCACGTCGAGATCCGTTCACAGGCCGGTAAGGGCACCACCATCCGCATCCTGCTGCCGCTGACGCTGGCGATCCTTGACGGCATGTCGGTCAAGGTGAACGACGAAGTCTTTATCCTGCCGCTGAACGCGGTGATGGAATCGCTGCAGCCGCAGGCGGAAGATCTTCATCCGTTGGCCGGCGGCGAACGCGTGCTGCAGGTGCGCGGCGAATATCTGCCGCTGGTAGAACTGTATCGGGTATTTGAAGTGGAAGGCGCCAAAACCGACGCCACGCAGGGCATCGTCGTTATCCTGCAAAGTGCCGGCCGCCGCTATGCGTTGCTGGTGGATCAGCTGATCGGCCAGCATCAGGTGGTGGTGAAGAATCTGGAAAGCAACTACCGCAAAGTGCCGGGCATCTCCGCCGCGACCATTTTGGGCGACGGCAGCGTGGCCTTGATCGTCGATGTCTCGGCGTTGCAAACCTTGAACCGTGAAAAGCGTCTGACGGACGCCGCCGCATAATAATGAGTTTATTGATTTAAAAGGTGAATGATATGGCAGGATTGGCAGCCGTCAGCAAGTTGGCTGGCGAAACGGTAGGGCAAGAGTTTCTGATTTTCACCCTGGGCAACGAGGAGTACGGCATCGATATCCTCAAGGTGCAGGAAATTCGCGGCTACGACCAGGTGACTCGTATCGCCAACACACCGGCGTTCATCAAGGGCGTCACTAACCTGCGCGGCGTGATCGTCCCGATCATCGATCTGCGGGTGAAATTCTCGCAGCAAAGCGTGTCTTACGATGAGAACACCGTGGTGATCGTGCTGAACTTTGGCCAGCGCGTGGTGGGCATCGTGGTCGACGGCGTTTCCGACGTGCTGTCGCTGACCGCCGAGCAGATTCGCCCGGCGCCGGAGTTCGCGGTGACGCTGGCGACCGAATACCTGACCGGCCTCGGTTCGCTGGGCGAGCGCATGCTGATCCTGGTGGATATCGAAAAGCTGCTGAGCAGCGAAGAGATGTCGCTGGTCGACAGCGTGGCGAAAAGCGTCTGATTCATGACTTCAGGGGGGCAGGGCGCTGCCCCCTTCATCCATCACTCTTCCTGACCTGTCGCGATGCCGCAGACCGAGCCCGTAACCCCCACTAAAAATAGTTACTTTCCCGCATAAAGTTTTGCCGCACGGCGCCGATAACTCTCACATTCAACGTCATCAGAGCCTGTCTGCGCGGGCTTCAACAAGGGAAATCATGTTAAATCGTATGAAGGTGGTCACCAGCCTGTTGCTGGTGTTGGTGCTGTTTGGCGCCTTGCAGTTGATTTCGGGCGGACTCTTTTTCTCCTCGCTGAAAAGCGATAAGGAAAACTTTACCGTCCTGCAAACTATCCGCCAGCAGCAGCTGCAGCTGAGTGAAAGCCGCGTTGACCTGCTGCAGGCGCGCAACTCCCTGAACCGTGCCGGTATTCGCTACATGATGGATACCAATAAGATCGGCAGCGGCGCCACCATTGATGAACTGCTGGGCAAAGCGAAAGAAGAGCTGGCCGAGGCGGAAAGACACTATGCCGCTTACGAAAAAATCCCGCAGGATCCGCGTCAGGATCCCCAGTCGGCGGAACGCGTTAAACAGCAATACGACATTCTGTACGGCGCGCTCTCCGAACTGATCCAACTGCTGGGCGAAGGCAAGATCAACGCCTTCTTCGATCAGCCTACGCAGAGCTACCAGGACAACTTTGAGCAGAGCTACAACGTTTATCTGGAGCAAAACGGCAAGCTGTACCAGATCGCGGTAGACGGCAGCAACAGCTCTTACAACTCGGCCATCTGGACGCTGATCGTGATTCTGGTCGTGGTGCTGGCGGTGATCGTACTGGTCTGGACCGGTATCCATCACATCCTGGTGCGCCCGCTGAACCGCATGATCGATCACATCAAGCAGATCGCCGCCGGCGACCTGACTCAGCAGATCGTCGTCAACAGCCGCAACGAAATGGGCGTGCTGGCGGCCAGCCTGAAACACATGCAAGGCGAACTGATTGAAACCGTCAGCGGCGTACGTCAGGGCGCGGACGCCATCTACAGCGGTGCGTCAGAAATCGCCGCGGGCAACAACGATCTCTCCTCCCGCACCGAGCAACAGGCCGCTTCGCTGGAAGAGACCGCCGCCAGCATGGAACAACTGACCGCGACGGTGAAACAGAACGCCGAAAACGCCCGTCAGGCTTCACAGCTGGCGTTGAGCGCCTCTGAAACCGCGCAGAAAGGCGGCAAGGTCGTGGCCAACGTGGTGCAGACCATGCATGACATCGCCGGCAGCTCGCAGAAAATTGCCGATATCACCGGCGTGATCGACGGTATCGCCTTCCAGACCAACATCCTGGCGTTAAACGCCGCGGTGGAAGCGGCGCGTGCCGGCGAGCAGGGCCGCGGCTTCGCGGTGGTGGCCGGCGAAGTGCGTAACCTGGCGCAGCGCAGCGCGCAGGCGGCGAAAGAGATCAAAGGCCTGATCGAAGATTCGGTCAGCCGCGTCGATATGGGCTCCGTGTTGGTCGAAAGCGCCGGTGAAACCATGGGCGACATCGTCAACGCCGTTACCCGCGTGACCGACATCATGGGCGAAATCGCCTCGGCGTCGGACGAGCAGAGCCGCGGTATCGATCAGGTTGGCCAGGCGGTAGCGGAAATGGACCGCGTCACCCAGCAGAACGCCTCGTTGGTGGAAGAATCCGCCTCGGCGGCGGCGGCGCTGGAAGAACAGGCCAGCATGCTGACCCAGTCGGTGGCGGTATTCCGCCTGAGGCAGGAAGGCCAGGAAGAGTTTAAAGCGCCTGTCACCAGCAAGGCGACGGTAACACCGGTAATCAATCATAAGAAAATGAACGCCAGCGATCTGCAGGATAACTGGGAAACGTTCTAACCGGTATCGGGCCTCTCTCGCAGAGGCCCTTTTCCCTACGTAGGCCGGTCGCCGGCCGGCTGCAAGGAGGTTCACAGTGTTTAACCGAATCCGTATCTCTACCAGCTTGTTCCTGTTGTTGATGACCTTCTGCGTTCTGCAGTTGGCCAGCAGCGGCCTGTCGTATTCCGCGTTTCGCTCCGATAACCACAACCTCGACATCATCACCCTCGGCAGCCAGCAGCGCGATTCGCTCAGCCTGAGCTGGGTGTCGCTGTTGCAGGCGCGCAATACGCTGAACCGCGCCGGCACCCGTGCGGCGCTGAAGCTGCCGCAGGAGCAGGTGAACGAACTGATGAGCAGCGCCCGCAGTTCGCTGCAGAAGGCCGATCTCTATTTCAATCAGTTTATGGCGGTTGAACGCAGCAGTGAACAACAGAGCCAGCAGACGGCCACCACCAAGGCCAGCTACGAGCGGCTGCGTGGCGCGCTGCGTGAATTGATCGGTTTCCTGGAAAAGGGCGAGCTGCAGGCGTTTATGGATCAGCCGACGCAGAAAACCCAGGACCTGTTTGAGGCCGACTTCGTGCAGTACCTGCAACTGGTCAACGGCGACATCAGCGAGGCCAGAGACGCCAATCAGTTCTCCTTCACGTTGGCGGGCCTGATGCTGGCGGGCGCGGTATTGATGCTGATCGTGGTGACTGGTAGCGCCATGTGGTGGTTGCGCACCATGTTGGTACAACCGTTGAACCAAATCCGCAGCCACTTTGAACGCATCGCCGCCGGCGATTTGGCGACGCCGATTCAGGTGTATGGCCGCAATGAAATCAGCATGCTGTTCGCCAGTCTGCAACGCACGCAGCAGTCGCTGATCGGCACCGTCGGCGCGGTGCGCGACGGGGCGGAGTCAATACTGATCGGCCTGCAGGAGATCTCCGAAGGCAATAACGATCTTTCTTCCCGCACCGAGCAGCAGGCCGCTTCGCTGGAAGAGACCGCCGCCAGCATGGAACAGCTGACCGCGACGGTGAAGCAGAACGCCGACAATGCGCGACAGGCCTCACAGTTGGCGCGCGATGCCTCGGCCACCGCGGCCAAGGGCGGCGAACTGGCCGGTGACGTTGTGACCACCATGCACGATATCGCCAACAGCTCGCAGAAAATTGGCGCTATCACCAGCGTGATTGACGGCATCGCTTTCCAGACCAACATTCTGGCGCTCAATGCGGCGGTGGAAGCGGCGCGCGCCGGTGAACAGGGGCGTGGTTTCGCCGTGGTCGCCGGTGAAGTGCGCAACCTGGCGAGCCGCAGCGCGCAGGCGGCGAAAGAGATCAAGGTACTGATCGACGAATCGGTCAGCCGCGTCAAACACGGCTCGGTGCTGGTGGAAAACTCCGGTGCCACCATGCAGGACATCGTGCGTTCGGTGACCCGCGTGACCGACATCATGGGCGAGATCGCCTCGGCTTCGGATGAACAGAGCCGCGGCATCGAGCAGGTGACGCAGGCGGTGACCCAGATGGATCAGGTCACTCAGCAGAACGCCGCGCTGGTGGAAGAATCCGCTTCTGCCGCCACCGCGCTGGAAGAGCAGGCCATTACCTTGGCCGACGCGGTCGCGGTATTCCGTCTGGCGGACGATAACTTCGTCGCGCCAGGTAACAGCAACAACGCAGTTTCACCCGTGGTAAAGGAAGCCCAAGATTGTTAAACCGCATAAGCAGCACGTTTTTCTCCGGTGAGGTGGCATGAAACAGACGCCGTCAACTTCTAACCGGGATACTGCGTCGATGTTGACGCAAATGGTGCAGCGCCTGCCGCTGTCGGACGTGCATTTTCGCCGTATCAGCCAGTTGATTTATCAACGCGCCGGCATCGTGCTGGCGGAGCATAAGCGCGAGATGGTTTACAACCGCCTGGTGCGCCGGTTGCGGCTGTTGGGATTGCACGATTTTGGTGACTACCTGGCGCTGCTGGAAAGCGACCCGAACAGCGCAGAGTGGCAGGCGTTCATCAACGCGCTGACCACCAACCTGACGGCCTTTTTCCGCGAGGCGCATCACTTCCCGATCCTGGCGGAACACGCGCGCTCGCGGCCGAACGGCTACAGCGTCTGGAGCACCGCGGCCTCGACCGGCGAAGAACCGTATTCGATCGCCATCACGCTGAGCGATGCATTGGGTCAGCGGGCCGGCAGTTGCCAGGTCTGGGCCAGCGACATCGATACGCAGGTGCTGGAAAAAGCGGAGGCGGGCGTTTACCGCCAGGAAGATCTGCGTACCCTGACGCCGACCCAAATGCAGCGCTATTTCCTGCGCGGCACCGGGCCGCATCAGGGGCTGGTGCGCGTGCGGCCGGAGCTGGCGGCGCGGGTCAACTTCCAGCCGCTGAACCTGCTGGCGCCGGAGTGGGCGCTGCCGGGGCAATTCGACGCCATTTTTTGCCGCAACGTCATGATCTATTTCGATAAGGCGACGCAGGAGCGCATCCTGCGCCGCTTCGTTCCCTTGCTTAAGCCGGGGGGGCTGATGTTTGCCGGCCACTCCGAGAATTTCAGCCAGATCAGCCGGGATTTCTACTTGCGTGGGCAGACCGTGTATGGGCTGACCAAGGAGAGGTAATGAGTAAAATCAGAGTGTTATGCGTAGACGATTCGGCACTGATGCGCCAGCTGATGACGGAAATCGTGAACGGCCACGCCGACATGGAAATGGTAGCGACCGCGCCGGATCCGCTGGTGGCGCGCGATCTGATCAAAAAGTTTAATCCCCAGGTGCTGACGCTGGACGTCGAGATGCCGCGCATGGACGGGCTGGATTTCCTCGAAAAGCTGATGCGCCTGCGGCCGATGCCGGTGGTGATGGTCTCTTCGCTGACCGGTAAAGGGTCTGAGATCACGCTGCGCGCGCTGGAGCTGGGCGCGGTGGACTTCGTCACCAAACCGCAGCTCGGCATCCGTGAGGGCATGTTGGCCTACAGCGAACTGATTGCCGAGAAGATCCGCACCGCCGCCAGAGCGCGCCTGCCGCAGCGTTCCAACAGCCCGGCGCCGGCGATCCTCAGCCACGCGCCACTGCTGAGCAGTGAAAAATTGATCGCCATCGGCGCCTCCACCGGCGGCACCGAAGCGATCCGCCAGGTACTGCAGCCGCTGCCGGCCACCAGTCCGGCGCTGCTGATCACCCAGCACATGCCGCCCGGTTTCACCCGTTCGTTCGCCGAGCGGCTGAACAAACTGTGCCAGATCACGGTGAAAGAAGCGGAGGACGGTGAGCGTGTGTTGCCGGGCCACGCCTACATCGCACCGGGGGACCGCCACCTGGAGCTGGCGCGCAGCGGCGCCAACTATCAGGTGAAGCTGCATGACGGCCCGGCGGTCAACCGCCATCGTCCGTCTGTCGACGTGCTGTTCCGTTCGGTGGCGCAATATGCCGGCCGCAATGCGGTGGGGGTGATCCTCACCGGCATGGGGAACGACGGTGCGGCGGGGATGCTGGAGATGCACCGCGCCGGGGCGTATACCCTGGCGCAGAACGAGGCGAGCTGCGTGGTGTTCGGCATGCCGCGCGAGGCGATCGCCAGCGGCGGCGTCAGCGAAGTGGTCGAGTTGGACAGGATGAGCCAGCGCATGTTGGCGCAGATTTCCGGCGGCCAGGCATTGCGTATTTGATTTTAGTCCGCAGGGTTTACCCGGCGGCGATATGACCCTGGTTCGCCGCGCGGCGGCCTGCGGTTTTGCATCATTAAACGGTTAACTATTTCAGGAGTAACAATGGCAGACAAGAACCTCAGATTTCTGGTTGTGGACGACTTTTCCACCATGCGCCGCATCGTCAGAAATCTGCTCAAAGAGCTGGGCTTCAACAACGTCGAAGAAGCTGAAGACGGCGCGGATGCGCTGAACAAGCTGCGCGCCGGCGGTTTCGACTTCGTGGTGTCCGACTGGAACATGCCGAACATGGACGGGCTGGAGCTGTTGCAAACCATCCGCGCCGATGGCGCGCTGGCCGCGATGCCGGTGCTGATGGTGACGGCGGAAGCCAAGAAAGAAAATATCATCGCGGCGGCGCAGGCCGGCGCCAGCGGTTATGTAGTGAAACCTTTTACGGCGGCGACGCTGGAAGAAAAGCTCAACAAGATTTTTGAAAAATTGGGCATGTAAGGAGAGGGCGATGAGAGACATTCCAATGCCTGCCAGCGATGCAGCGACCGCGGGAGAGATCATCTCCCGCATCGGCCAACTGACCCGAATGCTGCGCGACAGCATGCGCGAACTGGGGCTCGATCAGGCGATCGCCCAGGCGGCAGAGGCGATTCCGGATGCGCGCGACCGTCTTGACTATGTCGTAACCATGACGGCGCAGGCGGCGGAACGGGCGTTGAACTGCGTGGAGGCGGCGCAACCGCGCCAGGCGGAGCTGGAATCCGGCGCCAACGCGTTGAAAGGGCGCTGGGACGAGTGGTTCGCCAATCCCATCGAATTGGACGATGCGCGTTCTCTGGTCAACGACACGCGCCAGTATCTGGATCAGGTGCCGGGCCATACGGCCTTCACCAATGCCCAGCTACTGGAAATCATGATGGCGCAGGACTTCCAGGATCTGACCGGTCAGGTGATCAAGCGCATGATGGACGTGGTGCAGGAGATCGAAAAGCAGCTGCTGATGGTGCTGATGGAAAACATGCCGGAGCAGCCGGTGAAGGAAAAACGGCCGAACGACAGCCTGCTGAACGGCCCGCAGCTCGACCAGAACGGCGTCGGCGTCATCGCCAACCAGGCGCAGGTCGACGATCTGCTCGACAGCCTCGGTTTCTAAGGCTTTTCGGGGCGCGCGACGGCGCGCCTCGAAAGTTGCGCGGTGTCCCGCAAAGATTAATATATATAGCATTGCTATATACATCATGGCGGTTATAATTTGTACTCCAATTTAAGGAGGTCGCCATGACGTTAGGTTCTGTCTTTACCAATAATCGGACACAGGCTGTACGCTTGCCCGCAGAGGTGCGTTTCCCTGATACCGTTTCTAAAGTGACCGTCCGCGTAGTGGGCAAAGAGCGCATTCTTACCCCCCTGGAGAATACCTGGGACAGTTTCTTCTGTGCGGAAAATGAGGTGAGCGATGATTTCCTCAATGAACGTGCAGGACAGCACCAGGGCGAGCGGGAAGATTTTTGATGTTCAGTCATATGCTGGACACCAACATTGTTATCTATGTCATCAAGCGCCGGCCGCTGGAAGTGCTGGAGGCATTCAACCGCTATGCAGGTAAAATGGTCATTTCGTCGATCACCTATGGCGAATTGGTTCACGGGGTGGAGAAAAGCGCTCGTCCAACGGTGAACGCCAGAGTAGTTGAGGATTTTGTCTCCCGATTGGACATTCTCGATTACAGCGCCAAAGCGGCATCGCACTACGGCAATATCCGGGCTGCGCTGGAACGCCAGGGAACGCCTATTGGCGTAAACGATCTACATATCGCCGGGCATGCGCGCAGCGAAGGATTGATCCTGGTGACCAATAATCGACGCGAATTTGAGCGCGTTGAGGGTTTGCGGCTGGAAAATTGGTTGTAACCTCTCCCTGATGGTCTCATCCCCTAAATAACCCGCCTTTTTCCCCGCTGTTCCGCCAATGACATCGCCAATTTTTTGGCATGCTGACCGCCATTCTTTACCCTCCCGACACAGGAACGGCGTTTCGTGGCTGAAGACAGCGATCTGGAAAAAAGCGAGGCCCCCACGCCCCACAGGCTGGAGAAGGCGCGTGAAGACGGCCAGATCCCGCGTTCCCGCGAATTGACCTCGGTGCTGATGCTGCTCTCGGGCCTCGCGATCATCCTGATGTCCGGCAGCAACATGGCGCAACAGCTGGCGGCGATGCTCACGCAGGGGTTGAACTTCGACCACGGCATGGTCAGCAACGATAAACAGATGGTGCGCCAACTCGGCATGCTGCTGCGCCAGGCGGTGCTGGCGCTGTTGCCGATCATGGCGGGGCTGGTACTGGTGGCGCTCGCCGCGCCGATGCTGCTCGGGGGCATTCTGTTCAGCGGCAAGTCGATTAAATTCGACTTGAAGCGGTTGAACCCGTTGTCCGGGTTGAAGCGCATCTTTTCCACCCAGGTGCTGGCCGAGCTGCTGAAAGGGATCCTGAAAGCGACGCTGGTCGGCTGGGTGACCGGTCTTTATCTGTGGCACAACTGGGCGGCAATGCTGCATCTGATGACCCAGCAGCCGCTCGATGCGCTGGGCAATGCGTTGCAGATGATCCTGTTCTGCGGTTTTCTGGTGGTGTTGGGATTGACGCCGATGGTGGCGTTCGACGTGTTCTACCAGCTGTGGAGCCACTTCAAAAAGCTGAAGATGACCAAGCAGGATATTCGCGACGAATTCAAAGACCAGGAAGGGGACCCGCACGTTAAGGGGCGTATTCGTCAGCAGCAGCGGGCGATCGCCCGGCGCCGCATGATGGCCGATGTGCCCAAGGCGGACGTGATCGTCACCAACCCGACGCACTACGCCGTCGCGTTGCAGTACAACGACAAGAAAATGAGCGCGCCGAAGGTGCTGGCCAAAGGGGCCGGCGAAATCGCCTTGCGCATTCGCGAGCTCGGTGCGGAGCACCGCATCCCGATGCTGGAAGCGCCGCCGCTGGCGCGTGCGCTGTATCGACACAGCGAGATTGGACAACATATTCCGGCCACCCTGTATGCCGCCGTCGCCGAAGTGCTGGCCTGGGTGTACCAGCTGCGCCGCTGGCGGCGCGAGGGCGGCCTGATCCCGAAAAAACCTGAACGTTTACCGGTGCCGGAAGCACTGGATTTTGCAAGAGAGAGTGACTCTGATGGCTAATTTGGCCTCCCTGCTTCGTTTGCCGGGCAATTTTAAAGATACGCAGTGGCAGGTGTTGGCCGGCCCGGTGTTGATCCTGCTGATCCTGTCGATGATGGTGCTGCCGTTGCCGGCGTTTATCCTCGACCTGCTGTTTACCTTCAACATCGCGCTGTCAATCATGGTGCTGCTGGTGGCGATGTTCACCCAGCGCACGCTCGAATTCGCCGCCTTCCCGACCATTCTGCTGTTCTCCACGCTGCTGCGTTTGTCGCTCAACGTCGCGTCGACGCGCATCATCTTGCTGGAAGGGCATACCGGCTCCGCCGCTGCCGGCCGCGTGGTGGAGGCCTTCGGCCACTTTCTGGTGGGGGGCAACTTCGCCATCGGTATCGTGGTGTTCATCATCCTGGTGTTGATCAACTTCATGGTCATCACCAAGGGGGCCGGGCGTATCGCCGAAGTGGGCGCGCGTTTCGTCCTGGACGGCATGCCGGGTAAACAGATGGCGATCGACGCCGATCTGAACGCCGGGTTGATCGGCGAAGACGAAGCGAAGAAACGCCGTGCCGAAGTGACCCAGGAGGCCGATTTCTACGGCTCGATGGACGGTGCCAGTAAATTCGTGCGTGGCGATGCCATTGCCGGCCTGATGATCATGGTGCTGAACGTCGTCGGCGGCCTGTTGGTCGGTGTCGTGCAGCATGGTATGGAGCTGGGGGCGGCGGCGGAAAGCTATACGCTGCTGACCATCGGTGACGGCCTGGTGGCGCAGATCCCGGCGCTGGTGATCTCCACCGCCGCCGGCGTTATCGTCACCCGCGTCGCGACCGATCAGGACGTCGGTGAGCAGATGGTGGGCCAGCTGTTCAACAATCCGCGCGTGATGTTGCTGAGCGCCGGGGTACTGGGGCTGTTGGGCCTGGTGCCGGGCATGCCGAACCTGGTGTTCCTGCTGTTTACCGCCGCTTTGCTGGGCCTGGCCTGGTGGCTGCGCGGCCGTGAACAACAGGCACCGAAAACGGTGGAGGCGCCGGTGATGCCGGAGAATCCGCAGGCCGCCGAGGCCAGCTGGGCCGATGTCCAGTTGGAAGATCCGCTGGGGATGGAAGTAGGCTATCGGTTGATTCCTATGGTCGATTTTCAACAGAACGGCGAGCTGCTGGGCCGTATTCGCGGTATCCGCAAGAAATTCGCGCAGGACATGGGCTATCTGCCGCCGGTGGTGCACATTCGCGACAATCTGGAGCTGCCGCCAGCCAGTTACCGCATCCTGATGAAAGGCGTCGAGATAGGCAGCGGTGAAGCGCAGCCGGGCCGCTGGTTGGCGATCAACCCCGGCAATGCCGTGGGTGAGCTGGCGGGAGACAAAACCATTGATCCGGCCTTTGGGCTCGAGGCGGTATGGATCGACAGCGCCTTGCGCGAGCAGGCGCAGATCCAGGGCTTTACCGTGGTGGAAGCCAGCACCGTAGTAGCGACGCACCTTAATCACCTGATCGGCCAGTTCGCCAGCGAGCTGTTTGGCCGCCAGGAAACTCAGCAGCTGCTGGACCGTGTTTCACAAGAGATGCCGAAGCTGACCGAAGACTTCGTGCCGGGCGTGGTGTCGCTGACCACGCTGCACAAAGTGCTGCAAAACCTGCTGGCCGAGCGTGTTTCTATCCGCGATATGCGCACCATCGTCGAAACGCTGGCGGAACATGCCCCGGCGCAAAGCGATCCTTATGAGCTGACCACCGTGGTACGGGTGGCGCTGGGCCGGGCGATCACACAGCAGTGGTTCCCCGGCAACGGCGAGATTCAGGTCATCGGTCTGGATACCCAACTGGAGCGCCTGTTGTTGCAGGCGTTGCAGGGCGGAGGCGGTCTGGAACCGGGGCTGGCCGATCGCCTGCTGGATCAGGCGCGCCAGGCGCTGCAGCGGCAAGAGATGCTCAGCGCGCCGCCGGTGCTGCTGGTCAACCATGCGCTGCGTGCCTTGCTGGCGCGCTTCCTGCGCCGCAGTCTGCCGCAGATCGTGGTGTTGTCCAACCTCGAAATCAACGACGATCGCCAGATTCGCATGACCTCGACCATTGGAGCCGCCTGATGAAACGTTGTCTGTTCGTGCTGTGTTTGCTGGCGCCGTTAACCGCCGGTGCGGTGTCCGGCTCCTGGGTGGCCGAAGGGGCGGGCGTGACGTTGGAACAGGGCGGCATGCGCGATGAGTCCGCCGGTTTGCGGCCGCCGAACGCGCTGCCGGATGCCAATGCGCGCATCACCCGCGTCAGCTGGCGCTACCGTTTACTGGGGCCGGAGCCGGCCGGGCTGCAGGCCCAGCTGTGTACGGTGAACCGCTGCATTCCGCTCGGCGGCGGCAGCGGCAGCAGCAACGGCCTGCAGGGCGAACCGGCCAATGCGGAATTGCGCTTTGTCTATTACGTGCAGTCGCAAGGCGGGCTGAACCCGCCGCTGCGGGTGATTGGCAATCAGGTGATCGTCAATTATCAGTAGGATCAGGCCAGAATTTGCAGGCCGTTGCGTTCGACCAGTGACAGCAGCTTCATTGCGGCGGAGTTCGGTTGTGCTTCGCCGCGCTCCCATTTCTGCACCGCCTTTTTACTGACGTTGAGATACAGCGCAAACACCGGCTGACTGACGTTTTCCCGTTCGCGCAGCGCGCGGATCTCGGCCGGCCCGAACTGTTTCACCGGCCGCAGGCACAGCATGTCGAAGGTGCGCATGGTCACGTCGTCGACGAAACCGGCGCGGTGCAGGCCCTGAACTTCCTGGTGGATCTCGGCAAGAATTTTACTCATCGCTTAGCCTCCGTAATTCCTTGTTGTTGACCAGCTGGTAGAGTCTGAAGGGCGAATAATCCAGATACAGCGCAGCCAGATGTTTCAATCCTTGTAACTCGTCCGTACTGATGTTTTCTCTCTCGCTTTTGGCAAAGCCGCGCATAAAAAACAGGCGTTCTTCATCGCGAAAAACGATCAGTACCCGATAACCGCCCCGTTTGCCCGCACCAGCCCGAGCGATTCGCTTCTTGTACACGTAACCGCCAAGACTGGCGTCGTACAGCTGACGTTGCATTTCTCGCGCCGCTTTCACTATCGTGGCGTCGCTGATGAGCTCGCGCGCGGCAAAACCCTGAAAGGTTTTGGTGAGATAAATGTCGGCCATTCGCTCTCCCTGCGAATCTATACCCGTAAAGGGTATATTTCAAGTGGTTTAAAAATCACCACAGGGTGACAAGCGGCCAAAGGGAAAGAAACAGCCAAATTCACGCCATGCGCAGCCTGGCGCAAAGCCTTAAGTGAATTCAAAGAGTGATAGGGAGAAAATGCGAGGGGATGTGCAAAAGCCGGTTAACGCGTACCCGGTGATAGGCTCACCGGGCGAAATCAGACAGGTCAGACGCCGATTTTTCTGCCGAGCAGGCTGCCGGCGTGCGACTGGCCGTCCGGGCCATACAGCGATTTGTTGTTCTTGCTGAGGATCGCCAGCGCCTGAGCGTTATGGTCGATCTGCTGATTGAGCAGCAGGCCATTGTGCTGATTCTTCTCGCGCAGCGTTTGGCTCAGCAGTTGAACGCGTTGCCAGCGATCGGCCAGGGGCGCATGGCTGGAATAGGGGGCGCGTTGCCCGCAGGCTTTCTCCTGCCCCAGGCGCTGTTGCTCGAGGTAAGCGACCGTCGCCAGCAGTTGGCTTTTGGCATCGGTGACGCGCTGCAATGCCACGCCGGGCAACTGGCCGGAGCACAGCAAGTCGTGCTCTTCCTCCAGCACGCCATTGAGCGCCTGCAGCGTTTCCAACAGTTTGTCCAGCAGTTGTGCCAGGTTTTCCATAGTGATGACTTATCCTTTACCGCTACTCGCCGCGCGCTGTCAGTCGCGTCCGGCGATCCATTGAATATCGCTCTGCGCGTCTTGCAGCAGCGCGTCGGCGATTTTGCCGGCGTCCATCTTCAGCTCGCCGTTGCGGATCGCCTGCTTGATGGCCTCGACCCGGCCCATATCGATATCCTGGGTGCCCGGCTGCATCAGGCGCGCCTGCGCCTCGCTCAGTTTGACCTGCGTGCCGCTGACGGCGGTTTCGGCCACGGCGGCCTTGCGCGGTTGGAGCGGGTTGTCGGCCGGGGTTTCACGCGGTTGCACAGTGGAAACCGGCTGTAACCGCTGGGTGCGATCGATACTCATGGTCCATCTCCGTTTACGCCGTGGCCGCTCGGGGGCGACGACGCTGCAATGAAAGTTTTGCGGCCCTGGTGGCCAATAAAATGCTGCTTGATTTGTCTTATCGGCAAGGTTTGCGGAACCTTTACTTTTTTATAACGTAATGCGAATCGCGCCGTCGTCTCCGACCACGCCGCTGACGATCTGCCCAGACGCCATGCGCACGCGCACGCTGTCTTCGGCGGCAGCGTTGTTCATCGCCTTACCCGCACCGCTGATGTTGAATCCTTCGCCCTGCGCGGTGACCTGCACCGGTTGCCCGGCCTTGATAATCCAGGCGCGGCGCAGCATGGCGAGGGTTAGCGGTTGGCCAGGACTGATATTGCGCAGGCTGACGGCACCTAACGCTTTGCCCGCTTCGGTCAGCGCGCGCGGCGGCAGGGTATCGAGCCGGCCTTCCTTCAACGTCAGATCCGCCGCTGTCAACCGGCTGCCGGCGCTGATGCCGCGCGCCGAAACCAGATAGCGGCCGAACACCTGCACCTGCGTCTGGATAAAACGCCGCTCCTGGCCACAGCGCGCCGAAATGCTGACGTTGCCGCCGATCCGTGCGTTGGGCGGCAGCGACAGCTGCGGCAGTTCGCAGGCGGGCCATTGGGCCGGCGGCGTGCGCACCCGCACTTTCACCTGCACCGGCTCGCCGATGAACTTGCCTTTGATGAAGCTTTCGATTTGCGTCGCCAGATCGTCGGCGCGCGCGTTCAGACTGCACAGCAGGCCGATAAGCAGCAGCATTTTACCTTTCATCGTCATCTTCTCAAGCTTCATCGGGATACGCGTAAGTGTACCCGCAGCGCGCGCAGGCTAAGCAGATAAATAGCGCCCCATTTTGCGTCTATTCCCGCGATAGGGTGGCGCAGGGGACGTTTATCCTGTCGACTCCAAATTCTAACCTCGCGGAGGGAGCATGCTCGACAAACTGGACGCGGCTCTGCGCTTTGGCCAAGAGGCGCTGAACTTGCGCGCCCAGCGGCAGGAAATTCTGGCCGCCAACATCGCCAACGCAGACACACCGGGTTATCAGGCGCGGGATATCGATTTCGCCAGCCAATTGAACAAAGTGCTGGAACAAGGGCGCGTCAACGGCAACGGCATGTCGCTGAACCTGACGGCGGCGCGCCACATCCCGGCGCAGACCCTGCAGCCGCCGCAGCTCGATCTGTTGTACCGGGTACCGGATCAGCCGTCGATGGACGGCAACACGGTGGACATGGATCGCGAACGCACCAACTTTGCCGATAACAGCCTGAAATATCAGACCGACCTGACGCTGCTCAGCGGGCAGATCAAAGGGATGATGTCCGTGCTGCAACAAGGATAAGGCGCATGTCTTTACTGAACATTTTTGATATCTCCGGCTCGGCGTTATCGGCGCAATCCCAGCGCATGAACGTCAGCGCCAGCAACATGGCCAACGCCGACAGCGTGACCGGCCCGGACGGCGAGCCTTACCGCGCCAAGCAGGTGGTGTTCCAGGTCGCGGCGGCCCCTGGTCAGCCGACCGGCGGCGTGCGCGTCGCCCAGGTGGTGGACGATCCGGCGCCAGAGCGTCTGGTCTATCAGCCGGGCAACCCGCTGGCGGACGCCAAGGGCTACGTGCGCATGCCGAACGTCGACGTGGTGGGCGAAATGGTTAACACCATCTCCGCCTCGCGCAGCTACCAGGCCAACGTCGAGGTGCTCAACACCACCAAGTCGATGATGATGAAAACCCTGACGCTGGGTCAGTAACCGGAGGTTCCCATGGCTATCGCCGCAACCACTAACGAGCCGTTGGACAACACCGTCATCGGTAACAACAGCAAAAATACCAACAGCCAGGATCTGCACAACAGCTTCCTGACGCTGCTGGTGGCGCAGTTGAAAAACCAGGATCCGACCAATCCGATGCAGAACAACGAACTGACCTCGCAGCTGGCGCAGATCAACACCGTTCAGGGCATCGAAAAACTCAACACCACGCTGGGCTCTATCTCCGGCCAGATCAACAGCAACCAGTCGCTGCAGGCGACGGCGCTGATCGGTCACGGCGTGATGGTGCCGGGCAACAACATTCTGGTCGGCAGCAAGGATGGCAAGGTCAGCACCACGCCGTTCGGCGTGGAACTGGAGCGTGCCGCCGATCAGGTGACCGCCACCATCACCAACGCCAGCGGGCAGGTGGTGCGCACCATCGAAATCGGCGGTCTGACCGCCGGCGTACACGCCTTCACCTGGGACGGTTCGCTGGATGACGGCTCCACCGCGCCCGACGGCGCCTACAAAGTGGCGATTAACGCCAAAGGCAACGGCGAGCAGTTGGTGGCGCGCAGCCTGCACTTCGGGCTGGTGAACGGCGTGATCCGCGACGGTAACGGCGCCAAGCTGGATCTCGGCCTGGCGGGCAACGCCACCCTGGAAGACGTGCGACAGATCTTATAACCCTAAGCATCAGGCTCAATCGGACGATAGCCTGACCACTATTCGGAGAATAACATGGCCTTTTCTCAGGCAGTCAGCGGCTTGAACGCGGCAGCAACCAACCTGGACGTGATCGGTAACAACATCGCCAACTCCGCGACCGCGGGCTTCAAATCCGGCAGCGTGTCCTTCGCCGACATGTTCGCCGGTTCGCAGGTTGGTCTGGGCGTTAAAGTGTCCGGCATCACCCAGAACTTCAAGGGCGGCACCACCACCGGCACCAGCCGTGCGCTGGATGTGGCCATCAACGGCAACGGCTTTTTCCGCATGCAGGATAAAGACGGCGGCATCTTCTATACCCGCAACGGCCAGTTCAAGCTGGACGAGAACCGCAACCTGACCAACATGCAGGGCCTGCAGCTGACCGGCTACCCGGCGGCCGGTTCCCCTCCGACCATCCAGCAGGGTGCCAACCCCGTGCCGCTGAGCATTCCTGAAGGCATGATGAATGCCAAGGCGTCCACCTCCGGTGAGATGGTGGCCAACCTGAAGTCCACCCATAAAGTGCCGGAGAACAAGACGTTCGATCCGACCAAACAGGACAGCTACAACTACGTCAACACCATCACCGCCTACGACTCGCTGGGTAACGCGCACAACATCAACGCCTACTTCGTGAAGACGGAAGACAACAAGTGGCAGGTCTACACTCAGGACGGCAGCGCAGCGCCAGTGAACGCCGGCACCATGGAGTTCAGCACCAGCGGCAACCTGGTGAAAACCACCAGCACCAACGGTGCGCCGGGGGAGTTCAGCATGGTGATCCCGATGACCGCCAAAGACGGCGCACCGGCGCAAAACTTCACCCTGAGCTTCGCCGGCAGCATGCAGCAGAACGTGGGCAGCGACTCGGTGAGCAAAGTGGCGCAGGACGGCTATGCCGCCGGTGAATACACCAACTTCCAGATCAACAACGACGGCACAGTGGTGGGCATCTACTCCAACCAGCAGACTCAGGTGCTGGGCCAGATCGTCATGGCCAACTTCTCCAACCCGGAAGGGCTGGCGTCGCAGGGCGATAACGTGTGGCAGGAAACCGGTGCGTCCGGTCAGCCGCGCGTTGGTCTGTCGGGCGGCGGCGGCTTCGGTAAGCTGACCAGCGGCGCGCTGGAATCTTCCAACGTCGATCTGAGCCAGGAGCTGGTGAACATGATCGTCGCACAGCGTAACTACCAGTCCAACGCCCAGACCATCAAGACGCAGGACTCCATCCTGCAGACGCTGGTTAGCCTGCGCTAATAAGGTCGAGTTATGGATCACGCGATTTATACCGCGATGGGCGCGGCGCGCCAAACGCTGGAACAGCAGTCCATTACCGCCAACAACCTGGCGAATGCGTCGACGCCGGGCTTTCGCGCCCAGCTCGCCGCATTGCGCGCGGTGCCGGTCGACGGGCCGAGCATGGCGACGCGCACCTTGGTGACCGCGTCGACGCCGGGCGCCGATATGAGCCAGGGGGCGCTGAACTACACGGCGCGTCCGCTGGACGTGGCGCTACAGCAGGACGGTTTTCTGGCGGTGAGCCTGCCGGGTGGGGGGGAAGCCTATACCCGCAACGGCAACATTCAAATTTCCTCCACCGGGCAGTTGACGGTGCAGGGGTTGCCGGTGATGGGCGACGGCGGCCCGATCGAGGTGCCGCCGTCGGCGGAGATCACCATCGCGGCCGACGGCACCATTTCGGCGCTGAACGCCGGCGATCCGCCGAACACCATCGCGCAGATCGGCCGCCTGAAGCTGGTGAAAGCCGATGCGCGCGAAGTGATGCGCGGTGACGACGGGCTGTTTCGCCTGACGCCGGAAACCCAACAGCAGCGCGGCAATCAGTTGCAAAACGATCCGCAGGTGCGGGTGATGCCGGGCGTGCTGGAAGGCAGCAACGTCAAGCCGATGGAGACCATGGTCGACATGATCGCCAACGCCCGCCGCTTTGAAATGCAAATGAAGGTCATCCACAGCGTGGATGAAAACGAACAGCGTGCCAACTCACTGCTCTCAGTGAGTTAAGCAGCAAGGAAATAACCGATGATTCCATCTTTATGGATTGCCAAAACCGGTCTGGACGCGCAGCAGACCAACATGGACGTGATCGCCAACAACCTGGCGAACGTCAGCACCAACGGCTTCAAACGCCAGCGTGCGGTATTTGAAGATCTGCTGTACCAGACCATGCGTCAGCCGGGGGCGCAGTCCTCCGAGCAGACCACGCTGCCTTCCGGTCTGCAGATCGGCACCGGCGTGCGTCCGGTGGCGACCGAGCGTCTTCACAGCCAAGGTAACCTGTCGCAGACCAACAACAGCAAAGACGTCGCCATCAAGGGGCAGGGATTCTTCCAGGTGATGCTGCCGGACGGCACTCAGGCCTATACCCGTGACGGGTCGTTCCAGATCGATCAGAACGGCCAACTGGTGACCTCCAGCGGTTTCCAGGTGCAGCCGGCGATCACCATTCCGGCGAACGCGCTGTCCATCACCGTCGGCCGCGACGGCATCGTCAGCGTCACCCAGCAGGGGCAAACCGCCGCCCAGCAGGTGGGCCAACTGACGCTGACGACCTTTGTCAACGACAGCGGTCTGGAGAGCGTGGGCGAGAACCTGTATCAGGAAACCGAAAGCTCGGGTGCGCCGAACGAGAGCACGCCGGGGCTGAACGGCGCCGGTCTGCTGTATCAGGGTTACGTGGAAACTTCCAACGTCAACGTGGCGGAAGAGCTGGTCAACATGATCCAGACTCAGCGCGCTTACGAGATCAACAGCAAAGCGGTATCGACCTCCGATCAGATGCTGCAAAAGCTGACGCAACTGTAATCTGTCATTGACGGGCCCGGCTTGCCGCGCCCGTCATTCTCTTTCGTGAAACAAAGGCGATACCCGTGGTAACCACATATTCGATGGCAATCCTGCCGCGGCAGGGACAACGCTGGCTGGCGGGAATGGTGATGCTGACGCTGAGCGGCTGCGCCTATATTCCGCACAAATCGCTGGTGGACGGCGCGACCACGGCGCAGCCCGCGCCGGCCAGCGCGCCGATGCCGAACGGCTCGATCTTCCAGACGGTGCAGCCGATGAACTACGGCTATCAGCCGCTGTTCGAAGACCGCCGTCCGCGCAACGTCGGCGACACCCTGACCATCGTGCTGCAGGAAAACGTCAGCGCCAGCAAGAGCTCCTCCGCCAACGCCAGCCGCAACGGCGCCAGCAAGTTCGGCGTCGCCACCTCGCCGCGTTACCTCGACGGCCTGTTGGGCAATGCGCGCGCCGATATGGACATTTCCGGCGACAGCACCTTCGGCGGCAAGGGCGGCGCCAACGCCAACAACACCTTCAACGGCACCATTACGGTGACGGTTAACCAGGTGCTGGCCAACGGCAACCTGCACGTGGTGGGGGAAAAGCAGATCGCCATCAACCAGGGCACCGAATTCATCCGCTTCTCCGGCGTCGTCAACCCGCGCACCATCAGCGGCAACAACTCGGTGACCTCGACGCAGGTAGCGGACGCACGTATCGAATACGTCGGCAATGGCTATATCAACGAAGCGCAGACCATGGGCTGGCTGCAGCGCTTCTTCTTAAATGTTTCACCGTTCTAAGGATTGACTGATGCTGAAAAAATGGTTTATCGCGCTGTGCGTCGGGCTGGTGTGCTTGCCGGCGGCGGCGGAGCGCATCCGCGATCTGGTGACGGTGCAGGGCGTGCGAGACAACGCCCTGATCGGCTACGGCCTGGTGGTGGGGCTGGACGGCTCCGGCGACCAGACCATGCAGACGCCGTTTACCACCCAAAGCCTGAGCAACATGCTGTCGCAGCTGGGCATCACCGTGCCGCCGGGCACCAACATGCAGCTGAAAAACGTGGCGGCGGTGATGGTGACCGCCAAACTGCCGCCGTTCTCGCGCGCCGGGCAGAACATCGACGTGGTGGTTTCTTCGATGGGTAATGCCAAGAGCCTGCGTGGCGGCACCCTGCTGATGACGCCGCTCAAAGGCGTGGATAACCAGGTCTATGCGCTGGCGCAGGGCAACGTGCTGGTCGGCGGCGCGGGCGCGGCGGCCGGCGGCAGCAGCGTGCAGGTCAACCAGCTGGCGGGCGGGCGCATCAGCAACGGCGCCACCATCGAGCGCGAACTGCCGACCACCTTCGGCAGCGGCGGCGTTCTCAACCTGCAGCTGAACGACGAAGATTTCACGCTGGCACAGCAGATCAGCGACGCCATCAACCGCCAACGCGGCGGCGGCACCGCGACGCCGCTCGATGCCCGCACGATCCAGGTGCTGGTGCCGCAGGGCAACAGCTCTCAGGTGCGCTTCCTGGCGGAGATTCAAAACATCACCGTTAACGTCGGGGCGATGGACGCCAAAGTGATCATCAACTCGCGCACCGGTTCGGTGGTGATGAACCGCGATGTGATCCTCGATTCTTGCGCCGTCGCCCAGGGCAACCTGTCGGTGGTGGTCGATCGGCAGAACACCGTCAGTCAACCGACGACGCCGTTCGGCGGCGGCCAGACGGTAGTGACGCCAAACACCCAGATCTCGGTGCAACAGCAGGGCGGATCGCTGCAGAAGGTGAACGCCAGCGCCAACCTGAACAACGTGATCCGCGCGCTGAACGCGCTGGGCGCCACGCCGATCGATCTGATGTCGATCCTGCAGGCGATGCAGAGCGCCGGCTGCCTGCGCGCCAAGCTGGAAATCATCTGATGGCCGGCGATCTGATGGCGATGTCGGGCGCGGCCTATGACGCCCAGGCGCTGAACGGCCTGAAGCGCGATGCGGCGGCCGACCCGCAGGGCAACCTCAAGCAGGTGGCGCAGCAGGTGGAAGGCATGTTCGTGCAGATGATGCTGAAAAGCATGCGATCTGCCTTGCCGCAGGACGGGGTATTGAGCAGCGATCAAACGCGGCTCTATACCTCAATGTACGACCAGCAAATCGCCCAGCAGATGTCGCAAAAAGGGCTGGGGCTGGCCGACATGATGGTCAAGCAGATGAGCAACGCCAACACGGTGCCAAGTGAAACGGCGGGCCTGTCGCCGATGGCGCTCGACAACGAGGTGCTGCAAACGCTGCCGAACCAGGCGCTGGAGCAGATGGTGCGCCGCGCGATGCCGAAAGCCCCGCCGGCCGCCGCGCCGCTGTCACTCAACAACGGCAACTTCGTCGCTCGCCTGTCGATCCCGGCGAAGGTCGCCAGCCAGCAGAGCGGCATTCCGCATCAGCTGATCGTCGCGCAGGCGGCGCTGGAGTCCGGCTGGGGGCAGCGCGAGATCCCGACCTCAGACGGCACGCCGAGCTACAACCTGTTCGGCATCAAGGCCGGCGGCAGCTGGAACGGGCCGGTGACGGAGATCACCACCACCGAGTTCGAACAGGGCGCGGCGAAAAAGGTGAAGGCGAAGTTCCGCGTCTACGGTTCGTACGTTGAAGCGATCGCCGACTACGTCAAACTGCTGACCAACAACCCGCGTTACGCCGACGTGGCCGCCGCACGCAGCCCGGAGCAGGCGGCGCATGCGCTGCAACGCGCCGGCTACGCCACCGACCCGCAGTACGCCAGCAAACTGGTCAGCGTGATTCAGCAGATGAAGAACGCGGGGGAACAGGCGGTCAAAGCTTACACCTACGATCTGAAAGATTTGTTCTAAATCCCCGTCATTCTTGACGCCGCAGCGGCGTTGACGGCACAAGCTCGCCCCGGTCACTTGGCTTAACCAAGCGCCCGGGGACGCCCTTGCTTGTCGCCTTGCTGCGACGCCAATTATTTAGGGGATAGGCGGTAACGAAGGCTGGCTGGATGCTGACCGCGTTGCCGCTTTTTTTCCTCAAGTTCTTCTCATTTTGGCCGATAACCGAAACAGGCTGAGCGAACAGGCTCAGCAGCTCAATTAGAACCCTGTGGGCCACCGGCGCCGCAGCATAAGGAATTCCGATGTCCAATAGCTTAATCAATACCGCGATGAGCGGGCTGAATGCGGCTCAGGTGGCGCTCAGTACCGTCAGCAACAACATCTCCAACTACAACGTGGCGGGCTACAACCGCCAGACCGCGATCCTGGCGCAGAACGGCGGCATGGCCACCATGAGCGGCTTTATCGGCAACGGCGTGACCGTCACCAGCGTCAACCGCGAGTACAACCAATTCATCACCAACCAGCTGCGCGGCGCGCAAAGCGCGTTCGGGGCGCAAAACGCCTATTACGAGAAGATTTCGCAGATAGACAACCTGTTGGCGAGCAAAACCAATCCGCTGTCGACCAACATGCAGGATTTCTTCACCAACCTGCAGAACCTGGTGAGCAACGCCGGTGACGATGCCGCGCGCCAAACGGTGCTGGGCAAGGCCAACGGCCTGGTGAACCAGTTCAACAACACCGATAAATTCCTGCGCGACATGGACAACGGCGTTAATCAGCAGATCAGCGATACGGCGCAGCAGATCAACAGCTACGGCCAGCAGATCGCCAAGCTGAACGACGAGATCACCCGTTTGCGCGGCAGCGCCGCCGGCGAGCCGAATGCGTTGCTGGATCAGCGCGATCAGCTGGTTACCGAGCTGAACCAGCTGGTGGGCGTACAGGTCACGCAACAGGACGGCGACGCCTATACCGTCTCCTTCGCCAACGGCTTGACCCTGGTGCAAGGCAGCAATACGTATCAGGTGGAAGCCGTGCCTTCCAGCAGCGATCCTTCCCGTCTGACCATCGGCTATAACCGCGGCAACGGCGCCAGCGAAGTGCCGGAAGGTCAGATCACCAGCGGCACGCTGAGCGGCGTGCTGAAATTCCGCAGCGAAACGCTGGACGGCGTGCGCAATCAGCTGGGCCAGTTGGCGCTGGCGATGGCGGACAGCTTCAATCAGCAGCATCGCGCCGGTTTCGACCTGAACGGCGACGCAGGCGGCGACTTCTTCAGCTTCAGCGGCGGCCGGGTGGTGGATAACACCCGCAATACCGGCGACGCGTCGCTGTCGGTCTCTTACACCGATACCGGCAAGGTGAAAGCCAACGATTATCGCGTCGAGTTCGACGGCAGCAACTGGCAGGTCAGCCGCCTGCCGGACAACGTGAAAGTCAACGCCACGCCGGGTACCAGCGCGGACGGCAAACCGACGCTGAACTTCGACGGGCTGGAAGTGAGCATCGACGGCAATGCGCAGGCTAAAGACAGCTTCACCGTGAAGCCGGTCAGCGACGTGGCGGGCAACCTGAAAGTGGCCATCACCGATTCGTCCAAGATCGCCGCCGCCGGTAAAGACGACAGCGGCCGCGGTGATAACGAAAATGCCAAGAAACTGCTGGATCTGCAGACCAAAAACCTGGTGGACGGTAAGGCGACCCTGAGCGGCGCTTACGCCGGCATTGTCAGCGGCGTCGGCAACCAGACCGCTGCCGCCAAGGCCATCGCCACGTCGCAGGCCAAGATCGTGACGCAGCTGGGTGCGCAACAGCAGTCGATGTCCGGCGTCAACCTTGACGAAGAGTATGGCGAGCTGCTGCGTTTCCAGCAGTACTACATGGCCAACGCGCAGGTGATTCAGACCGCCAGCTCGCTGTTCGATGCGTTGCTGAATATTCGTTGATTTCATTGTTAATCGGCGCCGATAACGGCGCCGATCGATCAGAGTAAGGAACCCACAGCATGCGCATGAGCACCAGCATGATGTACCAACAGAACATGAACGGCATCACGGGCAACCAGTCGCTGTTCATGAAGGCGGCCGAGCAGCTTTCCTCGGGCAAGCGGGTGATCAACCCGTCCGACGATCCGCTGGCGGCGTCGCGCGCGGTGATGTTGTCGCAATCGCAGGCGGAAAACAGCCAGTACACGCTGGCGCGCACCTTCGCTCGTCAGAACGTGTCGATGGAAGAAACGGTCTTGGCCGGCGCGACGTCCACCATCGCGGACATGAAGGCGTTGATCGTCAACGCCGGCGGCACCGAAAGCGATAACGACCGCCAGTCGCTGGCCACCCAGTTGCAGGGGCTGAAAGATCAGCTGCTGAACCAGGCCAACAGCACCGACGGCAACGGCCGCTATATGTTCGGCGGATACGTGAACGACAAGGCGCCGTTCGTCGACAACGGCGGCACCGTCAGTTATCAGGGCGGGGACAAGACGGTTCAGCAGAAAGTGGACGCCAACCGCACCATGACCATCGGCCATACCGGCAATGCGGTGTTCATGTCGTTGACCAGCAATCCGAAGCCCGAGCCGGACGGCAGCGCGCCGGTCAGCAACGTATTCGAGAGCATCGATATTGCGCTGAACGCGTTGAAAACCCCGCTGCAGGGCGCCGATGAGGCCACCAAGCAGCAGGTGAACGATGCGTTGGCGAAAGCCAACCGCGGTCTGGACAACTCCTACAACAACGTGTTGAGCGTGCGCGCCGAGCTGGGCAGTCAGCTGCAGGAAATGGATCAGCTGGACAGCATCGGTAAAGAGCGTGACATGACCAACCAGATCCAGATGAGCGCGTTGACGGATGCCGATCTGGCCGAGTCTATCTCGTCTTATTTCATGCAGCAGGCAGCGCTGCAGGCGTCGTATAAAACCTTCAGCGATATGCAGGGCATGTCGCTGTTCCAGATGAATCGTTAAGAGCAATACCCCGTTGCCTGACCGCGACGGGTTTCCCTTTAGTGCGCTTAGAAAACACCTTCTCCGCCCCGCGGGGAGGGAGGCTTCTTGAAACCGGGCGCACTCGTTTGGCGCGTCACTCGTTCTCCCACTACTGACTGAGTGACGCGCCTTTTTTTCATCAGGAAAGAAATAATAAGATTGTCACCCCTGTTTAATGCGCAGCGGCATTATTGAAATCAGCGGTGGAAAAATCGCGATGGATATTATTTTCCTGACGATAAATAGCGATGTTATTTCTTCTTCTTCTTCACGACTTTCCATTTTCCGCCGTCGGCCGTCTCGGTAAAAGAAACTCTAAATTTGTTGCTTTTCCAGTGGGTCAAGCCGAATAACCGGCGCGCCTTGCGGTTGCTTTTCGCTTTAATCATGATCTCGCTCCTGTGGTTAGCAAAGGTCGATGCTGCGCCCTGCAGCCGGCAGGCGCCGGACGCATTTATTCAGGGTGTAAGTTATCTGCCGCGCATTTAACCCTGCGTGGCTGCGTTATTTTTTATTTTTACTTTGGAGTCAGTGTTTTTATCGCCGCTGATGGCTAGCGTAGTACGGGCGATATTTTTGTTACCGGGACTATTCTAGGTCGGAGTTTTATTTATTCAAGCCGCCGGAGACATTTGAACCTTAATCTGGATAAAAGACGTTTCTCAGGCTTTTGTCCCAAGAAAGCGTTTTTATTGCCATTTTGTCTCAGGCGGAAAAGGGGAAAAGGAAGGGGGCGCCACAGGAACTTAGAAGGTCATGCCGCCGATCACCGCCGCCAGCCGATCGAAGATTTCACCGAACAGATGCTCGCAGAACGGCGCCAGCATCGGCATCATCATGCCCAGCGTCATGATGCCGAAGGTCATGGTGACCGGGAAGCCGATCACGAAGACCGACAGCTGCGGGGTCATGCGGTTGAGCAGGCCGAGCGCCATGTTCAGCGTCAACAGCAGGCAGATCAGCGGCAGCGCCAGCATCATGCCGTTGATGAAAATCAGCGAGCCGACCTGGGTTAACACCAGGAAGCCGTTGCCGTTCAGCGGCTGCGTTTGAATAGGCAGGGTATGGAAGCTGTCCGCCAGCAGCGAAATCAGCCACAGATGACCGTCGAAGCTGAGGAACAGCAGCATCGCCAGCAGGTTGAGCAGGCGCGCCAGCACCGGCATGTTCGGGCCGCCGCTGGGATCGAAGAAGGTAGCGAACGACAGGCCCATCTGCATGCCGATCACTTCGCCCGCCAGGCGCACCGCCGCGAAGGCGAACTGCATGGTCAATCCCAGCGCCACGCCGATCAGAATCTGTTGAATCGCCAGCCACAGGCCGGCGGCGGAGAAGATCGGGATATTGCTGGCGGGCAGCGTCGGCGCGATCAGGATGACGATCAGCCCGCCAAGGCCGATTTTGACCTTTTTGCTGATTTGCTTTTCGCTGAATATCGGCGCGGTGCTTATCAGCGCCAGAATGCGCAGCAGCGGCCAAAAATAGTGGCTGAGCCAGACGGTGAGCTGGGCGCTGTCGAAGGTGAGCACGGTTAGCCGATCAGGGTGGGCAGGTTGCTGAACAGGGTGCGCATGTAGTCCAGCAGCAGGTTCAACATCCAGGGGCCGGCGATGATGATGGTGGCCACCACCGCCAGAATTTTGGGGATGAACGACAGCGTCATTTCGTTGATCTGGGTGGCGGCCTGCAGCAGGCTGACCACCAGGCCGCTGATCAGCGCCGCCAGCAGCAGCGGGGCGGCCAGCGCCAGCGCCACTTTCATCGCTTCGGTGCCGAGCGCCATAACCGATTCAGGTGTCATCTCGCGTTCTCCGGTCGGGGTTATGAATAGAAGCTCTGCGCCAGCGAGCCGAGCAGCAGCTGCCAGCCATCGACCAGCACGAACAGCATCAGCTTGAACGGTAGCGAGATGGTGGCCGGTGGCACCATCATCATCCCCAGCGCCATCAGCACGCTGGCGACCACCAGGTCGATAATCAGGAACGGAATGAACACCGTAAAACCGATCTGGAAGGCGGTTTTCAGTTCGCTGGTGACGTAGGCGGGCAGCAGAATGCGCATCGGCACCGCCTCCGGGCCAGCCAGCGGCGGCTGATTGGCCAATCTGGCGTACAGCGCGAGATCGGTTTCGCGCGTTTGGCGCAGCATGAATTCGCGCAGCGGCTGCGCGCCTTTATCCAGCGCGACCTCCAGCCCGATCTTGTCCTGGCTGAACGGCAGGTAGGCGTCCTGATAAACCTTGTCGAACACCGGCGACATGATGAAGAAGGTCAGGAACAACGCCAGCCCCAGCATGACCTGGTTCGGCGGCGCCGACGGCGTGCCCAGCGCGTTGCGCAGCAGCCCGAGCACGATGATGATGCGGGTAAAACTGGTCATCATCAGCAACATGGCGGGCAGGAAGGTCAGCGAGGTCAACAGCACCAGCGTCTGTACCGGCAGCGACCAGCTTTGGCCGCCGTTGGCCAACGGCTGACTGATCAGCCCCGGCAGTTGCGCCAAAGCCGCCGGGCTGATGAACAGCAGGGCGGCAGGGAGCCAAACCGCCGGACGGCGGACGAGGGTATGAAGAGTCGAGGTCATGCCGATTTTTCCGGGCGTTTCAGAACTTTTTGCATCAGTTGGCGGAAGTCCGCCGGCGTCGCCGCGTCGGCCGCGCCCTCGTCTTTCGGCGGGGCGGGCAGGGTGTGCAGCGGGGTGATCTGCTGGGCGGTAACGCCCAATACCAGCAAGGTGTCGTCGACTTCCACCACCACCACGCGCTCGCGCTGCCCGACCTGGCAACTGGCGCGCAGGTTGAGCAGCTTGTTGTTGCGCGCCTGCGGGGCGAAACCCAGCCGACGGAACAGCCAACCGGCCAGCAGGATCAGCAGCAGAATGCCGCCGAGCGCGCTGCTGACCTGCATCAACACCGAACCGGCCGGCAAGGCCGGCGCGGCGGGCGGTTGGCTGCTTTGGACGGTAACGGGCGCCGCGACGGTCATCAGCGGCTCAGTCGACGCATGCGTTCGGACGGGGTGATGATGTCGGTGATGCGCACGCCGAACTTGTCGGCCACCACCACTACTTCACCTTGTGCGATCAGGTAACCGTTGATCAGGATGTCGAGCGGCTCGCCGGCCAGGCCGTCCAGCGCCACCACCGAGCCTTGCGACAGGCGCAGCAGCTCTTTGATGGTCATCTTGGTGCGCCCCAGCTCCACGGTCAGCTTGACCGGAATATCCAGGATCAGGTCGATATCCTGCAGGCTGCCGAGCGCATCCTGAGCTTCCAGCGACTTGAACACCCCTTCGGTGCTCGCGCCGGATTTCTCTGTCGACTGCTGCTCGTTAAACGCATCAGCCCACAGATCGTCTACGGATTCCTTTCCTTCGCCAGACGGTTGCTTAGGATCACTCATTGGGCTGTTCCTCACTCAGAGCATTCAAAATAGGGTTAATCAAATGTTCAACACGCAGGGCATATTGCCCGTTCAACGTGCCGTATTGGCTGGTCAGAACCGGTACGCCGTCCACATGGGCGATCAGGCGTTCCGGCTTGTCTATCGGTAATACATCGCCCGGCTGCAGCTTCAGGACTTTCGACAGCCGCATCGGGATATCGACGAAGTTGGCGATCAGCTCCAGTTCGGAGTGCTGCACCTGCTTCACCAGGGTTTCGCGCCAGTGGCTGTCTTCCTGCCGCGAGTTTTCCAGCGGCGGATTGGTCAACAGCTCGCGCAGCGGTTCGATCATGGCGAACGGAATGCAGATGTTGAACTCGCCGGTCAGCGCGCCGATCTCTACCTGGAACGGCGTGGTGACCACGATGTCGTTCGGCGAGGTGGTGATGTTGGTGAACTTCACCTGCATTTCGGCACGCACGTACTCCACGTCGATCTTGTAGATGGCGCTCCAGGCGTCGCCATAGGCGTCCAGCGCCAGGCGCAGCATGCGTTTGATCACCCGCTGTTCGGTCGGGGTGAATTCGCGGCCTTCGACCTTGGTCGGGAAGCGGCCGTCGCCGCCGAACAGGTTGTCGACGGCGATGAACACCAGACTCGGCGCGAACACGAACAGGGCAGTGCCGCGCAGCGGATTCAGATGCACCAGGTTCAGGTTGGTCGGCACCGGCAGGTTGCGGGCGAACTCGTGATACGGCTGGATTTTGATCGGGCCGACGGTAATGTCCGGGCTGCGGCGCAGCAGGTTGAACAACCCCATGCGGAACTGCCGGGCAAAACGTTCGTTGATGATTTCCAGCGCGTGCAGACGCTCGCGCACCACGCGGCGCTGGGTGTTCGGATCGTAAGGCTTGACCTCGCTCTCTTTGCCGACTATCGCTTCGGGTTCATCACCCGCGCTGTCGCCGTTGAGCAAGGCGTCGATCTCTGCCTGTGAAAGAATGCTATCGCCCATAGTGATTACCGCAGTATGAAGGCGGTGAACAGCACGTCGCTGACCACCTGCTTCGGTTGTCCCTTAACCAGCGGCGGGCTGAGCACGTCCTTAATCTGCGCCACCAACTGTTGTTTCCCTTGTTCATTGGCCAGCTGGCTCGCTTCCTGGCGGGAGAGCAGCATCAGCAGACGGCTGCGCACTTCCGGCAGAAAATCGTTCAGCTGACGGCGGGTACTTTCGTCTGGCAGACGCAGCGTGAGGCCGATGTACAGCACGCGATCCGGGTTGTTGTCCGGCGTCACCAGGTTGACGGTAAAGGTGTCGAGCGGCATGAACACCGGCGCGGCCGGCGGTTGCTGTTTGGCGGCGGCCGGTTCGGCGCCGTTTTTATGCTGTTGCAGCAGCCACCAGCTGTAGCCCGCGGCGCCACAGGCGACGACGCTGATCAACACCAGAAGGATGACCAGAAGGGGGCGTTTCGGTGCTGCCGGAAGGGAGTTCTGAGACATAGCGAAATCTAATTCCTGTTGTTCCACCCGCGGCCGGCGAGGCGGCGGGCATGGCGCGCGGCAAAGCCGCACGCATGACATGTAAAGGTATTATCGCGTCTATTGCGGCGTGCAATAGCCTGAATAGACGCGCAAATGGGTGCCAGCTTCGGCGTTTGCGGCGGCTTAGGCGAAAATATCGACGCCGTTGACCGCACTGGCCATACGCTGCAGCGCCACCGGCGCGCTGACGCCCTCGGCGACTGAGCCGTCACCGCCATGATGCTCCGCATAGCTGGAACGACCCTGACCGTTGGACGCCTGCTGTTGCGCCTGCTGCTGCCATTGCGGGGTGGATTCGCCGCCCACGCTGCTTTGCCCCAGGTTGATCCCACTCTCCGCCAGCGCGTGCCGCAGCTGCGGCATCGCCGCTTCCACCGCCGCACGCACCTGGCCGTGAGCGGAGGCGATGTGCAGTTGTGCCTGCTGATCGTCCAGTTTCAGCGTGATCTGCAAGGCGCCCAGTTCCTGGGGGTGCAGGCGCAGTTCTGCGCTCTGCTGGCCGTTGCGGTGGAACATCAGCACCTGTTGGTTCAACGCCTGCTGCCACTCCGGGCTGCCCAATTGCGCGTTGAGCTGCGGCGTAGGCGGTGCGGTTACCAGTGCGCTGGCAGGGGCGGCCGTTTGCGTTGGGCTGGCGGCGGCCAGGGCGACGGCGTGGTTGAGCGTCGGTTGCTGCTGTGCATCGCTCGCCGGCAGCGGCTGTGCGGCACTTGCGCGCTCACCGCTGGTCGGTTGCGGGAGCGCCGCCTTGGCATTATCGTCCCCGGTGGCCGGCGTTTTCGCCCCTGTCAGCGACGGAGCAGGGGATGCCGATGAACGCGCGGCGGTTTTATCACCGGCCGCCGCAATGTTCAGCAGGCCATTGCCGGGCTGCAGTGCAGTCGCCTCGTCAGCGCTTTCCACTGTCAGCGAGCGTTGGCCTTCGGTCGGTTGCGCTTGGGCGACGAGCGCGGCCGGCAGCATGGCGTACAGCGCCTGCAGCGTTGCGGCATCCAGCTCTTTGGCGGCGGCGATCGGCGGCTGCGCCGGTTTGTCGCCGGCGGTGGGCGCCTCGCCCTCGGCGCCCTCAGGTGAAAGCGTATCGACTGAGGTTGTCTGGCCCGGCAGCAGGCCGCTGCGCTCGCCGAAGGTGGCCAGCAGTTGATTGAGCTGGTTGCGGCTCAGGGCCGGGGCGCGTTCCTCGTCCGCGCTCAGCGCGACCGGCGGCTGTTTGCCGTCGGCGGCAGGCGCGAAACGTGCGCCGAGCAGCTGGGCGAAAGCGGAAGACAGCTGGCTTTCATCCAGCGTCGACGTCAGTTCGGCCAGGCCGCCGGCGTCGCCGGGTAAGGCCAGGCCGGGCAGGGCGTTCAGATTCATGGGTTGATATTCCTTTGTGCACTGCGTTGAGCGAACTCATCCATCAGTTTTTGATCCCGTTTGTTCTCCTGCTGCTGCTCCGCCGTCATGGCGCGGGTGTGCAGGGTCTCGAAAGCGTTCAGCCGCTGTTGTTTGTCTTGCCATTGCTTCACCGCATGATCCACTTTCTGCCCCCACTGCAGCAGCTGCTGGCGGTGCTGGTCGATGGCCTGTTCCAGCGTACCGATAAACTGCTGGTAGTTTTGCCAGCGTGAGCTGTCCATGCCGTCGCAGAGCGTATGATTCAGCTTCTGGCGGTATTCGTCCTGATAGTTGAGCAGCATCGACAGCTGTTGCTCTGCCGCCTGCTGCGCCTGCCGTACCTGGCCCAGCTGTTGCGCGGCCTGTTCCACCGCATCCTGCGCCAGATCTCGCAGGGTAATCAGGGGGGATTGTGATTTCATCGCTGTGCGCCTCTGGTGACGTTAAACAATCAACTGCTGCAGCTGTTGACAGGCTTCATCATAGCCGCTGCGTTCAAAGATGCCCTGCTGCAGGTAAGCTTCCATCTGCGGATACAGCGTCATCGCTTTGTCCAACAACGGATCGCTGCCCGCCGCGTAGGCGCCGACGCTGATCAGATCGCGGTTGCGCTGATAGCTGGCCAGCATCTGTTTGAAGGTGCGTACCCGGCGGTAATGCTCTTCGTCGATCAGCGACGTCATGGCGCGGCTGATCGACGCTTCGATGTCGATCGCCGGATAGTGACCGGCTTCCGCCAGGCGTCGGGACAGCACCACGTGGCCATCGAGGATCGCGCGCGCCGAGTCGGCGATCGGGTCTTGCTGATCGTCCCCTTCGGTCAATACGGTGTAGAAAGCGGTGATGGAACCGCCGCCGCTGATGCCGTTGCCCGCGCGTTCCACCAGCGCAGGCAGCTTGGCGAAGACCGACGGCGGATAGCCTTTGGTCGCCGGCGGCTCGCCGATGGCCAGGGCGATCTCACGCTGCGCCATGGCGTAGCGGGTGAGGGAATCCATGATCAGCAACACATGCTGCCCGCGATCGCGGAAATCTTCGGCGATACGGGTGGCGTAGGCCGCCCCCTGCATGCGCAGCAGCGGCGACACGTCCGCCGGCGCGGCGATCACCACCGAACGCGCCCGGCCTTCGGCGCCGAGAATGTTCTCGATAAAGTCTTTGACCTCGCGGCCACGTTCGCCGATCAGGCCAACGACAATCACATCCGCCTGGGTATAACGGGCCATCATGCCGAGCAGCACGCTCTTGCCGACGCCGGAGCCGGCGAACAGGCCCATGCGCTGGCCGCGACCGACGGTCAGCAGGCCGTTGATGGTGCGCACCCCCACGTCCAGCACCTGCTCGATCGGCGTGCGCTGCAAGGGGTTGAACGGCGCGGTGATCAGCGGCGCGCGGTAACCGGTTTCCGGTGAAGGCAGACCGTCGAGCGGTTTGGCGCTGCCGTCCAGCACCCGCCCCAACAGGGCCGGGCCGAGCGGCAGCTGTTTGCCGGCGCTTTGGCCTTCCGGCGCGATGCGGGCGTAAACCCGCGCGCCCGGCACGATACCTTCCACTTCTTCCAGCGGCATCAGGAACAGCCGTTGGCCGTTGAAGCCGACCACCTCGCTTTCCACTTCCTGCACCTCGCCGGCGTTGTGCCGTTCGATGAGGCAGGTCGCGCCGAGCGGCAGCTGCAGGCCGGTGGCCTCCAGCACCAGCCCGGTGGCGCGGGTCAGGCGACCGTAGCGGCGCACCGTCGGCGCGCGCGCGATGCGTTTTTCCAGCGTATCCAGAGAACTCAGCCAGCGGCCGAGACGCGCGGTCATCAGACTTCTCCCGGTGCCGCCAGGCGGCACAGTTCATGCCAGCGCGTCGCCAGGCTGGCGTCGAGATCGCCTTCCTCGGCGCTGACCTTACAGCCGCCCGGGTGCAGTTCGCCGTCCGCCAACAGGCGCCAGCCGTGCAGGCTGAGGGTGACCCCCAGCTGCTGCTCGACGCGCGGGTAGTCGTCCGGGTGGACCCGCAGCTGCGGCTTACCGTTGAACATCGGCTCCTGCTGGATCAGCTGTTGGATCTGCGCCAGCAGGGCGGTGCCGTCGCACACCGGCGGTTGGCCCAGCACCTGTTTGGCGGCGGTCAGCGCCAGCTGCATCAGTCGGGAGGCGATCACGCTGTCGAGCGCGTCCAGCGTATGCTGGAATTCGGTGACCAGCTGCTGCCAGTGGGCGGTCAGCGGCAGTTGCTGCTGCTGCGCTTCCAGCAGCCCTTGCTGGCGACCTTCCTCCAGACCAGACTGAAAACCGGCCTCATAGCCTTTTTGCTGGCCGTCGGCATAGCCCAACTGCTGGCCCTGTTGCTCGGCCTGCAGCCGCAGCGTGGCCAGCTGCTGTTGCAATTCGGCCTGTGCATCCGGCGACGGATCGTCAAGTTCGAGATCCGGCAACTGCGGCAGTTCGACAGCCGGTTTCTGTTCGCCCAGGTCGTTGAGCGACCAGGGCTGCCAGGGCAGGGCGTTAATGCGATCAGACATAGGTGTCCTCGCCGCCGCCGATGATCATTTCGCCGCTTTCCGCCAGGCGTCTCACCACCAGCAGGATGGCTTTCTGCTCGTTTTCCACCTGCGACATGCGCACCGGCCCACGGTTGGCCAGATCGTCGCGCAGGATGTCGGCAGCGCGTTGCGACATGTTCTTGAGGAACTTCTCGCGCAGCGGCTGCTCGGCGCCTTTCAACGCGATCAGCAGCGACTCGCCTTCCACTTCCTGCAGCAGGCGTTGGATACTGCGATCGTCGACTTCCACCAGGTTTTCGAACAGGAACATCTCGTCGATGATCTTCTGCGCCAGCTCGCCGTCGTATTCGCGCATCGCGTCGATGACCGCTTCTTCCTGCTGGGTTTTCATCAGGTTGATGATCTCGGCGGCGGTACGCACCCCGCCCATTTTGCTGCGCTTGAGGTTTTGGCCGTCGAGCAGATTGTTCAGCACTTCGGTCAACTCCGCCAACGCCGCCGGCTGCACGCCGCCGAAGGTGGCGATACGCAGCATCACGTCATTGCGCAGGCGTTCGTCGAACAGGGCCAGGATATCCGCCGCCTGGCCGCGTTTGAGGTGCACCAGGATGGTGGCGATGATCTGCGGGTGTTCGTCGCGGATCAGATCGGCAGCGCTCTGCGGTTCCATAAAGTTGAGCGTTTCCATGCCGGTGGTGGTCTCGCGCGATTCGAGAATGTCTTCCAGCAGGCTGGCGGCGCGCTCTTCGCCCAGCGCTTTGACCAACACCGAACGCAGGTAGTCGCTGGCGTTGACGCTCAGCGCCGCGTATTGCTCGGCGTCGTCTTCAAACTCGGTCAGTACTTCGCCGAGCTGTTTGTGCGAAACCTGGCTCATGCCGGCCATGGTGCCGCTCAGCAGCTGTACTTCGCGCGAGGAGAGGTGTTTGAACACCTCCGCCGCGCGATCTTCACCCAGCGTCATCAGCAGGATGGCGCTTTTGTCGGTTCCGGTCAGGCTCATATCTCGTTACTCATCCATTGGCGGATTACCAGAGCGACCACGCGTGGGTCTTTGTCAGCCAGATCGCGGATCCGCTGGCTCTGGACTTCTGCGCTGACGCGCTGCTGCGATTTACGACGCTGCGCCAGCTCCTCGTTGCTCGGTTTGCTGCTGTCGGCCGGTTTGGCGGCAGGGGCATTGGCGGCGGCGATGGCAGCCTGTTGCGCCACCTGGCGCTGTTGCAGCTGCGGCCGCACCAGTTTGCGCCACAGCAGCCAAGCCACCAGCAGCACCAGCAGATAGCGGCCCGCGTCGATGAGACGATCGATAAACGACTGGCTTTGCCAGAACGGCAGTTCGCCACCGGTCACCTGACTGTCGGTAAACGGCGTGTTGACCACGTTCAGGGTATCGCCACGGCTGCTGGAGTAACCCATCGCTTCACGCACCAGCGCTTCGATCTGCGCCAGCTGCTCTTTGCTCATCGGCTGCGGTTTGCCGTCTTTATCTACGCCGAGGTAGTTGACTACTACGGCGACCGACAGACGCTGCACGGTGCCGGCTTTTTGCTGGGTGTGGCGAATAGTACGGTCGAGCTCGTAGTTGGTGGTCGCGTCGCGACGGGTGTTTTGCGGTACGCCGTTGGCCGCCGCGCTGCGGGTGGCTGCGGCGTTTTGCGCGGTGGTATTGGCATTGTTGCCTGCGGCGTTGGCCGGCTTGGCGGTCTCAATCGGCGCGGTGGCCGGTGCGCTCGGCTGATTGGACAGCGCGCCCGGCACGCCACCCACCTGTGGCCCACCGATCTGCTCGCTCAGGCTGGTTTGCTGAGAGCGGATAGCGGCTTTGTCAGGCTGTTGGTTAGGTTGGTACTGTTCATCGGTTTGTTCGCGAGTGGCGAAGTCGATCTGCGCGGTGACCTGCGCACGCACGTTGGCGCTGCCGACCACCGGGGCGAGGATCGCCTCGATGCGGCGCTGGAAGCCGTTTTCCACTTCGTTGGCGTATTTCAGCTGCGAGGCGTTGAGATCGCGCCCGGTGCCGTCGGACTGCGTCAGCAGGCGGCCGGCCTGATCGACCACGGTCACGTTGCCCGGCGGCAGACCGGCGACGCTGCTCGATACCATATAAACGATGGCGTTGATCTGGCCGTCGTCCAGCGCACGGCCGGGTTGCAGGGTCAGCGTCACCGACGCGGAAGGGGATTTCTGTTCGCGCACGAACAGCGAAGGTTTAGGCAGCGCCAGGTGAACGCGGGCGTTTTGCACCGGCCCCAGCGATTCGATAGTGCGCGACAGTTCACCCTCGAGGGCGCGCTGATAGTTGATCTGCTCGCTGAACTGGCTGATGCCGAATTTTTCCTGATCCAGCAGTTCGAAGCCGACGGCGCCACCTTTCGGCAGCCCTTGCTGCGCGAGGCGCAGACGGGTTTCATGCACCTTTTCCGCCGAGATCAGCAGCGCTGCGCCATTCTCGGCAAAGCGGTAAGGGATATTCATCTGCGTCAGCTGGGTGACGATGGCGCCACCGTCGCGGTCGTTCAGATTGCTGTACAGCACGCGGTAGTCGGGACTTTTCACCCACAACAGCAGCGCGACGACGATCGCGATCGCGGCGGAAGCGGCGACCAGCAACGGAATTTTCGGGTTGGCGCGCAGACGACTCCAGATGGCCTGCAGGCCGTTGTCGCGGCTTTCGCCGGCGGTTATCGAAGCACTCATTTTAGGTCTCGTCCTTCAATGGCGCTCACGATCCCGTATGGGCCGCTGAGCAGCTCCCTGCCAGGCTGATGAACGGTATGGTTAGCGTTGTGTGACAAAACAGACTCCCTGATACACATATCTTCTAAATAGCGGCGCTCCCATTTCTGGGCAGGCCATTATTCGCCTTATCAGACGATTCCGATTGCCCGATAAGCCGGGTTTTTTGCAGTTAATTAGCCGCTTTAGGTCTCAAAACGCTGTGCTAGGGTGTGCATCATTGGAGAAGTGCAGGGTGAAACGTCACCCGGCGAGACGAGATGATTGAGGACCAGATGGCGATTCAGGGTATTGAAGGGGTACTGCAGCAGATGCAGACCATGGCGGTTCAGGCCGGCAAAATGGGGCAGAATACGGCGCCACAGGGCGTCAGCTTCGCCAGCGAACTGACCGCGGCGCTCGGCAAGATCAGCGAGACCCAGCAAACGGCGCGCAAGCAGGCGCAGGATTTTGAACTGGGCGCGCCGGGTATCAGCCTGAACGATGTGATGGTCGATCTGCAGAAATCGTCGGTCTCTTTGCAACTGGGCGTGCAGGTGCGCAACAAGCTGGTGGCGGCCTACCAGGATATTATGAATATGCCGGTGTGATGAACTTGCCACTCATTGTTCAGTGAAATTTGGTACCCTATAGCGACGGTTATTTATCGGGATAGGATGATGTGTAAATCACTGTACCTTGCTCTTGGCATCATGGCGCTGTCTGGATGCGCCGGGCAAAACGATGATTATTCATTGGCCCCAAAAAACGCGGATCATCAGGACGCCAGCAAAGAATGGAAAGCGTTTGTCGCACCGCTGTCCGTGAAGACGCAGTCGCCCGGCGAGCGAGAAATGAAACGTGCTGCCCGGCAATACTGAAGTCAATGGGCAAAAAAAACCAGCTACCGAAATAGCTGGTTGAAGGTGCGATAAAACATTTGTGTAATGTAGGAGCGTCGACGCTCGCTCGACGTGGCGCCGACGCGGTTATCATATTTGTTATGTTATAACAAATCAATACTGCTGTGTGTTTGCTTCAGCCTGCCAATTCTGTGATCCGCTCACGGGCGTTCGCCAACCCCTGCGCGAGGCCGTGCGGTTTCATATCCAGCCCTTCGGCATAGATAAATTGCACGTCGCCGATCCCCATCAGCCCCAGCACCGATCGCAGGTAGGGTGTCACGGCATCGGTCGGCTGGCCGGCGTGTACGCCGCCGCGTGAACTGAATACCAGCGCATTGACGCCCTCGACCAACCCGACCGGGTAGGTGGCGGTATAGTTGAACGTTACCCGGGCGCGGGCCACCAGATCGAACCAGTTTTTCAGCTGGGTTGGTACGTTGAGGTTGTACATTGGTGCCCCGATCAGCAGCAGATCGCTCCCTTTCAGTTCGGCAATCAGCCGATCGGAAAGCGCCACCGCCGCTTTGGCGCGTTGACTGGTGTTTTCCGCGCCGCGCAGCGCACTAAACAGCTCGCCATCCAATACCGGCAGATCCAACGCCGTCAGATCGTGCTCGACGATCTTATCTTCGTGTCCTTTGGCCCGACGTTCCGCCAGATAGCGATCAATCAGGTTATTGGTCTGCGAGTCGTTTCCCATAATGCTGGATTTGAGCACCAGTATTTTTTTCATGTGGTTGTCCTCTGACGGTCATCTGTGGTTTTCACCGGAAATTCCGGAATGACTGCAGGTTATCATTGCTTGATGTTCACCAGTGGTGATAGGTTTTCACTTAATTGATTCCAATTTGGAAACGGTGAAATGAAAAGCGATCTCAGCGCGCTGCCGGCTTTTGTCGCCGTGGCGGAAGGTGGCAGTTTTGCCGCCGCCGCAGAAAAACTGCATCTGACGCGCTCCGCGGTCAGCAAAATCGTGTCGCGGCTGGAGGCGCGGCTCGGCGTGATGTTGTTTATGCGCACGACGCGCAGCCTGAGCCTGACGGACGAAGGGGCGCTGTACTACGAGCACTGTCGGCAGGCGTTGGCGAACATTCAGGCGGCGGAACATCAACTGGACAGCGGCAAGATGCAGGTCAGCGGCCGGCTCAGGGTCTCAGTGCCGGTGTTGTTCGGCCACCTGTGCATCGCCCCCTTGCTGACGGCGCTGGCGAATGAGCATCCGTTGCTGGCGCTGGAAATCTCGTTCAGCGACCGCAGGATCGATCTGGTCGACGAGGGGTTCGATCTGGCGGTACGTATCGGCGAGCTGGCGGACAGCGGCAGTCTGATTGCCCGGCGCCTGGGTGAACACGGTATGCTCCTGTGCGCTTCGCCTGATTACCTGTGGCGCAGCGGAGAACCGAGCACGCTGGACGCGTTAAGCCGACATCAGGCGGTGGGGTATCTGCACGCCGGTACCGTGTTGCCCTGGCAACTTCGCGGCGAAAACGGTGAGCTGCAGTCGTTCAGGCCACCGGCCAAGATGATGATGGATGACATGCAGGGGATCGTCGATGCCGTTTCCGCCGGTGCCGGTATTGCCTGGCTGCCGGAGTGGCTGGTACGCGATCGGCTGGTGGCGGGGACGTTGGTGGAGATCATGCGCGGTGAATCCAGCCTCAGTTTTCCGGTGAATGTGGTATGGCCCTATATGCCTTACCAGCCGCTCAAGGTGCGGCTGGCGGTGGACAAATTGGTGGCGGAGCTGCCGGGGAAATTGGCGCTTGCTGCGCCGGTGATATCTTACCGGTAATGGTCGGCGCCACCATCGACTGGAAACGGGCGCTAATGTATCGAATAGAGGGACGAAAACGGCGCTGTCAGGCTCATTGAATGCGCAGGTGACCGTTTATTATAACCTGATTAGTAGGGTTATTATTCGAGGTCGGTCAATGAGCACAAAAAGCGAATCCAGATGGCGCCTGATCAGTATTTTTATGCTGACGGTACTCGCCGTTTTAATAGGCATTTTGGTTAAACTGGATTGAAGTCTGACCAGGTGATAAAAGCCTGGCCATTTTATTGTGCGGCAAGTAAGCGCATCATGTCTTCTTCATACAGCAAGGCTAAAAGCCACAGCCCCAACAACATTATTGTTAGAGAAAATAATCGCTTTTCATTACGCATCGTTTAATTTGCTCTTCGGCGGTTCGACGTTGTGTAGCCTATCTCAGCGTTGTGACAAGTGTTAGGAACCTGTGCCAAATAAAGCCATTTTGTTGCGCGTCTATTTATGTTTCTCCGGCGGCTATCGCTTCGGCCCCCAGGGGGCCAGGTTCCATAATCCTTTGGTGGCCGCGAATGGCGGTAGGCGCGAAGCCGAAGCGCTTGCGAAAACGTTCGGCGAAACGCGACGCGCTTTCATAGCCGACATGTTGTGCGATGGCGGAGATCGGCCAGTCGGTGGATTGCAGCAGGGCCAGCGCACTGCTCATGCGCACGTCGATCATCAGGTTGCGCAACGCGGTATTTTCCATCGACAGTTTGCGGCGCAGCATCACTTCACTCATCGACAGGCTCTCCGCGACTTTGGCCGCGGTCCAAATGCTGTGTGGATCGGTTGCCAGGCAGCGGCGCACGCGCTGCGTCAGGTCTTTAGCTTCGTTGTGGATGAAGCGAATGCCGAACTGGGCCAGCCACAGCAGAATCTCCAGCATTTTGTGCCGCACGATGATGGTGGGAAAACGCTGCCGGAGCGCCAGCGCCAGGCTGGTGGTCTCAAAGCTGTGCTTCAGGGCGCAGGGCAGATTGCGCAGCGCCAGGACGGCATCGAACGGCATCGGCGCCGGCGTTTCCTCGGCCGGAGGCTGAAGAGTGAGCAACAGAGGGTCGCAGGTCAGCAACTGACAGCTGAACACTCCCTCTTCAGAGGGGCCGTTAATAATATCCACCGTTTGTCCCCCGTCGATAATCAACAGCTCGCCGGGATGAGCCACCACTTCGTGTTGTTGCCAGCGTACGCGCTTATGGCCTTGTTGTATCAGGTACAGATGTGGTTGCTCAAAATAGACTGAAGGGAATAATAATTCAGTATGCTGAATGATGTGCGCTGAGGCACCAATTCCTGAACAGAGATTAATTGTACGTTCCATCGATATTCATTTCGCAGCCATTATCTGAGAATATCTTTACGCTTTGATCCGCGTTGGAGCAACATTTTTCCATGGGCTGTGAAACACAGCGGCGTGTTTTATCTATCAAAAATCAATTTCCTGCTGAACAGAAAACGTCCGTGTCGGGATGATGCTTATCCATTAAAGTGAGAGCCAGGCTCGAAGCGCGCATTTTACTAATTACCCATAAACTGAATAATTCAAATGCCATAGATTAATATCCTAACGTAACCCGAGAGTAATAGCGCATGGTGCTATTTAATCCATTTTCGTCAGTATTGTCGATCTTATCGGACCTGTGGTTCCCCCAGCAACAGTGCACGATCATGAAACTGGCCGTAGGTATTGTTGACGACGTTCTGGCGCGTGGACTGCTCGATCAGCGTTTTCAGCTCATCCATGCGTTGCTGTAGCAGACGCTTGAGCTCGGTTTCGTTGTCGAGGATCTGTTGCAGCTTATTGCGCAGCATCTCCTGCAAGGCCATTGACGGGCCGGCTTGCCCGGTAAAGGCGGCGGTTTTTTCTACCGCCGTCACGTAGGCGAACTCGAGTTCGACGAGCTCTTCCCAGCGCCCGGTTTGCGCCAGCGCGATCATCTGGCTGCTCAGACTGTAAATTTGTTGATAAGCGGCTAACAGCTGCTGTTGACGTTCCATTACATGGCGTCCTGCGAAGGTTGGTAGTTGGGGCCGATCTGGCGCCAGGCGTCGGCGATGTTTTCCAGCAGTTTGACCACTTCGGCGATCGCCGCTTCGTCGTTATGCAGGTTGGCCTGCATTAACCGACGCTTCATGTAGTCGTACAACGCCGCCAGGTTTTCGGCGATCTCGCCGCCCTGTTGAGGGGCCAGGCCGCCTTTCAGGCCGTTGTCGATGATGTTGATGGCTTTGGACAGCGCCAGGCCTTTGCCGGCGATATCGCCCTGGTTCATCAGGATGCGTGCGCGAAGCAGGGCGCTGAGCGCCCCGTCGAACAACATCACGATTAACTGGTGCGGGCTGGCGCTCATGGCGCCGCTTTCCAGACTGACCTGCGCATAGGCCTGAGTGCCGCTTCTGTTATACATGTTGTTTCTTTACCTGTTACCTAGTTAAGGGATCACTTTGCCGAGAACTGCTGTTTTAAATAGTCACCCGTGCCGCTCAATTTAGACATCATGGTATCCAACTGAACGAACTGCTGCTTATAACGATCGATGGTGTTCTGAATGCTGGCCGTGACCGTGGTTATCTGGATGTTCAGGCGATCGAGATTGGTGTTGATGCTCTTGGTCGAGTTCTCGATGATGCCGCCGGCCTTGATGTAATTTTGGATATCGTTGTGGATCTGGGTGGCCATACCGGTGTCTTTGCCGTTACCGGCGAAGAAGTTGGCGACCTGCTCCGGTTTTTCGTCGATGGCTTTGTTCAGCTTGGTGCTGTCGATTTCCAGCTTGCCGGTTTTGACGTTGGTGGTGATGCCGAGGTTGCCCAGGCCTTTCAACTCCGGGTTGTCCTGCGCCGAGCTGAGGGCGCTTTTGATCGAGGACTGAATACCGCGCAGGGTGTTGTCGCCCAGCAGCGCGCCATTTTTAGCGTTCTGCGCTTCACCGGGTTTGACCGGGGTGTATTTGGTCAGCGAGTTGAAAGTGTCCAGCAGTGTGTTGTAGTTATCCACCCACTCTTTAATCTTGTCGGCGCTGCCGCTCTTGTCGATGCCGATCACCAGGTTTTGCGGTTCACCGGCCTTGGTGGTGGTTTTCAGGTCGAGCGTTACGCCCTGCAAGGCATCGGCGATCGAGTTGGTGCTGCGCTTGATTTTCGTGCCGTTGACGACGATTTCCGCATCCTGACCGGGCACGGTTTGCTTCATCGCGGTGCTGCCATCTTTCGGCGGTTTTTTAGGATCGTAGTTGAGGATGGCGCCGAGCTTGTCGTCGTTATTGACCTGTACCGCAATGGTGTTTTTTTCGCCGGGCGTGGTGGAGCTCAATGCCAGTTGATAGTCATTGTCGCCGACGCGCATGATGCTGGCGGTAACGCCGGATTTCGATTTGTTGATGGCGTCGCGCATCTCGACCAGCGAGGTCTGATCGTCACCGAGCGGGATCTTGGTCTCTTTCGGCGGGTTGCCTGCCGTAATAGATATGGAACGATCGCTGCTGCCCGGCGTGCCCAGCTTGGCCTGCTGGTCGGCGATCGGCGTCTGAGTGGTCAGCGTTTGCGGCTGTGCCAGTTTCAAGACCTCAATCGAATAGTTACCCGGTACCGACTTGTTAGTGGTGGTCACGGTAAACTGATCGTGCTTGGTGGCAGTGGTGTTATTGAAGAACTCTGGCTTGGCCAGCTCTTTGCTCAGATTGTCAAACTTCTCCAGCGAGCTTTTCAGCGTGCCGTAAGCGGTTAGCTGGGCGTTGTAGCTGGTCTGCTGGGTGGTGTACGGCGTCAGACGCTGCTGTTCCGCTTTGCTCAGCTTGTCGAGCAAACCGTTAAGGTCGAGTCCTGAGCCGATGCCTAATGAACTGATCGATGCCATTCGTGTTTCTCCTTGGTAATGACTTTATTCGCTTTACGCGTTATCGGCCCAGCGGTGAAAAAGTTTACCGAAAAAAATAAAAAACCGATGGCGCAATAGAGGAGGGAAAAACCGCGTTATTTCCGCCATTGCCGCCGGCGCAAAAAATTTTAAAAAATTGCTAAAGGTTGTTAGGGGAGGGCCGATACCTGAGGGGACGGTGGTTGACGCCGTGGGCAAATAAGCCCGAACCTTTTAACTGTGTTGCGAAGAACGCAACTGACTCGTAAGGAAAGCAAACAATGGCACAAGTAATTAACACTAACAGCCTGTCGCTGATGGCGCAGAACAACCTGAACAAATCTCAGTCTTCTCTGGGCACTGCGATTGAGCGTCTGTCTTCCGGTCTGCGTATCAACAGCGCGAAAGACGATGCTGCGGGTCAGGCGATCTCCAACCGTTTCACCGCGAACATCAAGGGCCTGACTCAGGCTTCTCGCAACGCCAACGACGGTATCTCCCTGGCGCAGACCACTGAAGGCGCACTGAACGAAGTTAACGACAACCTGCAGAACATCCGTCGTCTGACCGTACAGTCTCAGAATGGTTCCAACTCTTCAAGCGACCTGCAGTCCATCCAGGACGAGATCTCTCAGCGTCTGTCTGAAATCAACCGCATCTCCGAGCAGACTGATTTCAACGGCGTGAAAGTACTGAGCGCAGATCAGAAACTGACTATCCAGGTTGGCGCGAACGACGGCGAAACCATCGATATCGAACTGAAAGACATCAACGCTAAAACTCTGGGTCTGGATAAGTTCAGCGTGGCTGATCCTATCGATACCAGCAAAATTGGCACCACTAAACTGACCGCCGTTGATAAAATGGCTGCGCCGACCATCAACGCAGACAGCAAAGCCGCAACGCCTAAAAACAGCGACGGCAAACTGTATTCTACCGATGATGGTGCAGGTAACGTTGCTTACTTCGTTAAATCCACCGACGGCGGCATTTATGACGCAACCGTAGCGGCGGATGGTAAAGTTTCCTGGGATTCAAGCACCGCAACGACCAAAGCGACTGCGGGTATGAAAGAAACTTCTCAGGTTAAAGTTGGCACCACTAACATCAGCGGCCTGACCGGTAGCGATGAACTGCGCACTTACACCGATCCAGCCGGCAAATCTGGCTACGTGGTTAAAGGCAAAGACGATAACGGCAACGACGCTTACTTCAAAGCGACTGTAGACGCTTCCGGTAAAGTGACCAAAGGCGCGCAGCAGTCCACCGATCCGAAAACTGCCGATCCGCTGGCAACCCTGGACAAAGCGCTGTCTCAGGTTGACTCCCTGCGTTCTTCTCTGGGTGCGGTACAGAACCGTTTCGATTCTGTTATCAACAACCTGAACAGCACCGTGAACAACCTGTCCGCTTCTCAGTCCCGTATCCAGGATGCTGACTACGCGACCGAAGTGTCCAACATGAGCCGTGCCAACATCCTGCAACAGGCTGGCACCTCTGTTCTGGCACAGGCTAACCAGTCTACTCAGAACGTTCTGTCCCTGCTGCGTTAATCGTCTCTCCCGATTAACTGTCGCAAAGAAACCCCGCTTCGGCGGGGTTTTTTTATGCTCGCGCACCGCGCGGTTATTACATGGCGCAAATAAAGCCTGTTTTGTGCGACTGTTCAGCCGATTGGCATTTCGCCCCCTACGCATAATAGCGCTGACTCTCTTATCCGCAGGTTTAAGACATAGTGAGCGATCTGTATACCGCCGAAGGCGTGATGGACAAAAATTCTCTCTGGCTGCGCTACGTGCCGTTAGTGCGCCACGAGGCGTTGCGCCTGCAGGTCAGGCTGCCCGCCAGCGTGGAGCTTGACGACCTGCTGCAGGCCGGGGGAATCGGGCTATTGAACGCCGTTGAGCGTTATGACGCCCTACAGGGAACCGCCTTTACCACCTATGCGGTGCAGCGCATTCGCGGCGCGATGCTCGATGAGCTGCGCAGCCGCGACTGGGTGCCGCGCAGCGTGCGGCGCCATGCGCGCGAGGTCGCGCAGGTGATGCGGCAACTGGAACAGCGTTACGGCCGCCCGGCGAGCGAGACGGAAGTGGCGCAGACGCTGAATATCTCGCTGGATGAGTACCGTCAAATTCTGTTGGACACCAATAACAGCCAGCTTTTCTCCTACGACGAATGGCGCGAGGAGCATGGCGAGAACGCGGAACCGATGCTGGAAGGGCATGAAGAGGCCAACCCGCTGCATCACCTGTTGGAAGGCAGCCTGCGCCAACGAGTGATTGACGCCATCGAGGCGTTGCCGGAGCGCGAAAAAATGGTGCTGACGCTGTATTACCAGGAAGAGTTGAATCTCAAAGAGATCGGCGCCGTGCTGGACGTCGGGGAGTCCCGCGTCAGCCAACTGCACAGTCAGGCGATCAAACGGCTGCGTGCGCGGCTGGCGAACGATACCTGACGGCGACCCGCCGCCCCTCAACTCGATGACTCATGCGACAATCGGACTGCCCTTTATGCCAGGAATACTGTTGAAGAAACGGCCGCTTAGCCGTTACCTGAAAGACTACAAGCACAGCCAGACCCATTGCTCCCAGTGCGGCAAACTGTTGGACCGCATGGCGCTGGTGTTTCGCGGCAAGATTATCAATAAAGAAGCCATCGCGCGCATGGATCAGCCGATCGACGATGCGGTCTGGCAAAACGTGCAGCACGAGCTGACCGCGCTGTGCCGCTTTTGCAGCGAGATCTCCTGCAACAGCCACCCGAGCTATTTCGACATCATGGCGTTCAAGCAGTATCTGTTCGAACAGACCGAGATGAGCCACAGCACCATCCGTGAGTATGTAGTGCGGCTGCGCCGGCTGGACGAAATGCTGGTGGCACGCAACTATCCGGCGGATAAATTCGCCAGCAGCGCCAGCCATCAGCGCATCATCGACGATCTGCCTACCGCGGCGCACAATAACTACCGCATTGCGCTGCGCAAATACGATCAGTATCTCGCCTGGCAGCGCAGCTACTGAGACTTTTCCCCGGCCGTTGGGCCGGGGCCTGCTGTTTCCCCCGTGATAAAGGATGATTATTCAGTTCACATCTGCTAAATCTATCGGTTATCAGATGTTGATATTCGATTCCCTGGGGGGAAGTAGTGAACCTGCAACAACAACTGGCGCAATTTCCGCGTCTGGATCTGGTTGGCACCGCCACACCGCTCGAAAAGCTGTCCCGTCTCTCCGATTACCTCGGCCGCGAAATCTACCTCAAACGTGACGATGTCACTCCAATGGCCATGGGTGGCAACAAGCTGAGAAAGCTCGAGTTTCTGGCCGCCGACGCGCTGCGACAAGGCGCCGATACGCTGGTCACCGCCGGCGCCATTCAATCCAACCACGTGCGCCAGACGGCGGCGGTGGCGGCGAAACTCGGCCTGCACTGCGTCGCGCTGCTGGAAAACCCTATCGACACCCGCGCGGAAAACTACCTGACCAACGGCAACCGCCTGTTGCTCGGCCTGTTCAACGCCGAGGTGGTGATGTGCGAAGCGCTGCACGATCCGCAGCAACAGCTGGCGGAACTGGCGACGCGCCTTGAGGCGCAGGGGTTCCGGCCTTACGTGGTGCCGGTGGGCGGCTCCAATGCGCTGGGCGCGCTGGGATACGTGCAGTGCGCATTGGAAATCGCCGAACAGAGCCAACGCAGCAACGTGGCGTTCAGTTCGGTGGTGGTGGCGTCCGGCAGCGCCGGCACCCACGCCGGGCTGGCGGTAGGATTGCAGCAGCTGTTGCCGGAAACCGATCTGATCGGCGTAACGGTTTCGCGCACCGTGATCGATCAGCTGCCGAAGGTGGAGCAGATCCAGAAAGCTCTGGCCTGTTCGCTGAATATCGACGAACTGGCGCCGATCGCGCTGTGGGACGATTATTTCGCGCCGCAGTACGGCATGCCGAACGAAGAGGGGATGGCGGCGGTGCAGCTGCTGGCGCAGCAAGAGGGCGTGTTGCTGGATCCGGTATACACCGGCAAAGCGATGGCCGGTTTGATCGACGGCATCGCCCAGCGGCGCTTCCGCGATGAAGGTCCTATTCTGTTCGTTCACACCGGCGGTGCGCCGGCGCTGTTCGCCTACCATCCGCAGGTGTAAATACCGCTTGTTATTCCATTTTGAACTATATTTATAAAGTTATATTCCTTTATGCGGACGGTCGCACTGTTAAAGTGCTGATATCAAAAAAGATAAATAACACACAGGGGTGTTTATGATGTTTGCGAAAGTTCGTCGTCAATGGTTGTTGGGCGTGGTGGGTATCGCATTGGCCGCCGGTGTGACGACTCAAGCCTATGCCGCCGACAATCTGCTGCAGCAGGTGAAACAGCGTGGCACGCTGATCGTCGGGCTGGAAGGCACCTATCCGCCGTTCAGCTTCCAGGGTGAAGACGGCAAGCTGACCGGTTTTGAAGTGGATTTCGCCAACGCGCTGGCGGAACATCTGGGCGTGAAAGCCAAGCTGAACCCGACCAAGTGGGACGGCATGCTGGCGTCGTTGGACTCGAAACGTATCGACGTGGTTATCAACCAGGTCACGCTCTCCGATGAGCGCAAGAAGAAATATGACTTCTCCACCCCGTACACCGTTTCCGGTATTCAGGCGCTGGTGAAAAAAGGCAACGAAGGCACCATCACCAAGCCGGAAGACCTGAAGGGCAAGAAGGTTGGCGTGGGCCTGGGCACCAACTATGAGCAATGGCTGCGCGCGAACGTGCAGGGCGTGGACGTGCGCACCTACGACGATGACCCGACCAAGTATCAGGATCTGCGCGTTGGCCGCATCAACGCCATTCTGGTGGATCGCCTGGCGGCGCTGGATCTGGTGAAGAAAACCGGCGATACGCTGGCGGTAGCCGGCCCGGCGTTCTCTCGCCAGGAATCCGGCGTGGCGCTGCGCAAGAACAACCCAGAGCTGCTGGCAGCGATTGACCAGGCGATCGCCGAGATGCAAAAAGACGGCACGATGGCGAAGATCTCCGAGAAATGGTTTGGCGCGGACGTAACTAAATAATGCACGAAAGTATTCAACTGGCGCTGGATTCAGCGCCATTTTTATTGAAGGGCGCAATACTGACGCTTCAGCTCAGCCTGGGCGGTATGGCGTTGGGGTTGCTGCTCGGTTTTCTGCTGGCGCTGATGCGCCTTTCACCGCTTTGGCCGCTGTCGTGGCTGTCGCGTATCTACGTGTCGCTGTTCCGCGGTACGCCGTTGATCGCCCAACTGTTTATGATCTATTACGGTCTGCCGCAGTTCGGCATCGAGTTCGATCCCTTCCCGGCGGCGCTGATTGGCCTGTCGCTCAATACCGCCGCTTACACCTCGGAAACGCTGCGTGCGGCGATTTCGTCGATCGACAAAGGGCAGTGGGAAGCCGCCGCCAGCATCGGCATGACCCGTTGGCAAACCCTGCGTCGGGTGATCTTGCCGCAGGCGGCGCGCACCGCCTTGCCGCCGCTGGGCAACAGCTTTATCGGCTTGGTGAAAGACACCTCGCTGGCCGCCACCATACAGGTGCCGGAACTGTTCCGCCAGGCGCAGCTGATCACCTCGCGCACGCTGGAAGTGTTCACCATGTACCTGGCGGCATCGCTGATTTATTGGGTGATGGCAACCCTGCTTTCCGCGCTGCAAAACCGTCTGGAAGCCCACGTTAATCGCCAGGATCAGGAGTAGCGCATGAGTGCCATTGAAGTTAAGCAATTGACCAAGCAGTTCAAGGGTCAGACGGTGCTGCATGGGATCGATCTGGCGGTGGACGCCGGCGAAGTGGTGGCGATCATCGGGCCGAGCGGTTCGGGGAAAACCACCTTGTTGCGCTGCATTAACCTGCTGGAGGAGCCGGATTCCGGCACCATTCGCGTCGGCGATATCCTGATCGACGGCAGCAAGCCGCTGAGCAAACAGAAAAATCAGGTGCGGGCGCTGCGTCAGCAGGTCGGTTTCGTGTTCCAGAACTTCAACCTGTTCCCGCACCGTTCGGTGCTGGAAAACATCATCGAAGGGCCGGTTATCGTTAAAGGCGAGGCGAAAGCCAGCGCGGAACAGCGCGCCCGCGCGTTGCTGGCCAAGGTGGGCCTGAGCGGCAAAGAGCAGGCTTATCCACGTCGACTGTCCGGCGGGCAGCAGCAGCGGGTGGCTATCGCGCGCGCGCTGGCAATGCAGCCGGAGGTGATTTTGTTCGATGAGCCGACGTCGGCGCTCGATCCCGAGCTGGTGGGGGAAGTGCTCAATACCATGCGCTCACTGGCGCAAGAGAAACGCACCATGGTGATCGTCACCCATGAGATGAGCTTCGCCCGCGACGTCGCTGACCGGGTTATCTTTATGGACCACGGCCGCATCGTTGAACAGGGCCCGGCCAAAGCGCTGTTCGCCAACCCGCAGCACCAGCGTACCCAGCAATTCCTCGACAAATTCCTGAATCAATAAGACGGCGGGGGAGCTTCCCCCGTCCGCGTTCACTCCGCTTTCAACAATTCGTTTCGCGCAGCGGCGGCGAGAAACCCGCTGCGGCTACCGTATCCCGGATGTTGCCGAACCCGAGAGTCAATGCGACGAGTAGCGTGCTGCCACGGTTTGCAAGCAGACTAATTCGTTCTGAGTTCACCCTGTTGTTATCGCCCATGAGGCGCCGCATCCTCATGCCAGGATAGCAAGACGCTAACGGCTGACCGGGCTGCGGGCAATAAAAAACCCTGCACAAGTGCAGGGTTTGCGTAGCGGTGAGCAAATCAGGCGGCCATGCATGGCCGCCTTGACGATGCGTTAACCGATGGTCATCAGGCTGGCGTTACCGCCGGCGGCGGCGGTGTTGACGCTCAGCGAACGCTCGATCAGCAGGCGTTCCAACAGGATATTGGTTTCACCGTGGGCGAAGCCCTGCACCGAGACGATGGCGCCGCCGCGCTGCGCGATCTGCTCGCACAGGATGCGCAGCTGGTCGGCATCGCCGTGGTAGATGGCGGCGTCGAACTCGACCTTATCCTGCTGCCAGTCTTTGCTGAAGGCGATGCGCGCCTGCACATCGTTCGGCAGGCGGCGGAACAGATTGCGCTGCAGTTCCGCTTCCGGCCACAGCACGCAGCTGCCAACCGCCAGCACGGCGGCCAGCTGGGTCAGCGCGTCGGTTTCGTTATCCGCCAGGCACAGCACGCGTTCACGCGGCAACAGGGCATAGGTATTGCGCTCGCCGGTTGGGCCCGGCAGCGGGCGTACGGTGCCGCCCTGGCCCAGTTCCGCATAGCGCTGCGCCAATGCCGCCAGTTCGCCGTGTTGGCTGGTGACCGCCCATTTCTCCAGCGATTGCAGCGCGCCTAACAGCTGCGGCCGCGCGGTGGCTTCCATCGGGCGCTCGTCGTCCTGACGGTGCAGCGTACGCTGCAGCGCGTCGTCCGGACGGTTGGCCAGCAGACGGTACAGATACAGCGGACCGCCGGCTTTCGGGCCGGTGCCCGACAGGCCTTCGCCGCCGAACGGCTGCACGCCGACCACCGCGCCGACCATGTTACGGTTGACGTACAGGTTGCCGACCTTGGCGCGTTCGGTCACCCGGGCGATGGTTTCATCGATACGGGTGTGAATGCCCAGCGTCAGGCCATAACCGGCGGCGTTGATCTGATCGACCAGCGCGTCCAGATTGTTGCGCTGGAAGCGCACCACGTGCAGCACCGGGCCGAAGATCTCTTTTTGCAGCTCGTCGAAGCTGTCGAGTTCGATCAGCGTCGGTTTGATGAAGGTGCCGCGCGCCCACTCTTTCTCATCTTGCACGCTGCCTTTGGCAGCCTGGTAGACCTTGCGGCCTTTAGCGCGCATCGCCTGGATGTGGCGTTCGATGCCGGTTTTGGCTTCGGCGTCGATCACCGGGCCCACGTCGGTAGACAGACGCTCCGGGTTGCCCATGCGGCACTCGGCCATCGCGCCGCGCAGCATTTGCAGCGTGTGCTCGGCCACGTCTTCCTGAATGCACAGGATACGCAGCGCGGAGCAGCGCTGGCCGGCGCTGTCGAAGGCGGAGGCTACCACGTCGGTCACCACCTGTTCGGTCAGGGCTGAAGAGTCGACGATCATGGCGTTCAGGCCGCCGGTTTCGGCGATCAGCGGCGTCGGGCGGCCTTGCGGATCCAGACGGCCGGCGATGCTGCGCTGCAGAATGCCGGCGACGTCGGTGGAACCGGTAAACATCACGCCGCGGACGCGGGCATCGTTAACCAGCGTCGAGCCGACGGTTTCACCCTGGCCAGGCAGCAGCTGCAGTACGCCTTGCGGAATACCGGCTTCCAGCAGAATACGCACTGCCTGCGCGGCGACCAGCGGCGTTTGCTCGGCCGGTTTGGCCAGCACGCTGTTGCCCGCCGCCAGCGCAGCGGCGATTTGGCCGGTGAAGATCGCCAGCGGGAAGTTCCACGGGCTGATACAGACCACCGGGCCCAGCGGGCGGTGGCTGTCGTTGGCGAAGTCGTCGCGCACCTGGCCGGCGTAGTAGTGCAGGAAATCGACCGCTTCACGCACTTCGGCGATGGCGTTGTTGAAGGTTTTACCCGCTTCGCGCACCAGAATGCCCAGCAGGCTTTGCAGCTGGCTCTCCATCAGCTCGGCGGCGCGTTCGAGGATCGCTGCACGCTCCGTCGGCGGTGTCGCGAACCAGATTGGGCCGGCGGCCGCGGCGGCGTCGAGCGCGCGGCTGACTTCGCTTTCGGTAGCTTCACGCACGTAGCCGACCACATCGCCCGGCTCGGCCGGGTTGATTACCGGCTGTTCGACGCCCTGATCCAACTCGGCATCGATGATAGGTTCCGCGCGCCATGGATGGCTGGCGCTGGTGAGCAGGGCGCTGGACAGCGAAGCCAGACGCTGTTCGTTGGACAGATCCAGGCCGCTGGAGTTGGTACGTTTCTCACCATACAGCTCGCGCGGCAGCGGAATGCGCGGATGCGGCAGACCAATCTGACCTTCGCTGGCCGCCAGCGCTTCCACGGCGCTGACCGGATCGGCCACCAGCTCGTCGAGCGGCAGGGTGGCGTCGGCGATGCGGTTGACGAACGAGGTGTTGGCGCCGTTTTCCAGCAGGCGGCGCACCAGGTAAGCCAGCAGCGTTTCATGGGTGCCGACCGGTGCATAGATGCGGCAAGGACGGTTCAGTTTGCCGTCGGCCACTTTACCCACCACCTGTTCGTACAGCGGCTCACCCATGCCGTGCAGGCACTGGAACTCATACTGGCCAGGGTAGTAGTTGTTGCCGGCCAGGTGATAGATGGCGCTCAGGGTATGGGCGTTGTGGGTCGCGAACTGCGGGTAGATCAGGTTCGGCACTGACAGCAGCTTGCGGGCGCAGGCCAGGTAGGAAACGTCGGTATAGACCTTGCGGGTGTAGACCGGATAGCCTTCCAGGCCGTCCATCTGGGCGCGTTTGATTTCGCTGTCCCAGTAAGCGCCCTTCACCAGACGGATCATCAGGCGACGGCGGCTGCGTTGCGCCATGTCGATCACCGCATCGATGGCGAACGGACAGCGTTTTTGGTAAGCCTGGATCACGAAGCCGATGCCGTTCCAGCCGGCCAACTGCGGCTCGAAGCACAGCTTCTCCAGCAGATCGAGCGAGATCTCCAGACGGTCGGCCTCTTCGGCGTCGATGTTGATGCCGATATCGTACTGGCGTGCCTGCAGGGTCAGCGACAGCAGGCGCGGGTAGAGTTCTTCCATGACGCGTTCGTACTGCGCGCGGCTGTAGCGCGGGTGCAGGGCGGACAGTTTGATGGAGATGCCGGGGCCTTCATAGATACCGCGGCCGTTGGAAGCTTTGCCGATGGCATGAATTGCCTGCTGGTAGGAAACCAGGTAGGCCTGCGCGTCGGCTTCGGTCAGGGCGGCTTCGCCCAGCATGTCGTAGGAGTAGCGGAACCCTTTTTCTTCGAGCTTGCGCGCGTTGGCCAGCGCCTCGGCGATGGTTTCGCCGGTCACGAACTGTTCGCCCATCAGGCGCATCGCCATGTCCACGCCTTTGCGGATCAGCGGCTCGCCGCTCTTGCCGATAATGCGGTTCAGCGAACGGGACAGATTGGCTTCGTTATGCGTGGACACCAGCTTGCCGGTGAACAGCAGGCCCCAGGTGGCGGCGTTGACGAATAGCGACGGGCTGCGCCCCAGGTGCGAGTGCCAGTTGCCGTTGCTGATCTTGTCGCGGATCAGGGCATCGCGGGTCGGTTTGTCCGGAATACGCAACAGCGCTTCCGCCAAGCACATCAGCGCCACGCCTTCTTGCGAGGAGAGGGAGAACTCTTGCAGCAGGCCTTGCACCATGCCGGCGCGGCCGTTTGCACTTTTTTGGTTACGCAACTTCTCGGCGATGCCGTAGGCCATTTTGTGAGTAGCCTGAGCAAGATCGGCGGGTAATCGCGCCTGTTCGAGCAACATCGGCACCGCTTCGGTCTCCGGGCGACGATAGGCGGCGGTGATGGCGGCGCGGGTGACCGACTGCGGCAGAATTTGTTCGGCGAAATCGAGGAATGGCTGGTGTGACTCTTCCTGCGCTTGCGGCATAATGTCGTCCGCTTCAGGCTGGCCCGCAGTGGCCAGCGCTGGAATTTCAGGAATATCGGAACCGCTCTCGAGACGCTCGAGGTAATTAAAGATGGCCTGCTTGATGAGCCAGTGCGGCGTGCGATCGATGCGCTGCGCGGCGCTCTTGATCCGGTCGCGTGTTGCCTCGTCGAGTTTCACGCCCATTGTGGTAGTGCCCATGCCTATCCAACTCCTGTGTTTAGAACCTATCCCATCAGGCTAGACAAACAGCAGGCCGGAAAGCCTGTTGGGATAGGTTCGTGTGATGTGTGGTGTCAAGAATGCAGACAATATCCTGCATGTTGCAACTTTGTGCAACCTTGTTAAATCAGGCTGATGAGCGAAGTGTGAGTTTCATCGATTTTTTAACATGGGCAGTTGGCACGAATGTTGCGTTATTGAGCGAATGCGGCGGGGTTTATGATGCCGCAAACGTTTTACCTTGCGGTATATAAGGGTAATCACCAGGTGCAACTCATTTTGCTTGTCGTGAGTACAACCTTTGTGCCCGGTAAATGTGACGCAGGGTAAACTTTGTGTAACTTTGTTGTTAAATATCTTGTTGGTTGATGAAAGGCTCATCTAGGATAACCGACGGTCAACAATTACGGGCAGAAACTATTTTACCTGCACTTGCTCGCAGGCAGCGCCACGTTCCGGCGCGGCGGCCAGTGAAATGCATTGCGCGTGGGTTTACCGGCGCCGGCTTGGCCGGAGCGAAACGCGAATAATAATGAAAGTGGAGAATTAAATGACAATGAGCACACCTATGCTGGTGACCTTCCTGGTGTACATTTTCGGGATGGTGCTGATCGGCCTGCTTGCCTACCGGGCAACCAACAACTTTGATGACTATATTCTCGGCGGCCGCAGTTTGGGCAGCGTGGTGACCGCGCTGTCCGCCGGCGCTTCCGACATGAGCGGCTGGTTGCTGATGGGCCTGCCGGGCGCCATCTTCCTCTCCGGCATCTCCGAAAGCTGGATCGCTATCGGCCTGACCATCGGCGCTTACCTGAACTGGAAGCTGGTGGCAGGAAGGCTGCGCGTGCATACCGAAGCCAACAACAACGCCCTGACGCTGCCGGATTATTTCACCAGCCGCTTTGAAGACAACAGCAAGCTGCTGCGCGTGATCTCGGCCATCGTTATCCTGGTGTTCTTCACCATTTACTGCGCCTCCGGCATCGTAGCCGGCGCGCGCCTGTTCGAAAGCACCTTCGGCATGAGCTACGAAACCGCCCTGTGGGCCGGCGCCGCAGCGACCATCCTCTACACCTTTATCGGCGGTTTCCTGGCGGTGAGCTGGACCGACACCGTGCAGGCCAGCCTGATGATTTTCGCGCTGATCCTGACGCCGGTGATCGTGATCTTCGCCGTCGGCGGCATCGATACCTCGATGCTGGTGATCCAGGCGCAGAACCCGGCCAACCTCGACATGCTGAAGGGGCTGAACTTCGTCGCCATCCTGTCGCTGCTGGGGTGGGGCCTGGGCTACTTCGGCCAGCCGCACATCCTCGCGCGTTTCATGGCGGCGGATTCTCACCGCACCATCCGCAGCGCGCGTCGCATCAGCATGACCTGGATGATCCTGTGCCTGGCCGGCACCATCGCCGTCGGTTTCTTCGGCATTGCTTACTTCGCCAACAACCCGGATCAAGCCGGTAACGTGTCGCAGAACGGCGAACGCGTGTTCATCGAACTGGCGATGCTGCTGTTTAACCCATGGGTAGCGGGCGTGCTGCTGTCGGCGATTCTGGCGGCGGTCATGAGTACCCTGAGCTGCCAGCTGCTGGTGTGCTCCAGCGCGATCACCGAAGACCTGTACAAGGCGTTCCTGCGTAAAGGTGCCAGCCAGCGCGAGCTGGTGTGGGTCGGCCGCGTCATGGTGCTGGTGGTGGCGTTGATCGCCATCGCGCTGGCGGCCAACCCGGAGAACCGCGTGCTGGGGCTGGTGAGCTACGCCTGGGCCGGTTTTGGCGCCGCCTTCGGCCCGGTTGTGCTGATTTCGGTGATGTGGTCGCGCATGACCCGCAACGGCGCGCTGGCCGGCATGCTGGTCGGTGCAGTGACGGTGATCGTCTGGAAACAGTACGAATGGCTGGGCCTGTATGAAATCATCCCGGGCTTCATCCTGGGCTGCCTCGCCATCGTGGTGGTGAGCCTGATGGGCCGCCAGCCTTCCGCCACCATGACCGAGCGTTTCGATCAGGCGGAAGCCGAGTACAAAACGGTGTAACGCCGTTCGATGTCAGTCGGTAAGGGGCGCGCAGAGCGCCCCTTTTTTTTGCCTGCCGATCGCCGTCATCCGGCTGTAACACCTGGCGACATTTGATTAGAAAAAATCACGCTTGCGCCTCTTGTATTTCTTCTTGGCAGAATGATAATCACTCTCGTTGGTTTTTACGTTTCTTTACAGAGTTGCCGCCGCTCATTTCGAGTCAGTTTTCTCTGCCGCTGCGGTCTTTTCAGGGGTGATTATTTATGTTCGTTCCCTTTCTTATCATGTTCCGCGAGGGGCTGGAGGCTGCGCTGATCGTCAGCCTGATCGCCAGCTACCTGAAACGCACGCAGCGCAGCCAATGGCTGGGCGCGGTGTGGATCGGCGTGATTGTCGCCGCGGCGCTGTGCCTGGCGCTCGGCATCTTCATCAATGAAACCACCGGCGAGTTCCCGCAGAAACAGCAGGAGCTGTTCGAGGGCATCGTGGCGGTGGTGGCGGTGCTGATCCTTACCTATATGATGTTCTGGATGCGTAAGGTGTCCAAGTCGGTCAAGGTGCATCTGGAAGGGGCGATCGATCAGGCGCTCAACGCCGGTAAAGGGCAGGGGTGGGCGCTGGTGGCGATGGTGTTCTTCGCCGTGGCGCGCGAAGGGCTGGAGTCGGTGTTCTTCCTGCTGGCGGCGTTCCAGCAAGACGTGGGCGCCGCAGCGCCGATCGGCGCGGTGCTCGGCCTGGTGGCCGCCATCGTGCTGGGCATGATGATTTATTGGGGTGGGGTGAAGCTGCACCTGGCCAAGTTTTTCAAATGGACCAGCCTGTTCATTCTGTTCGTCGCCGCCGGCCTGGCCGCCGGAGCGATCCGCGCCTTCCACGAAGCCGGCCTGTGGAACCACTTCCAGGCTATCGCCTTCGATTTCAGCAGCACCCTGTCGACCCATTCGCTGTTCGGCACCCTGCTGGAAGGCATCCTCGGGTACCAGGAAGCGCCGACGGTCAGCGAAGTGGCCGTCTATTTCCTGTATCTGATCCCGGCGCTGATTTTCTTTTTCCTGCCGCAGCGCGCGGAGCCGGCAGCGGCCCCGGCGCAACGTAAAATCAATCATTAATGTTTAATAGGGAATCTCGTATGTCTACTCCGTTATTTCGCCGCAAGGCGTTGCACGCAGCATTACTGGCTATCCCGGCGTTTGCGCTGAGCATCGACGCGTTGGCGGCGGACGTGCCGCAGGTCAAGGTTACGGTTAACGACAAGCAGTGCGAACCGATGCAGCTGACGGTGCCGGCAGGCAAAACGCAGTTTGTGGTGCATAACACCAGCCAGAAAAACGTCGAATGGGAAATCCTGAAAGGGGTGATGGTGGTGGAAGAGCGCGAGAACATCGCGCCGGGCTTCACCCAGAAAATGACCGCCACGCTGGAAGCGGGCGAATACGACATGACCTGTGGGCTGCTCAGCAACCCGAAAGGCAAACTGACCGTCACCGCGGCAAGCAATGGCGCCACCGACGGTAAACCGAATGCGCTGGACTTGGTTGGCCCGATCGCCGAATACAAAGTCTACGTCATCAAAGAAGTCGATGGGCTGGTGAAACAGACCAAGCTGTTCACCGACGCGGTGAAGGCCGGCAACGTGGAGCAAGCGCGCAAGCTGTACGCGCCGACCCGTCAGCATTATGAGCGCATCGAGCCGATCGCCGAGCTGTTCTCCGATCTGGATGGCAGCATCGACGCCCGTGAAGACGACTACGAGAAGAAATCGGCGGATCCGAACTTCACCGGTTTCCACCGTCTGGAGAAGGCGCTGTTTGCCGACAACTCCACCAAAGACATGGGCGCCTACGCCGATCGCCTGTACCACGACACCGTAGAGCTGCAAAAGCGCGTGAGTGAACTGACCTTCCCGCCGAGCAAGGTGGTGGGCGGCGCAGCCGGGCTGATCGAAGAAGTGGCGGCCAGCAAGATCAGCGGTGAAGAAGACCGCTACAGCCGCACCGACCTGTGGGATTTCCAGGCCAACGTCGACGGCGCGCAGAAGATAGTCAACCTGCTGCGCCCGCTGTTGGTCAAGGCCAACAAGCCGCTGCTGGACAAGATCGACGCCAACTTCAAAACCGTCGACACCATTTTGGCGAAGTACCAAACCAAAGAGGGCTATGAGTCCTATGAGAAGCTGACCGATGCCGATCGCAATGCGTTGAAAGGGCCGATCACCACGCTGGCGGAAGACCTTTCCCAACTGCGCGGCGTATTGGGTCTGGACTGAGGCATACGGTTATGAGCAACAAGGCAGGCCCGAATAACGGGCCTCATCCGCATTCTCAGGGGGCGGCATCGCCTTCGCGGCGCCGTTTGCTGCAGGGGCTGGGGCTAAGCGCACTGGCGCTGGGCGGCACCCGCCTGGCGCAGGCGACGGGCAACGTGGCGGAGCCGTTGGCGACGCCGCAGGATGAGCGCTGGCAGAAACAGCCGTTTTATGGCCGCCATCAGGCCGGGGTGCTGACCCCGCAACAGGCGGCGATGATGCTGGTGGCGTTCGACGTGCTGGCGACCAGCAAAGCGGATCTGGAGCGCCTGTTCCGGCTGCTGACCGATCGCATCGCGTTCCTGACCCACGGCGGCAAGGCGCCGGAGGTGGACGCCAAGCTGCCGCCGCTTGATTCGGGGATCATGGGGCCGGAGATTTACCCGGATAACCTGACCATCACCGTCTCGGTCGGCGCATCGCTGTTCGACGAACGCTTTGGCCTGCAGGCGCAAAAGCCGCTGCGGTTGCAGAAAATGACCCGCTTTCCCAACGATGCGCTGGACGCCGGGCTTTGCCACGGCGATCTGCTGCTGCAGATCTGCGCCAACACCAATGAAACGGTGATTCACGCACTGCGCGACATCATCAAGCATTCGCCGGATCTGCTCAGCGTGCGCTGGAAGCGGGAAGGATTTATCTCCGCGCATGCGGCGCGCAGCAAAGGCAAAGAGACGCCGATCAACCTGCTGGGCTTCAAAGACGGCACCGCCAACCCGAAAACCGACGACAAACCGCTGATGGATAAGGTGGTGTGGGTCGGCGACAACGTCGGCGAGCCGGCGTGGACGGCGGGCGGCAGCTACCAGGCAGCGCGCATTATTCGCTTCCGAGTGGAGTTTTGGGATCGCACGCCGCTGCAGGAACAGGAAACCATTTTCGGCCGCGAAAAGCACAGCGGCGCGCCGCTCGGCATGAAGCATGAACATGACGAGCCGAACTACGCGAACGATCCCGACGGCAAGGTGATCCCGATGGACGCGCACATTCGGCTGGCTAATCCGCGCACGCCGGAAAGCCAAAGCAACCTGATGCTGCGGCGTGGCTACAGCTATTCCCTTGGCGTTTCCAATGCCGGGCAGCTGGAAATGGGGCTGCTGTTTGTCTGCTATCAGGCCGATCTGGAAAAAGGATTCCTGACGGTGCAAAAAAGGCTCAACGGCGAAGCGCTGGAAGAATACATCAAGCCGATCGGCGGCGGGTATTTCTTCGTATTGCCGGGCGTGAAAGAGGGCGGCGACTATTTGGCCAGCGGCCTGCTCAAGGCCTGAGCGCGCAATGACGAGGCGGGATCTTCCGCCTCGTTTTACGTTGGCTTGCCTATTGTGCGGGACATTAAGCGACGGGGTTCAATTCAATCCGTCGCCTGCGAATTAAAAAATCTGAAGAGCCCGCCGACTTTTGGTTGTGCAAATTTTAATCGAGAAACTAAAGTGTCATTCGCGGTTTTTAATTGTAATTTATTGATATTTATGGGGTAAAAATTTTTATGGAATGACGTGCCGAGCGTGATATAGTGTTTTTGCGCTAACTGAAAACAAAAGATATAAAATTTTTTTACATTTTAGTAACGCGACAGGATTGAATGTCATTATACTGTAATCATCTGGCGGTAGTTTTCACACGGTGCACAGCTTGAAGCTGTAAATATCACTGCGGGGATCGCTAATGGTAAAGTCCTTGGTTGGGCTGGAAAGAAAAAATAACACATCTCCCCTGATTTCTCGTTGTAACGAGGGTTCTCTCTCCGACTCTCTTTTACCGGCAACCCCGCACTCTTATCGCTATCGAATCTCATCACTTTTTACTCCACGTTTATTGATGCAGTCCGCGTTGTCCCGTGAAGACACGGCGCTTAAGCGTTGCCGTCGATTCACCTTGTCCCTTGGCTCTTATTGGCTCGGAGGAGGCCAAAACCTAATACGTGTGTGAAACATAATCGCGCGGCCTGGCCGTTGCGGTAGGTGAAACAAACTGTAAGGTGCCACTATGGGTAGACAGAAAGCAGTGATCAAAGCACGTCGTGAAGCGAAACGCGTTATTCGTCGTGACGCTCGTAGTCATCGCCAGCTGGAAGAAGAGTCTGTGACCTCGCTGGTGCAAATGGGGGGAGTCGAGTCTATCGGCATGGCGCGAGACAAGCGCGATAGCTCACCCATCGAGGCTAGAACCGAAGCTCAGGGTCATTACTTATCAGCCATAGAGAATAAGCAGCTGATCTTCGCCACCGGCGAAGCCGGCTGTGGCAAAACATTCATCAGCGCCGCCAAGGCGGCGGAGGCGCTGATCCATAAAGAGGTGGATCGGATTATCGTTACCCGTCCTGTTTTGCAGGCGGATGAAGACCTTGGCTTCTTGCCGGGTGATATCTCCGAGAAATTCGCGCCTTATTTCCGCCCGGTGTATGACATCCTGGTGCGCCGTTTGGGTTCCTCCTTTATGCAGTACTGCCTGCGGCCGGAAATCGGCAAGGTAGAGATTGCGCCGTTCGCTTATATGCGTGGACGCACCTTCGAAAATGCGGTCGTTATCCTGGATGAAGCCCAGAACGTGACCGCCAGCCAGATGAAAATGTTCCTGACCCGCCTGGGAGAAAACGTGACGGTTATCGTTAACGGTGACGTGACCCAGTGCGACTTGCCACGCGGCGTGAAATCCGGCCTCAGCGATGCGCTGGAGCGCTTCGAAGAGGACGAGATGATCGGCGTTATCCGCTTTGAGAAACAGGACTGCGTGCGCTCCGCTTTGTGCCAGCGCACGCTCAACGCTTACAGTTAACCTATCCGCTAATAGAAAGGCCGCTTCGGCGGCCTTTTTTCTCTCCGCAATTTCCCCTCTCGTTTAGCCTTTGTGTAAATTATTGTGGTTATTTGTATAGATTTTCGTTGAGTTAGCGTTAATGATTAATGGGTTCCAGATTGGCGCGCAACTTGCGTGCGCCGCCAAAAGGACACTATCTGGGGTGTGCGCCGTGCGGCGCATTGAGTGTGAGTTCCTTGATGCGATTCAAACATGAAATATATCATTCTGATTTTGCTTATTTTATGCGTCGTCTATGTGCATTACCGCGGGCGGGTACGCTACAACGTGTGGCGACAGCTGTCTGACCATTCCACCTTTACCGCACCGCTGAACGTCTTTATGTATCTGTTTTCCCGTGTGCCGACCACGCCGTACCTGAAGCCGGAGCAGTTCCCTGAGCTGGCGGTACTGCGGGAGAATTGGGAAACCATCCGCGACGAAGGACAGAAGCTGATGGAGATCCAGCAGATCAAAGCGTCCGATCAATTCAACGACGCCGGGTTCAACTCGTTCTTCAAGACTGGCTGGAAACGCTTTTATCTGAAATGGTATGAGGACAGCCATCCTTCCGCCATGACCCTGTGCCCGCAGACCACGGAACTGCTGCGCAGCCTGCCTTCAGTCAAGGCGGCGATGTTTGCCGAACTGCCGGACGGCAGCCGCTTGCCGCGCCACCGCGACCCTTATGCCGGTTCGCTGCGTTATCACCTGGGGCTGATTACCCCCAACGATGACCGCTGCTTTATTGAGGTGGACGGCGAGCGCTACAGCTGGCGCGACGGTGAAGGCGTGATGTTCGATGAAACCTACCTGCACTACGCGGAAAATCAGAGCGGGCAAAATCGTCTGATCCTGTTCTGCGACATCGAACGGCCGATGCGCTACCGTTGGGCGCAGGCGGTGAACCACTGGCTGGGGCGCAATCTGATGAGCGCCGCCACCGCGCCGAACGAAGAGGGCGATCGCACCGGCGGCGTCAACAAGATGTTCAAATACATCTATGCGATACGCCGGGTGGGGAAACGCCTGAAGGCCTGGAACCGCACCGGTTATTACATCATCAAGTGGATTTTGTTCGGGGGGATCGCCGCGGCGATATTCTTCTCGGTATAACGAAGACAGGGGCGCACGGTGTGCGCCCCTTTTTGATCAGGCGAAGATAGTCATCATGTAGGCGGCGAACAGCGCCAGGTGGGCGGTGCCGTTCAGCACGTTAGTGCGGCCGGTCGAGAACGACAGCTGGCACAGCAGCAACACCGTCAGCATCACCACGATATGCGGCGTTTGCAGGCCGAAGATCAGCGTCTGCCCGGTCAGGGTGGCGATGATGGTGACCGCCGGTACCGTCAGGGAGATGGTCGCCAGCACCGAACCGAAGAACAGGTTCATGGCACGTTGCACCTGATTGTTCAACACGGCGCGCAGCGCGCCCAGCCCTTCAGGCGACAGGATCAACAGCGCCACCAGGAAGCCGGTGAACTGCGCCGGCGCATTCATCTTGGTCAGCAGGCCTTCCAGCGGATTGGCATTGAACTTGGTGACGGCGATAACCGCGATCAGGTGCACGACGAGCCAGGCGGCATGCCAGGCACTGCTATGGGAAGAGGGCTTGCCGTGATGCGGGTCGCCATCGTCGTCTTCATGCTCGTACACGAACAGGCTCTGGTGGGTTTTGGTCTGGATCACCAGGAACACGCCATACATGGCGGCGGAGATCAGTGCCACCAACAGCGCTTGTCCGGTGCTGAAGTTGCCGCCCGGCAGCGCGCTCGGGAACACCAGCACGATCACCGCCAACGGGAAAATCGCCATCAGGTACTGTTTGATGCCGCCCAGGTTGACGTACTGGGTGGCGAACTTGCGCCCGCCGAGCAGCAGCGCGAAACCCACCAGGCCGGCGGAAACGATCATGATGATGGAATACAGCGTGTCGCGCATCAGCGCCGGCGCGGCGTCGCCGGTGGCCATCAGCGCCGAGATCAGGCTGACCTCGAGGATCACCACCGACAGGCTGAGGATCAGCGAGCCGTAGGGTTCACCCAACCGGTGGGCCAGCACGTCGGCATGGCGCACCACGCTGAAGGCGCTGCTGAGGATCCCCACCAGCGCGAGAATATTGATGCCGACGATCAGCGGAAAGTGAGTGGTGCTGCTCCACAGATTCAACACCACCAGCGCGGCGATGGGGAAGATCAGCGAGTATTCGGTGTGGCGAGATTTGGTGGATCGGCCAGGATCGTGTTGCGACTTCATGAGGGTGGCACTCCTTCTCAAACAGCGTAGCCCGTCAGCGCCGGTCGCCGTGATGCGGCAACTCTGCGTTTCCAGTAGGTATTTTATATTAGGATACACCCACGGCGCCGGTGTGATGTTGTTTTTATCTGAGAAAGCAATTGCTTGCTTTATGTGATCAGGGTAACAAAAAAACCGCACGGGGTGCGGTTTTATTTACTTACTTTTACGCAATAACGCCAATTTTTAACGTTAGTTATGAGAAAAGTCGTGTTTACTTATTTAGCATGCGGTTAATCAAGGGAAATACAGCCGTTAGTCGTCAATATTATCCATGATTTCATGCCGTTTATTGTGGTAACCCTCTTCATTTAGCCCTTCACGCCAGTAAGGTACGGCATAAAGACGATTACGATCGCATTGACGTTCGCGGCGCAGGTAGCGGCGCAGATCTACCACCAGGCGATCTTCACCGGCGAGCCAGAAGTGGGCTTCGCCCTGCGGCAGAGACTGCGCGCGGAACCGAGCGACCAATTCGTCGGTTTTCTCCGTGCCGCCGACGATCCAATTCACCTCAACGGCGGCCGGTTTTTTCAGGTCAATCACGTCGGCAGTGCTGTCTACGCGGACGAAAGCGCGCCCGGCGCTGTGTGGCGGCAGATTCTCCAGCAGCGCGGCCAGCGCAGGCAGCGAGGAAGGATCGCCCGCCAGGCAGTAGAAATCGGCCGCCGGCAGCATCGGTTTGGGGCCGCCCGGGTTACTGATGCCGATTTTATCGCCGGCTTTTGCCTGGCGCGCAAAGTCGACTGCCGGCCCCTGGTGATCGTGAATCGCGAATTCGATGTCCACTTCCGCCTGTTCCGGGCGCACGGCGCGAATGGAATAGGTGCGCACGATTGGGCGTACGGCATCTGCGGCCCAGCGTGGGCCGTTTTCGGTCAGCGTCGGCAGGTCCGGCTGCGTTTGGCCCGCGAGCGGCAAAAAGACCTTGATGTGTGCGGCGGCGGCGTTGGCCGGGTAGTAGCGCAGATCGGGCGCGGTAAAGGTGATGCGGCGCAGGTGCGGCGTAATGTCCTGTACGGCGCTGACGGCGATCAGGTAGGGGGCGCGTGAGCGAGGGGCTTCGGTAGTCACGGGGATCTCCTTATAGTTCGTTTGGCGGTGAGTATACCATGCCGTTTGATAATGAGAATTGTTTGCTCATTGAGGCGCAACTGAGTGTGAGCTAGGCTTAAGCTTCACGGAATACGCACGGGAGGACGTGATGCCCTATCAAGACACGAACGACTTGCCGGACAATGTGAAGCATGTGCTGCCGGCCCATGCTCAGGCGATCTATAAAGAAGCGTTCAACAGCGCCTGGCAACAATACCGGGATCCGGAAGACCGACGCGGTGACGACAGCCGGGAGGAGACGGCGCACAAGGTGGCCTGGGCGGCGGTCAAGCAAAGCTATCGCAAGGGAGATGATGAGCGTTGGCACAAAAAGTAACGCTTTATGCCCTGATAAAATCGTGCAGACGTTATGCTGACCTCGGCAATTAATATTATTGCTGCTCAGTACAAATACTTTTTCACTTTAACGCGGTTTTGTAACTTGATTGCGCGTCAGGAAAAGAATAAGGTCATTTCTATTAGGCGCGGTGATTGAATTAATAAAAATCCGCCGCCGAAAATAAAACATCAAAGGTTCAGCAGTGGCGAGGGAAGACGAGAAATCGTATTCCCGGGAGGTAATATCAGTGTTAACGCGAGATTTTCTGCAAAAAGCGGATTGCAAAACTGCATACGGCGCTATTGAGGAGTCGTTGCTGCTGACGCCTGAACAGCGTGCAGCCTCGTTGGATTGCACCTTATCGCGCCGGCCGGATCACAGCCCCGTATGGATATTCGGTTACGGTTCCCTGATGTGGAATCCAGTTTTCGAATCGGAAGAAGTGCGGCCCGCTACGCTGCAGGGCTGGCACCGGGCGTTCTGCATGCGGCTGACCGCCGGGCGCGGCACGCTACATCAGCCAGGGCGCATGCTGGCGTTGAAAGCTGGCGGCCAGACGACCGGATTGGCCTTCCGTCTGCCGGAAAGCAAGCTGCGCGAAGAGCTGGAGCTGCTGTGGAAGCGTGAAATGGTGACCGATTGCTACGTGCCCACCTGGTGTGAACTGCAGTTGGATGGCGGCGAGAGGGTTACCGCACTGGTGTTCGTGATGAATTCTCAACATCCGCTGTTTGAAGCAGACACCAGCTATCAGGTGATCGCGCCATTGATCGCCAGCGCCAGCGGCCCGCTGGGCACCAACGCGCAATACCTGTTTGCGCTGGATAACGAGCTGAAGCACCACGGCATGCAGGATGATTGCATCGGCGATCTGGTGCGCTACGTACAGCAATGGTTGCAGCAGAACCGCCCCGGCGCTTTCGGGGCTGAGGCCACGGCCTGAGGCGTTGGCAAGGTGGTAGACAGTAAAGGGCTCAGCGTGCTGAGCCCTTTTTCATATATCTAATACCTCTATTTAATAACTTTATTCTGCATGATTATTTAAGGCTCTTTTTTTGTGTGGTTACTTATCTCATTATTTTTAAAGCCATTCATCATCCACTCCCATCTTTACCCCCCGAAAGTAACGATAAATAATTCACTTAGTATTAAATTGCATAACTAAAGGCTATTTCTTATTTGTTCAGCCCCGCGTGACTCCGTATCAATATGACAGAGGTTATCGCAAGAAACAGGGAGACGGGGATGAACTTTCAACAATTAAAAATTATTCGCGAATCGGCGCGCTGCAACTACAACCTGACCGAGGTCGCCAATACCTTATTTACTTCGCAGTCCGGCGTCAGTCGGCATATTCGCGAGCTGGAAGAAGAGCTGGGTATTGAAATATTCATTCGCCGCGGTAAGCGGCTGCTGGGCATGACCGAACCCGGCAAAGAGCTGCTGGTGGTGGCGGAACGTATTCTCAACGACGCCAATAACATCCGTCGCCTGGCGGACGTCTTCAGCAGCAACGATTCGGGGCAGTTGCATATCGCGACGACGCACACCCAGGCGCGCTACAGCCTGCCGGGGGTGATCAAAGAGTTTCGCGCGCTATACCCGCGGGTGCGGGTGGTGCTCAATCAGGGCAGCCCGGAGGAGATCGTCTCGATGCTGGCCGCCGGCGAAGCCGATATCGGCATCGCCAGCGAACGGCTGATGAGCGACGAATCGCTGGCGGCGTTCCCTTACTATCGCTGGCATCACACCATTTTGGTGCCGGAAGGACATGAGCTGACGCGTCAGCCGCAGGTGACGCTGGAGATGCTCAGCACCTTGCCGCTGATCACTTACCGCCAGGGCATTACCGGGCGCGCGAAGCTGGATGCGGCGTTCAAAGCGGCGGGCCTGACGCCGGACATCGCGCTCAGCGCGCAAGACTCCGACGTGATTAAAACCTATGTCGAACTGGGGTTGGGCGTGGGCGTGCTGGCGGACATGTCGTATGAAAAAGAGCGCGATCGCGGGTTGGTGAGTCTCAACGCCGAGCACTTGTTTGAACCCAATACGGTATGGCTGGGTCTGAAACGCAGCCAGCTGCAACGCAACTATGCCTGGCGCTTTATCCAGCTGTGCAATCCGACGCTGTCGCTGACCGAAATCAAGGACAAGGTCTTCTCGTCGCAGCTGGATATGGTGATTGACTACCAGATTTAATCGATAAGCGGCAGGCAATGCCTGCCGCGCATTCTGCATCGCCCCCCTAATAATCAAAATCCCATCTATATACATAAAAAGAATATCTATAGTGATTTAAGTACCTTCAGCTGCCGATCGTGCTCGCATACACTCGCGAAATTATTATAAATTCCATCCGCTTGGAGAGTTTCAGATGAAAGCGCTCGTTCCTTCTTTGCTGTTTTTGGCCGTGGCGGCCAGCGTTAACGCGCAGGCGGCGACGCCGGCCAACACGCTGGTGATCGCACAGTCTATCGATGACGTGGTCAGTTTTGACCCGGCCCAGGGATTTGAGTTAACCACGGTGCAGTCGTTCAACAGCCTGTATCAACGTCTGATCCAGTCCGATCCGCACAACCCTATCGATCTCAAGCCGACCCTGGCCAGCAGCTGGCAGGCCGGCGCCGATAACCGCAGCCTGACTTTCAGCCTGCGCCCGGACGCCAGGTTCGCCAGCGGCAATCCGCTGCGGCCGGAAGACGTGATCTTCTCGCTTTCGCGGGTGGTGAAACTCAATCTGGAGCCGTCGTTTATCCTGACGCAGCTGGGCTGGAACGCGAAGAACGTGGAGCAACACCTGACCAAGATAGATGACCACCAGGTAAAAATCAGCTGGAGTGAAAACGTCAGCCCGGCCTTCGTGCTCAGCCTGCTGTCGGCGCCGGTATCGTCGATCGTCGACGCCAAAGAGGCGCTGGCGCACCAGCAGGGCGACGATCTGGGGCACCAGTGGTTGAACAGCCACTCCGCCGGCAGCGGCCCTTACAAAATCCGCACCTACGTGCCGCACGAAGTGGTGGTGCTGGACGCCAACCCCGGCTCGCCGGAAGGGGCGCCGACGCTGAAAACCATCCTGATCAAAAACGTGCCCGATCCGGCCGCGCGCCGCTTGCTGATCGAGCAGGGCGATGCCGATATCGCGCGCAACCTGGGGGCAGACCAGATGGCGGCCTTGAAGGGTAAGCCGGGCGTCAAACCCCTGGCCATTCCTTACGCGTCGCTTTATTTCCTGCAGTTCAACGCCAAGGCGTCGCCGGCGCTCGGCAATCCGGCGTTCTGGGAGGCGGCGCGCTGGCTGTTCGATTACCAAGGCATCGCCGACGATCTGCTGAAAGGGCAGTTCCAGAGCCACCAGGCATTCCTGCCGGACGGCTATCTGGGGGCGCTCAAGGATCAGCCGTACAGCTTCAATCCGCAAAAAGCCAAAGAGATACTGGCCAAAGCGGGGCTCAGCAACGTCAGCTTCCGTCTGGACGTCAATAACCAGCCGCCGTACCTGGATATCGCCCAGGCGCTGCAGGCCAGTTTTGCCCAGGGCGGCGTGAAGGTGGAACTGGTGCCGGGCATCAGTTCGCAGGTCTCCACCAAGGTGAAAGCGCTTAACTACGATGCGACGCTGACGTCCTGGGGGCCGGATTACTTCGATCCTAACACCAACGCCGCAGCCTTCGCCTACAACCCGGAAGACGGCAGCAAGACGCTGGCCTGGCGCGCCAACTGGCAGATCCCGGCGCTGAGCAAGCTGACGCTGGCCGCCACCGCGGAAAACGACACCGCCAAACGGGTGGCCGACTACCAGCAGTTGCAGAAACAGGTGCAGCAAAGCTCGCCGTTCGTCATCGGCCTGCAGGCGCGCAGCCTGATTGCGGTGCGTGACAACCTCAAGGGCTATGTGCAGGGCATCAACCCTGACATGGTGTTCTACAGCAAGGTCAGCAAGTAATGGCCGCTGAACTGTCCGCCAACGCCGGGGCAGCCCGGCGGTATTGGCGCTGGGGCGGGCGGCTGCTTGGCGGCGCGCTGTCGCTGGCGTTGACGCTGCTCGGTCTGCTGCTGTTCACTTTCATGTTGTCGCACCTGGCGCCGATCGATCCGGCGCTGCAGGTGGCGGGCGATCACGCCAGTGAAGCCACCTATGCGCAGGTGCGGCACGAGCTGGGGTTGGATCAGCCGTTGCCGGTGCAGTTTTGGCGCTATCTGGTGCATCTGGCGCACGGCGATTTAGGCATTTCACGCATCACCGCCCAGCCGGTGTTGAGCGATCTGCTGCGTACTTTCCCGGCGACGGTGGAGTTAGCCACCTGCGCCATTATCCTCGGCGCCCTCGGCGGCATTACGCTGGCGTTTCTGGCGGTGCTCAAACCAGGCAGCTGGCTGGATAACGCGGCGCGTCTGCTGTCGCTGATCGGCTATTCGGTACCGATTTTCTGGCTGAGCCTGCTCGGGCTGCTGCTGTTCTATGCCACGCTGCACTGGTCGGCGGGGCCGGGGCGGCTTGACGACATCTACTTGTACAGCATGGAGCCGCGCAGCGGTTTCGTGTTGATCGACAGCTGGCTGTCCGGCGATCGCGAAATGTTCTACAACGCCATCGGCCACCTGTGGCTGCCGGTAGTGGCGTTGGCGCTGCTGTCGATGGCCGGCATTACCCGATTGCTGCGGGCGGCGATGCTGGAAGAATGCAATAAGGAATACGTGACGCTGGCGCGTTCCAAGGGGGCCGGCCGCCTGCGCATTCTGCTGCGCCATGTGTTTCCCAACGTGCTGGGCACGCTGATCACCGTACTGTCTCTCTCCTATGCCAGCCTGCTGGAAGGGGCGGTATTGACCGAAACGGTGTTCGCCTGGCCCGGCGTCGGGCGTTATCTGACCTCGGCGCTGTTTGCTGCCGACACGCCGGCGATCCTCGGCGCCACGTTGCTGATCGGCACCTGTTTCGTGCTGTTGAATGCGCTGGCCGACGCCTTGACCTATTTAGTGGATCCGCGAACCCGATGAGCCAATATCTTTCTGAACACGAACCGCAAAGCGAGCCGGCCGTCGGTTACCGCAGCGGTCGGCGCCTGACCACGCTGACGCTGGGCACGGCGCTGGTGGCGATTCTGATCGTCACCGCGCTGCTGGCCCCGTGGCTGGCGCCCTTCGATCCCAATCTGCAGCATATCGAGCTGCGGTTATTGCCGCCTTCCGCCGCACACTGGCTGGGTACCGACGGCTTTGGCCGCGATTTGCTCTCCCGCGTGATTTACGGCGCGCGGCCGACGCTGATCCTGGTGTCGCTGATTCTGGTGTTGACCATTCCCATCGGCCTGCTGGTCGGCATCTGTGCCGGTTACCTCGGCGGCTGGGTAGAGCGCATTTTGATGCGCCTGACCGACATTTTCCTGTCGCTGCCGAGCCTGGTGATCGCGCTGGCGTTTGTGGCCGTCATGGGGCCGGGGCTGATGAACGGCGCGCTGGCGCTGGCATTGACCAGCTGGCCGGCCTTTGCCCGCCAGGCGCGGGCCGAAACCCTGGCGCTGCGCCGCAGCGACTACCTGGCGGCGGCGCGCATGCAGGGCATCAACGGGCTGCGGCTGATGGTCGGCCACATTTTGCCTTTATGCCTGCCGAGCGCGGTGGTGCGTGCGGCGCTGAGCCTGGGCGGCATCATCCTGTCCGCCGCAGGTCTGGGGTTCCTCGGCATGGGCGTCGCGCCGCCGACCGCCGAATGGGGCTCGATGGTGGCCGAAGGCAGTAAAGTGATTTTCGACCAATGGTGGGTCGCCGCCGCGCCGGGCGGGGCGATCCTGTTCGCCAGCCTGGCGTTTAACCTGCTGGGCGATGGCCTGCGCGACAAAATGGATCCTCGTCATGGGCATTGATAACTCCTTATTGACCGTCGAACGCCTGGCGATCGGCGTGCCGGGGCCACAGCCGGCGGCGTTGGTGAAGAATATTTCGTTCAGCATGGGGCGGGAGCGGCTGGCGCTGGTCGGTGAGTCCGGCTCCGGCAAGTCGTTGACCGCGCGTGCGCTGATGGGGCTATTGCCGCCGCCGTTACAGCTGCGGGCGCAGCGCCTGACGTTAGGCGATGAAGACTTAACGCGCCTGAGCGAGCGCCAGTGGAGCCGGCTGCGCGGCGACCGGGTGGCGATGGTGATGCAAGACCCCAAACATGCGTTGAACCCCAATCAGCCGATCGGCCGTCAGGTGGAGGAGCCGCTGGTGCTGCATGCGAAGCTAAGCCGCGCCGAGCGGCGTGAAAAAGTGTTGGAGACGCTGGCGGCGGTGGGCTTGCCCGAGCCGGCGGCGCTGTGCCGCCGCTATCCGCATCAGCTCTCCGGTGGCATGGGGCAGCGGGTGATGCTGGCCATTGCGCTGATCAACGATCCGCAGCTGTTGATTGCTGACGAACCGACGTCGGCGTTGGATCACCAGATGCGCGATCAGGTGCTGCAGCTGATAGACAATCTGGTGACGCAACGCAATATGGGGCTGATCCTGATCAGCCACGATTTGCAGCAGGTGGCGCACCACTGCGAGCGGGTACTGGTGATGTACAAAGGCGAGCTGTTGGATCAGCTCCCGGCGGCAGAGCTGGCGCAGGCTACGCACCCTTATACCCGTACGCTGTGGGCGTGTCGGCCGAGCCGCGAGACGCGCGGCAAACCGCTGCCGGTGCTGGATCGCGCGCTGTTGGAGACGTTGAAATGAGCGTGATTGCACTGGAGAACCTGAGCGTCAGTCACCGCCAGGGCTACGAACTGCGCACCGTGGTGCATGAGGTTAACCTGGGCATCGAACCGGGCGAGTGTTTCGGGCTGGTGGGGCCTTCCGGCTGCGGCAAGTCCTCGTTGCTGTGGGTGCTGGCCGGGCTGAACGGCAGCTGGCAGGGCGGCTTTGAGTTGCTGGGGCGGCGGCTGCTGCCGGGGCAGGTGTTTACCGGCGAATTGCGGCGCGAAGTGCAGATGGTGTTTCAAGATCCCTATGCTTCGCTACACCCCAAGCACCGGCTTTTGCGTACGCTGTCGGAGCCGCTCAAACTGCTGAAGGAAAGCGACATCGAACGTAAAATCAGCGCGGGCTTTCGCCAGGTGGGGTTGGATCCGCGCCTGCTGGATCGCTACCCGCATCAGCTGTCGGGCGGCCAGCGGCAGCGCGTGGCGATCGTGCGCGCATTGTTGCTGCGCCCGAAGCTGCTGTTGCTGGATGAACCGACTTCGGCGTTGGACATGTCGGTGCAGGCGGAGATCCTCAACCTGCTCAACGAGCTGAAACAGGCGGGCGATCTGACTATGGTGCTGGTCAGCCACGATGCGGACGTGATTGACCACATGTGCGATCGTTCGGTGGCGATGGCGCACGGGCGCATCATCGTTTGACCCTATGCCCGCCAACGCGGCGGGCATATCCATCTTGGTAATAAATAAAGCAATTTATCGTCGTTCTTCCGTTAATTCTTACCCCCTACACTCGACAAACAGCGCAACCGCGTGATTGTGGAGAGTGTATCGATGAAACGGTTAATCCCAACCTTATTGTATGGCGCGCTGGCAGCCGCTTTCGGTGCGCAGGCCGCCACCCCGCAGGACACCCTGGTGGTGGTCAGTTCGCTGGAGGGCATTATCAGCCTCGATCCGGCGGAGAGCTTTGAAACCGTCAGCTCGGCCAATCTGGTCAACCTCTATCAGCGCCTGGTGGCGCCGGATCGCGCCGCGCCGCAAAAGCTGGCGCCGGACGCCGCGGGCAGTTGGCAAGCGGGCGCCGATGGCCGCAGCCTGACCTTTACCCTGAAACCGCAGCAACGCTTCGCTTCCGGCAATCCGCTGCGGCCCGAAGACGTGATTTTCTCGCTGGTCCGCGCGGTGAAGCTGAACAAGGCGCCGTCGTTTATCCTCGGTGAGTTTGGCTGGACGCCGGATAACGTTGAGCAGCAGCTGGAGAAGGTGGGGGATAACCAGGTGCAGCTCCGTTGGCCCGCCAACATCGGCAGCGAGCTGGCGCTGCGGCTGCTGACGGCGAACGTGGCTTCGATCGTGGATGAGAAGCTGCTGAACGAGCACGCGCAGCAGGGGGATTACGGTAATGCCTGGCTGCGCAGCCATTCCGCCGGCGGCGGTCCGTATCGGGTAAACAACTATGTGCCGCACGAGGCGCTGCTGTTTGGTCGCAACGACTATGCGCCGTCGCCGGCCAGGCTGAAAACGGTGTTGTTCAAGAACGTCAGCGACGCCGGCACCCGCCGTTTGTTGCTGCTGAAAGGGGATGCCGACGTGGCCTACGATCTGGGGGCCGATCAGTTCGACTCGCTGCGCAATGCGCCGGGCGTGCGCATCGAGCAGGCCGATGCGCCCCGGGTCTATTACCTCGGTTTCAACACCGGCAGCAAAGACAACCCGGCGCTGGGCAATCCGGCACTGTGGCAGGCGGCGCGCTGGCTGGTGGATTATCAGAGCATCGCCGAGCAGCTGTTGAAAGGGCAATATCGGGTGCATCAGGCCTTCTTGCCGCAGGGGTTGGACGGGGCGCTCGACGATCGGCCGTTTAAGCTCGACGTGGTCAAAGCCAGACAGATCCTGCGCGAGGCCGGCATCGCCGAAGGCACGCGCATCAGTCTAATAGTCATCAACCAGCCGCCGTATACCGACATCGCGCAGGCGCTGCAGGCCAGCTTTGCGCAGGCCGGGCTGCGGTTGGATATCCAGCCGGTGGTGGAGAGCGATCTGTGGGGCAAGATGCGCGGCCGCGATTTTCAGGCGATCTTCACCTACTGGGGCGCCGACTATCTGGATCCGAACACCAACGCCAGCGCCTTTGCCTACAACGTGCCCGGTGGGCCGAAAACGCTGGCCTGGCGCACCCAGTGGGGCATTCCCGCCATCAGCGCGGAAACGCGTGCCGCGGCCGCGGAGGGCAACAGCGTCGCGCGCAGCGCACGTTACGTCACGTTGCAACGGGAACTCCAGGCCAGTTCACCTTATGTGGTGGCGTTGCAGGGGCAAACGCTGGTGGCATTACGGGACAACGTTGAAGATGCCCGGGTGGATATCGCCAACAGCATGCTGTATCTGGACCGGGTGAGTAAGTAGCGACAGCGCCGCGCGCCTGGTCAGGCTTTTTGTCGCGCCAAGGCCGACAGCGTGTGAAATCGCGTGCTGTTGCAACCACGAATCGCGAGATGTTGTATCAAGGTGAAATAAAATGAAATTTCATAACGTGCTCCTGTGGCGGTGATAGATTGGCGCTGAAAGGCGGCGTTGTTTACGCCTTTCAGCGCGGTCGTCCGCAATGATGCGGACACATCACCTCAGGAGATATTATGGACAATAACGGAAACGCTTCAGTGGAGCACGCAGCAACCTTGCTCGCCACCGGTGAGGTTGTTACGCCGGAACAGTTTTATCAGGACAGCGACGGAAGCAACTGGGGGCCGGCGATCAACAAAGCGGCGGCGGCGGCGCTGCAAGCCGGCGGTACGTTGTCCCTGGGCAAACGGGTGTATACGGTCGCCGGGCACGTGCTCATTCAGACGACAACGGACATCTACGGCGGCATCGGTTTGCGGGTGGTCGGATTGGGGCGGGCGACCAAAATCGTCAAGACCGCGGACAGCAGCTATACCAATGAACAAGGCGAAACCAAGAAAGCGGTGATCGTGGTGAAAGGCTTCGCCAATCTGACGCTGCACGGCTTGACGTTGCGGGATGATACCGGCGTAGACGATACCCACGGCGTGTGGTTCAGCGATCTCAATATGACGAAGTTTGATATCCGAGACATCTACACCAAGGTCGGTGGTTATTCGCTGTTTGTGTCGGGCGACATGTTCATTAACTGGTTGGTGAACGTGCAGATGGAAGCTAACGCCAATCGCCCGGGGGATGGGGTGCTGTGGATGAACAAGTCCGGCACCACCAATTTTATCGACGGGCTCTACGCCGCGCGCGCCAAGGGCACTGCGTTCAGAATTTCAGGGTTTTACTCTACGGTCGGTTCGTTGGCCGCGGATGACTGCATCGGCGATATCTACTATTTCAAAGATTTTAACGGCACGATCAATTCATTGGGCTGCGAGAACCGCAACACGCAGCGTGCCGCCAGCGTCAGCGTGCTGTCCACCAACTTTGCCCAGGGCACGATAGGCAATATCAATATCCAGGACGCGCAGAATGTGGAGAGCGGGGGCGTGCTGTGCCGGTTCATCAACGAATCTCGTTGGGATATCGGTCAGTTGAATCTTTACAGCGGCGCCAAGACGCCCTTCCCGGTGGCAATCGCCGCCTGCAACAACAATACCGAGGTAACCTTCAGTAACGTCTACAACGGCGGCGTCTCGGTGGCCGGCAAAAGCACCGTCGACGTTACGTCGTTTTTAAGCGGGGTCGAAGCGATGTACAGTCTGGGCGAGCGGGGGATTGCCCCATCCTCCACCAGCAATCATTTGCCGCGTAATATCTCGAAACAGCCATCGTGGACTTTTTTAGGCACCCTGACCGCGCCGGATCGGCAACCCACAACGCACATTACGCTTCAGCAGGGGGTCAGCACCAAAGTGCTGGCGTGCGATTTATATATTACGTTCGATCTGTCTTCGCAGGCGACCGCCTTTGTCGTCAATAAAGGCAGCTATAGCGCGAAAAGCGCCTTTATGTTGCGGCGCACCGGGCCGTTGAGCTGCGAAATATACTATCGCGTCGAGAAGGATTTCGGCTTTGGCAGCTATCAAGTGCAGGCTACGCGCGGCAGTTACTGGCGGCCGGACGGCGCTTCGTTGAGCGTGCCCCCCTCCGATGCGTTGGAAATCCGTAGCGATGAAATGTTATCCACGACCAGGCTCACGGCGGTCCAGCCGCTGGCCAATCCGGCAACGGCCAGCACGGCAGAAGTGGCCGGATTGCTCAATCGGCTGATCGAGGCACTGAAGACCTAACCGAACAACGCCGGCGCGTTTTGGCCGGCGTCCATCAAGAGCAGCAGCCAGCCGGCCGCCGCCAAGGCGATACCGACGGTTGCGGCGTTCGCCAGCTGCGGCGTTGGTGCAGGCCGCGCGCTACAGCCAGGCCTAACCCGAACGTCGCCGCCAGGCAGACCAACAGCGGCAACGTCGTCCAACCGAGCCAGGCGCCCAGCGCCGCCAACAGTTTGAAATCGCCCTGGCCGATGCCGTTGCGCCGCCGCACCTGTCGATAAAGTGCGTTGAGCAGCCACAGCGCCCCGTAGCCGGCTGCAGCGCCGATAACCGCGTCGTCAAGCGTTGCCCAGCGGGCGTCAAGGTTGCACAGCAGCCCGCTCCACAGCAGCGGCAAGGTTAGCCGATCCGGCAGCCATCGGTGGCGCCAGTCGAGCCAGGCCAGGGCGATCAGCAGCGCCGCGGCCGGCGGCAACCACAGCCGGTGTGCTGCCGGCAGGTCGAAAGGCAGCGTCGCCAACGCCAGACCCAGGCCCGTCAACAGCAGGCTGCGGCGGCGCAATCTCGGTAGCTTGGCGCGTACGGCTACCGTTCGCTCCAGCCGGGTAATGAGAGAGAAGGCGAGCAGGCCGGCCGACAACAGCGCGGTGAAAAACAGCATGTGCCACAGTGAGGAAAGAAACATCAGGGTTCCGTCATTCGTGAAATAGATGTTTAAAATAACGGCAAAATGCGTATTTCACCGGGGTGAAATGCGGCGGCCTGCGGGATATGCGCGGTTGTGCGCAGCGCGGCCTTACATATTGCATGGCGAAACAAACCGCTACGTGTCGGCTCGCCGCGTTACTGCACGTTTTATCGGCAAAATCGGCGCTAAAAGCGTGTGAATTCACCTGCATTCGGAAGGGGCGAGCCAATGGCCTGGTGTGACAGCGTCACTCGTGAATGATTGGGGATTATCCTATTGTTTCTGCTCGGCAATCCGTTAGGCTATGAGGAAATAGGGGCCCCCTGCAGGCTGGGGGACGCGAGGTTTTTCAGATCTGTCGCGGGAACGGCGGCGGCAAAGCAGTGGGTTGGCGTGCTCCAGGAGGGAGGAAAGCCAACGGTGTCATGAAAGACGTGATTCAGGCAATACTTATCAAGACCAAAAAACGATTCTGGCGCCGACGCCAGATGGCGTGGCTCGCCGGGCCGCTGGTGTGGCTGGCCGGTGCGGTGCCCGCGTGCGCCGAATCCCCACCGGCGCCGGACAGCGCAATCTCTTCCGAACAGGCCGCCGCGGATCCGGCCGCGAATTTGCCGGAGTTGGGCGGTACGCCCGACGACGCCGCGCGTGAAAAACAGTGGGCCGAGATGGCCAAACAGCTCGGCGAAAAAGATCTGAACAATGTTTCACGCCAGCAAATGCGCAGCCGCGCCGAGGATTATTTGCTGGGCCAGGCGACCGACACGCTGCAGCAGCAGGCGCAGGAACTGCTGTCGCCGCTGGGCACCGCCCGGCTATCGCTGAAGATGACCGGGGAGGGTGACTTTACCGGCAGCAATGGGCAGTTATTCAGCCCGCTGTACGACGTCGATGGATTGCTGACCTACAGCCAGATCGGCTGGCTGCAGCAAAACGCCGGGGCGCTCGGCAATTTTGCGCTGGGGCAACGCTGGATCGCCGGCGACTGGCTACTGGGTTACAACACGGCGCTCGACAGCGATTTCGCCCGGCAGCTCAATCGCGGCAGCGTCGGTGCGGAAGCCTGGGGGGATTACCTGCGTTTCTCTACCAACTATTACTACCCGCTGTCGGCGCTGTCGCAACAGCCTGGCGATGGGGTGTTTTTCAGCCGTCCGGCGCGCGGTTACGACATCACGACGCAAGGCTATCTGCCGTTTTATCGCCAGATCGGCGGTTCGCTCAGCTATGAGCAGTACCTGGGCGATAATGTCGATCTGTTCGGCAGCGGCAAAAAACAGAACGATCCGCGCGCGATGCAGCTGGGGCTCAATTACACCCCGGTACCGCTGGTGACGATGAAAGCGTTGCATAAGATTGGTGCGGGTGGGCAGAGCCAGGACCAGGTCGAATTGGCGCTGAGCTATCGGCTCGGGGTGCCGTTGGTGAAGCAGATTTCGCCGGAGTATGTGGCGCAGGCCAAGTCGTTGCGCGGTAGCCGCTACGATCCTATCGAACGCAAAAACGTGCCGGTGTTGGAGTTCCGCCAGCGCAAGACGCTGCAGGTGTTCCTGGCCACGCCGCCGTGGAGCCTGCAGGCGGGGGAAACCGTGCCGCTGGTGGTGGAGATCAAGGCGTTGCACGGGATTTCCCACGTCAGTTGGCAGGGGGATACGCAGGCGCTGAGCCTGACGCCGCCGCACAACGCCAACGATCCGCAGGGCTGGACGGCGATCGTGCCGCCATGGGACGACGCGCCGGATGCCGCCAACAGCTACCGGCTGTCGGTCACGTTGGAGGACGACAAGCAGCAGCGCGTGACGTCCAACTGGATAGAGCTGAAAGTGGCGCCGCCGCTGACGGCAGCCACCGGTGAAGACACGGGCCTGCCGCCGATCAAAACCCTGACGCCACCGCCGATCCCGGCGCAAACCGGGCCGCTGTACGGCGGCAATTAACCGTTTTTACCCTGCAGCACCCACACGGCGGCCTCGACGCGGGATTTTAGCTTCATCTTTTTCAACAGATGTTTGACGTGTACCTTGACGGTGCTTTCGGTGATGGTCAGGCGGCGGGCGATCAGCTTGTTCGGCAGCCCCTGAGCGATCAGCTTCAGGATATCCCGCTCGCGCGGCGTCAGTTGCTGAATATCGCGATCGGCGCTGGGGCGGTTTTCCCGCAGGCTGGCGGCGAGGATCGGCGTCAGCGTCTCGCTGAGCACCATCTGCCCGGCCGCCGCCTGATGCAGCGCCTTCAGCAGATCCTCCGGCTCCATGTCTTTCAACAAATAACCGTCGGCGCCGCGTTTGAGCGCGCTGACGACGTCGTCTTCATGGTTGGACACGCTGAACACCACGACGCGCCCTGACAGGTCGGTCTGGCGCAGGCGATCCAGCGTTTCCAGCCCGTTGATGCCGGGCATGTTCAGATCGAGCAGGATCAGATCCGGATCGTGCTGTTCCGCCAGCGCGACCCCTTGCTCACCGTTGCTGGCTTCGGCGATGACCTGCAGGCGAGCGTCCATGCCAATCAGCTGTTTTACGCCGTTGCGCAGCATCGGGTGGTCGTCGATCAGTAAGATTGTGGCGGCGGTTTCTGTCGTCATGGTGTCTCCGTTAGTCGATGGCGTGGTTATCCGGCGTGAAGCTGACTCGCACTTCGGTGCCGCCGCCGCTGCGCGGTAAAATGTCGCAGCGGCCGTGCAGGCTCTTGGCGCGATCGCGCATGATGATCAAGCCGTAATGGTCGGGGCGGGATGTATCGGCCGGCAGGCCGCGTCCGTTGTCACATACGCTCAGGGTGACTTCGCCCCGTTTGTTGATGACCTGAATGCTCACCTGGCTGGCGGCGGCGTGCTTAAGGATGTTGCTGAGCGCCTCGCGGGCGATCTGCAGCAGATGAATGGCCTGGTAGGCGGGCACCGTGCGCGGCCCCAGTTGGTAATCGAGATGGATGGTCAGGCCCAGTTTGGGATTGAACTCCGCTACCGTCGATTGCAGCGCCGCCAGCAGGCCCGGCTCGGTCAGCTGCAGGCGGAAGGTGGTCAACAGCTCGCGCAGCTGGCGATAGGCGCCGTTCAATTCTTCGCGCATCTGCTGCACCAGCGCCTGGCTGGCGGACGAGAGCGTTTCGCCCTGCATCTGCAGGCAGGCTATTTGCATTTTCAGGCAGGAGAGCGATTGGGCGATAGAGTCGTGCAGCTCGCGGGCGATCGCCGCCCGTTCTTCCATCAGCATCAGCTGCTGCTGGTGGTCGACCTGACGCTCGATGGCCAGCACGCTGGTCAACTGCTCCACCAGGGTGTTGATCAGCTGGCGGTGCTCATCGTTCAGCGGCTGTTGCGGCGCATGCTGTGCCACGATCACGCCGTAGTCGCCGAGTTTGTCGCTCAGGCTCCAGCTCAGCGACGGGTTGTCGGGATGCTGGCGATCGCTGTCGTTCAGGCAAGCGCTGCACACCGGATTATGGCAATGCTCCGGCCGCAGCGGCTGGTTGCCGCTCAGCTGCAGCAGCGGTTCACGGCTGTCGTTTTCATACAGCCGCACCTGAATGGCGCGCAGCGGCGTCAGGGTTTGCAGTTGGTTGAGCAGCGGCGTCAGGCGGCTGCACAGCGGCTCGCTGGCGTGCAGCAGGCGGCTGGCGCGATAGAGGAAGCTCAGCACCTGATTTTTCTGCTGCAGGTCGGCGGTCTTCTCGGCCACGCGCTGCTCCAGCCCGCTGTAGGTGGCCGACAGCTCGTCGGACATGGTGTTCAATGCGCCGCCGAGCGACGCCATTTCATCCTGGTGGCCACGCTGCGCGAAGCGGCGGCTAAAGTCGCCGCGGCCCACCGCCAACGCCATTTCCACCAGCTGTCGCCACGGATGCAGCAACCGGCGGCGCAGGTAGCAGGTGGTGCCGATCAGCAGCAGCAGGGTCAGTGCGATGAAACCGGCTTGCACCAGCGTCACCATCAGCAGGCGGCGCTCGGTTTGCCTGTCGATATCCGAGACCAGCTTATCCAGCAGCTGCACGAAGTGCGCCACCTGGGGCGCGGCGTCGGCCGGGCGCTGCGCGCTGCGCAGGCGAGGTTGCAAAGTCTGTTGCCAATAGTCGCGCAAGGCGTCGAAAGGTTGCGTCAACCCTTCCTGTTCCACCGAACGCTGCAGATCGGGGCTGTTTTCGTCGCGCTCCAGTTCGCGGATCAACGTTTCATGTCGTTCATCCAGCGGCACCTGCGCCAGCAGCCGATAGCTTTGCATACGCAGCGAGCCGGCCTTGTTGATGGCGTGCGCATTGCCCTGAATGCTCTGTGACATCCAGGCGGAAATCCCCATGCCGGCCACGCCCAGAATGCCCGACAGCAACATCAGCAGGGCGACCTGATTCACGATTGAAAGCGGAGCCAACAGGCGTTTCATAAGCGCGGATTCCTGGCGTTTGGCGCCGCTGAAGCTCAGGGGCGAAGGCGGCGACGGGGTAAACAAGTAACGATTCAGCCGTATTTTTGATTATCCCTGAGCATAACCCCATACCTCGAATGAAGTACCCATTAGTTTCCGTTGGGGGGGCGGAACGATGAAAATGATGCGGGTTTTGTTTTTAAGGTATTGATTTGAATTAATTTAATTTTTAATTGAGGCGTACTCCTAAGGGGATGAGGGCGCTATTTGCGCCGCCAACTACTTGCATTCGGGTTGATATACATCAACTTTGCCGCCGGGGCCGCCCCCTAGGGTGTGCGGAATGATCCCCCGTGTCTGAGGTTTTTATGTCGCAACTTGCAACGCCTTCATCAAAGAAAACCGGTGCGCTGATTCAGGACTGGCGTCCTGAAGACAGCGCTTTTTGGCAGCAGCGTGGCCATCGCATCGCCACCCGCAACCTGTGGATTTCCATTCCCTGTCTGCTGCTGGCCTTCTGCGTCTGGATGCTGTTCAGCGCCGTCGCGGTCAACCTGAACAAGGTGGGCTTCAACTTCACCACCGACCAACTGTTCCTCCTGACGGCGCTGCCGTCGGTTTCGGGCGCTATTTTACGCGTGCCGTATTCCTTCGTGATCCCGCTGTTTGGTGGCCGCCGCTGGACCGCCATCAGCACCTGCTTCCTGCTGGTGCCGTGCCTGTGGTTGGGGGTCGCGGTACAGGACAGCAGCACGCCGTACAGCGTGTTCGTCATCATTTCCCTGCTGTGCGGCTTCGCCGGTGCCAACTTTGCCTCCAGCATGGCCAACATCAGCTTCTTCTTCCCGAAAGCGCGCCAGGGCGGTGCGTTGGGGCTCAATGGCGGGTTGGGAAATCTGGGCGTCAGCGTTATGCAACTGGTCGCACCGCTGGCGATTTCTTTCAGCCTGTTCGGCCTGTTTGGCGGTACGGCACAAAATCAGGCAGAGGGAGGCCAGCTGTGGCTGGAAAACGCCGCCTGGATCTGGGTACCGTTCCTGCTGGTTGCTACGCTGGCGGCCTGGTTCGGCATGAACGATTTGGCGGCGGCCAAGGCATCGTTACGTCAGCAACTGCCGGTGCTCAAACGCGGGCATTTGTGGATGCTGAGCCTGTTGTACCTCGCGACCTTCGGATCTTTCATCGGTTTCTCCGCCGGTTTCGCCATGCTGTCGAAGACGCAGTTCCCGGACGTGGTGATCCTGCATTACGCGTTCTTCGGGCCGTTCCTCGGGGCGTTGGCGCGGCCGGTTGGCGGTGCGCTGTCTGACCGTTTCGGCGGCGTGCGGGTGACGCTGATCAACTTTGTGGTCATGGCCATTTTCGCCGCGCTGTTGTTCCTGACCTTGCCGAATGCGGGGGAGGGCGGTTCGTTCATTGCCTTCTACGGTATCTTTATGGTGCTGTTCCTTACTGCGGGGCTGGGCAGCGGCTCGACTTTCCAAATGATCGCCGTCATTTTCCGTAAAATCACGGTCGATCGCGTCAAAGCGGCCGGCGGCAGTGACGAGAGCGCGCAGCGTGAAGCGGTGACGGATTCTGCCGCTGCATTGGGCTTTATCTCGGCGATTGGCGCCGCCGGCGGTTTCTTCATACCTCAGGCGTTCGGCACCTCGCTGGCGCTGACCGGTTCTCCGGCGGGGGCGATGAAAGTGTTCCTGGTGTTTTATATCCTGTGCGTGGTGATCACCTGGGCGGTGTATGGCCGCAAGAAAAAGGCCTGAGTATTAAACGGCTTTCTCTATCCCTTCCCGACAGGGGAGGGATATTTCGCTCATTCCGAGTCATCTCCTCTCTCCTCCTCAGTGAAATTTTCTGTCTTTAGGTAAAATTCTCATCTCCGATTACCGTTTTTTTCTTTTTTTATAGCACTATCTCTCAATATCAGAATGCTTTCGCGTAAACGGATTATATTATTTGCACGGTTTTTTCTTTTTGTTGAGAGTATTCCTGCATTAAATTATTAATGCTTTTCCCGCAGGTTAAATGAAATTTCCGCGAGGGTGAGGCATAATTAGTGCGATTGTTATAAAATCATCAATAGGGTTTTGTCTTAGATGCTGCGCCTACCGAGTGGAATGAACGTCGGGGTTAAATCAGACAACTCTCATTCTGTTTTTTCCGGCTTTTTGTAGTCTATCTGGCAATCAGATTAGGTGGAAAAACAGGATGAATTCACGGGGCAGAATGAAATTTCACAATTTTATTCGATTAACAATCAAACAACACTGCTAGCTTTTTCTTTTTAAATCAATGGGGTGCTAGTTTGAATTTTAAGGTAATCATGAAAGAAATCCATGTTGCCAACAGGGATAAAGAGTCGTTTGGATAAACATAACATCCTTAATAAGGCCTAATGTAAAAAATGAAATCAGAAAATTTTTATAAAAGCCAATATCCAATGGATGCAACCTGTTGAGTTTACATTTAATTTCTTGAACATTTTTTGATATTTCTATACAAAGTGTGCAGGACAGGCACGCTAAGGAAATTAAAAGTGAATCTTGATAAAAGAATAAAGATTAGGAATCTCGATGTTCTGACTCCTGCCGGGGAGAAATTCCGTCTGCGTTGGAAGGAGTATCAAATTCTTTCGCTGCTTGTCGCCAGATCACCAGAACTGGTTACCCGAACGGAAATTATAGAAAATATCTGGAAAGGAACTTATTGTTCAGATTCAACGATAAATCAAACAATTAAATCCATTCGCCAGAAAATTAGCGATGCGGAACACACGCTTATCAGAACCATTCCTCGTTTGGGGTACAAGGTGGAAAATCAAGCAGTTTTTCACTTTATATCCGAAGATGAAGACTACGCTGACGATGATATATTAAATGACGGCAATGATATTGGTGCTGATATTCAAGCGGAACTTTCCGAAAATGAAAGTGAATCGCCTGAACTCAACGAAGAGAAAATAGATAAGCCGCGTAAATCGCCCCTTGTTGCTGGGCCTGTCGCCACGGTGGAGTCAGCCAAACCACCGGCGCAGGAAAAGAAGCCGGCGGCGGTGCGTCGCTTTTTCAGCATGCCTGCTAGCCGCGTGGTGAAATACCTGACGGTATTCGCTTCGTTGCTGGTTATTTCACATTTTTCATATGTGCTCGGTAACCAAACTCGCCCGCCGGTGATCAATGATATTCAGAACAACACGCGCGTCGTGTTGACGCTGACGCTGAATAATCCCCATACCAACAGCCCGCAAACCCTGTTCTGCCTGTACCAGGGCGAGAGCATGGAGCAGGCGACCATTGAATGTGTCGACCCTAAGCAAGGGCAGCTTAAATTGCCGGTAAAATATGAGACATCTTCTACGCCGGGTAAAGGTCGGATTAATCTCATATTGCCGAACAAAACCTTGCAATATCAAGTTGCTTACGATGTTAAAAATTAACGCCGAATGAGGTTTTATCTTTATCGATAATTTTACATTTGATGAAATCTTTTATTTCATTATTTGTTATTTGAAAGCCAGGTTCGATTTGTCCAGTCTGGAACTCATTACCTAACGCATATTAGCGTCCTGTTTCCATCGCGGTGACAGGAATAATGAGAACCTGCTGAGTGACAAATTATGGATAAGCGTAAAGTAGCTATTATCGGGGGTTCCGGTTTTATCGGAACACGCCTGGCGAAACGTCTCAGTGCGCGCGATGACCTGACGTTGGTCATCGTAGATAAGCAACCCAGCGCACATTTTCCGGCGCTCTATCAGTATGGCGATGTGACGCAGCCCCAGACCTTGCAAGAACCGCTGGCGGGCTGTGACGCCATCATTAATCTGGCGGCGGAGCATCAGGACAATGTCGATCCCATTTCGCTCTATTATCAGGTCAATGTCGAAGGCGCACGCCATGTCTGCATGACCGCCTCCGCATTGAATATCCGCCAAATCATTTTCACCTCCTCGGTTGCCGTTTACGGGTTCGTTGAACAGGAGACCGATGAAGGGGGGCGTTTTGACCCCTTCAACCATTACGGCAAGTCCAAGCTCGAAGCGGAGTATGTTTATGAGGCCTGGCGCAAGGCGGATAGCGCAAACAAATTAACGATCATTCGCCCGACGGTGGTCTTCGGGGAAGGCAACCGCGGCAACGTGTATAACCTGTTTCGCCAGATCGCCAGCGGCCGATTCGTGATGATTGGCAGCGGCAATAATATGAAGTCGATGGCCTACGTTGAAAATATTGCCGCACGACTGGAGCATGCGCTGGATCAACAGTCAACGTATCAGGTCAGCAATTACGTCGATAAACCGGACTTTACGATGAATCAGTTGGTCGACGTTATTTCCGCTTCGCTGGGCAGAGAAAATAAGACGATTCGCATTCCCTATGCCGTCGGCATATGCGGCGCAACCGCCTTGGATGTCGTGAGTAAAATAAGTCGCAAAAAATTCCCAATCAGTCGCGTAAGAGTGCAGAAATTCTGCGCCAGAACGCAATTTAAAAGCAATGTGCAAAATAATTTCGTGGCGCCGGTTGAACTTGATTCGGCAATCGAAAGAACCATTAAACATGAGTTTTCTGATAGATAAATTAACCGCACGCTGACGTTATTTACCTATTTCCGCCGACAAGCGGATAAATCTGTATTTTTCAGGATTAATTCATGCTGACTTATATCCTGGCAGGATCAATTTTGTTTTTGTTAATAGCGCATTGGGAGCTGTAACTCAAGGGCGGTAGCGTGCTTATTCGCTGGAGGAACGATGTTATATCAACTGAGCGTGATATTTGTGCTGGCGGTAGCCTGGGTGCTTGTTGCCCGTCGGGCCGCTTTGGTGGTGGGGTTGGTGGATAAGCCCAATGCGCGCAAGCAACATCTGGGGCATATTCCGCTGGTCGGCGGCATCGCCCTGTACCTGACGCTGATGCTGATGACGCTATGGCAACCCGCCTGGCTGCCTGACAGCACGATCTATTTGTTGTGCGCCACGGCGCTGGTGGTCTTGGGCGTGCTGGATGACCGCTTTGATCTGCCCGTGACGCCGCGCGTCATGGTGCAGGGAGGGATCGCGCTGGCGATGATGCTGGCGGCAGGGATGCAGCTTTCCTCGCTGGGCTATGTCTGGGGCCATCAGGAAGTGATGCTCGGTTATGGCGCGCTGCTGCTTACGCCGCTGGCGGTCTGGGGGGCGATCAACGCCTACAACATGGTCGATGGCATCGATGGGCAGCTGGGCGCTTTGTCCTGCGTCACCTTCGTGGCGTTGGCCATCCTGTTCGGATTGGGGGGCCGGGAAGACCTGGCGCTGTGGTGTCTGGGCCTGATCGTCGCGCTGGCGGCTTATCTGCTGTTTAACCTGAGCCTGTTCGGTGCGCGCAACAAGATTTTCATGGGGGACGCCGGCAGCATGGTGATCGGCTTCAGCGTGCTGTGGCTGGTGCTGCTGGCGACTCAGGGGCCGCAGGCGGTGATGCGCCCGGTCACCGCGCTGTGGCTGATCGCCATTCCCCTGATGGACATGGTGACCGTGATGGTGCGCCGTCTGTTGCGCCGCCAAAGCCCCTTCAAGGCGGGCCGCGATCATTTACACCATATTCTGATGCGCCGTGGGCTCAATGCGCGCCAGGCGCTGGCAATGAGCACCATGCTGGCGGTGACGCTGGCCTGCGTCGGCATTTGCAGCGAAGTGTTGAAACTGCAGGAAAGCCTGATGCTGGTGGCGTTTCTACTCTGTTTTTGCGGTTATTTCGCCATGCTGCGTGAACCGCGCCAGGCAACGGTGCTCCGCGACACTCCCAGCGTTGGCCGATAATCCTCTCGCGGGCTGCGGCAGCAGCCCGTTTATTACGGTACCTCCATGAATCTTCATTTGGCCCTTTTGATGCCGTTGGTCTGCACCTCCGCGCTGTTGAGCGGTTGTACGGTGGTCCCCGGCTCGCATTTACCTACCAGTGGAAAAGACATCGTCGTGCAGCAGGACGACGATTTCGATTTGAATAACCAGGTGCAGGTCTACCGCATGTCGCCGATGCTGCTACAGAAAATGCGGCGCGTAGAGCCGGTCGCCCGGCCGAATCCGGCGCTGGATCAGCGGTTGCAGAGTTATCAATACCGCATCGGCGTCGGCGACGTGTTGAACGTCACGGTTTGGGATCATCCCGAGTTGACCACGCCGGCCGGGCAGTACCGCAGCGCCAGCGACACCGGCAACTGGGGGCACGCGGATGGCACGATCTTTTATCCCTATATCGGGCGCGTGGTGGTGGTGGGCAAGACCGTCACCGAAGTGCGCAGTCTGATCGCCGGCCGTCTGGCGCAGTATGTGGAAAGCCCACAGGTGGACGTCAGCATCGCCGCTTTCCGCTCGCAGAAGGCTTACGTGACCGGCGAAGTGAAAACCTCCGGCCAACAGGCGATCACCAACGTGCCGTTGACCATCCTGGATGCGATCAACGCCGCAGGCGGCCTGACGGACAACGCCGACTGGCGCAACGTGGTGCTGACCCATCAGGGCAAGGAGCGAGCTATCTCGCTGCAGGCGCTGATGCAGCGCGGCGACATCAGCCAGAACGCGCTGCTGCAGCCGGGCGACATCCTCTACATCCCGCGCAATGACGAACTGAAAGTGTTCGTGATGGGCGAGGTGGGTAAACAAACGACGCTGAAGATGGATCGCAGCGGCATGACCCTGACCGAGGCCCTCGGATCTTCCGAAGGGATCAGCCAGACGGTGGCAGATGCGACCGGGGTGTTCGTGATCCGGCCGAGCGGCGGTAAAACCCCGCAGCGGCTGGCGACGCTGTATCAGTTCGATCTCTCCGACGCCAGCGCGCTGGCGATGGGCGCTGAATTTCAGCTGCAACCTTACGACGTCGTGTACGTCACTGCGGCGCCGGTCGCGCGCTGGAACCGTTTGATCAGCCAGCTGGTGCCGACCATCAGCAGCTTTAACGATCTCAGCGAGGCGACCTTGCGCGTGCGCAACTGGTAACTCCGCAGGGTGAACAAGGAACAGAAGATGAAAAACAATGCGCTGTCCGTGATGGTGGCCGAACAAGATGAAAAGCTGGAGTGGGAGCGCCTGATCGGGCCGCTGTGGGATAACCGTTGGCGGATCGCTGCCGTGACCGGTTTGGCCGGCGTGCTGGGTGTCGCCTACGCCCTGCTGGCCACCCCGGTGTACCAGGCCACGGCGGTGGTACAGGTGGAGAAGCAGCTGTCCGGCGATTCGTTGCTGCGTGAAACGCTGGACAGCTCGATGGGGCAAAGTTCGGCGACGGAGGATGAGGTGACGTTGGTCAAGTCACGCTACGTGCTGGGCAAAACGGTGGACGCCCTCGGCCTGACGGTGCGCGTCAGCCCGGACTATTTCCCGGTGTTCGGCAAAGGCTTTGCCCGGCTGAGCGGTGAAAAGCCGCCGGTCCTGGACATTGCCACGCTGACGACGCCGGAGGACATGCTGGACGAATCGCTGACGCTGACGGTGCGCGACGGGCAGCATTACGAATTGAGCCATGACGGCGACAAACTGTTCAGCGGCGTGGTCGGGCAGCCGGTGGCGCAGGGCGGTTGGAACATGACCGTCGCGGCGCTGGATGCGGCGCCGGGCGCCAGCTTTACCGTGGTCAAAGTCGCACGTCAAAAAGCGGTGGACGATCTGCGTAAATACCTGGACGTGGTGCCGGGTGGCAAGGACAGCGGCATCATGACCTTCACGCTGCCGAGCGAAGATCCGCAGAGCGCCGAGGCGATGCTGAAGAACATCACCGACAACTATCTGCAGCAGAACGTGGATCGCAAAACGGAAGAGGCGCAGCGTATGCTGGCGTTCCTGCAAGAGCAGCTGCCGCAAACGCAAACCTCGTTGAACAACGCCGAAACCCAGCTCAATCAGTTCCGCCAGCAAAACGACTCGGTGGATCTGTCGCTGGAAGCTAAATCGGTGCTGGATACTCAGGTGCAGCTCGAGGCCCAGCTCAACGAGCTGACCTTCAAGGAAGCGGAGATCTCCAAGCTGTATACCCGCGCGCACCCGGCTTACCGGGCGCTGCTGGAAAAGCGCGCCACCCTGGAGGTGGAAAAGGCGCGGCTGGGTAAACAGGTGCAGACGCTGCCGAAAATGCAGCAGGAGATCCTGCGCCTCACCCGCGACGTGCAGGTGGATCAGCAGGTTTACATGCAGTTGATGAACAAGCAGCAGGAACTGAGCATCAGCAAGGCTGGCACGGTGGGCAATGTGCGCATCATCGACGAAGCGGAAACCGCTATCCGGCCGATTAAGCCGCAAAAGGTGCTGATCGTGCTGTTGGCGCTGCTGCTGGGCGCGGGGGGCGCCGCCTCTCTGGTGCTGCTGCGCGCGGCTTTCCATCGCGGCATCAATGATATCGATACCCTGGAGAGGCGTGGCATTAACGTCTACGCCACCGTGCCGCTGTCGCCGTGGCAGGTGAAGCGCAACCGCGAGCAGCGCCATTTGCTGCCCAAATCCGGTGGCCGGCGCTTGCCGATCCTGGCGGTGGCCGAACCGACGGACCTGTCGGTGGAAGCGATCCGCAGCCTGCGCACCAGCCTGCATTTCGCCATGATGGAGGCCAAGAACAACATTCTGATGGTCTCCGGCGCCAGCCCGGAAAGCGGCAAGAGCTTTACCAGCACCAACCTGGCGGTGGTGGTGGCGCAGGCCGGGCAGCGGGTGCTGTTGATCGACGCCGATATGCGCAAAGGCTTCCTGCACCGCTGGCTGGCGGATGATGGGCATCAGGGTCTGTCTGACCTGCTGGTGGGCAACGTGATGGCGGAACAGGCGGTGCGGAAAACCGCCATCGCCAATCTGGGCTTTGTACCGCGCGGTCAGGTGCCGCCGAACCCGTCCGAACTGCTGATGCACCGCCGTTTCGCCGATTTTCTGCGTTGGGCCGGGCAAAACTACGATCTGGTGCTGATCGATACGCCGCCGATTCTGGCGGTGACGGATGCGGCGATCGTCGGCAATCACGCGGGTACTTCGCTGCTGGTGGTGCGTTTTGAGGTCAATACCGTCAAGCAGATCGAAACCAGCATGCGCCGTTTCGAACAGAATGGGGTGGCGATCAAGGGCGTGATCCTCAACGGGATGGTGAAGAAGGCGGCAACCGACATGAGCTATTACAACTTCGCCTACCCAAGTCATCGGGAAGATCTCCCACAGGCAGGGGAATAAGCGGGTGAAGGCCATTATCACCAATGCCCTGTGGCTGATGCTCGAACGCGTTTCGCTTAGCCTGTCCGGCATCTTCGTCTCTATTTACGTTGCGCGCTATCTGGGGCCCGCGCAGTTTGGCACCCTCAACTATCTGTTGGCGACGATCGCCATCGTAGTGCCACTGGTGCAGTTGGGCGCCGACAGCATCATTTTCAACCGCGTCGCCCGCCGACAGCCGAGCGGCATTCGCCTGATGCTGGCGTCAATACGCCTGCGTCGTTGGCTGTTCCTGGTGGTGGCGCTGCCGATACTGATATGGAGCTATTTCAGCCAGTCGCCCGCCAGCCAACTGATGACGCTGTTGCTGCTTGTCAGCGCCTATTTCTCGATTCAGGACGTGTACAAGATTTATTACGATGCCCGCCTGCAGTCGAAACGCAATACGCTGATCAACAACCTGGCGCTGCTGCTGTCGATAGGGCTGCGGCTGGCGCTGGTGAGCGCGGCGCTGCCGCTGGTGTGGTTCGCGGTACCCTACATCCTCAGCAGCGCCGTCCCTTACCTGGCGCGCCTCTGGTTATTCCGTGGGGAAGCTGCGGCCGCGCCGCGGGTTACGCCGCGCCAGGCCGGGCGCTATGGCCGTTATCTGCTAAAGGTGGGCCTGCCGTTGGCCATCTCCAGCCTGTCGATAGTGATCTATACCCGCATCGATCAAATCATGCTGGGCAATCTGGTCGGCGAGCAGGCGGTAGGCTGGTTCAGTGCCGCCACCACCCTCAGTCAAGGCTGGGTTTTCGTGCCGATGGCGCTGATCACCTCGTTGATGCCGGGCATTGCCAGCTGTCGGGATCCGTTGGAGCAGGAATACCGTATCCGGGTGCTTTATCTGGTGGTCTTGGGCCTGTCGTTGCCGGTGTTGCTGGGCCTATGGTGGTTCGCCCACCCGGCGATTGCGCTGCTGTACGGTGCCGCTTTCCAACCGGCCGCCAACATCCTGGCTATTTGCACGCTGACTTCGCTGTTCTCGGTAATGGGGACAGTTTCGTATCGCAGCATCGTGCTGTTCGCCGGCTATCGCTTTATCGCCATCAAGATGCCGTTGGTGGCCGTGGCGAACGTGGTGATGAATCTGCTGCTGATCCCGCGCTACGGCCTGATCGGTGCGGCGGTGTCTACGCTGTTGGCGGAATTCATTTCGTTCTTCGTGCTGAACAGTTTATTCCGCGGCGGAAAAATTACCCGACTGCAGCTGACCTGTTTTTATTGCTTGCCGCGTCTTGTCAGCAAATTAAGGAGAGAACATGTTAAACATCCTGGTTAAAAACATTTCCAAGCGCCTGCCCGATGCCTGGCACCATCAGGTTAAATACGCGCTCTATTTCAAGAAGCTGCCGCACCTGTCAAAACCGACCGGCTTCAGCGAAAAGATCATGCGTCGCAAAATTTACCCGCGCAGCATCTACACCACCTTGTCGGACAAGTTCAAGGTACGTGAATTTATCGCCGGTCTGTGGGGCGAGGAGTATCTGGTGGAGCTGTATGCGCATGGCACTGAGCTCAGCTACGACATGTTCAGGCAATTGCCCAACGCCTTCGTGCTGAAGGCCAACCACGGCAGCGGTTATAACCGGTTGGTGTTCGACAAGCGGCAGGTTAGCTACGCGGAGTTGTACGATCTCAGCAACGCGTGGATGCGCAGCAACTTTTACGAGCAGAGTCGCGAAAAGCATTATCTGGATATCGAACCCTGCATCATGGTGGAGCGTCTGTTGCTGGATGGCGAGCAGGTGCCGAACGATATCAAGTTTCATTGTTTCAACGACAATCATGAAATTCGTATGTTCATCCAGGTGGATTATCAGCGTTTCGGCACTCATCGGCGCGATATTTTTGATATCGACTGGAACCGCACCGAAATCCGTATCAGCTTGCCGAATGCCGACGAACCGATGCCGCGCCCTACACGGCTGGACGAAATGACGCGTCTGGCTCGCCAGACAGCGCAGCAGTTCTCTTATGTCCGTGTGGATTTCTATCAGGTTGGCGAGAAGGTGTATTTCGGTGAGTTGACGTTTACGCCTGGCGCGGGGTTAAGCAAGCTGATGCCAAAAAACATTGAGCAGGAATGGGGCAGTTATTTTACTGAGTAAACACTTATGCAAAGAGTCGCCTCCAATTTTCAAATGCATGCCAACGCCGGTTATAATCAGTCGCGGGATTTAGTCAATCAATCCATCGTATTGACCTTTCTGCTGATGTTTTTCGTGAAAACCTTCCTGACTTCGGGATCGTTCAACAGCGATCTGATTAATAAAACCGTGATGGGCCTTAATGGCCTGATGTTGCTCTATGTCGGTTATGCATTTTTTATCGCTACGCTGGCGGAAAAGGCGGTTGCGGGTTTTTTGGCTCTGTTGTTTCTGGTTAATATTGCTACCGGGCATGGGGATTATCTGTTTGGAGCGGTATTCAGCACGGCGGTGATAATTTTATTTCGCCGCATAGACATGGGGCGTGGCGCTGAAATGTTTGCCATCGCCTTTGTGGTGGCCGGGTTGCTGATGGTTATTCCCTATGCCTTTTACACCAATGGGTTTGTTTATCTTGATGAACGCTACGGCAACAGATTAACGCTGGGTTTCGATAACCCGAACACCCTGGCGTATTATTCTTTTGCCTTGTTCGCCACGCTGCTGTGCTTGATCGACCATACGAAATTAACGCGTGGAATGAAAAATATCGCTTCGTTGGTGGTGTCGGCGTTAATTCTCCCGGTGCTGATGTATTCCTATTCTCGCACCTGTTTTATGCTGGCGTTGTTGATGTTACTGCTGTTTTGGCTGGCGCCGTTGCTGCGCGTCGCCCCCAATAGAAAAGTCTGCATCGTGCTGACGTTGGTCATTGTAGGCTTTCAATTCGCCAGCGTGATGCGCTGGGGAAGCAATCCGGCCTTGGACGTCCTATTGAACCAGGCGTTGACCGGACGAGTCTGGTTCTCCTGGCAGATGTTTCAGGCGGTGGGGTTACCTAATCCGCTGTTCGGCATGAATATAGAGCCTTATAAGCCCGTCGATTTCTTTTTCATTGCCATGTTTTATTCGGCCGGAGGAATCGCCTCTGTGGTCATGCTCTTTTGTTATTTTCACCTGTTGGGAAATATGCGCAGTCTGAGTCGATTTATGCGCTGGGTAGTGGTGGTTTTCTTGTTGACAACGTTGACGGAAACCTATTTTTTGGTCCCGGTATTTAACGTGTCGTTATTGTTGCTTTGCCGTGGAAAAGAAATGATAAATTCTAAATTGGAGGGTTAAGAAATGGATTTCTCGATCGTGATCCCTATTTATAATAGTGCACGCTACCTGCCTAAAACTCTGAAGCGGGTATTCAACGCTTGCCAAGGGTTCGACTATCAGGTGATTTTGGTTGATGATTGCTCTGACGAGGAGGACATCAAATATATTCGACAGATAGCAGCGACCAATAGCAACGTGATGCTGCATGAGAAAAAAAAGAAGAGCAATGCGGCGGTATCGCGTAACTTAGGTATCAAGTTAGCGCAATCGGAGATCGTGTTTTTCCTCGACTCAGATGATTACTTCACGACAAATTACATTATTCGCCGCATGAATAAACATGAAGATCGCCATATTGATATTATCTTCGGTAACTATGCGGAGGTGAGCGGCGATTCGGTACGTGACTTTAATTTTCACTACAAATCCGGTTCTTCCGGCGAGGATTTTCTTTTTCTGGAGATGGGCGATATTCGTTCATCCACCATCAGCATACGTAAAAAAAGCGATCGCCGCTTTTTATTTCCCGAGTTCCTCAATAAGCATCAGGATTGGGGTTTCTTGGTCAATGCCACCAATTTGGGCGCGCATGTGGCGCACGATGCCGGCGGAGGGGTGTTTCTCGACATAGGGCGCTACGGGCGCATGACGTCGAAGCTTAATCTGGAGGCCAGTGACCGCTTTATCAATACGTTCCTCAGCCCCAGCGATCGCCATATTAGCGGATTTGCCTGCAAGCACCTGCTGGCCTCGTTGTATTCGGAAAACGCCCAGGCGTTCAACTATTACTCGTCGCGCATCGTACGGCACAGCCTGAGCGGCAAGTTCAAGGTGATCAAATGGTATGGCGATTGTCTGGCTCGGTTGGGATTGTTCTCGGTTGGCGGCCGGCTGCTGCGCAATGTGCGCCAGGGATTCAGGAGATGATATGCAACCACGCAAGATAATCATCGTTATCGAAAATATAGCGGGCAAGGGCGGTACTGAACGGGTCGCCAGCGGTTTGGCCAATGCGCTGGCGCGTCTGCCGGGTTACGAGGTGGCGGTGTTTTCGCTGTTTGGCGAGCAGAGCTTCTTTCCGCTGGCGAGCGACGTCCGGCTGCGTTGCGGCGATGGCGATTCGCTGTTCTGGCCATGGCGGCTTGCGTTGGCACTGCGGCGTGAACGCGCGGACGTGATCATTACCGTTTCCATGGGGAAGCTGTCGGTGGTGATGACGCCTTTTCTGCGTTTGTTCTGTGCCCGCAGCCGGCTGCTGTTGAGTGAACACGTCAGCTTTCACCAGTATCCGCGGGTATTTAAGTGGTTGAAGTTGCTGGTTTACCGGCTGGGCGACCGCGTGATTTTCCTGACGCGGCAAGATAGCGACGCCATCGCTCGCTGGGTGGGGGCCGGGAAATGTCGGGTGATCGAGAACGTTTCACCGTTCGGCACGCAGGCGCCGACGCCGACGCTGCAGAAAAAGGTGGCGCTGGCGGTGGGGCGATTGAGCAATCAGAAAGGCTTCGATCGTCTGATCGCGTTGTGGCGAGGAGTGGCGGCGCAGGTGCCGGATTGGCGGCTGCTGATTATTGGCGACGGTCCGGAGCGCGACGCATTGCGGCGGCAGATTGAAGACGCCGGGTTGGAGCGGCAGGTGAGCCTGCTACCGGCCACCGCTGACGTGGCGGCCTATTATCGCCAAGCCAGTCTGTATTTGATGACTTCTCGCTATGAGGGGTTGCCGATGGTGTTGATCGAAGCCATGAGTTTCGGCCTGCCGCTGGTGGCCTACGACTGCAAGACTGGCCCGGCCGAGTTGATAGACGATGGCGTCAACGGCTATCTGGTGCCCGATGACGACGCCGCCGCCTTCAGCGAAGGGGTGATCAAACTGATGCTCGATCCGGGTTTGCGCGAGCACTTTTCTATCGCCGCGTTAGAGAAGTCTCGTCGTTTTTCTCCCGAACGTATTTATCCCGAGTGGCAACAGCTCACCGAGTGAGGACAGAATGGAAAAGATATCCGTGATAATGCCGGCCTACAATGCTGCGAACTCTATTAAAGAGTCGATTCTAGGCGTGTTGAACCAGCGATTTACCGATTATCACCTGTATGTGATCGATGATGCGTCCACCGACGATACTGCCGAGGTGGTACGGCCGTTTATCCACGATCGCCTCACCTATATACGCAATGAGCATAACCAGGGCGTGGCGGAAACGCGCAACATCGGTATTGAGGCGGCGAAAGGCGACTATATCGCCTTCTGCGACAGTGATGACGTATGGCTTCCCAACAAGCTGTCGCGCCAGGCGAGCATTTTGCAAACTCGCCGCTACGACGTGGTGTGCTCCCATTATTACACCTTCGAAGACGACCTGAAATTGATCAAAAACACCCGTGGTGCGGATGAGCTTATTGGTTATCAGGACATGTTGAAAAGCAACTGGATCGGCAATCTCACCGGGATCTACAACCAGAAGCGCATCGGTAAGGTGTACCAGCAAAAGGTGGGCCATGAGGACTATTTGATGTGGCTGGCGGTGCTGCAGAAGGCGCGTAACGGCCTGGCCTACTGCATTCCCGAACCGCTGGCCTGTTACCGATTGTCTACCCACTCGCTGTCGGGCAACAAAATCCGCGCCGCGGACTGGCAATGGCGGATTTACCGTCAGCATTTGGGGCTGTCTTACCAGAAATCCTGCTATCTGTTCGCCACTTATCTGTTCAACGCCGTGGTGAAAAGGAAATGATCATGAAGGGGATGTACCAGATGGCGGCTCTGGGCTGTTGCGCCTGGTGGAGCGCTTCGGCTCTGGCGCAGAGCTGCCAACCCAATCTGTTGGCCAACCCCGGCTTTGAACAGGGGCTCAGCGGCTGGCGTGCGCAGGGCGCACAGGCCGACGGCGATGCGCACAGCGGCCGTGGCAGTCTGCGTTATGACAATGCAGATGCCGCGCAGTACCGTACCTTCAACCAGGCGCTGCAGGTCGTGCCCGGGCAGACGATCGATTTCGGCGTCTGGCTCAAGACCCAGGGCGTACGCGGGCAAAGCCGCGACGGCGGCGCCGGGGTCTATCTGCAGAGCTTTGATGCGCAGGGGCGCTTTCTGGAAGGCAGCTATCCGGCTGGGGTGACCGGCGACAGCGGCTGGCGGCAGGTGAGCGCCAGCTATACCGTGCCGCCGCAGGCGGCGCGAATCACATTTGGCGTCTATCTGCGCAAGGGGAGCACCGGTACCGCCTGGTTTGACGACGCCTATGCGTGTGCTCGAGCGCCTACGCCGGCGTTGTATCAGCTCGGCGCGTCGGCGCAGGGGAAGGTCGACACGCTGTTGGTCACTTCGCAGCCGCAGCGTTTGCAGGTCGACAGCGAATTGCTCAATGCCGAGGGGCAGGTTGTTCACAGTAGCCGCGACCGTTATCAGGTTGAAGGGCAGCGCCGTATCGAATACCCACTGCCGACCGGCCTGGCCCAGGGGGAGTACCGCCTGCGTCAGCAGGTCACCGGTCAGCAATCCCAGCCGACACAGGGCAGCGAGCTGTCTTTTCGCGTCGGCCAGCCTGCGGCCAAGGTGGCGATCGACAGCGAAGGCTTTACCCTGCGCGACGGTCAACGGCTTTTCCCGTTGGGCATTTACGCCAACGTGGCTACCGATGAGCATTTGGCGCGCATCGCATCGGCGGGATTCAACACGGTGCTGAACTATGATTATGGGGAAAAGAAAGATCCTTACGCCTTTTTCCGCAACGCACGTCAGCGCGGGCTGATGGTCATTTACTCCGTCAAAGATCAGTACCGCGGCAGCCGTTTCGCGCCGGCCGTGCGCGGTGGCGACTACGCGGCGATGACGGCCTGGTACGTGCAGCGCTTGCGCTCTCAGCCCAACCTGCTCGCCTGGTACATCAACGATGAGCTGGGGCCGGAATATCTCGATAAGATCGAGGAAAAAAACCTGCAAATAAAGCGGCTTGACGGCGATCATCCCACCTTCCAGGTGTTGAACAAAACCGGGGAGTTGGACGCCTACTTTAACAGCAGCGACATTTTGGCGACCGACCCTTACCCGGTGGGGAACGATCGCGATCTGACGCGCACCACGCGTTATACCGAACTGACGGTGCAGGCCGCCCGCCAGGCACGCGGGGCCTGGGTGGTGATGCAAATCATGGATCACGCCGCTTATGATGCCCGCCGTAAGCCACATCCGCCGTCAGAGGCAGAAATCCGCAACCAGGCCTGGCAGGCGCTGATCGGCGGCGCCAAGGGGCTGTTGTTTTATTCTTATACCGATCTGTTTTACAAGCGTAAAACCGGCCGCTTCGACCAACGGGAGTTTGACGCCACCTGGCGTGGCGTGGCTGCCGTGTCGCAGCAAATTGCCGCTTTCACCCCTTATCTGCTGACGGGAAAATCGACGCCGCTGGCGGGAAGCGATCCGCACATGCCGGCGCGGATGTTTATTCTGGGCGATCGCGCCTTGCTGCTGGTAGCCAATCCTTACTATCGAGAGGGAAGCACCCGATTGCGCCTTCCGGCGGGCTGGCGGCGGCAGGGAGAGGGCTCGGAGGTCAAGCTGGCGTTGCCTGCCGTGGGCACCGCGACGCTGTGGCTTCAACGCTGAACGCGTCGAGTGAACGACACGCGGGAGGTCTCTCCCGCGTCCTACCCCCAAATACCCCGCCTCGCCTCCCGTCCGTCATCCTTTGTCGTGAATTCCTGATTTATTCATTTATATTCAATTAATTAAGATTAGGTCTCGCACCTATACTTTGGTGGTATTTCTCACCCGGCGCGCGCGTCGCCTCCCGCTTTCTCTTGATCGCAATCAATTTGCCGCCGGTTGGCCGTCAGTAGGCTGGCGGCAGATTGAGCATGTCTTCTTATAACGACAAGAGCCTTCAGGAGCATTCCGGATGAGCAAATTTTTAGACCGTTTCCGCTATTTCAAGCAGTTGGCGGAGCCTTTTTCTGGCGAGCACGGCCAGACCTTGAACACCAACCGCGACTGGGAAGACGGCTACCGCAGCCGTTGGCAGCACGACAAAGTGGTGCGTTCCACCCACGGCGTGAACTGCACCGGTTCCTGCAGTTGGAAGATCTACGTGAAGAATGGTCTGGTGACCTGGGAAACCCAGCAAACCGACTATCCGCGCACCCGGCCCGATCTGCCCAACCATGAACCGCGCGGTTGCCCGCGCGGCGCCAGCTACTCCTGGTACCTGTACAGCGCCAACCGGCTGAAATACCCGCTGATGCGCAAGCGTCTGCTCAAGCTGTGGCGCGAAGCGAAAGCGCAGCACAGCGATCCGGTCGCGGCCTGGGGCTCTATCGTCGGCGATGCGGAAAAAGCCAAAAGCTACAAGGTGGCGCGCGGCCGCGGCGGCTTCGTCCGATCCAGCTGGCAAGAGGTCAATGAACTGATCGCCGCCGCCAACGTCTATACCGCCAAAACCTTCGGGCCGGATCGCATTATCGGCTTCTCGCCGATCCCGGCGATGTCGATGGTGTCCTACGCCGCCGGCGCCCGTTACCTGTCGCTGATTGGCGGCGCCTGCCTGAGCTTCTACGACTGGTATTGCGATCTGCCGCCGGCCTCGCCGATGACCTGGGGCGAGCAGACCGACGTGCCGGAATCCGCCGACTGGTACAACTCCTCCTACATTATCGCCTGGGGCTCTAACGTGCCGCAGACGCGCACCCCGGACGCCCACTTCTTTACCGAAGTGCGTTACAAGGGCACCAAAACCGTGGCGGTGACGCCGGACTACGCCGAAGTCGCCAAGCTGTGTGACCACTGGCTGAATCCGAAGCAGGGCACCGACAGCGCGATGGCGTTGGCGATGGGCCACGTGATGCTGAAAGAGTTCCATCTCGATCGCGAAGTCGGTTACTTCCGTGACTACGTGCGCCGCTATACCGATATGCCGATGCTGGTGCTGCTGGAAGCGCGTGAAGGTGGCCATTACGCCGCCGGCCGCCTGCTGCGCGCCGCCGATCTGGTGGACGGGCTGGGCCAGGAAAACAACCCCGAGTGGAAAACCGTCGCTATCGACAGCCGCAGCGGCGATCTGGTGGCGCCGCAGGGCTCCATCGGCTTCCGCTGGGGCGAGAAGGGCAAGTGGAACCTGGAACAGCGCGAGGGCAAGTCACAACAGGAAGTCGAGCTGCAGCTCAGCCTGTTGGGCATGCATGACGACGTCGCCGAGGTGGGCTTCCCGTACTTCGGCGGCGCCGACAGCGAGCATTTCAACAGCGTGGCGCTGGACGAGATCCTGCTGCACAAGCTGCCGGTGAAACGCCTGCAGCTGGCGGACGGCAGCGAAGCGCTGGTGACCAGTGTGTATGACCTGACGCTGGCCAATTACGGTCTGGAGCGCGGGCTGGGCGACGCCAACTGCGCCGCCGACTATGACGAGGTCAAGGCTTACAGCCCGGCCTGGGCCGAGCAGATCACCGGCGTGTCGCGCCACAACATCATCCGCATTGCCCGTGAGTTCGCGGAAAACGCCGAGAAAACCCACGGCCGTTCGATGATCATCGTCGGCGCCGGCGTCAACCATTGGTATCACATGGACATGACCTACCGCGGCCTGATCAATATGCTGATCTTCTGCGGCTGCGTCGGCCAGAGCGGCGGCGGCTGGGCGCACTACGTCGGCCAGGAAAAACTGCGGCCGCAAACCGGCTGGCTGCCGCTGGCGTTTGGCCTTGACTGGCAGCGCCCGCCGCGTCACATGAACAGCACCTCGTTCTTCTACAACCATTCCAGCCAATGGCGTTATGAAACCGTCGGCACCGACGAGTTGCTGTCGCCGCTGGCGGACAAGTCGCGCTTCGGCGGCAGTCTGATCGACTTTAACGTGCGTGCCGAACGCATGGGCTGGCTGCCGTCGGCGCCGCAGCTGGGCACCAACCCGCTGCGCCTGGCGGAGCAGGCCCGCGCCGCCGGCCAGTCGCCGGTCGAGTTCACCGTCGACGGCCTGAAAAACGGCACGCTGGGCTTCGCCGCCGAGCAGCCGGACAATCCGCAGAACTTCCCGCGCAACCTGTTCGTCTGGCGCTCCAACCTGCTGGGGTCTTCCGGCAAGGGCCATGAGTACATGCTCAAATACCTGTTGGGCACCGAAAACGGCATCCAGGGGAAAGATCTCGGCCAGCAGGGCGGCGTGAAGCCACAGGAAGTGGAGTGGCGCGAGCAGGGCGGCGAAGGCAAGCTGGATCTGGTGGTGACGCTCGATTTCCGCATGTCGAGCACCTGCCTGTACTCCGACGTGGTGCTGCCGACCGCCACCTGGTACGAAAAAGACGACATGAACACCTCCGACATGCACCCGTTCATCCATCCGCTGTCGGCGGCGGTCGATCCGGCCTGGGATTCGAAGAGCGACTGGGAGATTTACAAGGGCATCGCCAAGGCCTTCTCCGAAGTGTGCGTCGGCCATCTGGGCCAGGAAACCGACGTGGTGACCTTGCCTATCCAGCACGACTCCGCCGCCGAGCTGGCGCAGCCTTACGGCGTGCAGGACTGGAAGAAAGGCGAATGCGATCTGATCCCCGGCAAAACCGCGCCGCACATCATTGCGGTAGAGCGCGATTATCCCGCTACCTACGAGCGCTTCACCTCGCTGGGGCCGCTGCTGGACAAACTGGGCAACGGCGGCAAGGGCATCAGCTGGAACACCCAAACCGAGGTCGACTTCCTCAAGCAGCTTAACTACGTCAAGGCCGACGGCCCGGCGGCGGGGCGGCCGAAGATCGAGAGCGCGATTGACGCGGCGGAAGTGATCCTGTCGCTGGCGCCGGAAACCAACGGCCAGGTGGCGGTAAAAGCCTGGGAGGCCCTGAGCAACGTCACCGGCCGCGATCACCGGCATCTGGCGCTGAACAAGGAAGACGAGAAAATTCGCTTCCGCGACATTCAGGCGCAGCCGCGCAAAATCATCTCCAGCCCGACCTGGTCCGGTCTGGAAGACGAACACGTTTCCTACAACGCCTGCTACACCAACGTGCACGAGCTTATCCCGTGGCGCACCCTCAGCGGCCGTCAGCAGCTGTATCAGGACCATGAGTGGATGCGCGCCTTCGGTGAAAGCCTGCTGGTATACCGGCCACCGATCGACACCCGCGCCGCCCAGCCGCTGCTGAACAGCAAGCCGAACGGCAACAAGGAGAAAGCGCTGAACTTCCTGACGCCGCACCAGAAGTGGGGCATTCACTCCACCTACAGCGACAACCTGTTGATGCTGACGCTGTCGCGCGGCGGCCCGATCGTCTGGCTGAGCGAAGACGACGCCAAAGATCTGGGCATCGCGGACAACGACTGGATCGAGGCCTTCAACGCCAACGGCGCGCTGACGGCGCGCGCGGTGGTCAGCCAGCGTATCCCGGCCGGCATGACCATGATGTACCACGCGCAGGAGCGCATCGTGAACCTGCCGGGCTCGGAGATCACCAGCCAACGCGGCGGCATCCACAACTCGGTGACCCGCGCCTGTCCGAAGCCGACCCACATGATCGGCGGCTACGCGCAGCTGGCCTACGGCTTCAACTACTACGGCACCGTTGGCTCCAACCGCGACGAGTTCGTGGTGGTGCGCAAGATGAACCGCATTGATTGGTTGGACGACGAAGGCAACGACTACGCGCAGGGCAGTCAGCAGGAGAACAGCAAATGAAAATTCGTTCGCAAGTCGGCATGGTGCTGAATCTGGACAAGTGCATCGGTTGCCACACCTGTTCGGTCACCTGCAAAAACGTCTGGACCAGCCGCGAGGGTATGGAGTACGCCTGGTTCAATAACGTGGAAAGCAAGCCCGGCGTCGGTTATCCGCACGCCTGGGAAGATCAGGAAAAATGGAAGGGCGGCTGGATCCGTAAAATCAACGGCAAGCTGGAGCCGCGCATGGGCAGCCGCGTCGGCGTATTGTCGAAAATCTTCGCCAACCCGGACGTGCCGGCGCTGGACGACTACTACGAGCCGTTCGATTACGACTACCAGCATCTGCACACCGCCAAACAGGGCAAGCACCAGCCGGTGGCCCGCCCGCGCTCGCTGATTACCGGCCAGCGCATGAACAAGATCGAAAGCGGCCCGAACTGGGAAGAGATCCTCGGCGGGGAATTCGAAAAACGCTCGCAGGACAAGAACTTCGATAACCTGCAGAAGGCGATGTACGGCCAGTTCGAAAACACCTTCATGATGTACCTGCCGCGCCTGTGCGAGCACTGCCTCAACCCGGCCTGCGTCGCCACCTGCCCGAGCGGGGCGATCTACAAACGCGGCGAAGACGGCATCGTGCTGATCGACCAGGACAAGTGCCGCGGCTGGCGCATGTGCCTGACCGGCTGCCCGTACAAGAAAATCTATTTCAACTGGAAGAGCGGCAAGTCCGAGAAGTGCATCTTCTGCTACCCGCGTATCGAAGCCGGGCAGCCGACGGTCTGTTCGGAGACCTGCGTGGGCCGCATCCGCTATCTCGGCGTGCTGCTGTACGACGCCGATCGCATCGAGCAGGCGGCGGCGGTGGAAAACGACAAAGATCTGTATCAGAGCCAGCTCGATATCTTCCTCGATCCGCATGATCCTAAGGTGATTGCTCAGGCGCTGGCGGACGGCGTGCCGCAGGGCGTCATTGAAGCCGCCCAGCAGTCGCCGGTGTACAAAATGGCGATGGACTGGAAGCTGGCGCTGCCGCTGCACCCGGAATACCGCACGCTGCCGATGGTGTGGTACGTGCCGCCGTTGTCGCCGATTCAGTCCGCCGCCGACGCCGGCGAGCTGGCGCACAGCGGCGTATTGCCGGACGTCGAGAGCCTGCGCATTCCGGTGCAGTATCTGGCGAATCTGCTGACCGCCGGCGATACCGAACCGGTACTGCTGGCGCTGAAGCGCATGCTGGCGATGCGCCACTACAAACGGGCGGAAACCGTCGACGGCGTGGTGGACACCAGCGCGCTGGAACAGGTTGGCCTGAGCGAAGCGCAGGCGCAGGAGATGTATCGCTACCTGGCGATCGCCAACTATGAAGATCGCTTTGTGGTGCCGTCGAGCCACCGCGAACTGGCGCGCGAAGCCTTCCCGGAAAGCAAGGGGTGCGGTTTTAGCTTCGGCGACGGCTGCCACGGCAGCGATGGCAAGTTCAATCTGTTCAACAGCCGCCGTATCGATGCCATCGACGTGACCGCGAAAACCGCGCGGCCGGAGGATGCCTCATGATCAGCCTGAAAGTGATCGCCCGCCTGCTGGATTACCCGGAGCAGGCGCTGTTTGACCATCAGCAGGCGCTGATTGAAGCGCTGGAGCCGGCCAGCGAGCTGGATCTGCACCACAGCGCGCAGCTGATTCTGTTTATCCGCCGCCTGTGCGCGCGCCCGCTGCTGGACGTGCAGGCCGACTATTGCGAGCTGTTTGACCGCGGCCGCGCCACCTCGCTGCTGCTGTTTGAGCACGTGCACGGCGAGTCGCGCGATCGCGGCCAGGCGATGGTTGACCTGATGGCGCAGTACCGCGCCGCCGGGCTGGAGATCGACAGCCGCGAGCTGCCGGATTTCCTGCCGCTGTACCTGGAGTATCTGGCCAGCCGCAGCGCGGCGCAGGCGCGGGAAGGGTTGCAGGACATCACGCCGATCCTGGCGCTGCTGGGGGCGCGCCTGCAACAGCGCGAAAGCCCCTACGCGGTGCTGTTCGATCTGCTGCTGGCGCTGTCCGGCAGCGAGGTGCAGGCCCAGGCGTTGGAGACCCAGGTGGCGCAAGAGGCGCGTGACGATACGCCGCAGGCGCTGGATGCGGTGTGGGAAGAGGAGCAGGTCAAGTTTCTCGGCGAACAGGGCTGCGCCTCCGCCCAGCAGACGGCGCACCAGCGGCGCTTCGCCGGCGCGGTAGCGCCACAGTATCTGGATCTGACGGATGCGTTAACCGGAACCAAAGGACGCTAATCATGCAATTTTTGAATCAGTTCTTCTTCGACATCTACCCTTATCTGGCCGGCGCGGTGTTTCTGATCGGCAGCTGGTTGCGTTATGACTACGGTCAGTACAGCTGGCGCGCCGGCTCCAGCCAGATGCTGGATAAAAAGGGCATGCGGCTGGCGTCCAACCTGTTTCACATCGGCATTATCGGCATCTTCGCGGGCCACTTCCTCGGTATGCTGACGCCGCACTGGATGTATGAGGCCTTCCTGCCGATCGACGTGAAGCAGAAACTGGCGATGATCGCCGGCGGCGCCTGCGGCCTGATGACGCTGATCGGCGGCGCGCTGTTGCTGAAGCGTCGCTTGACCAACCCACGGGTGCGCGCCACCAGCAGCTTCGCCGACATCATGATCCTGACGTTGCTGGTGGTGCAGGTGTGCCTGGGCCTGCTGACCATTCCGTTCTCCGCCCAGCATATGGACGGCAGCGAAATGATGAAGCTGGTGGCCTGGGCGCAGGCGGTGGTGACCTTCCACGCCGGCGCCTCTGCGCACCTGGAAGGGGTGGCGATTATCTTCAAACTGCACATGGTGCTGGGCATGACGCTGTTCGTGCTGTTCCCGTTCTGCCGCCTGGTGCACATCTGGAGTGCGCCGGTAGAGTACCTGACCCGCCGTTATCAGCTGGTGCGCAACCGCCGCTGAGCCTGACCCCGCCGCCGCTGATCGCCAGCGGCGGCGCTATTCCGATAATTCCCCCGCCGTCTGCCCATTCTCGCCGCCTTGTCGTAAACTAACTATCTCAGTCATGTTACGCTTATGCTTCCGCCGACGGACGTCGGCCCGTGGTAGCCGATAACAAGAGATACCGCCTTGATGAAAGGCATTTTGGGACATAAAAACCGGGGATGATCCGTGTGGCCTTCGTGCCGTGCGGGAGAATCGCTTTATGGATAGTCAGGTTAATCAATAACAATAATGACCACACAATGTCGCTCACCCGAGCTGTTGCCTCTGAAAATCATTGCCACCGGGGCCGCGTTGCCGCCCAACCGCGTGTCGTCCTCTACGCTTGACGCTCGCCTGGGAAAACCGGCCGGTTACGTTGAAAAACGCTCGGGCATCGTTTATCGCTATCACGCCGCCGACGATGCCAGCCAGGCCGAACTCGCCGCCGCTGCGCTGCAAGATGCGCTAGCTCGCCACGCCATCCCGGCAGCTTCCATTGACCTGCTGATCTCCGCCTCGGCGATATCGGTGCAGGCGCTGCCATGCACCGCCGCGCATATTCTCAAGGTGGCGGGGCTGGCGGCGGGCACGCCGGGCTTCGACATCAACAGCAGCTGCGTCAGCTTTATCTCTGCGCTGCAGGTGGCGGCGGGGCTGTTGAACGCCGGGACGTATCGGCGTATCGCCATCGTTTCGGCGGATCTCGCTTCACGCGGCATCGACTGGCAGCACGAAGAGTCGTCGCTGATTTTCGGCGATGGTGCCGCCTGCGCCATCGTGGAGCGCGGCGACGGCGCCAGCGGTATCCTCGCCAGCCTGGTGGAAACCTATCCCGCCGGCAGCGAACTGTGCGAGATCCGCGCCGGCGGTACGCGTCGTAACCCGCGCGCCGGCATGTGTGAGCAAGACTTCCTGTTTCATATGCAGGGCAAGCCGCTGTTCCGTCAGGCGTCGGCGCTGATTGAGGGCTACCTCGACCGGCTGCTGAACGCCAGCGGCCTGACCCTGGCCCAGATCGCCACCGTGGTGCCGCATCAGGCCAGCCATCTGTCGCTCGAACATATGCGCAAGCGGCTGCACGTCTCCAGCGAGGCGCTGGTCGACATCTACCGCCATCATGGCAATCAGGTGGCGGCGTCCATCCCGACGGCGCTGCATGCCGCTGCGACCACCGGGCGCTTCAATCCCGGTCAGCCGGTGATGCTGATCGGCACCGCCGCCGGGCTGGCGCTGGCCGGCATGGTGTTGCTGCCATGAGGGTGCTGGTCACCGGGGCGACCAGCGGGCTGGGACGCAACGCGGCGCAGTGGTTGCTGGAGGCCGGACATCAGGTGTGCGCCACCGGCCGTGATGAGCGGGCCGGTGAAACGCTGCGTCGGCTGGGCGCCGAGTTTTGCGCGCTCGATCTGGCGCAGGCCACGCCGCAGCAGTGCCGGGAGCTGGTGACCGACTGCGAGTGGGTGTGGCACTGTGCGGCCAAGTCTTCGCCCTGGGGCAGCAAGGCGGAATTTCACCGCATCAACGCCGCGGCGACGGAGAAGCTGGCGGAGGCGGCCGGGCGCTGCGGCGTGCGCCGCTTCGTGCATATCTCCACGCCGGCAATCTACTTCGATTTTCAGCCGCATTACGATCTTGACGAGGGTTACCGCGCCCGGCGCTTCGCCAATCACTATGCCGCCAGCAAGTATGCGGCCGAACAGCGCCTGTTGGCGCAGGCGAAGATCTATCCGCAAACCACCTACATTATGCTGCGGCCGCGCGGCCTGTTTGGCCCGCACGATCGGGTGATCGTGCCGCGGCTGTTGCAGCAGCTCGAACGCGATCGCGGCGTATTGCGATTGCCCGGCGGCGGGCAGGCGTTGCTGGATCTGACCTTCGCTCCCAACGTGGTGCACGCCATGGAGCTGGCCAGCCGGCAGCGCGGATTGCCGTCCGGCGCCGTGTACAACATCACCAATCACCAACCGCAGCGGCTGGCGGAGATGCTGGATGCGCTGCTGCGCCAGGCGCTGGGGCTGCGCTACCGGCTGCAGGCCGTGCCCTATCCGCTGCTGCATACGCTGGCCGGCGGCATGGAGCTGTGGGCAAGCCTGAGCGGCAAGGAACCGATGCTGACGCGCTACAGCGTGGCGGCGGTGCATTTCGACATGACCCTGAGCCAGACCCGCGCGATCGAAGAGCTGGGCTATCGGCCGCGTTACTCGATGGAAGAGGGGATCCGCCTGACCGGCGAATGGCTGCGGCAGCAAGGAGGCGGACAACATGGCTAAAGTCACCGTTTTTGAAGTGGGCTATTGCACGCATATCGGCTGCATGGCGCTGCGCGGCGCCGGGTTCCGGGTGTGCAAATTCCCGGCGCGCGCCTATCTGCTGGAGGTAGGGGAGCGCCGCTGGCTGTGGGATACCGGCTACGCGCATTATTTTCAGCAGCACACGCAGTCGGGGCTGTTCAGCCTTTACCGCCGCATGACGCCTGTCTATTTCGATCCCGCCGAGTCGTTGGCGCGCCAGCTGCGCGAAGCCGGTTACGCCGAAGGCGACATCCAGGCGCTGATCGTCTCGCATTTTCACGCGGACCACATCGCCGGGCTGCAGGATTTCAGCCAACTCGACTTTATTTGCTCTGGCGAAGGCTGGCAGCAAACCCGTGGGCTGCGCGGTTTTGCGGCGCTGAAGCGCGCCTTTATTCCCGGCCTGATCCCGGCGGACTTCGAGAGCCGTCTGCAGTTTATGGAGGCTTTTCCTTCGGTGGCGTTGCCCGCGCTGCTGGCGCCGTTCGATCGCGGTTATGCGCTGCCGGGCAGCGAAGGGCAGATCGTGCTGGTGCCGCTGCCGGGGCATGCGGCCGGCCATATCGGCGCCTTTATCCTCACCGATGCCGGTTGGACGCTGCTGGCCAGCGACGCCGCCTGGTCGCCGCAGAGCTATCAGACGCTGCGTGGGCCTTCGCGCCTGGCCAATCTGGTGATGGACGACGCGGCGGCGTACACCCGCACGCTGGAGCGGCTCAACCAGCTGTGGGCGGGCGGCCAGGTCAACATTTTGCTGTGTCATGAGGGGGACCTGTGATCCCCTTCATGACCCTTTGGCACTATTTCCGCGCCCGACGCCTGCGCTTTGGCGATCGTGCGGCACTGGAGGCGTATCAGGCCCGGCAGCTCACGGGCTTTGCCCGCCGGGTGCTGAGCAAGAGCCCCTATTTTCAGCGTTTCAGCCGCCGGCCGTTCGCCGAATGGCCGCAGATGGACAAGGCGCTGATGATGGCGCAGTTCGACCGGATGAATACCGCCGGGCTGCAGCGCGATGCGGTGCTGGCCTGCGCGCAGCGCAGCGAGGCGGATCGCGATTTCACGCCGAAGATCGGGCGCTACAGCGTCGGATTGTCGTCCGGCACCTCCGGGCAGCGCGGCGTGTTTGTCGTCAGCCCGCACGAACAGCAGGTGTGGGCCGGTGGCATGCTGGCGAAGATGCTGCCGGACGGGCTGTTGGCCGGCGAGCGCGTTGCGCTGTTTCTGCGGGCGGACAATAATCTCTATCACAGCGTGAACAACCGTTGGCTGAGCCTGGCATTTTACGATCTGCTCGCGCCGTTCAGTGCGCATCTGCCCGCATTGGAACGGCAGGCGCCCAGCATCATCGTGGCGCCGGCGCAGGTGCTGCGCGCCCTGGCGCTGGCGGTGCTGGCCGGGCAGGTGACGCTGCCGGTCAAAAAAGCGATCTCGGTCGCCGAGGTGTTGGAAGAACAGGATCGCCGCCTGCTGATGCAGGTGTTTCCGGCGGTCGGCGAAGTGTATCAGGCTACCGAGGGGTTTCTGGCCGCGACCTGCGCGCACGGCACGCTGCACCTGAACGAAGAGTTTTTGCATATCGAACCTCAGTGGATCGACGAGCAGCGTTTCACGCCGCTGATCACCGATTTTACCCGCAGTACACAGCCGATCGTGCGTTATCGGCTGGACGATGTATTGGTGCTGCGCAAGGAACCCTGCCCGTGCGGGCAACCGACGCGGGCGATCGCCCGTATCGAGGGGCGGCGCGACGATCAGCTGATGCTGCCCGACGCACTGCGGCAGCCGCAGGCGGTATTCGCCGATGCCTGTAGCCGGACGATCGCCAATGCGCTACCGCTGACCAGCGATTACCGCCTGATCCAGCGCGGCGAGCACCGGCTGGAGCTGATCGCCGATTGCAGCCCGGCGGCGTTGGCGCACTGCCAGGCGCAGCTGATCGCACTGTTCGCCCGTCAGGGCATCGCCACCGAGCGGCTCGAATGGCGGCTGACGACGCAGGCGGTGCTGCCGCAGTTCGATCGCAAGCGGCGGCGCATCGTGCGCCAGGCGGAGGAAGCATGAAAAATACGCTGTTCAGGCTAGGGCACATGTTGCTCGGCTGGGGGACGGTCGGGGTCGTGTATAGCCTGACCGATCGCCTGCAGGGAGCGGGAACTTTGTTGCCGCCGTCGGCGCTTGATCGGGCGATCCCGTTCAACCCGGCGGCCATCTGGCTCTACCTGTCGTTCTTCCTCATCGTCCCGGCTGGCTATTTGCTGGCGCCGCTGCGGCGAATCAAATGGCTGACGCTGGCGATGCAGCTGACGGCGCTGGGCGCCGGAGCGGTTTACCTGCTGTGGCCGACCACCATGGCCTATCCGCAGAACGATGGCGTTGGGATCAGCGCGCAGCTGCTGGCGGCGTTAACGCAGGTGGATTCGGCGCAGAACTGCCTGCCTTCGTTGCACATGGCGCTGACGGTGCTGGCGGTGTGGGCGCTGAGCGACGGCGAGCGCAAAATGCGGACGGCGCTGTGGATGCTGTGGGGCGTGGCGATCGCGTTCTCCATTCTGCAGCTGCGCCGTCACTTGTTTGTCGATTTGGCAGGTGGCGCCTTGCTGGCGCTGTGCGCCGGCGGGCTGGCGCTGCGTATAAAGGCCCTGCGCAGGCGCGTGGTTAAAGGAGAAATGGGATGAGCGATCTGGCGTTGCCGATAGTGTTCATGCTGTTCATCGTGGTGGCCGAGGCGGTGGCGCTGCAGTGGGGGCGCCGTGAGCCGGTCAACTGGCACGATCTGGTGTTCAACCTGAACTCCGGCCATATCATGCTGTGGCTATTCCGCGGGCTGGAGATCACCTGCTACGGCTACGTGGCCGCGCATTTCAGCCTGGGGCTGCTGGACGCCTGGCCGCCGCCGCTGATGTGGTTGTTCGCCCTGCTGGCGTGGGACTTCGGTTTCTACTGGCTGCATCGTCTGCACCACCGCTTTCGCGTGCTGTGGGCCGTGCATGTGGTGCACCATCAGGGGGAGCACTTCAACCTGTCGCTGGGGGTGCGCAACTCCTGGTATTCGTCGTTGACGTCGATTCCGTTCTTTTTGCTGTTGGCGCTGGCGGGCGTGCCGCTGTCGGTGTTTGTCACGGTGTCGATTTTTCACTACAGCATTCAGCTGTTTAACCACAATGCGCTGACGCCGAAACTCGGCGTGCTGGAAAAAATTCTGGTCACGCCGGCGCACCACCGGGTGCACCACGTCAAGGATATGGCGTATTCCAATAAGAACTTCGGCGGCAGCTTTATCTTCTGGGACAAGCTGTTCGGCACCTTCTGCCCGGCGTTGCCGACCACGCCGTTCAGCTATGGCGTCAGCGGCGACAGGCCGTCCGCCAACCCGTTCTGGGCGAGTAATCTGCCGTTCCTGCGCTATTTCCGTCTGGCCTGGCGCCCGGCGCCGGGCCAGCCACGCGACCGCCGTTCGGCGCTCAGCGTCTTCAGCGGTGCCATGCTGTTGTTCTCGCTGGTGGTCGGTTACGTCTACCAATACGGTTATGGTTACGGCGACATCAGCTGGCCGCAAATGGCGCTGCTGGTGCTGCTGGCGTTGGGCTCGGTAGCGCTGGGCGGTATGACGGAAGGACGGCCGTGGGCGAGCGCCGTCTGGCTGCTGATCGCGCTGGGCATGCCGCTGCTGTTTATCGGCTATCTTGGCTGGCCGCAGCGCTATTGGCATATCGCCATGGCCGCCGTGGCGTTGCATGCTCTGTGCGTCGCGCTGGGCTGGGGACGGGGGGCCGCATCGGCCTCCGTGGAGGAACCGCATGGCTGAGTCATTGCCGCCGCTGCGTTTTCCCGCCGATGGCGAGCAGGCGTTTCATCGCGATCTCAAGCGCGCGGCGCACGCCTGCCTGGCGGGCGATCATCGCTGGGCCGATGCCGCGCGGCTGGTCAAGGCCGCGCTGTTGTTGGCGTTGTGCGCCGGGTTTTACGCGCTCAGCCTGATGCAGCATCAGCCATGGGCGTTTTTCCTCTGTTATTTCCTGTTCGTGACCATGGGTATGCTGCTCAACGTCAACGTCAACCACGATGCTTCGCATAACGCCTTCCTGCGTGCGCCCTGGGCCAATCGTCTGGTGGGACGGGTGGTGACGCTGCCGCTGGGCGTCGATCCGGACTACTGGCGCACGCGGCATGTGGATTACCACCACGTTTACGCCAACGTCGAACACTACGATCTGGATACCGAAGAGAACGGGTTTTTCCGCCAGACGCCGTTCCAGCGCTGGCGGCCCCATATGCGCTATCAGCATCTGTACTGGCCGCTGATCGCCGCGCTTTCCTTGCCCTATATTGCCTGGATTTTCGATTGGTCCGATCGGCTCGATAAAACGCCGCTGCGGGAAAAACGCGTGCTGGCGGGGCGCGGCGGTTGGGCGCTGTTCGTGCTGTGCAAGGTCGCGCATCTGGCGCTGGTGCTGGTGGTGCCGCTGATCGTGGGCCACCTGCACGGCATCGGCTGGGGCTGGGTGCTGTTGGCTTACGCGCTCAGCCAGATGTTTGCCTCGCTGCTGGTGGTGTTCCTGCTGCTGGGCACCCACTGGGCGCAGGCTGAGTTTTACCCGGCGCCGACGGGCGACAGCATGCCGCAAGGCTGGTACCGGCACAATTTCGCCACCGCCTGCGACTGGCAGCCCGAACCGCGCTGGCTGGAACACCTGACCGGCGGGCTGAACTATCACCTGACCCATCACCTGTTTCCCGGCTGGAATCACCGCCACTATCCGGCGCTGGCCGCCGCGGTGGCGGAGATCGCGCAGCGGCACGGCATGGCGTACCGCTGCATCGGCTATCGCGAACTGCTGGCGCAACAACAGCGCTTCTTGCGGCGGATGGGGCAGCCATGAAACCGCTGCGTCCGTTAGCCTATCGGCGCGACGACGGCGGGTTGCATCGCGCGCTGATGCAGGCCGCCCAGTACTATCTGGCGGCCAACGGCGATCACCGTTTCGCCGACGGGGGCATGCTGGCGAAGGTGGTGCTGTTGTTGGCGCTGTGCGGCCTGTGTTATGGGCTGAGCCTGCAGCAGCAAAACGGCTGGGCATTTTTCGCCTGCTATTTCGTTTTTATCTTTATCGGCATGTTCCTGACGGTGAACGTGGTGCACGATGCCTCGCACAACGCGTTTTTCCGTCGGCCCTGGGCCAACCGTTGGCTGAACGCCCTGGTGAGTGTGCCGCTGGGACTGGACCCCGACTGCTGGCGCGTGCGCCACGTGCTGTTCCACCATGCTCATAACAATATCGAACATTACGATCCCGACATCGACGCCAACGGCGTGCTGCGGCAAACGCCGTTCCAGCGCTGGCGGCCCTTTATGCGCGCCCAGCGTTACTATTGGCCGCTGGTGGCGGCGCTGACGTTCCCGTACTACATCTGGCTGTTCGATTGGCTGGACCGAGCGGGCCGCACCCGCGTGGCGGCGCGCATGGCGCAGCAGGGCGTGCGCGGCTGGTGCGGATTTCTGGCGGGCAAGGCGGCGCACCTGCTGCTGGCGCTGGCGATCCCGTGCTGGCTGCTGCCGCCGGCCATCGGCATCGGGCAAATCCTGCTGGTCTATTTGCTGAGTCAGATGCTTTCTTCATTGCTGTTCGTGATGTTGATCATCGGCACCCACTGGGCCAAAGCCAATTTTTATCAGGCGCCGGCGCAGGGGGCGATGCCGCACGGCTGGTATCACCATGTGTTCACCACCACCTTCGACTGGCTGACCCGGCCGCGCTGGCTGGGATATTGGCTCGGCGGGGCGAACCTGCATTTGACGCATCATCTGTTCCCGCACTGGAGCCACCGCCATTACCCGGCGCTGAGCCGCATCATCGGCGAGGTGGCCCCGCGTTTCGGCATCGACTACCGCCTGCTGGAACTGGAGGAGCTGTTGCGCCTGCAGCAACGCTTCCTCAGCGCGATGGGGCGCAAGCCGCAATAGCGTTGCATGCGGATTGTGCGAGGCGTTACGCAGTTCACTAATTGAACGATATTTGCCCTTCCAGTAGACTTTCCCCCTGTGAATCAACGGCCACAGGAGGTGGACTATGCGCAGCTTGCCGATTCGGTTATCCAATGAAATCGACGACAGTTTGAACGATATTGCCCGGCGTCACGGGATGGCAAAAACCGACGTCATTCGCCTGGCATTTTCTTTAATGACGATTGCCGACTGTGAGTGGATGAAAAAAGACGGTTCCCGTCTTGGGATCGTGCGTGAAAGCGGCGAGGGGCTGGAGGCGGTCGCCGTGGTGGTGGGGATTTTTCCATGAAGCCGCAAAATGAGCGCCCGCAGGTTGATGCTGAAACGTTGTATTTGGATCCTTCGCTGATCTTCGACGAAATGGAGCGGCTGCGCCTGGCGCGCCAGGTGCTGTGCGGGATATTCGCGGTCAGCGTGGGCGTATTCGCCGCCCACGCCGCTCCTCTAAATAATTGGAGTTGCTTCCCGACGGCAAGAGCGTTCATCCCCGGGAGCTTACTCAGGTAAGTGACCGGGGTGAACGCTTGCAGCCAACACAGAAGCAACTTCAAGTATGACGAGGATATTGGGAGAGAAACGAAGCGCTCGGAAAAGTTTTCGAACTGGTGAAGATCGGCGCCTTGCCGCTGGTCACGCTGGTGGTCTCTTTTTAGTTTCCCAACAGCGCGGCCAGATAAGGCGTCTCGTCAATGCGACTTCATGCCCGCCGCGGTCATCAGCAGGCGGAACAGCGAGGCGACCACGAACAGCCCCAGTACGCTGGCGCTCCAGATGATCACCAGCCAACCGATGCGTTTCCACCAGGGCGCTGGAGCGGCGGTTGCCGTTTTATCTTGCATAGCGTCCTCCCTTCTCAGTGATAGCCGTGTTCATGGCTGATCTTGCCGCGGAACACGTAGTAGCTCCAAAAGGTGTAGACCAGAATAATCGGGATGATGAACAGCGCGCCCACCAGCATAAAGCCGAGGCTCTGCGGCGGGGCTGCGGCGTCCCACAGGCTGATGGCCGGCGGGATCAGGTGTGGCCAGATGCTGATGCCAAGCCCGCTCAGGCCGAGGAACACCAGCAGCAGCGTCAGCATGAACGGCGAGTAGTGTGCGCCGCGTTTCACCCCGCGTTGAATTCCCCAGGCGCTGAGCAGCACCAGCAGCGGCACCGGCAGCAGCCAGAACAGGTTCGGCAGCGTAAACCAGCGGGCGGCGATTTCCGGATGGGCGATCGGCGTCCAGACACTGACCGCAGCCAGCACCAGCAACAGGATCGCCAGCAGCGGCGTCGCCAGGTGATACATGCGCGCCTGCAGATCACCGGCGGTTTTCATCACCAGCCAGGTGCAACCAAGCAGGGCGTAGGTCACCACCAGCCCCAGCCCGCAGAACAGCGCGAACGGCGTCAGCCAGTCCAGCGCGCCGCCGGCGTAAGTGCGGCCTTCGACCGGGAAGCCGTTGATCACGGCGCCCACCACCACACCCTGGCTAAAGGTGGCGAACAGTGAGCCCCAGATAAACGCCTTGTCCCAGATATGGCGTTTCTCCGGCTTCGCCTTGAAGCGAAACTCGAAGGCCACGCCGCGGAAAATCAGCCCGATTAACATCAGCGTCAGCGGGATCGCCAGCGCGTCGAGGATCACCGAGTAGGCCAGCGGGAAGGCGCCGAACAGCGCCGCACCGCCCAGCACCAGCCAGGTCTCATTGCCGTCCCACACCGGGGCGACGGTGTTCATCATCAGATCCCGGTCGCCGCTCTCTTTCACCCACGGAAACAGGATGCCGATGCCCAAGTCGAAACCGTCCATCACCACGTACATCATGGTGCTGAACACGATGATCACAAACCAAATCAGCGGAAGATCGATGCCCATGTTCAGCTCCTGTCGTCCAGAGTGTCGTTGACCGCGGACAGCGGACGCGCCGGGCGGCCCTCGGTATTGTCTTCTTGGTGTTCATGCGGCTGCGGCCCTTTGCGGATCAGGCGCATCATGTAGGAATACCCCACGCCGAACACCGAGCAGTAGACGATGATGAACGCCAGCAGGCTGATGCTCATGTGCAGATCGCCGTGTGCGGAGACTGCGTCCTTGGTGCGCAGCAGGCCGTACACCACCCACGGTTGGCGGCCGATCTCGGTGGTGAACCAGCCCGCCAGCAGCGCGAGCAATCCGGAAGGTCCCATCCACAGAATGAAGTACAGGAACGGACGCGACTGATACAGCCCGCCGCGCCAGCGCAGCCACAGGCTCCACACCCCGGCCAGAATCATCAGCATGCCCAGCCCGACCATGATGCGGAATGACCAGAACACCACGGTGGAGTTGGGGCGATCTTCCGGCGGGAAGGATTTGAGCGCCGGCACCTGTTCGGTCAGGCTGTGCGTCAGGATCAGGCTGCCGAGGTACGGCACCTCCAGCTTGAAGCGGGTTTCTTCGCGCTGCATGTCCGGCCAACCGACCAGGATCAGCGGCGTGGCTTCGCCCGGCGGGTTCTCCCAGTGGCCTTCGATGGCGGCGATCTTCGCCGGCTGGTGTTTCAGCGTATTCAGGCCGTGCGCATCGCCGATCATCGCCTGCACCGGCGCGACGATCAGCGCCATCCACATCGCCATCGACAGCATTTTGCGCATCGCCGGGGTATCGCGGCCGCGCAGCAGGTGCCAGGCGGCGGAGGCGCCGACGAAGAACGCCGAGGAGAGGAAGGCGGCGGTGGACATGTGCAGCAGGCGGTACGGGAAGGATGGGTTGAAAATCACCTTCAGCCAGTCGACCGGCACCACCTGGCCGTTGATGATTTCATGCCCCTGCGGCGTCTGCATCCAGCTGTTGGAGGCCAGGATCCAGAAGGTGGAGATCAACGTGCCGAGTGCCACCATGCAGGTAGCGAAGAAGTGCAGCCCCGGGCCGACGCGGTTCCAGCCGAACAGCATCACGCCGAGGAAACCGGCTTCGAGGAAGAAGGCGGTCAGCACTTCATAGGTCAGCAGCGGCCCGGTAATGCTGCCGGCGAACTCGGAGAAGAAGCTCCAGTTGGTGCCGAACTGGTAGGCCATCACCAACCCGGAGACCACGCCCATGCCGAAGTTAACGGCGAAAATCTTTGACCAGAAATGGTAAAGCTCACGATAGGCTTCATTGTGCGTTTTCAACCATAATCCTTCCAGCACCGCCAGATAGCTGGCTAAGCCGATGGTGATGGCGGGGAAGATGATATGGAAAGACACGGTGAAGGCGAACTGTATTCTGGCGAGTTCCAGTGCATCAAGACCCAGCATGGCGCCTCCTAGGGTTGAACATAAATTAACCTCTTGAGTATAGCTGTCATTTTTATGTGAAATGCTTGGCGTTAAGTTAAGCACGGAGTACAGTGACTATAATAGTGACAGTTATTTTACTTTTTCATATAACAGTTAATGGTTATGACCCGATACGAGCAGCTTGCGCAGCAGATTAGAGAACAGATCCAGAACCGGGTGTGGCGGGCGGGCGACAAGCTGCCTTCGCTGCGCGAGAGCGGCAAACGCGCCGGATTGAGCCTGATGACGGTGGTGCAGTCTTACCAACTGCTGGAGAGCCAGGGGTGGATCGTCGCCCGGCCGCAGTCGGGCTACTACGTGGCGGCGCGTCCGCAGCCGCTGCCCCAGCCTTCGCGCGGCGAGAAGCTGTTGCTGAGCGAGCAGGTGGACATCAACGCCTTTATTTTCGACGTGCTGCAGGCCTGCAAGGATCCGGATATCGTGCCTTTCGGTTCGGCCTTTCCCGACGCCACGCTGTTCGCCCAGCCGAAGCTGGCGCGGGCGCTGAGCAGCGTAGCGCGCAAGTTCACGCCGCACAGTTCGCTGGCCAACCTGCCGCCGGGCAATGACGCGTTGCGGCGGCACATCGCCCAACGCTATGCGCTGAGCGGCATGCAGGTTGCGCCGGACGAAATCGTCATCACCGCCGGGGCGATGGAGTCGCTCAGCCTCAGCCTGCAGGCGGTGACCCAGCCGGGCGACTATGTGGCGATCGAGTCGCCGGCGTTTTATGGCGCGCTGCAGGCGCTGGAACGGTTGCGGTTGAAGGCGGTGGCGATCGCCACCCATCCGCAGGACGGCATCGATCTGGACGCGCTGCAGCAGGCGGTGGAACAGTATCCGATCAAAGCCTGCTGGCTGATGACCCACTTCCAGAACCCGCAGGGCGCCACCCTGCCGGAGGCCAACAAGCAGCGTCTGGTGGCGCTGCTGCGCGAACGGCAGATTTCGCTGATTGAAGATGACGTTTATGGTGAGCTGTACTTCAGCGCGGAACGGCCGCTGCCGGCCAAGGCGCTCGACAGCGGCGGCCAGATCTTGCACTGCTCGTCGTTTTCCAAATGCCTGGCGCCGGGCTTTCGCGTCGGCTGGGTGGCGGCGGGGCGTTATGCGCAGCAGATCCAGCGTTTGCAGCTGATGAGCACCGTTTCCACCAGCGTGCCGACCCAGATGGCGCTGGCGGATTATCTGCTGCACGGCGGCTACGATACCCATCTGCGGCGGCTGCGGCGCCTGCTGGCCCAACGCCAAAGCGCGATGCGTCAGGCGATCGCCCACCATTTCCCGCCGACGGTGAAGGTCAGCCAGCCCGACGGCGGTTATTTCCTGTGGCTGGAGCTGGATCCGGCGCTGTCGTCGATGGAACTGTACCGGCGGGCCCTTTCCCGGGGCATCAGCATCGCGCCGGGGCGCATGTTTACCACCGGCGACCATTTCAACCACTGCTTCCGTCTCAACGCCTCTTTTGAATGGAACGATCGGTTTGAAGAGGCGATCAAAACCTTAGCCAAACTTATCCGGGGGCTGGCTGCGGCCGGTTGAACCGCGTTTTGCAGCGGGGTTCGCCCCAGAAAAATTCATAATGCTTTTTTCGGCAATGGAATGCCGGTTTCGTTGTTAGACAGCCCTCCAGCCGCCCATTACTCTGCGATAAATTTTGTCACATTTTTATCAACGGGAAGACGAGGGGCTGTGGGTGAGCAGAATAAAAAAATAAACTAAACAAACTGTTGCGATATCGGCTAACGCCGCTGGCGTTGGTCTGCGCGCTGGGGCTGAGCGCCGGCGCGCAGGCGGAAACGCTGGCCGAAGGCATCACGCCGGCCAGTGACGCCGCTCGGGTACCGGCCGCCGCCAAGCAGCGCAAAGACACCGTGGTGGCGGGCATCTCGGAGCCGCAGGGGATTTTCAACCCGTATCTGTTCACCAACGGCTGGGACGAGAACGTGACCGACGTGATCTTCAGTCGCCTGATCGGCCTGGACAGCCAGGGCAAACCGGAAGGGCGATTGGCGGAGTCCTGGCAGGTCAGCCCCGATAATCTGACCTACACCATCAAGCTGCGGCCGAATCTGGTCTACAGCGACGGCTCGCCGCTGAAAGCCGACGATATCGCCTTTACCCTGACGCTGCTGCACGATCCGGCCTATGACGGCGACACCGACATCACGCCGGCGCACATCCAGGGCGGCGCCGAGTATAAAAACGGTACTGCCGCCGGCATTAGCGGCCTGAAGGTGATCGACGATCGCACCATTCAGATCGTCACCACCCAACCGGGCGCCACTACGCTGCAACTGATTGGCGGGCCGGTCTTGTCGCGGGCTTACTACGGCAAAGACTATCAGCGTGGCAAGCTCGACGGCGTGCGCGCCTTCAACGGCAAGCCGCTCGGCAACGGCCCCTATATTTACGACAAGTACGTGCCGGGGCAGGAGATCCGCTTCCACGCCAACCCGAACTTCTACCTCGGTGCGCCGCCGATGGCGCGCTTTATCTACCGCGTCACCAACCCGGCCACCAACTTCCAGCTGTTCCAGACCGGTGAGACCGACTACGACGCCTTTACCGCCAAGCCGGACGATATCGAACAGCTCAAGCTGCTCGGCTTTGCCAACATTAACCTTTACAGCTCAAGCGATTACAGCCGCGTGGATTTCAACCTCAGACGCCCGGCGCTGCAGGATAAACGGGTGCGCCAGGCGTTGATCTACGGCCTGGATCGGCAAAAGCTGATCGCCGTGGTGTACCAGGGTTACGGCAAGGTCGCCAACCAGCCGATCTCGCCGATCTCCTGGGCCTATGACGCGAACGGCATCAATCCCTACGCTTACGATCTCGATAAGGCCGGGAAGCTGTTGGACGAGGCCGGTTGGCGAGTGGGCGCGGACGGCATTCGGCAAAAAGACGGTAAAAAGCTGGAGCTGACGCTGCTGGTGACCAAAAAGCTGATCAACGACGCGCTGGTGCCGATCGCCAAGGACAACTACCGCCGGCTCGGCGTGGTGCTCAAACCGCAGGTATTGGACTTCAACGCGCTGCTGGCGCAGCGCAAGGCGGGCAACTATGACCTGGCGTCTCTCAGCACCAGTACGCTGAACGATCCGCATGACGGCGTGCGCGATTTCATCAGCCGCGAGAGCGAGACCGGTTATCACAACCCGCAGGTGGATACGCTGATCGCCAGGGCCAACGCCACGCTGGAGATCGCCCAGCGCAAGCCGCTTTATCACCAGCTGTATCAGGCGCTGGCGGACGACCCGCCGGTGATCCTGCTCGGCAATCGCGAGATTTTGAGCGCCAGCAGCGCGCGCGTCACCGGCTTTAAACCGGATATCTATAACGGATTGGTCGGCAGCCTGCCGAACGTCAAACCGGCGCCGTAACGCCCTGACGCCGCCGCGCCACTCCGGGCGGCGGCGATGGAAATCGCGATGAGAAACTTTATCCTGCGCCGTCTGTTGCAGACTATCCCGATGCTGTTGTTGGCTTCCTTGCTGATTTTTTGCATCTTCGCCCTGGCGCCCGGCGACTTTATCGACGGCAATATCAACCTGACCGCGCAACGCGCCGCCGAGCTGCGGGCGCTGTACGGGTTGGATCAGCCGTTGTTCAGCCGCTACCTGCACTGGCTCGGCCGGCTGCTGCAGGCCGATCTCGGTTTTTCGCTGCAGTATCAGATCCCGGTCAGCACGCTGCTGAACCAATACATCTGGAATTCGTTCCTGCTGGCGGCGGTGGCGATGGTGCTGTATTGGGGCATTGCGCTGGCGGTGGGGGTGATCTCGGCGATGAAACCCTATTCGCTGTTCGATCATCTGATCACCGTGGCGGTGTTCGCCGCCATGTCGTTTCCGACGTTCTTCCTGTGTCTGCTGCTGATCAAATGGTTCGCCGTCGATCTGCACTGGCTACCGGCGGGCGGCATGCTGCGCACCGGCAGTGAAGCGAGCGGGCTGGCCTGGGCGCTGGAGGTGGCTGCGCACCTGCTGCTGCCGGTGCTGGCGCTGGTGATGCTGCAGGCCGGCAGCCTGACGCGCTATTTCCGCGCCAGCATGCTGGAAGTGATCCGCATGGACTATATCCGCACCGCGCGCGCCAAGGGGCTCAGGGAGAAAACGGTGATCCTCAAACACGCGCTGCGCAATGCGCTGTTGCCTATCGTCACTCTGCTGGGGTTCGAGCTGCCGGGATTGTTCTCCGGCGCGCTGATCACCGAAAAAATCTTCAACTGGCCGGGCGCCGGACATATCCATATCGACTCGTTGGCGGCGCGTGATTACCCGGTATTGATGGGGTTCACGCTGTTTCTGGCGGCCCTGACCATCCTCGGCAATTTGCTGGCGGACATTCTGTACGCCTACGCCGACCCGCGCATTCGCTTGAGGTAACGCTATGTTGGTTACGCTGTTTTTCGGCCGTCGCCGCCGTTGGCGACAGGCCCAGCTGCCCGCGCTGGCGCAACTGTCGCCACCGCCCGCCGCACAGGCCTGGCGACGTCTGCGTCGCCACCGGCCGGCGATGATCTCGCTGGCGTTGCTGGTGCTGTTGGCGTTGCTGTGCCTGATTGGGCCGTCGCTGTCGCCGTGGCGCGACGACGCCGGCGATGTGCTGAATATCAATCAGGCGCCGAGCGGCGCGCACTGGTTAGGTACCGACTTTCTCGGCCGCGATATCTGCACCCGGCTGCTGCTGGCGGGGCGGATATCGCTGACCATCGGCCTGGTGTCGATGTTGCTGTCGGTAACGCTGGGCTATGTGCTGGGGGCGCTCGCCGGTTATCTGGGCGGTGTGGCAGACAGGCTGATCATGCGCTTCGCCGATCTGCTGATGACCATTCCCGGCCTGCCGCTGCTGATCATCATGGGGGCGATGCTGACCGAACTCGACGTGTCGCCGGATTACCGTATCTACATGGTGATGATCATGCTGAGCTTGCTGGGCTGGCCGTCGCTGGCGCGGTTGGTGCGCGGCCAGATCCTGTCGCTGCGCGAGCGGGATTTCATGTTGGCCACCGAAGTGCTGGGGCTCTCGACCTGGCGGCGTCTCTTCGGCCATTTGCTGCCCAACACCGTGCCGATTTTGGTGGTGGTCGCCACCATGGCGGTGGCCAACGCCATCCTCAGCGAGTCGGCGTTGAGCTACCTTGGGCTGGGCGTGGTGCCGCCGACGCCGTCGTGGGGCAACATGATGGACGCCGCCAATAGCCTGATCGATTTTCAGCGCCGCCCCTGGCTGTGGATGCCGCCCGGGCTGGCGATCTTCGTCACCGTGGTGGCGATCAATATCTTGGGCGACGGCCTGCGGGACGCGCTCGATCCGAAAATGAACGGGGTAACACGATGAGTCAACCGCTGGTGGCGTTCGATCGACTGTCGGTGTCGTTTCAGGGAGAACAAGGGCCGGTGCGGGCGGTGCAGCAGGTCAGCCTGGAACTGCAGGCCGGGCAAACGTTGGGGATCGTCGGCGAGTCGGGCTGCGGCAAAAGCGTGACCGCCATGGCGCTGATGGGGCTGTTGCCGCAGCCGCTGGCGCAGGTAGACGGCGGTGAAATTCGCTTTGAAGGGCAGAATCTGCTGTCGCTGCGGGCATCAAAGATGGCCGATCTGCGCGGCAACCGGCTGGCGATGATTTTTCAGGAGCCGATGAGCGCGCTCAATCCGGTGTTGACCCTCGGCGAACAGTTGGTTGAGCCGCTGATTCGTCACCTGGCCCTGTCGCCGAAAGCGGCCTGGCGTCAGGCGATTCAACTCTTGACGGAAGTGGGGTTGGCGCGCGCCGAGGCGCTGATGCGCTGCTACCCGCATCAGCTGTCCGGCGGCATGCTGCAGCGCGTGATGATCGCCATGGCGATCGGGTGTCGGCCGGCGCTACTGATCGCCGACGAACCGACCACGGCGCTCGACGTCACGGTACAGGCGCAGATCCTGGCGTTGCTGCGTGAGCAGAGCCGGCGACACAACATGGCGATGATCTTGATCACTCACGATCTCGGGGTGATCGCCCAGATGGCGGATCGACTGGCGGTGATGTACGCCGGGCGCGTGGTCGAGCAGGGTACGACGAGAGAAGTGCTGGCCGAGCCGCGACATCCCTATACGCAGGGGCTGATCGCCTCGCGGCCGGTGCCGGGGCAACGGCGTCGTCGCCTGTACTCCATTCCCGGTCAGGTGCCGGACCTGGCCCAGTTGCCTGAACACTGTGCGTTTGCCGAGCGCTGTGCGCAGGCCTCCGCTCGCTGCCGCGATGGCATTCCGCCGCTGTACGGCACGCCGCAGCGCCAGTCCGCCTGTTTCCTTAACGCCGGAGGGCGCCCGCATGTCGACTGAACCTTTGGTGGAAGTGAAAGGATTAAAGAAATATTTTCCGCTGCGCGACGGACTGTTCGGGCGAACCACCGGTCAACTGAAGGCGGTGGACGACGTCAGCTTCAGCATTCGCAAGGGCCGCATTTTCGGGCTGGTGGGCGAGTCAGGTAGCGGCAAAACCACCGTCGGCCGCACGCTGCTCGGCCTGCACGACAAAACCGCCGGTGAGGTAATGTTCAAAGGGCAGGCACTGGATAGCCTGAGCAAAGATGCGCTGCGCGCCCTACGGCCGAAAATGCAGTTAGTGTTTCAGGATCCGTACAGTTCGCTGAACCCGCGCCTGCGCGTGGGCGACGCCATCGGCGAAGCGCTGTTGCAGCACGGCCTGGCAAACAAGGCGGAACTGCGCGAACGGGTGCTCGAGACCCTGACGATTTGCGGGCTGTCCCCACAGCATTACGGGCGGTTTCCACATGAGTTTTCCGGCGGCCAGCGCCAGCGCATCGGCATCGCGCGCGCGCTGATCCTGCAGCCGGAGTTTATCGTCGCCGACGAACCGATATCGGCGCTCGACGTGTCGATTCAGGCACAGATCATCAATCTGTTTTCCGATTTGCAGGAACGGCAGGGGGTAACGCTGCTGTTTATTTCGCACGATCTTGGCGTGGTGGAGCATCTGTGTCAGGACGTGGCGGTGATGTATCTGGGGCAGATCGTCGAGAGCGCCGACCGCGACACGCTGTTTCGCCGGCCGTTGCATCCCTACACGCAGGCCTTGCTGGCGGCGGTACCGACGCTGGATCCGCATCGCTTACCGCTGCAGGCGGCAAGCGGCGAACCGCCGAATCCCGCCAACCCACCGCACGGCTGCCGTTTCCATCCTCGCTGCCCGCAGGCCACGGCGCAGTGCCGTGAACAGGCGCCGCGCCTGCGCAGCGTGGCGCCCGGTCATCTGGTGGCTTGCCACGTGGTCGGCTAGCGTCAGGACAGGTAGTGCTTCAACGCGCGCCCGGCCTGATGGATCGCCGAATGCACCGCCGGGACGTGGGCGAGCGGATTCAACAGGCCGTAGTCGTGGATCAGTCCGTTATAGCGGGTGGCGGTGACCTCGACGCCGGCGGCATCAAGCAGACGCGCGTAAGCTTCGCCTTCATCGCGCAGCACATCCAGCTCGGCGGTCTGCACCAGCGCCGGCGGCAAGCCCCGTAGCTGTTCCGGCGTGGCGTTGAGCGGCGAAGCGTAGATGTCTTTGCGCTGCGCCTTATCGGGCGCGTAGCTGTCCCAAAACCACTTCATCATGTTGCGGGTCAGGAAATGGCCTTCGGCGAACTGATGATAGGAGTCGGTATCAAACTGGGCACGGGTGACGGGCCACAGCAGTATCTGGCAACGCAGCGCCGGTATGCCTTTCTCTTTGGCCATCAGGCTGACCACCGCCGCCATATTGCCGCCGGCGCTGTTGCCGACCACCGCCAGCCGCGAACCATCGACGTTGATCTTCTCGCCGTACTCGGCCACCCATTCGGTGGCGGCGTAAGCCAGGTTGATCGCCTCGGGGTAGCGCACCTCCGGTGAGCGGGGGTAATTGACGAACACCGCCGCTGCGCCTGAGCTGTGCACCAGATCGCGCACCAGCCGTTCATGGGTGGGGAAATCGCCCAGCACCCAACCGCCGCCGTGAAAGAACATGAATACCGGCAGCGCCTCGTTGACCCTGGCCGGCCGCACCAGCTGCAGCAGAATATCCTGACCTTCTACGTGAATGGTTTTCTCGCTGATCTCTACCTCGCGCAGCGGCACCTCGACGCTGCGTTGCGCGTCCTCCAAGACCCTGCGCGCCTCTTTGGGTTTCATCTGTTCCATGGGTTTACCGCCGCTGGTATTCAGCGCGTCGAGAAACGCGCGGATGTCGTGCTGGGCGTGCGGCTGGCTGAGATCGACGGTTTTCTTGGGCATGGTGACTCCTTGTGCGCAGAAGAGAAGGGGCGGTCAGGATCACAGTGTAGACGCTGTCGCACAAAGCAGGAGCCGCGGTCAGCGCGACCCTTTTCGGGAGCATAGCCGGGAGGATCTCTGCGTCGCTGCCGCGTTGCACCCTTCTGTCGCACCGCTGCACCGGGTTGGGGCAAAAAGTGTGATGGCGAGCAAATCGGATGAAATTATTTTTGCGAGCCCGATCAGAAATCCTAAAGTTTTTCGTAATTGAATAGGATTTCGCGCGCAATGATGATTTTAGGCCTTATTTTTTAATTTATGCATTACCAATGCATAGAAAATGAATAAATATTCATTATAAGCCGTTGTTTTAACGTAAAAAATAGCAAAATAAGGCAAAAATCCCGTTTTGGCACGATAGCTGCTCTACACTCTTTATCAAACGACATGTATTTTAACTGCTCGTTAACATTTACTCCCCGCTCAGGGGCCGGATATACGCCATAAATAGTGAAAAACCGATTTTATGTAACAGATTTGTTTCTAAATCAGCGGTAAGGGACAGCATTTTCTCCGCCGGGAAAGTCGGTTTTGAACAACGTTTTTTTTGCATTGTGGCGGCCTAGCCGGGCTTGAGCGGTCCTTACAGTCAAAATTCAGCCTTTGCTGAGATTATGAGGTCACTATGGAACAGCCAATCGCAGTTACCCGCCAGTCTTTCGATGACTGGATGGTCCCGGTTTATGCCCCTGCCGATTTTATTCTGGTGCGGGGAGAAGGATCGCAGGTGTGGGATCAGCAGGGTAAGTCTTACATCGATTTCGCCGGCGGCATCGCGGTTAACGCGTTGGGGCATGCGCACCCGGCGGTCAAGGCGGCGCTGGTGGAGCAGGCGGGCAAACTGTGGCATCTGGGCAATGGTTATACCAACGAACCGGTGCTGCGCCTGGCCAAAAAGCTGATCGACGCCACCTTCGCTGACAAAGTGTTCTTCTGCAACTCGGGCGCCGAAGCCAACGAAGCGGCGCTGAAACTGGCGCGCAAACATGCGCATGACCAGCACGGCGCCGGTAAAGATCAAATTGTGGCGTTCAACAACGCGTTCCACGGCCGCACGCTGTTTACCGTATCCGCCGGCGGCCAGCCAAAATATTCGCAGGACTTTGCGCCGTTGCCGGGTGGCATCACTCATACGCCGTATAACGATCTGGCCGCCGCGGCCGAACTTATCAACGATCGCACCTGCGCGGTGATCGTCGAGCCGATCCAGGGCGAAGGCGGTGTGCTGCCGGCGGAAGCCAGTTTCCTGCAGGGGTTGCGTGAGCTGTGCGATCGTCATAATGCTCTGCTGATCTTCGACGAAGTGCAGACCGGCGTCGGCCGCACCGGCCACCTGTATGCCTACATGCAGTACGGCGTGGTGCCTGATGTGCTGACCACCGCCAAAGCGCTGGGCGGCGGCTTCCCGATCGGTGCCATGCTGACCACCGATGCGCTGGCGAAAACGCTGGGCGTCGGCACCCACGGCACTACCTACGGCGGCAACCCGCTGGCGACGGCGGTGGCGGGGGAAGTGTTCTCCATCATCAACACCCCTGAAGTGCTGGAAGGCGTCAAACAGCGTCACCAGTGGTTCATCGACGGATTGAACGACATCAACCGCCAGTACCCGATCTTCGCCGACATTCGCGGCGGCGGTTTGCTGATCGGCTGCCAATTGACGAAAGACTATGCCGGCAAAGCGAAGCAGATCACTCAACTGGCCAACGAAGAAGGCGTCATCGCGCTGATCGCCGGTCCGGACGTGGTGCGTTTCACGCCGTCGCTGATCATCCCTGAGCAGGATGTGAAAGAGGGGCTGGCGCGATTCGCGCGTGCCGTGGCGCGCATTTGCAGCTAATCAGCGGGCTGCGCCTTCACCGGCGCAGCCTGATTCAGAAGAGGTTCGCATTATGATGATTATTCGCCCTATAGAGCGTCGCGATCTGGCGGATTTGTTGACGCTTGCCGGTAAATCCGGCATCGGTCTCACTTCACTGCCGCAAAATGAAGATACCCTGTCGGCACGCATTGAGCGGGCGTTAAAAACCTGGCAAGGCGAACTTCCGCAAAGTGACCAGTGTTATCTGTTCGTGTTGGAGGATAGCGAGCGCCGGAAAGTGGTGGGGGTCTGCGCGATCGAAGTGGCCGTCGGCCTGGCTGAACCCTGGTACAGCTTCCGCGTCGGCACTCAGGTACACGCTTCCAAACAGCTGAACGTCTATAAATCGGTACCGACCCTGTTCCTCAGCAACGATCATACCGGCCATTCGGAGCTGTGCACGCTGTTCCTCGATCCGGACTATCGCCACGGTGAGAACGGCAAACTGCTGTCGAAGGTGCGTTTCCTGTTTATCGCTGCGTTCCGCGAGCGTTTCTCCCGGCGCCTGATCGCCGAGATGCGCGGTTTCTCCGATGAAAACGGCCGTTCGCCGTTCTGGGAGAGCGTCGGGCATCGTTTCTTCTCCATCGAGTTCGCCAAGGCGGACTACCTGAGCGGCACAGGGCAAAAGGCGTTTATCGCCGAACTGATGCCGAAACATCCGCTGTATGTCGATTTCCTGGCCGAAGACGCGCAGAAAGTGATCGGTGAAGTGCATCCGCAAACCCTGCCGGCGCGCCGCTTGCTGGAGGCGGAAGGCCTGAGCTATCAGGGTTACGTCGATATCTTCGACGGCGGCCCGACGCTGGAAGCCGAGATCGACCACATCCGCGCGGTGAAACAGAGCCGCCTGGTGAAAGTGGTGCTGGATGACACGCCGATGCGCGCCGATGCGCCGGTGCATCTGGTGGCCAACGACAACTATCAGAACTACCGCGCACTGTTGGTCAATGCCGAACTGTATGACGACCGCCTGCATATCAACGCCGCCACCGCTGCGGCGCTGGGCGTCGAGCAGGGCAGCCCGGTGCGGGTGCTCCCCCTTATTGCACAGGAGAAAGCATGATGTCTCATCCTGCACTGTTGATTAACGGCGTCTGGCGGCAGGGCCGCGGCGCCGAGTTCGGCAAAGCCGATCCGGTCGGCAACCAGCCGCTGTGGCGCGCTAACGCCGCCGATACTGATGACGTCGCCGCCGCCTGCGAAGCCGCGCGCGCCGCGTTCCCCGCCTGGGCGCGTACGCCGTTCGAGCAGCGCGAACAGCTGGTGAAACGCTTCGCCGCCTTGCTGGAAGAACACAAGCAGTCGCTGGCAGAAACCATCAGCCGCGAGACCGGCAAACCGCGTTGGGAAACGTTGACCGAAATTCAGGCGATGATCGGCAAAGTGGGCATTTCGCTGCAGGCCTATCAGACGCGCACCGGTTTTAGCCAGACGGCGATGGCTGACGGCGCTTCGGTGCTGCGTCACCGCCCGCACGGCGTGCTGGCGGTGTTCGGGCCTTACAACTTCCCCGGCCACCTGCCGAACGGCCATATCGTGCCGGCGCTGTTGGCCGGAAACTGCGTGGTATTTAAACCGAGCGAGCTGACGCCGCTGACCGCCGAGGAAACCCTCAAGCTGTGGCAGCAGGCCGGCCTGCCGGACGGGGTGATCAATCTGGTGCAAGGCGGCCGGGAAACCGGCGAAGCGCTGGCGGCCAGTGCGGATATCGACGGCCTGCTGTTCACCGGCAGCGCCGGCACCGGCTATCACCTGCATCGCCAATTGGCGGGGCAACCGGAGAAGATCCTGGCGCTGGAGATGGGCGGTAACAACGCGCTGATCGTCGACGGTTTCGACGATCGCGATGCGGCGGTCAACCTGGCTATCCAATCGGCGTTTATCTCCGCCGGCCAACGCTGCACCTGTTCACGCCGTATTCTGGTGAAGCAGGGGGCGGAAGGCGATGCCTTTATCGCGCGTTTGGTCCAGGTGGCGGGCGAACTGCGTGTCGGCCGCTGGGATGCCGAACCGCAGCCGTTCATGGGTGGGGTGGTGTCGGCAGCCGCGGCGGAAAACATGCTGAAAGCGCAGCAAAACTTGCTGGCGCTGGGCGGCAAATCGCTGCTGACCCTGCGCCTGCTGGAGCCGGGCAGTTCGCTGCTCAGCCCGGGCATCGTCGATCTGACCGGCGTGGCCGGCGTACCGGACGAAGAGTATTTCGGGCCGTTGACCACCATCGTACGTTACCGCGATTTCGACGAGGCGCTGCAGCTGGCCAACCGGACGCGCTACGGGCTGTCGGTGGGGCTGGTGTCGCCGCAGCGTGAGCTGTTCGAGCGGTTGCTGCTGGAAGCGCGCGCCGGCATCGTCAACTGGAACAAGCCGCTGACCGGGGCATCCAGCGCGGCGCCGTTCGGTGGCGTGGGAGCCTCCGGCAACCATCGCCCAAGCGCCTTCTATGCGGCGGACTATTGCGCCTGGCCGATGGCTTCGCTGGAAAGCGAAAGCCTGTCGCTGCCGGTGACGCTCTCGCCGGGCTTGTCGTTCCGTTAATCGTCTGCGGCGGCGCGATGGCGCTGCCGCACGCTATCCACTGGGGATGAACATGTCAGGATATGAAGTCAATTTCGACGGTTTGGTGGGGCCGACGCACCACTATGCCGGGCTGTCGTTCGGCAACGAGGCGTCGACGCAGCATCAAAACAGCGTATCGAACCCGAAGCTGGCGGCGAAACAAGGCTTGTTGAAAATGAAGGCGATGGCCGATCTCGGTTTCCAGCAAGGGGTATTGCCGCCGCAGGAGCGGCCGCACTTGCCGATGCTGCGGCGCCTGGGCTTCAGCGGCAGCGATGAGGCGGTGCTGGCGCAGGCGATGCGTCAGTCGCCGCGCCTGCTGTCGGCGCTCAGCTCGGCGTCGTGCATGTGGACCGCCAATGCAGCCACCGTATCGCCCTCGGCGGACAGCGCCGACGGCAAGGTGCATTTCACCGCCGCCAACCTGAATAACAAATTCCACCGCGCCATCGAAGCGGAAACCACCACCGCCGTATTGCGGGCGATGTTCAGCGACGATCGGCATTTTGCCCACCACGAGGCGCTGCCGCAGGTGGCGTTGTTCGGCGACGAAGGGGCGGCCAACCACAACCGTCTGGGCGGCGACTACGCCAAGCGCAGCGTGCAGGTGTTCGTCTACGGTCGGCAGGAGTTCGGCGGCGAAACGGCGCCGGCGCGTTATCCGGCGCGCCAGACGCGCGAAGCCGGCGAGGCGATCGCGCGTCTGCACCAGTTGGACGAACAGCATACGGTCTTCGTGCAGCAAAACCCGGCGGTGATCGATCAGGGCGTATTCCATAACGACGTGATTGCGGTCAGTAACCAGAACGTGCTGTTCCACCACCAGCAGGCGTTTTACCGCCAGCAGCAGGCGCTGGATGAAGTGCGCCGCAAGATGGCGACGCTGGACAGCGAGCTGGTGGCGATCGAGGTGCCGACCGAGCGCGTCTCGGTGGCGGACGCGGTGGCGACCTATCTGTTCAACAGCCAAATTCTTACCAAGCCGAACGGCAAGATGATGATCGTGGTACCGGAAGAGTCGCGTCAGCACGTCGGCGTGTGGCGTTATCTGAACGACATGGTCGGCAGCGGCGGCCCGATCGATGAAATCCGCGTGTTCGACCTGCGCGAAAGCATGCGCAACGGCGGCGGCCCGGCCTGCCTGCGGCTGCGGGTGGCGCTTAACGAGCAGGAGCTGCGGGCGGTGAATCCGCGCGTGATGATGAACGAGCGGCTGTTCGCGACGCTGAACGAATGGGTCGATCGCCATTATCGCGATCGCCTGACGCAGGATGACCTGGCCGACCCGTTGCTGCTGCGCGAAGGGCGCGAGGCGCTGGATTCGCTGACGTCGATCCTCGGTCTCGGCTCCATTTATCCGTTCCAACGCTAAGGGAGGCGGCATGATCGATCTACTGCCCTTGACGCTGGAAGGGAACGAACCCGTCGAATGGCAAGGTGAAACCCCGCAGCTGCGCTGGCGCTGGCAGGGGGAAGGGGTGCTGGAGCTCACGCCGCGGCAGCCATACCGCCAGGCGATGGTGATATCGGCAGGCGTGCACGGCAACGAAACCGCGCCGATTGAACTGCTCAATCAGCTGGTCGGCGATCTGCTGGCCAGCCGGTTGCCGCTGACGGTGCGGCTGTTGGTGGTGCTGGGTAACCCGGCGGCGATGCGGGCCGGCAAGCGTTATCTGCACAGCGATATGAACCGCATGTTTGGCGGCCGCTACCGCAACTTCGCCGCCAGCGGCGAAACCGTGCGCGCGCAGCAGTTGGAGCGTGCGCTCGCCGCCTTTTTCGATGGCGAACAGGCGGAGCGTTTCCATTACGATCTGCACACCGCCATCCGTGAATCGCGTTTGCCACGCTTCGGCATTCTGCCCTTCCAGAAACGCCCGTACAGTGAGCCGATGTTGAAGCTGCTGGATGCGGCCGATCTGGATGCGTTAGTGGTACACAGTGCACCGGGTGGGACTTTTAGCCACTACTCCAGCGAGCATCTCAATGCCGCGAGCTGTACGCTCGAGCTGGGCAAGGCGCGGCCGTTCGGCAGCAACGATCTGCAGCAGTTCGCCGCCATCGATCGCGCTCTGCGGGCGGCGGTCAGCGAAGGAGCCTTGCCGGTGCGTTCGGGCGACCCGATTCGGGTTTTCCGCGTGATGCACTCGTTGATTAAACACAGCGAGGATTTTACGCTGCACCTGGACGATGACACCGCCAACTTCACCGAACTGAAACCGGGCATGTTGCTGTGCGAGCAGCCGCAGGAGGACTATCGCGTGGGTCAAGAGGGGGCCTGGATACTGTTCCCTAACCCCAACGTGGCGTTGGGCCTGCGCGCCGGTATGTTGTTGAGCGAAGTTTCCCGCTCTACGCTGTATTGATTTATCCACGGCGGTGCCGTCAGCGCGCCGCCGTTATTCCCTTCATTATTTTAGCCTGCTATTTCCCGCTATTTAAATTGCCGTAAAGCGAGTTTTATTCGTCCCAAATGCGCGCCTTTATGCGAATGAATAAAAGGCGGTGTCAGATGATTAGCTGAAGGTCTTTATTGCCTGGTGAGTTTGTTAAGATAAAAATGTGAAATAAGTAACGTTTTTAATAACCATGCTAATATTGTTGTTACTTTTGAATCGTGCAGAAAGCAAACAAAACGAAACCAAAATGCACCAATTTGGTGCGATGCACCATTTTAGTTATAAGTTATGTTATAAAAAATTCTTATATTCAATGGGTTATGTGTTTTCTTTTTTGAAATGTTTAGTTACAAATAAACATGCTTTCTCCTCGTTGTTTCATGAACTTTTTGATTTTAAGTTTTGATTCATGATGCTAATGTCACATCACCCCCGCATTAGGGGCGCTCATAAAATACCAAAAGATAAAATCACAGCCCAAATTATAAATTGGGCGTGACGGGCAGGGTTCTAATTATAATATCTAGGAAAATAAATGATGAAACGCAGTGTATTAGCCTTAGCTGTCGCCCTCGGGGCAATCTCCTCCTTCGCCAACGCGGCTGAAATCTACAATAAAGATGGCAATAAGCTCGACCTGTACGGTCGCGTTGCCGCCAAACACGTTTTCAGTAAAGACAAGGGTGAGGACGGGGATAAAACTTACGTTCGTCTGGGCTTTAAAGGCGAAACCCAAATCAACGATCAGCTGACCGGTTACGGCCAGTGGGAATACCAGGTTGCTTCCAACCACGACGAAGCGCAGGGCACCACCGGCACCAAAACGCGTCTGGGCTTCGCCGGCCTGAAGTTCGCCAACTACGGTTCATTCGACTACGGCCGTAACTACGGCGTGGTGTACGATGCCGAAGCCTACACCGACATGCTGCCGGAGTTCGGCGGCGACTCCTACAGCTACACCGACAACTACATGACCGCGCGCTCCAACGGCCTGGCAACCTACCGCAACCGTGACTTCTTCGGTTTGGTAGAAGGCCTGAACCTGGCGTTGCAGTACCAGGGTAAAAACGACGGTGATGGCCGCAGCGTCAGCAAGCAAAACGGCGACGGTTACGGTATGTCTCTGGACTATCAGGACATCGGCGGCAGTGGCATCGGCGTAGCGGCGGCGTTCTCTGACTCCAACCGCACCAGCGCTCAGAAAGCGCTGCAGTACGGTAAAGGCGACAAGGCCACCGCCTGGACCACCGCGGTCAAATACGACGCCAATCAGGTCTACCTGGCGGCCATGTATGCCGATACGCGCAACATGACGCCGATCAGCGGCAACGGCGTTTCAGGCTTCGCCAATAAAACGCAAAACTTCGAAGTGGTGGCTCAGTACCAGTTCGAAAACGGCCTGCGTCCGTCCGTGGCTTACGTCCAGTCCAAAGGCAAGGATATTGAAGGGATTGGCGATGTCGATCTGGTGAAATACGTGGAAGTGGGCGCGACTTACTACTTCAACAAAAACATGTACACCTACGTCGATTACAAGATCAACCAGTTGAACGACGACAACAAACTGAAGCTGAGCACTGACGACATTGTTGCCGTCAACCTGACTTACCGCTTCTAAGTTTCCATCATTACCTTCATCCTGTGTCGGGATCGGTAATCAGGCAGGGCGCAAGCCCTGCCTTTGTTTTATCGGGAGTTCAGCCTTTGGGTGCCAACCCGACCAGTTCGATGGCGGAACGCAGTGCGGCAAAACGCTGCTGATCCTGCTCGCGCTCTATCTCTGTCACCAACTGTGAAAGAATATTGCCGCCGGATACCTTTTTGTGGTTTTTGATTAACTGCAACACCGCGTCGCCTAACGCCAGGCTGACGTTGCGCAGCAGAATTTCATATTGCTCGTTGGAATGAGCCGATGCTGACATGACCTTTCTCTGTCTCTCTTCTTCGGGAGCCGCAATTTAGCAAAACAGCGGCCTCATGCCTCGGAGGAAGACGAAGTTTCCGATGAAATCAGAAATTCCTCAGCATCGCGCGGGAAGGGGATCAAAAGTCTGAGTATTCGCTGGCCGGTAACCAAAAGCCGTCGATAAACTCTTCCATGGGATAACAGCCGGCGTGGCGCAGGTTCTGCTCTTTCATCGCCACCAGGCATTGCGGTTCATCGCGCAATATATCGACCACCATTTCACTGCAGCCGCCATCCAGATAACAGACAAACATCACCAATGCGTACATCGTTGCATGCCTCCTTCGTCGAACCGCCCTGTAGGCAACAGTGTAGGTAAAAAAGCGCGATTTTTCAGCATCATTGCGTGATAAATCGCCATTGAGACGCTGCTGACGGCACTTTCGGAATTCTCTAACCATTTCTGACGCCGGGAGCGGATGGCATATCCTTTTGACGATGCTAAGCTTAACAAGCCTTACTTCAATGCATCAGTGCAACCATCAAAAGGAGTGAATATGGGCTTGTTTAACTTCGTCAAAGAAGCGGGCGAAAAACTGTGGGACACCGTCACCGGCAATGCCTCCGCCGAAGATCAAAGCGCCAAACTCAAGGAGCATCTCGATAAGAGCGGCCTGCCGGGCACCGACAAAGTCGATGTGCAGGTGGTCGATGGTAAAGCGGTGGTGACCGGCGATGCCGTCAGTCAGGAGCTGAAAGAGAAGATCCTGGTGGCGATCGGCAACGTGGCCGGCATCAGCGGCGTGGAAGACAAGGTGGCGGTGGCGCAATCCGACGCCGAGAGCCGCTTCTACACCGTGAAGAAGGGCGATACGCTGAGCGCTATCTCCAAAGAGATGTACGGCAACGCCAATTTGTACAACAAGATTTTCGAAGCCAACAAGCCGATGCTGTCGAGCCCGGACAAGATCTATCCGGGTCAGGTATTGCGTATCCCGCAATAATCTGTCTCTCTGCCAGAGCCCGGTTGCGTACCGGGCTTTTTTTTGTCCTCTGTAATCGCCATCTCTTATTTCCCTGCGACCTCAATGCCGGTTACATTTACGCTGTGTACCCGCTCGCTCGCCGGCAGGCACGGTGTTGACCCTGATGGGGAAAGTTGATAGCGTCATGCCCCGGTTGAGGCCGGAACGCCCAAGGTGGTAACGTTAACGCCTTATACTGAGGGGCCTTTTGCCCCGCCCAACAGCAATGCAGCAGTTGAACGAGTGAAAACTGATTTAGTGAAACAACAGCGTAACGCCTCAACGGATAAAAACTATCGAGAAACCTTGGGTGATGCGCAATTTGCTATCGTCGTGTTGGCGGTGGCGTCCTGCTCACTGATTATCTTTACGCTGGCGGTCACGCTGTGGGTGACCTGACGCGATTAACTAGGGGAGATAAAATGGAGCCTAATCTCCATGATGAAACCAAACTGCTGGCGATTATCGGCCTGTTGGTTTCCGTGCTGCTGGTGGTATCAATTCTCTTTGGCGTGACCTATTTCTCCGATCTCAGGCACGCACACGACGATGTTGACATCAAAAGCTGCTATATCAAAGCGTCCTAATCCGCGCAAATATGCCTGAGCGCCGCCGCTCTATGAGGTGAACAGTCCTGTGTTAAGCTGGGACGGTTATCCCTTGGCGAATCGGCGCCATTCAGGAGGTCTTTGCGATGAGTCAGTCCCGTCCTACGCTCTCTTCACCTTCACGCGAGTGTCCCGTCGTTGACGGCGTGCGCCAGATCCAGCGTATTGCCGTGCGTAACGCCGAAGTGGGGGGCATTCCGATCAACCGCGCGCTGCCAACCCGGGAAAGGCGTACCGTCGGTGCCTGGTGTTTTCTCGATCACGCCGGGCCGACGGTATTTAACGGTACCTCGCCCGGCATGGATGTGGGGCCGCATCCGCACATCGGTCTGCAAACGTTCACCTGGATGATCGAAGGCGAAGTACTGCACCGCGACAGTCTCGGCAGCGAGCAGGTGATCCGCCCGGGCCAGGTCAATCTGATGACCGCCGGGCACGGCATCGCACATACGGAACAGTCGGTGGGCGAACAGCGGCGATTGCATGCCGCACAATTATGGATTGCGTTGCCGGCCGAACATGCCGATATGGCCCCGCGTTTCGATCATTACCCCGACCTGCCGCAGTGGCAGAATAACGGCGTGAATCATCGTTTGCTGGTCGGGGAATTTGGCGCTTATCGTTCGCCGGTATTTACCCTCTCGCCATTAATTGCCATTGATATGGAATGGCAGGAAACGGCGACGGTGCAATTGCCGCTGCGCGATGACTATGAAATCGGCTTTTTGCCCCTGATGGGGGCATTCGAACTTAATGGTGAAACCTTTTCACCTGACGAATTTGCCTATTTGGGCATGAGAAATAACTCTATTGAGTTAAATGCACAGAAGGGCAGCCGGGGATTATTAATTGGCGGCGCACCGTTAAACGAAGAGATCCTTATCTGGTGGAACTTCGTTGGCCATACCAAGGCTGAAATTACTCGGGCCCAGCGTGATTGGGAACAAGGGACGTCGCGTTTTCCGCCGGTGAGCGGTTATTCCGGCGAGCGAATGACCGCGCCACGCCTGCCCTGGAGCGATGTTTGATAGCGTTAGGATATAATCGCCGCGATTATTCGGCTTATTTCGCTCTAATAAGCCGAAATTACTGTGATCGCGGCTCCAGCTTTACCACAGAATAAGGTTTATCGGCAGAACAGTGATCTGGCGCATATAATGACAATGAGAAGAAGTTTAGGATAATCCTCAGGAAGTCAGGTTGTCTCCCGTTAGTCAGATGTCAGTGAGGTCATTATGAGCCAGGTACTCTATCGTGCAAGACTGTCCCATGTCGTGATTGCCACGGCGCTGTTTTGGGTCTCTGTCGCGGCATTGTTGGTCGCCGTATTAAACTAACCTCAAAAAATGACTCCTGCATAAACCCGCTTCGGCGGGTTTTTTTATCGCCATTGTCTGACGATAGGGGCTACGCGCTTATACTTAATGGCATCTTCAATAAGCGATAGGACAATCATGAAGCTGTTTGCCGATATTTTGCTGTTGTTCATTGCGGCGCTCCACCTGTATATCCTGGTATTGGAAATGTTCCTGTGGCGCACGCCGCTCGGCAGACGCGCATTCGGTACGACGGCGGAATTCGCCGCGGCCACGCGGGTATTGGCCGCCAATCAGGGGCTGTACAACGGTTTTCTGGCGCTGGGACTGGCATGGGGCTACTGGCGCGAGGACATGGCGATGCAGCTGTTCTTTCTCGGGTGCGTGTTGGCGGCCGGGGTGTTCGGCGGGCTGACCGCCAGTCGCAAGATCCTGTGGGTGCAGGCGCTGCCGGCCTTGATCGCGATGCTGGCGGTATGGGGGACACGTTAACCCGCCGGTTTACGGCGGGCGTCAGGCGGATTTTTGGTGAATGACATGCAACGGCGGGTCGATGTGCAGATCGACGCTCAAATCCTGGCGGAAATCATAAGGCGTGATATTAAAACGCTTTCTGAACATGTAGGTGAAATGGGACTGTGAGCCGAAGCCAAAGTCCAGGGCGATATCGAAGATCGACGCTTCACTGCTGCGCAGTTGGTAAACCGCGCCGGCCAGGCGGCGTTCGCGAATGTATTTGCCCAGCGAAATCCCTGTCGCTTCTTTGAACAGCTTCTGCATGTGCCACAGCGAGTAGCCGGAGTACTCGGCCAGCTCTTCGAGATGGATCACTCGTCCAAGGTGAGTTTCGACCCATTTGCTGAGGGCGCAGACCAATGAGAGATGGTGTTCTTGTATCATCAGTGCGTCAGTGTGAGATCTACATAGCGGTGAAGTATACACAACTTGCCGCCGCGGACAAAAACGCCGCCGGTGACGGGGGCAATTATTCGGAAAAACCGTTCAACCACAGCTTGTCAGTAGAAAGGAAAAACGGCTAATCTGAGACTGTCGCCGCCGCGGTGGGTGACGCGGAGAAGGCCACAACAAGTAACCGCCAAAGCAGAGTCAGCCGTAACAACTCAACGTTGATGGGGTGATCGCATGTTAATGACAGTGATTATTACTCTGGTTGTAATCGTGGGCGTCGGCGCTTTTATGGCGATGCCGGTGATGAGCATGAAAAATGCGGAAGGTGTGGGAGGTGAAGAACCGTGAGAGCAAGAGACATTGCGCGCCGCTGAGCGGGGCGATCGCTAATCGGGAAAGCCTGGGTCAGAAACCCGGGCTTTTTGTTGTGTAGCCACTCAAACGTTTTTGCGCTCGACGGTTTCCTCTCCCCAATAAAGCTGATCGGCGGTGGTTTTGGCAAAGGCCTTCTCCAGCGCTTCGTCGCTGCCTTCTTCCCAGATCTTCTGTGCCAACACTTCGTCGTTCCCTGCCAGTTCAAAAATAGCTTCGGCGATTTCCACCGAAGTTTCACGCACTGTCGCCCAGGATTTCACATTGTGATTCGCCATAACTTTCTCCTGTTGGTTGTGGCTTACGGGTGGCTTTTGCCACCGTCATGCTGCAAGTATAGGCTAATCCACCACGGGCTTTTGCCTGGCGGTGCGCAGAAGGGGGAAAAAGGCGGGGAGAGCGGGCAATGGTGCAGGCGGCGTGCTATTCTGTGCGGCGTTTGAATCAAGAGGAAAAGTTATTATGTCTGACATGCTGAGCAACGAGCAGGAACTGGCTTCCGATCTGGTCGCTTGCCAACTGGTCATCAAACAGATTCTGGACGTTATCGACGTGATTGCGCCGACCGAAGTGCGCGACAAGATGGCGGGTCAGCTTAAAAGCATCGATTTCTCCACGCATCCTGCAGGCGCCGATCCGGTGACCCGCCGGGCGATTGACAAGGCGATTGCGCTGATCGAGTTGAAGTTCACCCGCAGCTGAGGCGGGGCCGCCGCAGAGCGGCGGCGTCGGACGGTGGCGGTTAATCCACCACCGTTTCGATTTTCTTGAACAGCGGGCAGTCGGCTACGCCGATGAAACCGTTGTCGCCATTGACGTACTGGGCGATCGCCACATTGCGCGCCGTCAGGTATTTGCACTGCAATCCCAACCCGCCAACGTTCTTGTTGCTGCCTATCAGCACGCCGTAGCCCGAGATCAAAAACCCACCGTAAATGACCGCCAACACCACTACCCACTTAATCAATCTGCTCATTGCGCTTCCTCATTATCCCTGAGGGTTCATCTAGCCATGACCGGCGCGCGACGACAAGGGTAACAGTCTGAAAACCGGACGATAGCCAGAAATCTAAACGACAAGTTAAACTTCGTTTAACTTCGCTGTGATAACATGCGCGATAGATTACCCAGATAACAATGAGGCTGCTAAATTTGTTGCGAAAAAAAATCCTCGTGATAATGACGGCCGTCGCTGCCTGCCTGTTTTTCTACCTGTTGGCGCTGGACAGTTATTGCGACGATGGCGGAAACTTTGCGCTGGGCATCTGCTCGGTAACGCGCTTCGTGCCCTGGTAAGCAATTTTTGGCAGGGATGTTCGCACGGCCGTCGCGAGTGTTAAGATGGCGGCCTGAATGTCGCAGTAGATAGGGTTGTCCATGTACGATTTAGGTTTTGGCCAGAACGGCCTGTTGTCGCTGGCCCTCGCCGCCGTGGCGTTACTGGCCGGGCTGTGGGTTTGGTTTCTGGTGAACCGCGCCAGCGTGCGCGCCAACGAGCAGATTCGTCTGCTGCAGGAGATTGCCGAGCAACAACGCCAACAAACGGCGCTGTTGAAACGTCTGGCGCACCGCGCTCGCGCTGATGGCGGCGATGCTGCTGACGACGACGATCTCAGCCCCGCGCTGGATTTCAAAGGTTTTATCCCCGAACGTTGAGCATGATGCTCCGGCCGGCGGCAGCGCCGCCGGAGTGCCTCAGTAAAACACCATTCCCTGATACGGTTTTTCCCGGCATGCCGCCAGGCGGCTGGCCAGATCGCCGACATGGATCTCCAACTGGTGTCCGTCAGGATCGAGAAAATAGAACGATTCGCCTTCGCTGCGATTGCTCTTCCACTCTTTGACGCCGTTCTGGCGCAGCCGCGCGCTGACCTGCTCAATGTGCTCCGGCGCTGCGCTGAAGGCGTAATGGGTGTAATCGCGCGCGCTTTGCTGCGCCCGGGCCTCATCCCGCGACAGACACAGCCACAACGCTCCCAACGAAAGATAAGCGCCGTCTTGCCAGCGGGCGTGCGGGGTAAATCCCAACAGATGACGATAAAATTCGAAGCTGCGATCGAGATCGCTGACGGCAAGCGTCAGGTGATTGAGGCCGGTCAACATGCATGCATTCCCAGGGCGTTGAACAGAGGGAAAAGTGTACGCAGGCGCTGGGGAAAGATAAAGAGGGCAAAGCATTAGTAGAGATAATGTGAAAACCGGCGACGCTGTCATAAAACTGTCGTACAGACATCGTAATGTAGCGCGAACCTTACGAAAGATGGATAAAGCCGATGATTAAATGGTACGAAGAAAGCGATGCCGAAGTGAACCGCAGCATCGCGCTGCTGACCGGAGAGAACCCGGACAAGTGGTATCCCTACGGTGGCGTGAAAGGTAAAGATTACTGTAAGAATCCCTCCGATGCCTGGCCGATCATTTGCGCCAACAAAATCAGTCTGAACCCCGATAACCAAAGCGACAGCCCGCAATGGCAGGCGCGCATGAGCACCCAGGGCGGTGAATGGCAGGCGGACAGCGCCAGCCCGCTGCGCGCGGCGATGATCTGCTTTCTGATGAGCCGGCAGGCTAACTGATTCGAACAATACCGGTGATTGGTAAGAGTTTCTCCTTTTTCTAATAACAGAGCTGTCGTTGGCGGAGGCTGTTTATGAAGCGCATTATCAAAGGTGATAAAAACTTGTCTCATCTGGTGATTGCCCATGCGGCGATCGATCGTCATGCCGAAAGCTTCGGCCAGCGCCGTCAGGGCTGGCCCTCGACCTACCTGATAAAATATCAAAACGATCGCGTGGCGGTGGAAGTGGTCACGCGTAGCCAATCTTATGTCGCCACGCTGATGATCGGCGCGCGCAACCTGACCAAACTGTGCGGAATGCCCGGCTAAACGCTGTCTTATCCGCTTTCTCACGGTAAAAAAATCGCGCTCCGGCCTGCCGTCTCGGGGCGCTTCTCCTTGATGCTCACGGGGTTAAGTGTTAAAAAGCCGCCCGCAGATACATTTATTGATTGGTGAAATCTTGGCCGATAACGGCAAGGGTGTATGCCATATGAGGATGAGATGGGCGGTCAGCATCAGGATACCCCGCTAAAACGCGGTTTAAAAAACAGACACATACAGCTTATTGCCCTCGGGGGCGCCATCGGTACCGGTTTATTTCTCGGCATTGCGCAAACCATCAAAATGGCCGGCCCCGCCGTGCTGTTGGGCTACGCCATCGGCGGCTTTATCGCGTTTTTAATCATGCGCCAGCTGGGCGAAATGGTGGTTGAAGAGCCGGTCGCCGGATCTTTCAGCCACTTTGCCTATAAATATTGGGGCGATTTCGCCGGTTTCCTTTCCGGCTGGAACTACTGGGCAATGTTCATTTTGGTCGGTATGGCGGAATTGACCGCCGTCGGCATCTACATTCAGTACTGGTGGCCGGAAATCCCCACCTGGGCCTCCGCCGCGCTGTTTTTCGTGCTGATCAACCTGATTAACCTGGTGAACGTGCGCCTGTACGGCGAAACCGAGTTCTGGTTCGCCATCATCAAAGTGGTGGCGATTGTCGGCATGATCGTGTTCGGTGCCTGGCTGTTGGCCAGCGGCAACGGTGGCCCACAGGCCAGCATCACCAACCTGTGGCAGCAGGGCGGCTTTATGCCGCACGGCTTCTCCGGGCTGGTGATGGCGATGGCGGTCATCATGTTTTCGTTCGGCGGGCTGGAAATGGTCGGCATCACCGCGGCGGAAGCCGCCGACCCGCGTCGCAGCATTCCCAAAGCCACCAATCAGGTGGTGTACCGCATTCTGATCTTCTATATCGGCTCGCTGACCGTGCTGCTGTCGCTCTATCCGTGGGGGCAAGTGGTGGAGGGCGGCAGCCCGTTCGTGTTGATCTTCCATGCGCTGAACAGCAATCTGGTGGCGACCGTGCTCAATGTGGTGGTATTGACCGCCGCGCTGTCGGTCTACAACAGCGGCGTTTACGCCAACAGCCGCATGCTGTTCGGGCTGGCCAGCCAGGGCAACGCGCCGCAGGCGCTGACGCGTGTGAATAAACGCGGCGTGCCGGTGCTGTCCATCGCGCTGTCGGCGTTGATTACCTCGATCGGCGTGCTGATTAACTACCTGATGCCCGGTAAGGCGTTTGAGCTGCTGATGGCGCTGGTGGTTTCAACGTTGGTGATCAACTGGGTGATGATCTGCCTGGCACACCTGAAATTCCGCGCTGCCAAGAACCGTCAGGGCGTCATTCCCAGCTTTAAGGCGCTGTGGTATCCGTACGGCAACTACCTGTGCCTGGCGTTCCTCGGCCTGATTCTGGTGATTATGTATTTCAGCGAAGGGATCCGCATTTCGGTGTTGCTGATGCCGGTGTGGATTGCGGTGCTGTGGTGCGGGTTTATGCTGACGCGCCGTAAAGGCGCCAAGCGCTAAACGGTATGCAGCGGAGGCGTAGTCTGCGCCTCCGCGTTTTTCTCGTCAGCCGCGCGGCATAAAGGCGCGCCCCTCAGCGTGACCCCGCCCCAGCAGTTTCCGGCACAGCAGCAGCAACGTGCTGATCACATCGATGGCCACCACGCTGAGCATCAGCAGGGTCAGCATGAAAAACCCGAGCAGCGAACCGCCCAGCAGAACCAGTGGCGCCGGTACGCGCAGACGGCGCAGCTTCATGGCGAAATACATTTTCCAGTATTGCTTCTGCGCCAGCAGCGCGCTGCGAATACGGCGCCCCAGGCTTGAGCCTGATTTGCGGGATGTAGAACGACTCATAACTTCTCCTTTTCTGTATGCCCTACAAGTCAATCACAAAGATCTTAAGAGAGTCTTAACGGGCTCTTGGCGGCCCTGGCAGTCTCACCGGAGTGAGACACCAGCATACGGCAAAAGGTCCCGCAATGCAGCGCACGGCTGATGAAGTGCGAGCTTCATCGGATTTGTTACACTGAAAGTCACGCCCGCGCAGGGGGCGCAGCGGTCAGGAGAAGGGACTGGATGAAGAGAATCAATCGTTATTACGACGCGGCCAAGGCGCATCACACGCCGGAGGGATTTCGCAACCCGGAACCTTCGCGGCGGCAGGAGGGCGACCTGCAGCGTTGGCAGGATGAACGCAAGCGGCAGGGGCTGCCCAAGCCGCCGCAGCAGGGGTACGCGCAATTTACCGAACGCTGGTGGCAACCCGCCGATCTTAGCGGCAGCGATGACAGCATCTGGTGGCTGGGGCATGCCTCTATGCTGCTGCGGCTGAGCGGCCGCTATATCCTGATCGATCCGGTGTTGTCCGAGCGCGCCTCGCCCCTGAGCTTTTACGGCCCGAAGCGCAGAACGCCGGCGCCGCTGACGGTGGAGCAATTGCCGGCGGTGGATACGGTGCTGATCTCCCATAACCATTATGACCACCTCGACAGGCGCACGGTGCGGCAATTGGCGCGGCGCTTCCCGCTGGCCGAGTTCGTCGTGCCGCTGGGATTGAAGCGCTGGTTCCGCCGCTATCGGCTGAAGGTGCATGAACTGGACTGGTGGCAGAGCCTGTCATTGGGCGAACTGACGGTCTACGCCACCCCGGCGCGGCACTGGAGCATGCGCACGCTGTGGGATCGCAATCGCTCGCTGTGGTGCGGGTGGGTGATCCATCATCCGGCGCTGCGGTTTTATTTTTCCGGCGACAGCGGTTATTCGGAACGACTGGCGGAGATCGGTCAACGATTGGGGCCGTTCGACGTGGCGGCGCTGCCGATTGGCGCCTATGCGCCGCGCTGGTTCATGCAGGAGCAGCATATGGATCCGCAGCAGTCGGTGACGTTGTATCGCGAGCTGAACCAGCCGCGCGCCATTCCCATCCATTGGGGGGTATTCGAACTGGCGGATGAATCGCTGGACGAACCGCCACAGCAGCTGAACCTGGCGCTGAACGAGGCGGGGCTGGAACAGCATCAATTCCACCCGTTGAAGATTGGCGAGCGCATCGCATTACAGGACTCGGAGCCTGCGTTAACGAATGAGCCGGCGGCGCAGCGGGCGGAATAAAACCAACGGTTTGAAAGCGCGGCTGTAATTAGCAGAATTGATAAGCATGGGTGGTGATTCAAATAACCCCTCTGTTTTCAGGATTTAATTCAACGTTGAACTTTCTTTATGGATAAGATTATTCCGGCTATTGGGGTTAACGGCATTCGGATTATTTATGATGAAACAACAGGCCAGCGGGAGATGCACCAGCGCGTTGCATGCTTATGCATCCGTTGTGCCGGGCGGGGTGTCATCGCTCGCCCGGGCGCTGCTTCTGCTCGCGCGGTTTGGCGGTAGCGCTGAAGGTTGATGATGATGCGCTTTCCGGCGGTAAATGGTCGGAGCAGCGATGAATAAATTGGCCCCCGTTCATCGATATTCAAATGTTGCATATCAAATTCCATAAAGATTCAAATTTTTTAACGCTATAAGCGGCAAAAAAGCGGAAATGACGAGACGGGCATGCGACAAAACGATGAAAGTTTTGTTAAAACTCCACCAGAATGCGGGGTCTGGCGCGGTGGTTTTGGCAAGCAGAAAATAGCCGATGCTTCAACATCTTTTAGCCTATTTAAGCAAATGTGGCTCTCGACCGTTTCAAATATGTGCGACATGTCGTTCAGTGATTAAAAATGGCTTGCCATCGCATACAGAGTATGTGATAACGCATCTGGGTAAAACGAGGTACAGTTCTGTATATGTGTGGCATTTTCAGTAAAGAAGTTCTGAGTAAAGACGTTAGCGTTGAATACCGCTTCTCTGCCGATCCTTATCTTAGTGCCTCAAGCAGTAACGACTCTAGTTTGTCTATGTAACGCCCTCGGGCGGTTTAAACAATCCAAAGGAAATACTCAAGATGGCAAAGATCAAAGGTCAAGTTAAGTGGTTCAACGAGTCTAAAGGTTTCGGTTTCATCACCCCGGCTGACGGCAGCAAAGACGTGTTCGTACACTTCTCTGCAATCCAGGGTAACGGCTTCAAAACCCTGGCTGAAGGCCAGAACGTTGAGTTCGAAATCCAAGATGGCCAGAAAGGCCCATCTGCA